>Ga0315338_1000254_pt1 | contig 168269 bp, 132 predicted proteins | sample ASW8metaG_FD_204518 | JGI IMG/M metagenome (GOLD analysis project Ga0315338, IMG submission 204518) | Ammonia-oxidizing marine archaeal communities from Monterey Bay, California, United States - ASW #8 | ecosystem: Environmental > Aquatic > Marine > Coastal | place: USA: California | collected...
CGGGCCGACGCGCTCCCCGAAGCGGTGCGGCTCGTGGCGTCCGACCAGCAGGCGGACGGCTCCTGGCGCCTCGACGCGAGCAGTAGCATCGGCTCGCCCGCGACCTATGGGATCACGCTCGCGAGCGCGACGGCCGTGGTGGTGCTCTCTCGGACGGATCCCGAGCGCTACCGGGTAGAGATCGATCGCGGCGGGGCCTTCCTGCGCGGCGTGGAGATCAAAACAGTGCTCGATGCGGCGTCGGTTCTCATCGGTCTGGTAGGCGCCCCAGACGGCAAGGCGATGGCCCAGCGGGCTCGATGCCTCGAAGTGAGTGCCGACGGCCGTGCCCCGTCCGGAGGGTGGGGCCCTTACGTCACCTCTCGTCCGGAGCCCTTCGATACCGCGCTCGTCGTGTTGAGCCTCATCGCAACGGGCGGTGCGCGTGAGCTCATCGAGAGCGGCCGAGCGTTTCTCCTGGATCGTCAGTTAGACGATGGGAGCTGGGTCGAGACTACCCGTCCCGCCGGGCAGGCGAGCTACGCGCAATACATCTCGACGACCGGTTGGGCATTGCTCGCCCTCATCGAATCGAAGGCGTTTCTCAGCGAATGACGAAAGGGATTTTTTCCGAGGCGGCCTGATCTTCAGGCGTCTCGATGCGCTCGAACATGTCGACCTCGAACGGCTTCCCTATCTGATTCCCCGCGAGGTCTTCGAGGATCGTCAACGCCTCGACGGCGTGGTCACCGGCTTGCCAGGGCTGCTCCGGTGTGAACGCCCAGCGACTCTCGTTTTCCGAGACCTCGACCGTTCCCGGGACGTTCTCGACACGGAGGGCGCGCATGAGGAGTCCATGGTCGAGCGACTCCGAGAAGTCGAGGACCAGCGGATCTAGAGTCCCGGCGCGCGGGACGTTCAGGGTCCAGTGGTCCGGATCGATCGCGCTCTCGTCCGCGGCCGTCGTTGTGAACCTCTTTTCGAAAGGTGTGGTGAGCGCGTTGCCGTGCTCGTCGCGCCACGTATGGTCGATGAAGAGCGTGTACTCCCGACCGTCGAGAATCGGGCGTCCCATCTGTTCATTCGGGAGAATGCCTTGCTTCACGCGCCCCGGGTCGAAGAAAACCGTGTAGCGCCTGCGCTCGCGATCCCAGAAGGCGTCTCCGAGCGGAAGAAACGGATCGACGACGTCGTTCCCATCTTCGTCGAGCAGGCGGATGTACCGAAGACCGTCGCCGCCCGCCATCGGGCCGGAGAAGTGAATGTAGAGCTTGAGCTGATTCTCGGGGAGCGTATCCGTCGTCGGGTATATCTCGGAGACGAAGGTCGTCGGGGTTCGATCCGCTGCCGGCAATGCCACCGAAGCTCGCTCGACGGTTCCCTCGAGCTCGAAGCGAACGGAATAGGGCTTTCCCGGATCGAACGGGAACATCGGGTGGAAACGTAGTACGGAGTCGGTGACTTCGTACTCACCGAGGATCGGCGGAGCCTCCTCTGAAACGCTGACTTGCAGTACGGCAGTCCAAGCCTCGAAGTCGCGTTGGGACGCTCGCAACTCGGAGAGAGTCTCGGCGGCGAGGCCGGTCACGGCGACGGAGCCGTCCACGAGGGCGACGGCGATCTCGGCGAAGCTCGCGCTCGAGCTAGCAGCCCAAACGGCCAGGGCGGTGGCGCCGTTGCGACACCACCGCCCGATGAGGCCGGTTCGTTCCGACGCGCTACGGGAGCGCGACTTTTTCGAGGTTGAGTGCACCGGAGTCGGATCGCGAGATCACGATGGAGTGCTCGTCGTCATAGAGATCGAGCTGCTCGATCCCGGTCATGGACGTGATGGTGTCGTAGGTGACACCGGCCTTGTCCGCGACCTCGGACGTGATCCCTTCCTGACTTCCGAAGTTCTCCGTCGCGATCTTCATGACGCCGCGACTCGTGTTCGACATGAGGATGAAGTCCTTGCCGCCTTTCGAGTACACGACCATGTCGAGCGGACGGTTCCGGTTTCCGAGCTCCGCAATCGTCGTCCCTACGAGCTTCTCGCCGGCGGCGAGCTTCGCGACGGGAAACTTCACGAGAGGTGTGCACAGATATCCGGCAATGAGATGCGGCTCGTCGTCGATCTCGTAGGGTACGAACGTGTAGACGGGGGAGCGCGTCTCCCACTGTCCATGTGCACCGTGATAGATCTCGACGCTCGTGCCGTCGTCGACACTCTGGAAGGGGTACTTCACGGAGCGTAGCTTCGAGGCGAACTCTTCGTTCGAAAGCCCGGCAATGAACACCCGGCCGTCCATGTAGACCATGTCCGTGACCGTCGCCGCGCGAGGATCGCGCCTCGCACCCGGGTCGGCTTTGGGCGCGTTCCCGATATCGACGGCGGTGTATTTCAGCTTGTCGAGTGAGATTACGTCGAGCTTTCCGTCTCCATCGACGCGAAGGAGCACTGCCTTGGCCGAAGCGCCTTCACCGCGATGGGCGGCGAGAAACGCATTCTTTGATTTCGGCTCGATCGCGAGGTCCATGACCGAGATCTCTCGAGCGTCCGTGCCGAGCATGCTCGCGATCTTGGAGTCGATGCCGGCAATGTCCTTGGCTCCCATCTTTCCGGAAGCATGATCGCCGAGCTCGATCGCGTAGATGCGCGCGGCTTTGTTGTCGGCGGCGAGCAACACGCCGCCCGGCCCGAAAGCCAACGGGCCAATCGATTGAAACTGTGGTCCGACGTCCGCGGTTACCGTCTCGGCGCCTGCCGGGACGATCGCAATCGCGAGAAGAAGAGCACTCGTAATGCCTAGCGTTTTCATGAGGAGTTACTCCTGACTTGAGGATGGTCGATTTTGGCAGTCTAGGCCGACTCCTCGGATGGATCAACCGGCTCGAAGGGCTACTCTCTGAGTGCGTTCGTCGGAGAGCTCCGGGTCTGACGGACGGCAGGGAGCCAGCACGCAAGGTACGCGGTCGCGAGCAGGATCGAAGCGACCGCGGTGATGCCCACGGGGTCGTACGGCGAGACGCCCCCGAGAAAGCTCTTGATCAGTTGAGTGCCGCCGAGGAACACGACCAGGCCGAGTGCGACACCGACGGCGGCCCAGCGAACGCCTTCTCCCGTCGTCAAGTGTACGATCCGCGATCGACTGGCGCCCAGTGCCGTGCGGATCCCGAATTCCCGTCGACGTTCGTGAACACTCCACGAGACCAACCCATAGGTTCCGATCGCGCCCAGCAGAGCGCCGAACAGGCCGAGCACCCCTGTGATCCACGCGAGCGCCACATGAACACCGGGGGTCAAACGCTCATCGAGCGTCCGCATGTTGTAGACGGCGATGTCGGGGTCGACCCGGTCGATCTGCTCTCGCATGAGCTCTGCCGTCTCCGCCGGAGCGAGTGTGCTCTTCACGAAGAATGTCGGCGAGTCGATGGGCGCTTGGGCGAACGGCCGGTAGACGAACGCCGTCGCCTCTTCGTCTCTCGCTCGGTACTTGCTATCAGCGGCCAACCCGATGATGCGCACCGATGCGCCGCTTCCGTCCCGCAACGTCTTGCCGATGGGGCTTTCGCCGGGCCAGAAACGCTGCGCATAGGTTTCGTTGACGATCGCAACGGCAGGTGCCCCGGGAGCATCCTGACTCTCGAAGTCGCGGCCCGCCAGAAGAGGAATACCCAGCGTCCCGAAGTGGCCGCGACTCACGCGGTTGTCGTACACGAGCGGTCGTACGCCGTCCGTGTCGGTCACGGTAAGCTCACTCGGGAACATGTCCACGGGAACGTGCTCGCCCTGGTTTTGGGTTTGCGGGATGTGGCGGACCGCATTCGCGGAGGCGATGCCGGGAGTCGACTCGAGACGCTCGAGGAGTCGCTCCGTCAGCGCCGCGCGCTCTGCGGGGGAGCCGTACTGTTGCGGCAGGCGCGCGACCGCCGTCATGACTCCGTCCACCTCCACCGCGACATCGGGCGGGTGCGTGACGCTTCGGACCATGAGCGCGGTCATGGCCAACAGGGCCGTGGAGGCCGCGACCTGGGTCACGACGAGCTGGAAGCTCAACCGAGAGCGGCCGACCGCGCTCGCGTGGTCCCCGGACTTCACCGCCGATACGACGTCCGTTCGGAGCGCTTCCCGTGCCGGCCCGAGGCCGAAGAAGAACGTCGTCGCGAGCGACAACGCGAATGCGAACAGGATGACGCGCGCGTCGAGCTCGTAGGCGACCGCGATGGGCATCGGGACCGGCAAATACATCCGCGTGAGCATCTGGGACGTGACATGGGCGAAATAGCTCGCCCCGGCGCCGGCGAGGGTCGACAGGAGCAGGCTCTCGATCAAGAGCTGCCGGATGAGACTTCCGCGGCTCGCTCCCAAAGCGATGCGGACTCCGATCTCGCGGCGTCTCGCGGCCGCGCGGGCGAGAAGCAACATCGCGACGTTGCTACACGCGATCCATAAAACGGCGGCAACGACAACGGCGATGAGTGACACGAGAGGCCCGAGTCGCCGTGCGATCTGTGGCGCGGCCGCGGTGCCAGGGTAGGTCGCGATCGTCTTCTTGATACCGCGCTCCTCCGTGAGGTGGAGCGCGATTCTCTGAAGGTCTGCGTCGGCCTCGCTCGCGGATACTCCGTCTCGAAGACGACCGAAGAAGTAGCCGGGAGGGTCGGCCTTTCTGCGCCGGGTGGGCCGGAACGTTGAGTAGATTTGAGGGACGCCGGGAAGGGTCGTGCCGCGAAAGCTCTCCGGCACCACCCCGACGACGGTGTGGGGCTCGCTGTCGAGAAGGATTTCTTGGCCGATGACGCTGCTATCGGTGTGGAAGAAACGCCGGATCCCCTCATGGGTGACGACGACGACGGGGGGCGCGTCCTCGAGCTCGTCATCCGGGCCTATGAGCCGGCCTCGGGTGGTCGTGACCCCCAGCGTTTCGAAGTAGTTTCCGCTGATGGGCGCGACCGCGATCATCTGGGTGCGGTCGCCGATGCGCACCCTCGACATCCAGCCGTGATGGAACATCGCGAGGCTCGCGAACGTCTGGTTGCGGTCGCGGTACTCGAGGTAGTCGCTCTCGTAGAGGAGCCGCATCACGCCTGAGCCGCCGAGGTCCGCGCGCACGAGTCTGTCAGGTTGCGGGACGTCGAGGGGGCGGAGCACGAGGCCGTTAACGAAGCCGAAGATCGTGATGTTGGCGCCGATGCCTACGGCCAAGGCACCGAGCGCGATCGCCGTGAAGCCGGGGGATTTGACGAGCATCCGCAACGCGAAACGAAAGTCGAGCCACAGGGTGGCCATGGGGTTAGCCTCCTTCGGCCGCCTTGGCCGTGACGATCGCGCTCCGTATCCGCTCGAGGTCCTCTTTCGAGAGGCGGAAGGAGCGCCCGCCGCGAGCGGTCAAGCTTCGATGTGAGAACGACGATCGCATCAAGCCATCCTCGCGATGCTCGTTCAGCCGGAGCAGTAAGTGGCCGAGCTCGTGGGCAAAGACCCGCCCGAGGGCGCGCGCGTGCATCCCTTCGTCCACTTCCGGGGGCTCCCTGCTGTCCCAGTTGCCATCGACGGCTCGGGCGACCTGACGCGACCACAGCGTGATCCTTCGGGATAGCAGGTGGGTGTTGCCCAGCCGGTGATCATGGCGTCCACGTCGGCAGCCGTGCACGACGAAACGCGCGGGCTCGTCCTGGACGACGACGGAGATGCGATGCTCTCGAAGAGCGGTCTCGGGGTTGAGCGAGAACTGCAGCCGGATGGCCCCCGGAGCGAAGATATCCGCGACCTCTTTAAGGGCGATCTCGAGAGTGCCCGTCTCGAGCTCGGCCGAGACGTACACGGGAACGTCGAGGCTCACCTCCGACGGCGCGAGCGCGAGCAGGATGGCGAGTCCCCACATCTCCCTATGCTAAAGTGCGAACCCGATGAGGCGCTACTGGATCGCCGGCGTGTTACTGGCAATCGCTTCCAGCTCGATCGGGCAGACCGAGCACGTCGTCTTGGTCTCGATCGACGGGTTCTCCGCCTACTCGCTCGATGACGACTCGATCGAGCTTCCTAACCTCAGAAAGCTCATCGCCTCCGGGGTGCGCGCCGATAGCAGCGAGACCGTTTTTCCGAGCGTCACCCATCCGAGTCATACGACGCTCGTCACCGGCGTGTTGCCGCGCGTCCACGGAGTCATCGGCAATCGTATGGTGAACCGTGAGACGGGGGAGCGGTTTCACATCACGAACCGTCGGCACGAGGATTCCGTTCGTGTTCCGACCCTGTTCGACGCGGCGAAGCAAAAGGGACTCGTGACGGCGTCGTTCTACTGGCCGGAGAATCGGGACGACCCCGCGGTGGATTTCAATATTCCGGAAGTCTTCGACGGGGATACTGCGGATCCGACGGTAGCGGACCCAGCGTTTCTCGATGAGCTTCGCCGAGCGGATGTGCCGATCGATCTCTACTACCGGTGGTACCTCGACTTGGGTCGCAAAGGGGTGGCCGATGCCATCCTTGCCGACGCGGCGGCCTACGTGTTGCGGGAGTACAAGCCTCACCTGACCGCGGTGCATTTTCTCGTCGCCGATGAGCTGCAACACGAGTACGGGAGCGACCACTACCGGGCGAAAGAAGCGCTCACGGCGGCCGACCACGCGCTCGGTATTCTGATGACGGTGGTCGAGGAGGCCGGACTCGAAGACAAGACGGCGTTCTTCGTCGTCTCCGACCATGGATTTCACACGGTGCGCCATGATGTGAACCTCTACCCGCTCTTCGACGAAGCGGGGCTCTCTGAGCGCGTGGCGCTCCATCGAAGCGGTTGGTTGCTCTATGTCGAGGCGAAGGATCTCGATCGCGATGAAGCCGCAATCGAACGAGTGTTCGAGCGGGCATTAGCGCTACCTGGGGTGGCGAGGGTGCTTCGGCCCGCCGATTTCCACGACCTGGGCTTTCCCCGATACGAAGAGGACCCGCACGTGCGGGGGCAGTACGCGATTGTGGGAGACATCGACACCTTTCTTACGGCGGACCCTAAGCGGACCTCGACGGCTCGAAGGGAACGTGCTGAGCCCTCCCACGAGCACGGCTATCTTCCGTCTCACCCGCGGATGTATCCGATCTTTGTCGCCTCCGGTGCAGGGATTCGCCGCGGCGTCCGTGTGGGTCACGTCAGAAACGTCGACGTCGCCCCGACGATCGCCCGTCTCCTCGGACTGGATTTGCCGACGGCGACCGGCGCGGTCCTGGAAGAGGTGTTGTCCGATGGCCGCATCGAAGATGTTGCGACGGCCTACCTGCAGGTGATCCAAAACCAGGAGTGGGACCGGATGGCGACGTTCCTCACGCCGGAGTCGCACTACCAGGACTTCACGATGGAGTATTTCGGTAGCGACGCGATCGACTTGAGAGGGGCGGACGCGATCACGGGGTTCTGGCGCAAGAGCTCGGAGGACTCCGGCTCGAGCGAGATCCTCTACGTCGTCGATAGTCGTTTCACCGCCGGCCCCGCAATCGTGCTGGACATCGCACTGCAGGTTCGGGTGAGCGGCGCCTACTGGAACGTCGACGAGCCCGAGATCGAGCTGAAAGGCCGCCTCGTGACCTTCCTGCGTATCGAGGAAGGCAAGGTCACGCACCACATCGACTTCACCGACTACGCTTCCGCGATGGCCCAGATAGAAACGATGCGGGATAAATAGAGGGACACAATACTTAATTGCCAACGCGGGTGCAGGAATTAAGTATTGTGTCCCTTTATTTCTGAACGTCCCTCACAGCAAAGTACTAAGATTGCGGCGCATGTCCCTCGACGCCGGAACGCGCCTCGGTCCTTACGAGATTGTCGAGCCCATCGGCAAGGGCGGGATGGGCGAGGTGTACCGTGCTCGGGACACGAAGCTCGACCGCGACGTCGCCATCAAGGTGTTGCCCGATGAGCTCGCGGCGGACGAAGAGCGCGTCGCTCGCTTCGAGCGTGAAGCGAAGCTCCTCGCATCGTTGAACCATCCGAACATCGCGAGCATCTACGGGTTCGAGTCAGGCGCCCTCGTTCTGGAGCTAGTCGAAGGACCGACGCTCGCGGACCGCATCGAGCGGGGCCCTCTCCCCATCGACGAAACCATCGCTATCGCGAAACAGATCGCGGAAGCTCTCGAAGCGGGACACGAAGCCGGCGTGATCCATCGTGACCTGAAGCCCGCGAATATCAAGGTTCGAGACGACGGCACGGTGAAGGTCCTCGACTACGGGTTGGCGAAAGCGCTCGAAGACGAGGCCGCCGATGGAGGTGATGCCGAGCTCTCGCACTCGCCGACGCTCACCCGGCAAGGCACGCAGCTGGGAGTGATTCTGGGTACGGCCGCGTATATGAGTCCGGAGCAAGCGAAGGGCAAGCGTGTGGACCGGCGGACCGACATCTGGGCGTTCGGCGCGGTCGTCTACGAGATGCTGACGGGCAAGCGCGCGTTCGACGGGGGGGACGTGTCGGAGGCGTTGGCGTCGGTCCTGGCCCGGGAGCCGGACTGGGCCGCGCTACCTGACGGCCTCTCCGAGGTGCTAGGTACGTTTCTTCGTCGCTGCTTACGAAAGAACCCGACGGAGCGAATCCGCGATATCGGAGACATGACTCTTGCCTTGGACGGCGCGTTCGAGGTCGCTTACGCTTCGACGACGCAAGGGACTTCGGACGCCTCCGCGCCCTCTCGGGGTTGGCGTGAGGCGCTCCCGCTCGCCGTGGGTCTTTCCGCGCTAACAGCCCTCGTGACGGGCTTCGCGGTGTCGTCCATGACACGTCAGCCCGATGCCGTGTCGGGTGTCGTCAGGTCGAAACTGACGACATCGGGCCATCTGACACCCGCCCGACCTGCTGTCGCGCTCGCCGGCGATGGAAGCTTCGTCGTGTATCGGGGGCTCGGTGTCAATACGAACACGGCCTTGGTGGAGGTTGGACGACCCCAGCTATATATGCGTTCGCTCGACCAGTTCGAGGGGGTAGCGCTACGAGGCACGAGGGGCGCCATCAGTCCTTTCGTGTCACCGGACGGCCGCTGGATCGGATTCTTCGTAGAGCGGGAGCTGAGGAAGGTTTCGGTCCAGGGCGGCTCTCCAGTGACGCTGGCGTTGGCTCCGCTGGACTCGCTCGGCGCGAGCTGGGGTGACGACGACCGGATTGTGGTCGGCTCGGCCAGCAAGGGACTCCATCGAGTGTCGGGAGGCGGAGGTGAACTGGAAGAGCTCACCCATCCAGATGCTGGAGAAAGCCATCGTTGGCCGCGGATCCTTCCGAGTCGTCGGATGATCGCGTTCGCCATCGTCACGATTGGTACCAATGTCGGGGAGCTAGCGATTCTCTCGCTAGAAACGGGAGACGTGAAGCGGCTCGGCGTGGTTGGTACGGCTCCGCGGTACGTCGAGACCGGGCACCTCGTCTACGGGTTCGAGGATGGGTCTATACGCGCGGTCGCGTTCGATCTGGCGCGACTCGAGGTGACCAGCACCCCCGTGCCCGTGATCGAAGATGTGTACGTGGCTAACTCCGGCTACGCGTCTTTCGACGTGTCGGATGTCGGACGGGTCGTGTACTTGGCGGGCTCCGGACGGGAACAAGCGTCCCGGCGCTTGGTTTGGGTGCACCGGGATGGGCGTGAAACGGTGGTCGATGCGCCGGTGGGTGGGTACTACAGCCCGCAGCTCTCGCCCGACGGCGCGCGAGTGGCCGTGGATCGCGTGGACGACGGCAGTTCCGATATCTGGATCCTAGACCTTGCTCGAGGCACAGACATGAAGCTCACGACGGACGCCTTCGTCGAGTCTAACCCTCTCTGGACGCCGGATGGAGCCGCGGTAGTCTATGGGTTGAATTCCGGGGGGCAGTTTGGCCTACACTGGAGGTCGGCGGACGGAACCGGGTCGGTCGACCAGCTCTTATCCGTCGACGGCACGATAGCCGCCGTGGGACCGACCGGCTGGTCCGCAGACGGTGCGACGCTCGTGTATTGGGTCGTTCGAGGCACTTCCGACATCGAGATGCTATCGATTGCGGGGGACGGCTCCCGGGTGCCTCTGCTCGCCACAGAGTTTTCGGAGCAAGGGCCCGCTGTTTCTCCAAATGGTGCGTGGATGGCGTACGAGTCCGACGAAAGCGGCCAGCTGGAGATCTACGTCCAGCGGTTTCCGGAGCTTGGCGGGCGAGTGAGCGTGTCGACGGATGGGGGACGGCAACCACTCTGGTCGCGTGACGGCCAGGAGCTGTTTTATCGCTCTCCGGCGGGCGTTGTCGTCGTGCCGGTGGACACGGGAAAGACGTTCACGGCGGGCGATCCGGAGGTGTTGTTCCAAGACCGATATTTCCTATATCTCGCTCGCCGCACCTACGATGTGTCGCCCGATGGTCAGCGATTCCTGATGGTGAGCGGGGACGGCGAGCTTGACGCCATCCCCTTGGGAATGAACCTCATCGAGAACTGGTCCGAAGAGCTCGAGCGATTAGTGCCGACGGGCGGGTGAAGGCGGACTCTGTCTTGGCGGAGTTGCTCGAGGAATCACTTTAGGTTGTTGCGCACGTGTGCCAAGATTGCGGCGCATGTCCCTCGACGCCGGAACGCGCCTCGGTCCTTACGAGATTGTCGAGCCCATCGGCAAGGGCGGGATGGGCGAGGTGTACCGCGCTCGGGACACGAAGCTCGACCGCGACGTCGCCATCAAGGTGTTGCCCGATGAGCTCGCGGCGGACGAAGAGCGCGTCGCTCGCTTCGAGAGGGAAGCGAAGCTCCTCGCTTCGTTGAACCATCCGAATATCGCGAGCATCTACGGGTTCGAGTCCAACTCCCTCGTCCTCGAGCTCGTCGAAGGTCCGACCCTCGCCGATCGCATCGAGCAGGGCCCTCTCCCTATCGACGAAACCATCGCTATCGCGAAACAGATCGCGGAAGCTCTCGAAGCGGGACACGAAGCCGGCGTGATCCATCGTGACCTGAAGCCCGCGAACATCAAGGTTCGAGACGACGGCACGGTGAAGGTCCTCGACTACGGGTTGGCGAAAGCGCTCGAAGCCGAGGCCGCCGATGGTGGTGATGCCGAGCTCTCGCACTCGCCGACGCTCACCCGGCAGGGCACCCAACTGGGTGTGATCTTGGGTACCGCTGCGTATATGAGCCCCGAGCAAGCGAAGGGCAAGCGTGTGGACCGGCGGACCGACATCTGGGCGTTCGGCGCTGTCGTCTACGAGATGCTGACGGGCAAGCGCGCGTTCGTCGGCGCGGACGTCTCGGAGGTGCTCGCGTCCGTCTTGGCCCGCGAGCCGGATTGGACCGTACTTCCGGGTGGCCTCTCCGAGGTGCGCGGTACATACCTGCGGCGGTGTCTGCGCAAGGATCCGAAGGAGCGCATCCGCGATATCGGTGACGTACGACTCGCGCTCGACGGCGCCTTCGACGTGTCGAACGCACCGGCACCGAGTCCGGCGTCGGACGAGACCGTGACCTCTCACGGTTGGCGGGCGGTCGCGTTTGCGGTCGCGGCAGCTCTCATAAGCGGTGCCGCGGTGTGGTCTCTGACGCGCCAACCGGACACGGTCGAAAGCGTCGCCAGGTCGAGCGTCGAGGCTTCCAATGCTATCGTCGACAACCTGTACTCCGATCTGGCGCTGGCGCGTGACGGAAGCTTCGTCGTGTACGAGGGGCGGAGTCCGAACAATGTCGCCGGTGAGCTGTACCTACGACGTCTCGATCAGCTCGACAGCTCGCTACTTCGGGGCACTGAAGGTGGCGTCATGCCGTTCGTATCGCCCGACGGTCAGTGGGTCGGATTCTTTGTCGGCTCCGAGCTGAAGAAGGTGTCGGTGTCCGGGGCGCCCCCGGTGACGGTGGCCAAGATGCCGTCGCCGCCGCGAGGAGCGAGTTGGGGCGACGACGACCAGATCATTGTGGGCTCGCGCGATGCAGGACTCTTTCGCGTGTCAGCGGGCGGCGGCGTCCCGGAACAATTGACGGAGCCGGAAGGTACCGAGCGTCATAGCTGGCCGCAGTGGATACCGAATCGTCAGGCGCTCTTGTTTACCATGCTCGTCTCGACCGATGTCGGCTTCGAGCTCGCCGCACTACCATTAGAGAACGGAGAGGTGAAGAAGTTGGGCATCGCCGGCACCGCGCCGCGATTCCTACACAGCGGACACTTCGTGTACGCGTTGCCTAGCGATGGTTCGATGGCAGTCGCCTCCTTTGATCCAGCACGGCTCGAGGTCGTCGGGAGTCCCCTACCTCTCATCGAGAACGTGTCGATCAAGATCTCTGGTGCAGCCTCGTTCGATGTCTCCGATGCCGGACGGGTCGTTTATCTTCCGGGTGTCGGTGGCGGGCGACAGTCCCGGCGTCTCGTGTGGGTGAGTCGCGACGGCCGGGAAGAGGCGATCGACGCGCCGGCCGGGGAGTACTACTCGCCGCAGCTGTCGCCGGACGGGTCGCGGGTGGCCGTGGACCGAAGGGATGGCGATCGTCCCGATGTCTGGATCCTCGATCTCGCGCGCGGATCTCAGATGAAGCTCACGACCGACGTTTTCGTGGAGATGAACCCGCTTTGGACGCCGGACGGCGAGCGCGTCGTGTACGGGATGAGCAGGAACGAGAACGACATCGGACTGTTCCGGAGGTCGGCGGACGGGACGGGTGAGGCCGAGCCGTTGCTCGTGCTCACCGACGAGACCGTGGCTGCCGTGGGCCCCACGGGTTGGTCGCCCGACGGGGCGACGCTCGCGTATTGGATCGTGCGCGGTGGTCCGGACATTCGCTTGCTGTCGCTCGACGACGACGGTTCCGACGCCCCGCTCCTCGCTTCGGAGTTTTCCGAGCAAGGCCCCGCGATCTCCCCGGATGGAAAGTGGATGGCGTATGTGTCCGACGAGAGCGGGCAGCTCGAGGTCTACGTCCAACGCTTTCCGAATCTAGGTGGGCGCGTGAGCGTCTCGACGGCCGGCGGAAGGCAGCCCCTCTGGTCTCGCGATGGCACGGAGCTGTTCTATCGTTCCCCGGCCGGTGTCGTCGCGGTGCCGGTGAACGCGGGAGACAGTTTTACGGCTGGGGAGCCCGAGGTTTTGTTCGAGGACCCTTATTTCCTGTACCTCTCTCGCCGCACCTACGACGTGTCGCCCGACGGCCAAAGGTTTCTGATGGTGAGCACTGGCGTCGGTGGAGACGCGGGGCCGGTGCGCATACAGATAATCGAGAACTGGTTTTCTGAGCTCGAGCGGCTGGTGCCCACCGCGAACTGAGCCTCCGGTCACCGAGCGCCGACGATCCCTTTCACCGACGCGAGGATCTTCGGCGCGTCGTAGCCGACACCGTCCTTGAACACGATGACGACATTGCGGATGTCGGCCGGGCGCGCGATGGGATCGCCTTCGAGCACGACGAGGTCGGCGAGCTTGCCTTCGGTGACCGACCCCAAGCGGTCGTACTCCCCGAGAGCTCTCGCCCCGTTCGCCGTCATGATCTCGAGCGCCGCGACCGGAGTGAAGCCCGCCTCGATCAGAAGCTCGAAATTGCGCTGGTCGCCGAAACCGGGGATTGCACCGCCGTTTCCGGTCGGGTCGACTCCCGCCGTGAGCAAACCGCCGGCGGCCACGAAGGCTCTTTCGAAAGCGAGCATGCGAGTCCATACGGCCGGCATGAACGATTCGTCCGCGGACGCCTGCACCGAGCGGTGGCGTTCCAGAAAAGTTTCGCGGACTTCCGGAGCCATGATGTCGAGTACTCGGTCTTCGACGGGACGTCCCGGGACCATCTGCTCGACGACGGATAGCGTCGATGTCAGGCTGACCCCGTTCGCGACCATCTGCTCGATCAAAGACGTCACTTCATCGCTCTCGATGTCGACGCTCGCCAAGCTCCGCCGCTGGGTAGGGGGACACTCGTCCGGGCGCTTGTTCGGGTCGAAGTCCGATGCCACGAAGAGCCCGTGCTCCAAGCCGTCGATCCCGAGCGCGACGGCCTCGCCAAACGTCACCGAGCACAGATGGCCCGTGAACTTGATGCCCTGCCGATGGGCCTCGTCGATCGCGGCTTTCAGGTTCTTGCGACTAATGCGTGCGTGGGCCTTGATCCAGGTGGCGCCCTCCTCCGCCCAGTAGCGCACCATCCGACGCGCGTCTTCGGGAGAGGAAGGCGAGTAGTTCTGAAGTCCCTCGCTCAAGCGGGGGCCGGTGATGTGCATCCGCGGACCGACGAGCGCGCCGTCCTCGATCCCTTTCTTGATATTGACTTCCGTATAGGGAGACAGGCTCCCGGCGGTACGTATCGTCGTCAGGCCGGATGCCAGATAGATCCGGGGGGCACTGAAGCTCAGCGTCAGCCGTCCGCGCGCTCCGGCGTAGTCGGTGTGATCGTGCATGCCGACCAGCCCCGGAATGATGGTGTGACCGGACACGTCGAGTCGTTCCGCCCCCGCGGGGATGGTCACTTCGCCCGCAGCGCCGACGGCGACGATCCGACCTCGTTCTACGACGATGGTCTGATCCGCGCGCGGAGGCGTCCCGGTCCCATCCACGACGCGCGCGTGGGTCAGAGCGAAGACGGGTGCACTCACCCGGACGAATGCGGAGACCTCCGGCGATAGCTGTGAGGCGGGTTGCGCCCAGGCCAGGCCCGTCCAAGTGAGGAGCGCGACGACGACCAGACCAGTCCGAGTTCTCATTCTTCTCTCCTGTCGGTGAGCGCGGCTCGGACGCGAGCCGCGGTGTAGGGGAGCTCTCGCAGCCTCGCGCCGGTCGCGTCGAAGATGGCGTTTCCGATCGCGGCGGCCGCCAGCGTGATCGTCGTCTCGCCAGCTCCCATGGCGTCCTCATCCGGTCGTTCCACGATGACGGTGTCCACCTCGGGTACCTCGAAGCCGAGAGGCAAGCTTCGGTAAGTGCTCCAATCGGTTGAGGTCACTTTCGACTCGTCCCACACGACTTCTTCGAGGAGCGCGCGGCTCACTCCCTGGAGCGTGCCTCCTTCGACTTGGTTGCGAAGGCCGTCGGGATTCGAGACCACGCCGACGTCGACGCCGGCGACGAGCCGCTTCACCGACACGACTCCGGTGTCTTGAGCAACCTCGACGTCAGCGGCGAGTGCGCAATAGCCGTTGTTACCTTCGTAGAGGACGCACGCGAATCCACGACCAGTCACCATGCCGGTCCGCGGTGCACCGGTCTTCGGAGACGGACGGGTCTCCCAGTCGGCACGCCCGGCGACGGCCCTCACGACATCGATCAGCCTTTCGTCTCGCAGGTGATCCAACCGGAAGGCGACGGGGTCGATGCCTGCCGCGGCCGCGGCCTCGTCCATGAAACATTCGTGAGCGAACGTGTTTTGAAGTCTGGCGGGCGAGCGGAGGGGGCCGGTGAAGAACCGGGACTCGACGTTGTGCGTCAACACTCGCTCGCTTGGAACCGTCCCGGTCCCGCCGCAGTCTCCGCCGGCACAACCGGAGACATAAGAAGGCGCGGCGTTGCTACGGTTTCGATAGCGTGTCGGCGCCGGGGCAGGCGTTCGCGGAGAGAACGGAGCGGGCGGAAAGCCGGCGAGAAACCCGGTGACGACGTTGCCCGGCCGGTCACTCCGCGGGCGGCTCCCTCGTACCGGGAACCAGGCCTCGACGTCCCACGCCGAGATGCGACCGTCCGCGTCGATTCCCATACGTTGATCGATCACGAAGGCATAGCCGAAATTCTCCCAGGCCATCTCGTCTTCACGACTGAGCTGAACCCGGACGGGCCGGCCGACCGCCTGCGACATCAGGGCAGCATCGAAGGAGACCGTATCGGCGCCGTTGAGTCCGTAACATCCGGAGCCCATCCTGAAGATGACACGGACTCGATCAGGCGATATGCCGAGAAGCATCGCCGCGGTGTGCCGGAGCGGGTGCACGGCCTGGGTGGCGGACCAGATCGTGACCTGATCCGGCTGCACATCGGCCACCGCGCAAGAGCTCCCCACCGATCCGTGCATTTGATACGGGTGGCGATAGGTCGCGCTCACAGTGCGGGGCGCGCCGTTGAGCGTGGCCTCGACGTCCCCGGAGTCCACGACGAGACTGTCACGAGTCGGCATTTGTCGGCGGAGGTGATCGTAGAAATCACCATGGCCGGGAAGAGCCTCGCCGGAGCTCCATTCGCAGCTCAGCAGCTCTGCCGCTCGCATCGCGTGCCATGGTTTTTGCGTTACGACCCCCACGAAGTCGTTCTTCACGATGACGTCGACGAGACCCGGGACGTCTCGAACCGATCGCTCATCGACGCTCATGAGCTTCGCGCCGACTCCCGGCGGGCGGACGACCCGGCCGTGCAGCATGCCTTCCACGCGTACGTTGTGGACGTGCTCGAACCTTGCCGTGACGAGCTCCGGGATCTCGACCCGAGGCACCGACTGGCCCAGCACGCGCCACTCGCTCGAAGGCCTGCGTGCGGCATCAGCGTCGAGCTGACGCGCGAATGTCGTCCCCTCGATGAGCTCGGAATAGGCGACACGCTTCGAAGCATCTGCTGCCGCCCGGACGACTCCATCCTCGACGATGAGCTCCGTTATGGGAACCCGGAACCGCTCCGCGGCTCTTCGTAGAAGCTCCTCACGCGCCGTGGCCGCGGCCCGAGCCAGGTTTTCGTGGTTGAAGTTCGCCGGGTGTGATTGGCTACCGGACGTCGTGCCTTGGTCGGGCGTTCGCTCGGTATCGCACTGCACGAGGTGGACCCGCTCGAGCGGTACCACGAGCTCTTCTGCGATGAGCTGACTCTGTGCGGTGTACAGACCTTGTCCGAGCTCGCACTTTCCGGTGTAGCCCGTCACGAGTCCGTGGTCGTCGATGACCAGCCAGGAATCGAGTCGCTCGACCGGGACCGCGGCAGCGGCAGCGGACGCCGTCGTGGGACTCAGGCCCCGAGAGGCAAAGGAGACGAGCAAGCAGCCGGCCCCTTTCATCCAGTCCCGTCGCGACCACTGGCGACTCAGGGCCGCTCGGGCGTTTGCGTCGAGCCCGATCCGGTCATCGACCCTCACGGCGTCATCTCTCGCGCGTAGCGCTTTATGGCTCGCATGATGCGCACATGAGTGAAGCACCGGCACAGCACCGTCGACAGCGCTTGCCGGATCTCGTGCTCGCTCGCTTTCGGGTTCTCATCCAGCAGGGCTTTCGCCGTCAAAATCACGCCGCTCAAGCAGAACCCGCACTGCGCCGCTTGCTCGTCGATGAACGCACGCTGGATCGGGTGGGGAGTGTCGGGACTGCCTAGTCCTTCCAAGGTCGTGATGTCCGCACCGGCCATGGTTTCCACGGGAGTCACGCACGAGCGGATCGCCTGCCCGGACACGATCACGGTACAGGCCCCGCACTGCGCGAGTCCGCAGCCGAACTTTGGACCGCGGAGCTCGAGATCGTCGCTGAGAACGTACAGGAGTGGCGTCGATGGGTCTACGTCCAGCGTATGAGAACGGCCATTGACTCTCAGAGTCACTTCGCTCATATCCAAGCCTCCCGGCGGTGTCGTGAATCTACCACTTCACGGCCTTGGTGGCCGACGATGGCTTTGGAGGCTAGGATGGATCCAGCAGGGAGGTGAGCAGCACCTCGCTTGCCGGATGGCATCATTGCCGCGCCTCGACTCCAAACGGCCGATAGATCTCGCACCCATCGCTCGCACGATCCGCTCGATGCTCGGAGAGGTCGTCGACCGGGCCGGCTTCATCGAGAGCGAGCCATCCCGCTCCGCGATCTTGGGACGCGCCGTGCTCCTCGTGGTCCTCGTCGGAATGACGTGGGGATGGGCCCGGCAGCCGCTGGACGGTGCTTCCCGGGTCACACCATCGCTGCCCGACTACGTGCTCTCGATGGCGAACCTCGTGTTCCACGAAGCGGGCCACGTCTTGCTCGGATGGCTCGGGCGCTTCACCGCGTCACTCGGAGGCTCGCTGTTCCAGGTCCTGCTGCCTCTGTTGCTGTGCGGGGCCTTTCTCAGTCGAGATCACCTCGACCCGTTCGGCGCATCGGTCATGTTCTGGTGGGCGGGACAAAACCTCGTAGATGTCGCTCCCTACATCAATGATGCGAGCTCTCAAACCCTGATTCTGCTAGGTGGTGTCACCGGCCGCGACGTGCCCGGCTACCACGACTGGAACTATGTCCTGGGACGACTCGGCTGGCTGACGCTCGACCACGAGCTCGCCCGCGCGGCTCACGCGTTGGGCACGGCGGTCATGGTCCTCGCGCTCGTCTGGGCCGCGAGCCTCGTCAGGCGTCAGTTCAAAGCGTCCGTCAGCTAAGCCAACCCTTGTCCCTGGCCGAGCGTGCGTACACGAACAGGAATACGGCGATCACGAAGACCATCAACGGCATCGCGACGCTGCCGGCGCCCTGGACCTCGATGACGTTCGAGAGCAGGAACACGTAGCCCAGTTGCAGGATGACCGCGATGAGGGAGGCGGCCAAGACGGGGATCGCCCAGAATTTTCGCATCACGAGCCCGATGCTCCCGAGGGTGCCGGCGAGGACCGCCACCGCAAAGACCACCGTGACCCAGCTCGGCATCGACTCGTAGAGCTCGCGCTCGGCCGCGGGCATGGCTGCGAGCGTCGCCTCGGACATCGTTACCTGCATGATGAACGCTGCGAGTCCCATCAGGTTCCAAACGAGTGCGATGACGGCAATCACCGTATACGATTTTGGCGGGTTCATGTCTCTCTCCTCTGTGCTACCAACCGGCGCGTTCCACTTCTTCCGTTTTCGTGGACTTCGGCATCGTGAACATGAACGCGCTCATCATCTTGTACATCATCCGGGTCTTGAAAGGAACGTCCCCGGTCTCGAGATCGTGCTTGAGCAAGCCCAGGATCTCTTTCCATCCGCCCTCGGTGCTCTTGTAGGTCTTCGCTTCGGCGGTCCAGCCGGAGTGGGTGAGCGATAGGCGACACCCGCCTGGAATCTCGGCGAGCTGCCACGTCACCACGGTTGGCGGATCAGGCTTCATGGTCATGACGTAGGTATGGACGAACTTCGTGGGAGGCTCGATCTCGACGACCTCTCCGACGACGAAGACGCGCTTTCGGTCCGGGCTGTAGTAGCGGAGCTTGGCGCCCGGGGTCAGGTCGGATTCGAGCACGGTGTTGTAGAGCGCCTTTTGGATGCCGCCGGTTTTGGTGATCTCGTCCCACACTTGCTGTACCGGCACCATGATGTCGATGGATAGAACGTGGTCTTCCATGATTCAGCTTGCCTCCGTGGATTCGAGCCGCGCCTTGAGCGCGACCATGGATTCCGCCCAGTTCTCTTCGTAGTGTCGGACCCAGCGATGGTAGATCTGCTGGATCGGTATCGGGTTCAGGTAGTTGAAGCGTTGCCGCCCGGACTTCTTGTGAACGATGAGGTTACCGCGCTCGAGGACACGGAGATGCTGCATCACTGCGAAACGCGATAGCTTCGGAAAACGCTCCGCGAGCGCTCCGGTCGTGAGCGGCTCCTGACGCAACGCGTCGAGCATCTCCCGGCGCGTCGGATTCGCCAGCGCCTTCCAGACCGGCTCGAGATCGTCTGTCAACATGTGATGGATATATCACATGTAAGCGTAAGATGTTTGCGGAAAAAGAGATCAAAGGTGGCCGTCCCCGTTTTCCGGCGCTAGTAGCCCAGCGCAGCGCCGTCTTTGCGGACGTCGGATCCGCCGATGAGGATGCCTTGCTCCCAGTCGATCATGATCGCCTGGTAGCCGCCATAGGCGCCCATGCGCGTCATGGGCCGGTGACCTTTCTGGACGAGTGCTTGGCGTACGTCGATGCCCACGCCGGATTCGAGGCCCACGTTGCGTCCGTCGAAGTGGCGAAACCGTGCCGCCTCGCCGGCCTCCTGGACGTTCATTCCGAACTCGAGCATGTTGAGGAGCACCTGGGTGTGCCCTTGAGGTTGCATTCCGCCGCCCATGACGCCGTAGGTGATCCAAGGCTTCCCATCCTTGAACACCATCCCCGGCATGTTGGTATGGAGCGCTCGTTTTCCGGGGGCGAACTCGTTCGGATGACCGGCCTCGAGCGAGAATCCGGTGCCGCGGTTCTGGAGCGTGATGCCTGTCCCCGGCACGACCAGTCCCGATCCGAACGACGAGAAGATGCTGTAGATGAGCGATACGACGTTCCGGTCCTCGTCGACCACCGTCAGGTAGACGGTCTCCGTGGCGTCGGACATCCCGGGCTCGAACTCGGAAGCGCGGTCCCGATCGATGAGCGCCCGCCTCTCTTTCGCATACGCCTTCGAGATGAGCTCGTCGATCGGGATCGACGCGGATTCCGGGTCGGCGAGGAAAGCGTCTCGATCGGCGAAGGCGAGCTTCTTCGCTTCGATGAGGAGGTGAAGATATTCCGCCGAGTTATGGCCGAGCGATTTCAAGTCGTAGCCTTCGAGAATGTTGAGCATCTCGAGAGCGACGAAGCCTTGGGAGTTCGGCGGGATCTGATAGAGCGTCGTGTCCTTGAAAGTCGTCGAGATCGGCTCGACCCAATCCGAACGATGGCTCGCCAGGTCTTCCTGGGTCACGAAGCCGCCTTCGCTTCCGATGAACTCGGCGATGGCGCTCGCAATCTCTCCGTCGTAGAACGCTTCGACGCCGTCCTCGGAGATCGTGCGGAAGGTTTTTCCCAAATCGGGTGACTTGAACAGCTCTCCGTGACGGGGAGCTTTACCGTTCACGAGGTAGTTCGCGGCCGTGGCGGGATGACGCGCGAGCTTGCCTTCGGCGGCCATCCAGTCGGTGGCGATGATCTGGGATACGGGAAAGCCGCTCTCGGCGTAGTGGATGGCGGGGGCCAAGAGCTCTCCGAGAGGGCGGCTTCCGAACCGGCTCCGCAGATCTTCCCACCCTCGGAGCGCGCCCGGCACCGTGACGGAGTAGATGCCGGATCCGGGCATCCGCTCGTACTCCTTGTCACGCATGAACGCGGACGAGGACTTCGAGCCGGCCCGACCCGTGGCGTTCAGACCGTAGAGCTCCGCGGACTCGGCGTGATACACGAGGGCGAAGAGGTCGCCGCCGATGCCGCACATCATCGGCTCCACGACGTTCAGCACCGCCGCCGTCGCGATCGCAGCGTCGATGGCGTTACCGCCCTCTTGAAGCACGCGAAGGCCCGCGGCCGCGGCGAGCGGCTGACTCGTGGCCACCATGCCTCGGCTCGCGAGTACCGGAGAACGTCCGAGCCCGGCGCCATCCGCCGGTCGGTCTTGAGACGATGCGTGGGTGGCGACGCACAACGAAACGATGACGAGACTGCGAGCGATTCGCGACATTGGACCCTCCGTTTCCGAGACGGTGGTTACTGTTTTCCGCGGGCTTTGAGCTTGGCCCACGTATCTTTGAGCGAGACGGTGCGGTTGAACACGAGTCCGTCGTCCGTGGAATCGCGGTCCACGGCGAAATATCCCTGCCGTTCGAATTGAACTCTGGTGCCGGGGGACACGCCCGAAAGGCTCGGCTCGACCTTGGCCGTATCGTTCACGACGAGGGAGCTGGGATTCAAGTTGGTGACGAAGTCCTCCCCCTCGGGCGCATCATCCGGGTCTTCGTTGACGAACAAGCGGTCATAGAGTCGAACGCTTGCGTCGAGCGCGTGTTTCGCGGAGACCCAGTGGAGCGTGCCCTTCACCCGTCGGCCGTCGGGAGGGGTGCCGCCTCTGGTCTCGGGGTCGTAGGTGCAGTGCAGCTCGACCACTTCACCGGCGTCGTTCTTGATCGCCTCGGTGCACGTGATGAGATAAGCGTAACGAAGGCGGACCTCGCGCCCGGGGGCGAGTCGGAAGAACTTCTTCGGTGGGTCTTCCATGAAGTCGCTGCGCTCGATATAGAGCTCGCGGGAGAACGGCACTTTGCGCTTACCTGCGCTTTCATCCTCGGGGTTGTTGATCGCGTCGAGCTCATCGACGGTGTCCTCGGGATAGTTCGTCAGCACGACCCGCAACGGATCGAGCACTCCCATGACGCGCCGGGATTCGAGATTCAACTGCTCGCGTACCGCGTGCTCTAGCTGCGCGACGTCGATCGTGCTGTCACGTTTGGCGAGGCCGATCCGTTCGCAAAAGGTCCGGATCGACTGGGGAGGGTAACCCCTTCGCCTCATCCCCGACAGCGTGGGCATTCTCGGGTCGTCCCAGCCCTTTACCAATCCGTCCTCGACCAGCCGTAACAGCTTCCGCTTGCTGAGAATGGTGTAGCTCAAATTCAGACGTGCGAACTCGATCTGCCGAGGAGTGAAGGGGACGGTCGTCTCTCCGACGCTCCAATCGTAGAGCGGGCGATGATCTTCGAACTCGAGCGTACACAAGGAGTGCGTGATGTGCTCGAACGCATCCGAAAGCGCGTGGGTGAAGTCGTACATGGGATAGATCGCCCACTGATCTCCGGTGCGGTGGTGCGCGACGTGACGGATGCGATAAAGCGTTGGGTCTCGCAGATTCACATTGCCGGAAGCCATGTCGATCTTCGCCCGGACTACGTGCGCGCCGTCTTCGAACTCTCCCGCGCGCATGCGCTCGAACAGGTCTAGATTCTCTTCGACGGAACGATCGCGGTAGGGGCTGTTCTTGCCGGGCTCGGTCAGCGTGCCCCGATGTTCACGAATCTCCTCCGCGCTGAGGCTGTCGACATAGGCCTTGCCGTTTCGTATCAGCTCGACGCCGCATTCGTAGATCCGTTCGAAATAGTCGGACGCGTAGTAGAGACGGTCGTCCCAGTCGAAGCCCAGCCAGCGGACATCCTCTTGGATGGCGTCCACGTACTCGACGTCTTCTTTCGTCGGGTTGGTGTCGTCGAAGCGGAGATTGCACGTCCCGCCATACTCCTCGGCGAGGCCGAAATTCAAGCAGATCGACTTCGCGTGACCAATGTGTAGGTAGCCGTTCGGCTCGGGGGGGAATCGTGTCGCGACCCGCCCGTCGTTCTTCTTGTCTGCGACGTCCGCCTCGACGATCGTACGGATGAAGTCGAGAGATCTACCGGGCTCGTCCGGCTCCACCTTGTCGTCCGACATCTATCTCAGCTCCGTTCCGCCTTCGCGGTCGTCATAAACGAAGCGATCGCGCGCCGGCATCTCGATGGCCGGAAGGCTAGAGGCGTCCAGGACGGTGTTCTCCGGCACGATGTCGTTGAGGTAGAGCACGTAGGCGACAAGGCTGTAGACATCGTCGGGGGGTAAGCTTCCCGGGACGGCCTGGGGCATTGCTCTATGGATGTAGTCGTAGAGCGTGGTTGCGTAAGGCCAGTAGTTGCCCACGGTGACGACGTGGTCGACGGACTCCGCGAACGGAAATCCTTCGGCGGGCTCGCGGCCCACGAGAGCCTCGTAGTCCCCACCGCGCCCGTCCGCGCCGTGACACTGGACGCATTGAGAGGCGTAGAGCTGTTGGCCGCGAGTAACGGAGCCGCTTCCCACGGGAAGGCCGGTGCCATCGGGCATGATGTCGATATCGATCGCGGCGACCTCCTCGGCCGTCGCCTCGCGTCCGAAGCCGAAATCGGGCAGATCTTTCATTCGCTCGAGCGCGGCCGCTCGGAGCTCGGGAGTGTCGAGGAAACGACGCCATTGGCCGTGCATATCGACACGGCTCGGCTCGGTGTCCGCCGCGGGCACGGGGGACGGTGTCGGATCGGGCTCGGGTGGAGGCTCTTGGCATCCAACCGTCAGCGCGAGAAGACTAGATGAGAGTAAAACCGATCGTGCCATCACGCCGGATGTTCCACCCTCTCAAATTGTTGAAGTGATACCGGGTACCGATCCCGCGCGCCTCGATAAATTCCTGCTTCGTTGGCTGCGTCGCGCCCGTCTCGTCGGTCGCCCGGCTGACGAGAGTCGCGGGGCGTCCGCGCCAATTCCACAATTTGCGGAACCGCGTATGGCACATCGAGTGTACCGGCCCTTGTAACTCGGCGTCCTCCCAGCTCTTACCGCCGTCGGTACTGATCTCGACCTTCGCGATCTTGCCGCGTCCGGTCCACGCGATGCCCCGGATCTCCCACCACCCTTCGCCGTCGAGTCGATTCGGAAATGTCGGGAATGTGATGATGCTCTTGACGTCCATGTCGAAGCTGAACATGCGCGACTTGCCGCCCGGAAGAGGGTCGCTGTACTTGGACGTCTCCTCCCGCGTGAAGAACGGCCGGTCCGAGAGCTCGATTCTCCGGAGCCACTTCACGTTCGAGTTGCCCTCCCAGCCGGGCAGAAACAATCGCGCGGGGTATCCGTTTCCCGGCCGCAATGGCTCGCCGTTTTGTCCGTAGGCGATCATCGCGTCGTCCCACGCCTTACCGACGGGAATGCTACGAGTCATGACCGCGGCGTCCATGGACTCCGCGAGGAACCACCGCGCCTCGGGTGACGCTCCGACCTCTTTGAGGATCAATGCAAGCGGGACTCCCGTCCACTCACTCGTGCTCGTGAGACCGTCGACTTCCTGTGGCGACAGATCTTCGCGCGGTTCGCGCAGTGCGGCGCCGCCGCTACCGGAACATTCCAAGAAGTGAAGCTTTGACGTCGAGGGAAATCGTTTGAGATCCGAGAGCGAGAAAACCGTGGGCCGCTCGACCATTCCGTGAACGAGCAACGAGTAGCGCTCGGGGTCGATTTTGGGGATACCTCCGTGATGGCGCTCGAAATGGAGGTCCGATGGTGTGACGATTCCGGAAAGGTCCTGGAGAGGCGTCCGGGAGCCCCCGGACGGTTCGGGCCGGCTCACCAAGCGCCGGGGTTTTTCGAACCCGGAGCGCGCTCCGAGCTCTGAGGGCGGAGGGCCCTGGAGCTTGGTCGAATCATCCGGAACGGACAGCCGCGGGTCGACGTCATCGTCGTCATGCGCCTGCCCGACGACGGCGCCGCCAAGCCCGGCGGCGACTCCCGCGATCAACCTTCTACGCCCGGCGCTATGTCCGTTTCGTGTCCCCTTCTCCTTCATCGATTCACGCCCTCGGTCTCCGATCGAAAGATCGTAGCACAAGGATCTGGCCTCTTCGTTGGCATTGCGACTTTTCTTCAGGTTTCGAACAATACAGGCAAAGGGAGGATGACCATGCGACCCTCCGTTTTCGTCGCACCGGAACTTGCGCGCGCCGAGCTGGTTGCGCTCCTACGTCGGGCACATGCGGGTGAGCTCGCCGCCGCGATGGCCTATCGTGGTCACTGGCGTTCGCTGCGTCGGCCGAAAGAAGTCTCCGAAGTTCAGGCGATCGAGCGCGAGGAGCTGGAGCATCGGGAGGCCGTCGGTCGGATGCTTCGCCGTCTCGATGGCCGACCGTGCCCGAGCCTGGAACGACGCTTTCGCCGGATCGGCGGCGCCATTGCGCTGTCTTGTCGCGTTTCCGGCTGGCTCGCCCCGATGTTCGGGGCGGGAAGGCTCGAGAGCGGCAACATCGCGGAGTACGAGGACGCCGCCCGCTTCGCGTGGCTTTCGGGACATGGAGAGTTTTGCGGCGAGCTCCTCCAAATGGCCGAGGTGGAATGGGAGCACGAGCGTTATTTTCGACGTAAGGTGCGCTCGCACTGGCTCGGCCGCGCGCTGCCGTTATGGACGGCGCCGCCGTCGCTGCGATCTATCCGGAGCCGGTTCGACGGCTTTCTGACAACTGCTCGTGCTCTGGTGGTTGCACGATCGCCGCGTGCATCTTCTCTACCAGCTCGCTCGCCCGAAATGGCTTTTGGACGAAGCCCGACAGCCCCTTTCCTTCGAACTTCGCCGAGATCTCGTGCTCGCTATAGCCGCTCGTCAGGACGACTCGGACCCCTTCGTGAACCTCTCGCAGGCCTGCCAGAGTCTCTTCTCCGCTCATCCGAGGCATCGACATGTCGAGAAGCACCGCATCGACCTCGGACGCGTGCTGGTTGAAGACGTCGAGCGCCTCCGCCCCGTCTCTCGCGAGAAGGACGTGGAACCCCGCTTGCTCGAGCGACGCTTGCGCCACGTTTCGCACACTCTCTTCGTCGTCGATGATCAATATCGTGCCGCTCGCCCGAACCGCGGCCTTCTTGACGGGCTCGAGCCGTTGCGCGCGGCGCCGGTCGGAAGCGGGAAACACCACGGTGAATGTCGTTCCACGGCCAGGGAAGCTTTCGACTTCGATCGTCCCGTTATGGGCACGCACGATCCCCTGGACGGCCGCGAGGCCTAAGCCCCGGCCGGTGAACTTCGTCGTGTAGAACGGATCGAAAATCTTCTCTCGTGTCGCGACATCCATCCCGACACCACTGTCGGTGACCTCGAGGAAGACCCGAGGTTGCGTCGTCGCCCGAGAGCCCTTGCCCGACCCGCCTCGTGGGGCCTCGCAGGCGCCCGTGCGCAAGGACACTTGGCCTTCTTCCCCTCCCAACGCCTCGGAGGCGTTCGTGATGAGATTCATCACGACTTGCTGTAGCTGAGTCTGGTCGGCTTTGATCGGAGGAAGATCCTCGGCGAACGATTGGGTGAGGCGCGTTTTCTTCGCGATCGAGGTCTCGACGAGCGGGATAACTTCCTGGACGAGCTCGTTGAGTCCCAACGGCTCCATTTCGAAACGGCCCTTGCCCGCATAGGCCAGCATTTGGTTCGTCAACTCTGCGGCTTTGTCCGCGGCCTTCAAAATCCGTGCGAGCTGCTCGCCGGCAGGCGAGCCGGGAGGGACTTTCATCGCGGCGATGCTGGCGCTTCCGAGAATTCCGGTGAGTATATTGTTGAAATCGTGCGCGATGCCGCCCGCGAGGACTCCCAGACTCTCGAGCTTTTGAGAGTGCTGCATTTGAGCCTCCAGGCTCAGGCGCTCCATCTCGGACCTCTTTCTCTCCGTGATGTCGGTAGCAATCACGAGCGCGGTCTCGACGACATCGTCGCGCTTGATGGGGATGAGGCGCGTTAGCCACCAGCTGGGACCGGCGGCCGACAGCTCGAGCGAGCGCGGGTCTCCGACCTCGAACACCTCGGTGAGCGCCTCCTGGTAGCTGTCCCTGTGCCGCTCGTCTACATATTGAAGGACGTGCGTACCGACGACCTCCTCGTTCGTGAGGCTGGGTAGTGTGTGGTTGATGAAGAGGATGTGACCCTTGCGGTCCAGAGTCATGATCACATCCGGGGAGTGCTCCACCAATACCCGAAAAGTGGCCTCCGACTCGCTCAAGCCCTCCTTGGGTTTGAGCTCGCGCTCCAAACTAGCGATGCGCTCGTGAGCTGCGCTGAGCTCGGCACGCAGATCTAAGTCGGTCTCGACGCGCTCGACCAAGACTTGCTTCTCCCGTCTATATGTAAAAGTTTCTTTCAGTAAGAAACTAACAGCGGTGGCAGCGGAAAGCAACCCTTGGACGGTCCTTCCTTGGGTTCGGTGGAGTACAATTCGGGAACGGAGGTTCGACACATTGCGATACGGCTCATCGATTCCCACTGTGATGCTTTGCATGCTCGCCGGCGGTGTCTTTGCGACGCAGGGCGGCAATCCCGCAATGGCCGGCTTCGACGCCGATGGCTCGGACGCGCGCGCGATCGCGATCGCGGATGAAGTCATGGCCGCTCTCGGTGGTCGTGCGGCGTGGGACGACACTCGCTTCCTGACGTGGAGCTTTTTCGGGCGTCGGACGCACGTTTGGGACAAGCAGAGCGGCGATCTTCGCTACGACGATGGTGATCGGCTCGTGCTCATGAATCTCAACACGAAGGAAGGCAAAGTCTTCGAGAACGGCCAGGAGCTCGAGGGCGCCGCCAAGGACGAAGCCCTCCACGACACCGAGAGCGCGTGGATCAACGATTCCTATTGGGTCTTCATGCCCTACAAGTTGAAGGACACCGGCGTAACGTTGAAATATGCCGGGACCGGAAGTACCGCCGCCGGAGAGTCCGCGGACATCCTGGAGCTGACCTTCAAGGGTGTCGGCCGTACCCCGGACAACAAGTACCACGTCTACGTGGAGGAGAGCTCGAGGCTCGTGACCCAGTGGGATTACTATCAGGTCGCGACCGATGCCGAGCCCCGCTTCCAGATTCCGTGGAAAGACTGGCAGCGCAAGGGCAGCATTCTGTTATCCGCCAACCGTGGTGAGCGCCAGCACGAGAACGTGGCGGTGCTCGAAGACGTCCCGGAAACCGTCTTCCGCAGCCCGGAACCCGTCGACCTGCTCGATTACGCCAAGTAAGGAAGACACGGACGGCGCGTGGCTCCCTGAGAGGAAGCCTTTTTTTCCGCTGGAGTACAATGAAGGCAGTCGAGGAGGTTAGGCAATGAGAACTCGGATTCCGTGGCGGCTGGGGCTGTCGATCGCGTCCATGGCGTCAGTGGCGGTGATTATCTCTTGCTCTCCCTCCGGGCAGCCCGCCGAGCCCGCTCCCGAGGCGTCGAGCGCCGATAGTGTCGAGGCTCGCGCGGTATCGAGCGCCGATCCAGCCTACGCCGAGACGATCACGACGTGGCAGGACGAACGGGAAACGGGGCTGAAAGGCGACGAAAGCTGGCTTACCGTGGCGGGCCTTTTTTGGCTACGAGAAGGAAGCAGCTCAGTGGGCTCTGCGCGTACGAACGACTTCGTCCTAGCGGAAGGCTCCGCGCCAGCCACCGTCGGAGTGTTCGAGTTTGCGGACCGGAAAGCAACGTTCGTGGCCGAGGAAGGTGTGTCCGTCACTCAGGCCGGCGCGCCGGTAGATTCCGTGGCGCTCGAGATGGGCGAGAAACACGCGCTCGAGATCGGGCAGCTGAAGATGTGGCTACATTACAGCGGTGACCGCCTGGCGATCCGGCTCCGCGACCTCGACGCGACGCTCCGCAAGGAGTTCGTGGGGCTGAGCTGGTTCCCGGTCGACCCCGCATTTCGGGTGAACGCGAAGTTCACGCCGCATCCAGAGCCCAAGAAAGTCGACATGCTGAATATTCTCGGCGATATCGAAACGTTCGAGAGCCCGGGCTATGTCGACTTCGAGTTGGACGGGGAGACGGTTCGGATGGAGCCGCTCTCCGTACGAGAGGGGGCCTTGTGGTTCGTGTATCGAGACGGCACGAGCGGTAAAGAGTCCTACGCGGCCGCGCGGTTCTTACGGACGGCCCCTCCGGAAAATGGTGAGGTCGTCATCGATTTCAACAAGTCCTACAATCCACCTTGCGCTTACAACCCGTTCACGACCTGCCCGATGCCGACAGAGGAGAATCGCCTCGGGATCCGCATCGAGGCAGGTGAGAAAAATTACAAGAACCACTCGTAGCATCGCTGCGACAACGAAGACGCGGCTCGCGACGCCGGCGTCAGGAGGAAAATGATGAAATGGAATCGCACCATGATTGCCTTCTCGGTAGTGGGCTCGCTCGTCGCGATCGACGCATTCGCGCAACTGGGCTCTATCCGAGGCAAGTTGGTCGACGAAGAGGGTAATCCGGTCGCTGACGCGGAATGCACGATCGAAGTCGCCGGCGAAGGCGGACGTCGCTCGAAGACAAAGTCGAAAAAGGGCGGGGATTTCACCAAAGGCGGTGTTCGGCCCGGGATGTACTCGATCCTTTGTGAGAAAGAGGGCTTCCGCAAGCTCCCACTGCAGACTCAAGTGTCTGCGTTCGACCAAGCGAACCTCGGCCAGCACGTGTTCTATCGCCTCGCGCCGGGTGAGCTGTCGGAGTCGCAGCACGCACGTGCGACGGAGCTTCTCGAAGAGTTCAACATGGCGTCCGAGTCCGGCAACGACGAGGAGACCCTCGCGAAGCTCATGGAGCTTCAAGAGATGATGCCGGAGTCGACCGAAGTCACGTTCAACATCGCGGCCACCTACGAAGCGATGGGAGACAAAGAAAACGCTATCGAGAAGTACACCGAGACCGCCGAGGCCAATCCGAACTTGGCCTACGACTCATGGCTTGCCGTCGGTGAGATGCACTTCAAGGACAGAGAGTGGGCGGAGGCTGCCGGCGCGCTCCGAAAAGCAATAGATATCAAAGCCGTGGATCCGGTCGTGATGTTCAGCTACTCGGTATACTCGGCGAACGCCGGGGACGCTCTGTCCGCGAAAACCGGATACGAGAAGACGCTCGAGCTCGACCCGAACCATGCGCTTGCGCACTACCAGCTCGGACTCGCCGCGGTGAGCGAAACGGAGAGTGACGTCGCCATACACCACTTCGAGCAGTTCTTGTCGCTAGCACCGGACCACGATCAAGCCGAGGCGGCGAGGGGCGTGATCAAAGCGCTCAAAGAAGGCAGCCAGTAGGCTCTCGAGATCGAACCGCCGGTGCGGCCACTTCCCGGGGCGCACCGGCTTCCGGCCTGCCGGTTCAAGGCAGGTCCCAGAGTGACAGGTGTCGCTCCTCCTTGACGAGAATGCCTTCCTCCGTCGGGACGAGGTGCGCCCAGGTTGGGCTGTTCGCGACATCGTAGCTGCGTTCTGTTTCTAGCCCGTCGGTCGTGAGCTGACGGACCGTCAAAACCCCATCGACGGTCAACGCCAAGATCTTGTCGCCCATCAGAACGAGCGATGCGTTGTCGCCGGTCCTGGGAGGACCGGTCCAAACGGTATTCCCGGTCGTCTGATCGATGACCACGAAGTGGCCACTCTTCTTGTCCGAGAACCCGACGAGCTTGTCGTCTACGGCGATGGGCGTGCTCATGTAGAAAGTGAGCGGAGAACGCCACAGCTCACGCGGGGTATCGAGCGTGAGATCTAACGCGAACGTGTTCTGTTCGAGGCCTCCCAGCACGAGCGAGTCTCCAAGAGAAATGGGCGTGATGGAGTTTTGGTCGTATGGTGTGGAAAAGGGAAGACGCCATACGAGGGTTCCATCCGATAGCTTGACCGCGACGATATGGCTGTCGGTTTGAGTCACCACATGCCGTTCGCCGTGCCGTTCGTAGAGAATCGGTGATGCATAGCCGGGGCCGTCACCCTCGTGGGCCCATAGGATTCTTCCCGACGCGGGCTCGTAGGCGGTCAGGGCTCCATCACGATCGGCTCCAACGTGAGCGATCAGCTTGTCATCCGCGAGGAGTGGAGACGCCCCCTGACCGTAGAGTGGAGAGCCGGTCGCCTCGTGCTGCCAGAGCAGAGCGCCGTCGTCGGCGTCGTGCGCGGATAGGGTTCCGCTGATTCCGAGCGTGAAGACGCGGCCGCCACCGACGACCGGAGATGATTTGGGTCCTTTCCCGTGGGCGGTGGCGGCAGAGTTCATCTCGTACGGAGCTTCGGTGCGGAAGCTCCAAATCTCAGAGCCGTCCGCGAGCGTGAGGGCGCGCAGGCGCTCCTCGTTCCCTTCTCGCGTAAACACGAAGATGCGCCCGCCGACGCTCGCGGGGCTCGCATGTCCTTCGCCGACCTCGACTCTGAAACGTCGCTCGAGCGTTTCGGGCCACAGCTCGGGCCCGGTCATCGAGGCGTGGCCGCTCCGGTCGGGCCCTCGCCATCCGTTCCAGTTCTGGCACAGTGCGGGCGTGGCGGATAGCAGCAGGAGAGCGAGCCAGGGTTTCATCGTACATACTCCCGAGACACGTCCGTGACGGCCGTTCGGTAGCGGTGCTCGCCGCTCATATAGTCCTTCATGAGCACGAAGAATCCGCCGGACAGCGCAAGGACGGCGATTAAATTAGGCAGGGCGCATGAGCCCACCGCGAGGTTCGCGAATACCCAAAGGCGGTCGACATCGGCCACGCCCGCGAAGAGAACACCCGGAACTAGGTAGAGGAAGCGCAGGTATCGCAGCGCTCGCGCGCCGAACAGGTCGTTGACGGCAGTCGAGAAATACACGAAGAACGCGATCTGCGTCGTTTGGCAAAACGTCAGGATGGCGAAGGACAAGATCCCGCCTGCCACCGCCGGAGGAAAGACAGAGCCGAAGGCTGTGATGATGAGCTCGATGCCGGACTCGCCGGAGGAGAGCACTCCCGTTGAGAGCACGGCGAACGCCGAGATCGTGCAAATCACGAGCGTATCGATCGCGACCTCGAACGCGCCCCACATTCCTTGCTGAAAAGGATGTTCCGTCGTCGCGGTGGCATGTGCGATCGGTGCGGTGCCGAGTCCGGCCTCGTTCGAAAGCATCCCTCTGGACATCCCGTCGCGGATCGCGTGCGCGACGGAGGCGCCGGCGAAGCCTCCCACCGCAGGCGCCGGTGCGAAGGCGTGGCGGAAAATGAGCGCGAAAACTTCCGGAATGCGCTCCGCGTTGGCAAAAAATACGACGAGGCCTCCGACAATGAAGACCGCGGACATCAGAGGTACGAGCGCCTCGGAGAATTGGCCGATGCGGCGGATGCCGCCGAAGACGACGATCGCCGTGACGATAGCCATCACGCCGGTGACGAGATAGGGATTGAAGCCATAGGTCGACAGGAAGGCGCGCCCCACGGTATGGGACTGCAGGGTCGCCGCGACCATCGAGTTGACGAGGATCCCCACGCTGAACACTGTGGCGAGCTTCTTCCAGCCGAGTCCCTTGACGATGTAGAACATCGGCCCGCCGAGCGTTCGTCCGGACGCGTCGACGTCTCGGTAGTGCACCGCGAGCGTGATCTCAGCGGTCTTCGACATCATTCCGAAGATGGCGAGCAGCCACATCCAGAAGATCGCGCCGGGGCCTCCGACGGAGAGAGCCGTTGCCACGCCTGCGATGTTCCCGGTCCCCACGGTGCTCGCGAGAGCGGTAGAGGTGGCTTGAAACGGCGTCATCTGGCCGGGCGCGGGAGCGGTGCCGAAACGGAGCCTACCGATGGTGTTGCGAAGGATGTAGACGAAACCGCGGACTTGGAAGAGCCGACTTCGAATCGTGAGGTAGAGCGAAACGCTCGCGATGAAGAACATCGTCCACGGTCCCCAGAGGACCGCGTCGATCTGCTCAGCTAAGGTGAGGATGGATTCGACGAGCAAGCGATGAGGTTATTGAAATCGCTTGCCGGGATCAAGTTGACTTCCCGGTCAGCTCTAGCTCCGCCAGCGCATGGGCCACCGCGGCTCGCCGCGTATCGTTAATCGGCGCGTGTGGCAGTCGACAGTGTTCATCGGCAAGCCCCATCATGGCCAAGGCTGCCTTCACGGCAGCGACGGTACGGGTCTCCGACATCAACGGGGAGAGCTCGTCGTGCAGCGCGCGCGCCTGTTCCGTGAGCCCGTGGAGGGCGTTGTCGATGAGGCGAGTCCAGTGCCGGGGCACCACATTCGAGACGTTCGAGATGGCTCCCTCTACCCCCAGGGACGTTGCCGAGAGCGTGGTCTCGTCGTCCCCCGACAAGACCGTGAAGCGCTCGTCGGCGGAAGCGAGGACACTCGAAAGGAGCTCCAAGTCGCCGGACGCGTCGTAGAGTCCGCGAATATTGTCGTGCTCGGCGAGAGCGGCCAACGTCTCGGGATCGAGGACGGTCTCCGTGCGACCCGGAACGTTCGAGACGATGACCGGCGTCTGGACCACATCGGCGAGCCGGCGGAAGTGCTCGACGAGCGCTCCTCTATCCGCCTTCGCGTCCTGGGGCGCGGCCGCGAGAATCCCGTCCACGCCGACCCAATCCATCTCTACCGCGATCTCGATCGCGTTGGACGTTTCGGCGGCGAACGCGCCGGCCATCGTGAAGCAGTGTCCTTCGGTCTCTCGTTGGACTATCTCGAGGACGAGTCGGCGCTCTTCCAGGGACAGTCCGGTCTCTCCACCCGTGATGTCGAACAACGCGAGGCCGTCGATCCCGCCGTTCAGCTGGTGCTGAACCAGACGTTCGAGCGCGTGCTCGTCGACGGACCCGTCGCTCGCGAAGGGGGTCACGAGTGCCGTGAACGCGCCTCGAAACATAGCGAGCCAGCATAGAGCGGGACCGGGCGGTCTCGCTACCCAGCCCCGGCGTGCGTGAAATCGTGAGGATGTGCGCGCATGTATTCGAGCTTGAGAGGTTGCGGCCGGTCGAGGTCCCGCAATGCGTCTTCGAGCGCCGCGAACGTCGTCGCGTCCGTCTCGCCGCGGTCATGGCTCGCAAGCGCGGCTTCGACCAGATCGGCGTGACATTCAGCTCCGATGAGACGGTAGCCCCGGATGGCCTCGAGCGCCACGTGTCGGCCAAAGCGCGAAAAGTATTTCGCGAAGCCGCGGCGGCGAACCTCGTTCTCGATATGTCCCGTCGCGCACATCATCCGATTGCCGGGCGTGAGGCGTTCCAGTGCATATCGCCCGGCGGAGACCCTTTGCTCGTACATCGTCGTTTCCTCCTACGAGGAGTTGACGAATTCGAGAGCGATGAACCTCCTGCGCCGGGTTCAATCTCTTCGGAGCACTTCCGTGGGATCGGTCTGGGACGCTCGCCAGGCGGGGATGAACGCCGCGGCTGTCGCCACGGTGGCGAGGACGAGCCCCACCTCGATAAGCGTCGCGGGGTCGGCCGGCTCGACCCCAAAAAGCATTCCGCGAAGAAATTGCGAGAGACCCGCAGCCGCGATGACGCCGATGACGAGCCCGGCCGCTTGCAGCGTTAGAGCTTCGCGGAGCACGAGCGTTAGAAGCGCCCTTGCGTCCGCTCCCAGGCTAGCTCGAACGCCGAGCTCTCGAGTGCGCTGGCTGACGGAGAAGCCGAGAACGCCCAGGACGCCGACGGCCGCAATCACGAGAGACAGCGCCGCGAACCCGCCAATGAGCGCCGCATTCAACCGCTGCGGTGACAGTGTCTCCGCCCGGATCTCAGCGAGCGTGCGTACGTTCTCGATCGGCTGCTCGGCGTCGGCGCGGCGGATGATCTCCGTGACGGATTGGGTCAAGCTCGTGGGCTCCGTACGCGCGCGGACCGCGAGGGATTGGACCCACGGCTCTTGCGACATGGGTTGGTAGACGACGTGGACCGATGGTTGTTCGAGAGAGTGGTCCCGAGTGTCCTCCGCGACGCCGATGACGGTGCGGTAGCCGTCGTCCACACCGATGAAGCGAGCCTGCTCGTCCGTCCAGCGGAGGCGGCGGCCCACCGCGGAAAGCTCGGCAAAGTAGTAAGAAGCCATGGCCTCGTTGATGACGACGACCTTCGCGGCCTCGGCGTCATCGGAGTCGGCGAAGGCGCGTCCGTCGACGAGGCGGATCCCGAGCGTCCGGAAGTAGTCGGGACTCACCGCCCGAAAGTCGGCGCGAGGGACGGGCGCTTCCGGGTCCAGAGCGTAGCCTTCGACGCCGACCGCAAGCGTCGCCGGCGCGCCCGTCAGTGGGAGGGAGGAGGTCAGCGCCACCGCCTCTACTCCGGGAAGCGCGGCGGTCTCGGATTGGATCGTGCGGTAGTAGCTCGTCAGCTGTGCCGGTGTTTGTCCGGCACGTCGCGCGGGTATCTCCATCGTGAGTATCGTGTCTACGTCGTAGCCGGGGTCGACGCGTGTGAGATTCGACAGGGAACGCGTAAACAGGCCTGCTCCCGCAAGCAGGACGAAGGCTAGAGCCAGCTGTGCGACGACGAACCCGCGTTGAAGACGACGGGCGGCTCGGCCGTTACCCGCGCGCGCGGCGTCTTCGGTCGCGCCGTTTCCCGGCGCGGGGAGGGGCGCTGCGAGGGCGGTGAGAAACGCTGCCCCCGTGGCGAGGACTAGCATCGTGGCGAGCACGACACCGTCGAGCGCCACCTCGCTGGCGCGCGGCGTGAAGCGAGCCGTATAGGCAACGAGAGCGCTGAAGCTCATCTGCGTGAGGACTAGTCCGAGTGCGGCGCCGGCGAGGGAGAGGACCAGATTCTCCGAGAGCACGAGCGAACGGAGTCGAAACCGACCGGCACCCAACGCGCCGTGAACGGCCAGCTCGCGCCGTCTGCCGAGCGCTCGACTCATCGTAAGGTTGGCTACGTTGGCGCAGGCGACGAAGAGGACGAAGGCGGCGGTGGCGATCAGGACGAAGAGAGTCGGCCGCGCACGGTGGGTGAGCTCTTCCGATAGCGGTGTCGCCGTGATCCGCGAACCCTCGGGCGTTTCGTAAGCTTCCGGGTACTCGAGAGCGAGGCTTCCGGCGAGGGCCTCGAGCTCCGCGAGCGCTTGGTCGGTCGTGCGGCCCGGCGCTAGGCGTGCGAACACTTTGGTCATCCGATGTTGACGGTCGTCACTCATGGCCGCGCTCATGTGATGTGGGCTCGTGACCGTGTTGACGAAGACGTCCGTCCGTTCCGGGTAGTGGGGGACGGGCTCGAGCACACCGACGATTGTGATCGTCCTGCCGTTCATCCGCGCGGTGCTCCCGACCACCCCCGGGTCCGCGCCGTAGGCTCGGTTCCAGAATTCGTGGCTCAGGGCCATGACCGCATCGGCCGTGCGAGGATCGTCGGCCGGCTCGAACAGTCGCCCGAGAACGGGACGAAGACCGAGCACCTCGAAGTAGTTCGCGGAGACGATCCCGGCATGGACCCGCCGCGGCTGTTCGTGGCCGAGCATCGTGAACGTGAGCGCCGAGAACTCGGCGAAGCCGGCGATGGTCGTCGCGCTCTCGCGGTAGTCGGCGATCTCCGGCACGGACCAAGTCGCGTCGGCCAATGCCGTGACCACCGCCGTTTGCCTCAGGTGCAGGATCGAATCGCCGCCGCGGTGGGGAATGGGCTTGAGGAGAACGCCGCGGACGACCGAGAAGATGGCGGTATTGGCGCCGATGGCGAGGCCTAGAGTCAGCACGAAGGCGGCCGTGTAGCCGGGGGAGAGGCGAAGACTTCTGAATATCTGTCGCATGTCGCCCGGATCATGCGGCGGACAGTGGTTTCTCGCGGAATTTTCTGGCGTCTAGCGGCTCACGCCTATCGTGTCAGTCCATCACGGCTCGTAAGCGGGCCCGCGCAGCGAGCGTCCCGGAAGCTCTCCGGTATATTCGCCTTCGCTTACCACGGCCACGCCGTTGACGAAGACGTACTCGATCCCAACGGAGTAGTGGAAGGGATCTTCGAAGGTCGCGCGACCGTTGATGAGCTCCGGGTCGAAAACAACGATGTCGGCGAAATTTCCCTCCGCGAGGGTACCCCGGTCGGACAAACCTAGAATCTCAGCGGGCAGGCCGGCGAGCTTGCGGATCGCTTCCTCCCAGCTCATGAGGCCTTCGTCGCGGACATAAGTTCCGAGCCAACGCGGTACCGTGCCGAGGTGGCGAGGGTGAACGAGCGGTGGAAGGTCCTCCCAGTCGAGATCGAGGGCCCCTCCGTCGGTCCCTCCGGCAACATATTCTTGCGACATCGTTTGGCGTAGCGTCGCCTCTTCGTTGTTCCAATCGATGACGATGCCCCGGCCTTCTTGCTCGAGCACGACATCCATGAAGACGTCCTCGGGGGGTTGTTGCCGCATTTCCGAGACTTCCTCGACGAGCTTGCCGTTGACTTCAGGGTCCTCGACCCCTAGCCGCACCCGATGCCACCCGATATTGGCGAGATAGGGAGGCTCGTCGACGAAGTCTCCGGCGATGCGCTCCCGTGCGGTGGGGTCGCGGAGGCGCTCGAGCATCGCTTGCCTGCCGCCTTCTTGTGCCCATGCCGGAATATAGGAAGACAGGCCGGTGATACCCCACGTATACGTGTAGCTGTCTCCGGTGATCGCCAGTCCGCGCGCACGTGCGTCGTCGATGATCCCGAGGAAGTCCGAGGCCTTGGTCGACGACGTCGAGTTTAGGTGGAAGAAGTGAAGTCGAGATTCCGCGAGGTCCGCGATCTCGACGGCCTCGCTGATGGCTTCCGGATCCGTTCCGTTCATCGTACGCGCGTGCGTTGCGTAAAGGCCGCCCATCTCCGACGACGTACGTACGAGCGAGACGAGCTCCTCGGTTTTCATGTAGATATTGGGCACGTAGCTCATTCCCGAGGAGATGCCGAAAGCACCTTGGCGCATGGCGTCACGCACGATCTCTTTCATCGCCTCGAGCTCCTCTTCGGTCGGCTCACGGTCGTCGTAGCCCATCACGTTGGCTCGTACGCCGCCGGAGCCGACGTAGGAAAGCACGTTCGCGGAGATCCCCTGCTCTTCCATGAAGTCGAGGAACTCTCCCAGAGAGGTCCACTTGCCGTCGAGCTCTTCCGGAAGGTCCGACTCACGACGGCCGCCGAGCGGGCCCATCGACGTCGTCTCGCCGTAAACCTCCGCCGTGAAGCCCTGGAACGCCATCGAAGGCCCATGCCCTCCATTCCGGAGCCGACCCATTTCCGAATGACTGTGCATGTCGGTGAACCCGGGCGCGATGAAGAGACCCTCTGCCTCGATCTCCGTCTCGCCCACGCCGTCCACGACGCCTATCGCAACGATCCGATCGCCGTCGACGGCTATGTCCCCGATCACACCGGGAGACCCGGTGCCGTCATAGAGCGTTCCGCCTCTGAGCACGATGTCGTGCTTGTCCGGCGGGCGGCATGAGAAGAGACTCGAAGCTAGAAGAGCGATGATGCAGTGGCGAGAGTGCATGGCCTGTCCGTGAATCTCCCTGAAAGCGAAGAAGTGTGCGTCCTAGCCCAGGTTGGTGTCAAGGGCAGCGTGTCCGCTTGCCGCTGCGGGCTCCTTTGCTACCATGGAGGAAACCGACATCGCGCAACACACAATCCATAAGGCCACATTGGGGGAGCCATGACGCAGCATTTTTCTGCCGAGCGAGCAGGACGAGAATTTCGAAGCCGTATCGAGACGGGCAAGATCCTTCCGCTTGCAGGTATCTATGACGTGTTCTCAGCGCGCTTGGCGGCCGAGCGGTTCGAGGGCGTGTTTTGTAGTGGATTCGGCTTTGCCGCGAGCGCGTACGGCCTTCCCGACATCGGCTACGTCACCTGGCGCGACATCCTCGATTTCTCCACGAAAATCCGTCACGTTATTCCGCAGACTCAGGTGCTCGTCGACATCGACGATGGGTTCGGCGACGAGGTCGTCGCGGCCAACATCGTCCGCAACTTGGAACTGAACGGGCTCTCCGCGGTCATGATGGAGGACCAGAAACGGCCCCGGAAGTGTGGGCATTTCGAAGGAAAAGAGCTCCTGCCCTTCGACGAATATGCCGTGAAGCTGCGGAGTGTTCTCGAGGCAAGAAAGAGCATTTTCGTCATCGCGCGCACGGATGCGACGGACGTCGAAGACGGGCTGAAGCGCGCGGTCCAAAGCGCGGCGTTGGGCGCCGACGGCGTCATGGTGGAAGCCATTCGTGACCTCGACGTCGTTCGCGATCTCGCGAAGCAGGTCAGCTGCCCGATCATGGTGAATCAGCTGCACGGGGGGAAGTCTCCGAACTGGGGCCTGGACGAGATGGCGGATGCGGGTGTGTCCATCGTCATCTACAGCACGCCGTGCTTGTTCGCCGCCCAGCACGCGATCGAGAGCTATCTCGACCAGATGGTCGAAACGAAGTCGCTACCGTCGGAAGGTACGGTCAAGCTCCCGGACTGCAACCGCGCGCTTGCCGGAACGCCGATGTTCGACGCGGAGCGTGAGACACTCGTGAAGAGCTGAGCGCGTCTTAGAGCCCGCCCGGCCGCGGATCTCGATCCCGCCCATCGCAACGCCGGCGATGTGCAAGTAGAATGCGCGACATGTTGTTGCGCATTTGTCTGTTCTTGGCCCTCGTCCCGGCCGCGTCCTTGGCGCAGTCCATCCCGACACCGGAGTCCGTGCTCGGGTTTCCGGTCGGTGCCGATTTTCACCTGGCGAGCTACGAGGACTCGATCGGCTATTTCGAAAAGCTGGACGAAGCCTCGGACCAGCTCGAGCTCAGGAAGGTGGGGGAGACGTCCGAAGGGCGTCCCTTCTACGTCGCGTTCATTTCCGCGGCAGAGAACCTCCGAGACATCGAGCGTTATCGAGAGATCTCGCAACGTCTTGCGCACCCGGCGGAGCTCAGCGATGCCGAGGCGAGGACGCTCGCGCGAGAAGGCAAGGCCATCGTGCATATCGACGGCGCGGTCCACGCAACGGAAGTCGCGTGCGCGCAGCATACGATGCAGCTCGCCTACGACTTGCTCGCCGAGAAGGACGATCCCGAGGTCGCCGCTATTCTCGACAACGTCATTTTCATGTTGTGGCCGACTTTGAACCCGGATGGTCAAACGATGGTCGCCGACTGGTACCGCGCGAATGTGGGGACGCCTCACGAAGTCGCGCCGTTGCCGCGGCTGTATCAAAAATATGTCGGGCACGACAACAATCGCGACGCCTACATGCTCAACATGATCGAGTCGCGTGTGGTCATGCGCACCTGGCGACACTGGGAGCCACAGATCGTCTACACCCAGCATCAGACCGCGCCGTTTCCGACCCGGATCTGGCTTCCGCCGTTCGCAGAGCCCATAGGAAGCCAAGTCCACCCGCTCATGTCGCGTACGGTGAACTCGATCGGCATGCTGATGGCGCAAGCTCTCGAGGAGCGCGGCCAAATAGGTGCCACGCATATGGGGACCGGATTCGATGCCTGGTACCCGGGCTATGTCGACTACATGCCCATGCTTCGGAACCAAGCGGCATTCTGGACGGAGACCGCCCTTTACCGTTATGCGACGCCTCACTTCTACACCGTTCAGGACTTTCCTGAAGGCCGCCGTGACCTGCGTTCCGAGTCGCTCTACCCGAGCCCGTGGAAGGGCGGCTGGTGGCGGATCCGAGACGCGATCGACTACATGTTGACGGCATCGACGGCAACCCTCGACTTCGCCGCCAAGTTCAAGGATGACCTCCTCTATAACCGCTACCAGTCGGGGCGCGACACGATCCGAAAGTATTCGAACGAGCCGCCCTACGCGTATTTCGTCCCCGAGGGTGGACGCGACCCGGTCGCGCCGAGCGAGCTGCTACGGAGGCTGGCATTCACAGGGGTCCGGGTGCATCGACTCGAACGCGCCGCCGAGCAAGACGGCGTCTCCTACGCCGCCGGCACCTGGGTGATCCCCATGGACCAGGAGTTCGCCGAGCTCGCGCGCCAAGTGCTCGACATCCAGAGCTATCCGGACCTGCGGGAGTTCCCGGAAGGGCCCCCCGAGCAGCCGTACGACGCTGCCGGCTGGACGCTTCCTTATCAAATGGACGTCCGCGTCGTCGCGGCGAGCACGCCTCTCGGGGAGGACGTTCGAGGGGCGTTGGTCTTGGCCGAGGGCACGGCGTCCGACTGGGCGAGCGGCGAGCTGGCAGTGGAGAGCGCTGCCTTCGATAGCGTTCCCGGCGTCGGGTTCGACACGGACGCAAACGCGTCGGGAATCGCACCACCGGCCGGCTCGATCACGGGGTCCGGCGCCTCGGTGTCCGTCAGCGCCGGACAGAACAACGCGTTTCGTGCCGTCAACGCAGCCTGGAATCAAGGAGGGACGGTCTCTCTCGATGGAGATCGTTTCGTCCTTTCCGGGATGTCGGACCAAGCGGTGAGCGAGCTCGTCGACCGGCTTCGCCTGCGCGCGACGCGTACGAGCTCTTCGGGCGCCGCGATACGCCGGCCACGCCTGGGACTCTATCGTCCGTGGAATCCGAGCATGGATGAAGGCTGGACTCGGTGGCTGTTCGAGCAATACGGGTTCGAGCTCGTGAACCTGCGGGACGCGGACTTCCGCGCGGGTGGCCTCGATGAGCGTTTCGATGTCATCGTGCTCACGGAGCCCGGGCGTTCGAGCATCAAAGATGGGTTTGCTCCGGGCTCGATGCCGGCCCACTACGTAGGTGGGATGGCAGATAGCGGTATCCGCGCGCTCGACACCTTCGTGCGTGAGGGTGGGACGCTCGTCTGCCTCAACCGAGCGAGTCTCTTCGCGATCGAGGAGCTCCACCTTCCGGTCGAGAACGTCGTCGAGAAGCTCGACCGCAAAGCCTTCTACGCGAGCGGCTCGATTCTTGAAGTCGAGACCGACCCCACCCATCCGGCGATGGCCGGCATGGGCGAGACGTCGAAAGTCTTTTTTGCACGGAGTCCGGTCTTCGCGAGAAAAGAGGGCTTCGAAGGTAGCGCCCTTGCAACCTATGCGAGCGCCGGCTCGCCGCTGCTCTCCGGCTACCTTCTAGGCGAAGAGCACTTGCGCGGCCACGCCGCGGCGCTCGATGTCCGGCACGGCGATGGGCACGTGCTCCTCATCGGCTTTCGGCCTCAGTGGCGGGGGCAACCTTTCGGTACGTTTCCGGCGCTCTTCGGTGCCATCTTGTTCCACGGGGACGTGACCGAGGGCGCGACGGGTCGCGAAGGCTTTTGGCCCGAAGCGGCGAAGGGTGAGGAAATGGGAGAGAAACATTGAAACGAGCCATTGCGCTTCTATTGATTCTCTGCGGTTGCTCCGCGCCGGAGGAATCTGCTCCCGAGGCGGCCATGCGCGGGAACATCATTGCCAACAACGCCTTCTTCTACTACGACGACCTAGAGGCGGCGGCAGCGTTCTACGAGGAGGTGCTGGGACTCGAAGTCGTCGCCGATCACGAATTCGCGAAGATCCTGCGGATCGCGGACACGTCGTACTTGACGCTCGTGTCGGGAGAATCCGGGATGCACACGACGGACGAGCCGAAGGCGGTTGCGATCGCCCTCATCACGGACGAGCTCGAAGGGTGGTACGACTATCTCGTCGCGGAGGGCGTCGAGATGAGAGGCGAGCTCACCGTCAAAGAAGGTAGCGCGCATGACGGCTTCGTTGCGTACGATCCCGAGGGCTACTATCTCGAGTTCGAGCGTTTCAACGAGCACCCCGAGAACGACGAGCTCATGCCCGTCCTCTCGGCGCTCGAGAGTCGCTACACGGATGCCGGCCCTGCCGATCTCGGGTTCAAGGCGACCGTACTTTGGACCTACTACCAAGATCTCGCGGGTGCCACGGAGTTTTACGAGAACGTCATGGGTCTTCCGCTCATGGTGGACCAGGGATGGGCGAAGGTCTACCCTACATCTCGCTCCGGTTTCATCGGACCCGTCGACGCTGCGCGCGGTATGCACCAATCGGTGCCGGACAAGGCTGTGACCGTCTCGTTCTTGACGACCGAAGTCGACACGTGGTTCGACTACCTTGCCGAAGAAGCCGCGCTCGAGCGGTTCCAGCTTCGGCACGAGGAAGTGCTCGACGAAGGCTTCGTACGTGTGTTCGTCGGATACGACCCTGAAAACTACTACCTCGAGTTCGATACCTTTGTCGAGACCGAGGACAACGAGAAACTCATGCGCGCTCTCGAGGAGACGCGTTGAGACGTTCGGAGGACGGAATGAGACTAGCGATCATTGGATTCATCTCGCTCATCGCGGCAACGAGCGCATTCGCTCAGGAGATCCCGCAGCTGCCGCCACTACGCGAGCAGGCGGAGATCCAGCAGGGCTGGCTCGAAGATCGCCTGACGGATGTTTTACCCGCGTTGATGCGTGAGCAGAACATCGATATGTGGATCGTACAGATGAGCGAGTACAACGAAGATCCCGTGTTCCGGGCGCTCGTGTCTCCGACGCAGTTTGCGGCGCGGCGGCGCTCGATCTTCGTGTTCTACGACCGCGGTCCCGGTGAAGGCGTCGAGCGCCTCGCGTTGGGAGGTGGTAATCAAGGCGGGATCTACACTTCGGTGCGAGCCCCCGAGGAGCCGGGGCGCGAGCTCTACCTCGATGCGCAGTGGCGCATGCTGCGCGAGCTCGTCGAGGAGCGTGACCCCGATGTCATCGGCATCAACGTATCGCACACCCACGCTTTCTCGGACGGTCTCGCCTCCGGTGAGCGAGAGCTCCTCGAGAACGCTCTCGGGCCGAAGTGGACGTCTCGCATGGTGCCCGCTGAGCTCTTGCCGCTCCACTTCATGGCCAAGCGCGTCCCCGCGATGCTCCCGTACTACCAGAACATGATGAAGATCGTGCATGGCTTGATCTCGACCGCATTCTCTAGCGAGGTGGTGACGCCCGGGAAGACGACCAATGCCGACGTCGTGTGGTGGCTGCGTCAGCAAGTCCACGACCGAGCGATGAATTCATGGTTCCAGCCGTCGGTGGACGTGCAGCGCAAGGGTGAAACCTTGGAAGGCGAGGTCGTGATCCAGCGCGGCGACGTCCTCCACACGGACTTCGGCATCTTCGCCACCGGCCTCGCGACGGATACGCAGCACATGGGCTACGTGTTGCGAGAGGGTGAGTCGGAGCCGCCGGCGGGCCTCATGAAGGCGCTCGCGAACGCGAACCGACTCCAAGACATCGTGATGTCCCAGATGAAGCCTGGGCGGACCGGAAATGCGGTCCTCGCGGCAACGCTCGCCCAGATGAATCAAGAGGGGATCGAGGGGCGTATCTACAACCACCCGATCGGGGACCACGGCCATGGCGCCGGCCCGTTGATCGGACTCTGGGACCGCCAAGAAGGCGTGCCGGGTCGCGGCGACGTCTCTTTACTTACTGAGATGTGGCACTCGATCGAGCTCTACGCCACGACTCCGGTGCCGGAGTGGGATGGCCAGAAGGTGCGCATCGCGCTCGAAGAAGATGCCGGCATGACCGCGGACGGCGATATGGAGTGGATCCTGAGCCGTCAGGAGAAGTTCCACCTTGTGAGGTAGCTCCTGTATTGAGCCTGCCGTCGCCAGACGACGCCTATTTTCCCGCGAACAGCGGCGGCGGGCTCTTCCGGTTCTCGCTTGACGACCGTCGGCGGCAAAGTCTCCGCGACGGCCGTGTTCGGCGAAAGTTGGTAGAGAAATAAAGGGACACAATACTTAACTCCTGATTCCCGCCCGCCCACGTTGGTAATTAAGTATTGTGTCCCTTTATCTCTGCGGACGGCGGCGCATCTCGACTTTGCTCGCCGGTACGGGTATAAACGCAGGCATGAACGTTGCTCAATCCTTACGGCTTGCCGTAGCGCTGGCGCTCGTCGCCGCCGCAGGCTTCTCGCAGGGCACCATCAAGACTCCCGATGTTCAGGAGGCCAGCCTCGACAACGGGCTGCGCATCCTGGTGATCGAAGACCGATCGCAACCGCGGGTCGCGTGCAAGATCCTCACTCACTTCGGGGCTTTCGTCGAAGAGCCCGGACGCCTTGGAAGCGCTCATTTTCTGGAGCACCTCTTGTTCAAGGGAACCGCGACGATCGGGACCCACGACTGGGAGAACGAGGAGCCGCTTCTCGACGAGATCCTCGAGCTCGAGCGTGAGCTTCTCGCGGAGCGCAATCGCAGTCGGCGTGAGCTTCGACAGCGAGGCGTCTTTCTTGACCACCAGCACGAAGAGAAGACCGACCGCATCCGTGAGATCGAAGCGGAGATCCACGCGAAGGTCATGGAAGACGAGCCATTCGTCGACACGGCGGAGATCAATAGCTACTACCAGCGCCATGGCGGGGCACGGATGACCGCGACGACGGAGCAGGAGTACATGAAGTTCGACGTGAACCTTCCGTCGAACAAGCTCGAGATGTTCTTCCGGGTCGAGGCGGACCGCATGTGGAACTCTCGATTCCGCCGATTCGATTCGGAGCGCTGGATCTTATGGGAGCAGCGGCTCGGGGATCTCAACAATCCCGATACGTTCTTCAAGGAGGCGGTCGCGTCGGCGTCCGGCGTCATCTCACCGGTCTATTGGAACGAAGGCTACGAGAGCGATTTCGGCTTGCTCAGCCGTGACTACACTCGCGAGCTCTATGAAAAGTGGTTCGTTCCCAACAACACGATACTCGTGCTGATTGGTGATACGGATCTCGAGACCGTGCGCGGTCTCGCCGATAAGTACTTCGGCAAACTTCCTCGGGGCGAAGAGACCTACGATACGCTCGCGATCGAGCCCGCCCCTGACCACCTCGTTCGGGTCGAGATGGAGACGGATCATTTCGGACCAGCGATCGACATGCGCCACCGGATTCCGGGCGTGGGCCACCCCGAGCGCGCGACCGCGGAGCTCATGAGTGAGATTCTCGGTGATCCGAGAGGACCGGTAGGACGCACGCTCATCGAGCAGGGTCTTGCGCGGTCCGTCGCTTCGAACACGGTCGTTACCCATACGGATCGGTTTAGCTTTCCCGGGACGGCCAACCTCGTCGTCCACGCAGTGAATGAGGGAAAGCTCGAAGAGCTCGAGCACGCGATGGTTCAGGCACTCGAGGCGTTGAAGAGAGGCTCTCTCGATGAGAGCGTCATCTCGGCCGCGAAAAAGAGACGACGGCTCGCGTGGGAGAATCGCCGGCTCAGCTGGGACCAGGTGGCGTTCGACCTCGGTCACTACGAGATCATGGACTCGTGGCGGACTTTGTTCCGGGAGATGGAAGCGGTACAAGAAGTCTCGGTGGAAGAGCTCGAGGCGTTCGCGAGCAAGTATTTCGTGAAGAACAACCGCATCGTCGGTGTTGCGACACGCAAGGAAGGCGGCGCTCGATGAGGCTCCTCGTCATTCTCTCTATGAGCCTCGTTCTCGCGAGCTCGGTTCTTGGCCAACGCCGGGAGATTCCGTTCGCAGCCCCGGAGGATATCCGTTTTGGGACGGCTCGATTCGAGCTGCCGGACCCGGGCCAGCATCGAGTCGAGCTCGACCAAGGGCTCGTTGTCTTCCTCGCGGACGATGAGCAGACCGACACCGTGCGCTTGACGGCGCTCATCGGTGCTTCGCGCCTGGATGATCCCTCCGACAAGGCCGGTCTCGCCGCGGCGGTCGCGTTCGCGATGCGTCAAGGCCATGGGGACGAGCTCTATCGCATGAGCGCTACGCTCGGCACGTCCGTCGACGCCGAGCACACGCGCTTGTCCATGTCCTTTCTCCGTGAAGACCTCGATGACGCCCTCTCGATCTTCGTCCGCGCCCTACGAGCCCCTTCGCTCGATAACGAAACTCTCGAACGTTTTCGGAGCTCGGCGGCGCGACCTCCGTGGAACCCCGACGATCCGCGCGCTCGACCGGAGTTCGAGTTCTCGCGACTCGTCTATGGCGACCATCCCGCCGCGAGGCGCGCGACCGCGGACAGCGTCGCTCGAATTTCCGTCGACGATTTGCGCACCTTCCACGCCCGCTTCTACGTGCCCAACAACGTGGTGCTCGCCGCTTCCGGCGGCTTCGACCGCGCCGCTCTCGAAGGCGAGATGAGGCAGCGACTCTTTACGACGGCCTGGCCCTTACAGGACGTGACCCATTCCGAAGTGCCGCCGATCGAAGAGCCCGATGGGCGGGTGATCCATGCGTGGGACGTCGATCGTCTCCAGGGGTGGGCCGTGATCGGTCACATGGGGTCGACGGGTCGCACCGCGGACCGCGCCGCTCTCGAAGTCGCGAACTACGTCTTGGGCGGCGGAGGCGCGGTGTGGAAGCGCGTCGCTCCGGACCTGCCTCCTTCGCCGGCGGAGGGACACTTCGATGCTCGCTTGTTCAATGAGAGCCGCGCGATGCGAGGTTTGACGAACGACACCTCGTCCTACGTCCCCGCGGGTTTTCGGGTTCCCGCACCCATTTATGCGGTCACGCTCGGACGCCCCGAGTCGATGGGCTTCTTGTTCAAGATCGTGGTTGACCAGTGGGAGAGGATCCGAACGGAACTCTCGGAGGACGATGTCGCGGTCGCCAAAGGTGCCCTTACCGAGGGCTACTTCCAGATGCGCTATGCCGGAGCACACAACACCGCACTGAGCTTGGCCGAAGAGCTGTTCTTCCAAGGAAGCCACGACTGGGCGCAGGACTATGAGCGCGCGGTCTTGGCGGTGACCAAGGAGCAGGCTGTGGCCGCGGCGAGGAAGTACTACCGGCCGGAGGCGCTCGTCGCCGCGCTCGTGGGACCTCTCGACGAGATGTTGAGCCAGGAACACCCACTGTACAAAGCGAAGCTCACCGATTTCGGAACGATCCGTAGACACGACTGGTAAGGGGCTTCACTGCGTCATTGTCCGCTCGCGGACGTCGTGGATGTTCGGCCGACACTCGACCGCCGCCGAGACATATCGACGGCCTCATCGGACGTCGGCCGCTAATTCTGAGAGGGCCTCAGAATGAGATTGTCAACACATCCGCCAGTGAATTCGCCACCGGGACTAACGTTCGTCAAGCGAAAGCTGGCGATGGGTACGGTGGAATCGAATACAACAATTCCGTGTACTTGCGGGCACGAGCCTAAACAGCCCGGGTTTGGATGAGGGAGAAAGGAGCTTCCAATTAGAGCTCCGTCTGTGTCGAATGCGTCGAGACGAACGGGCCAGGTGGCTAAGGACGTCACCGCAACTCCGAAGATGGGAACGCGCAGGCGTACCAGAGGCTGAGGATCGCTGCCGGCACAAGCGCGATGGTTGTTGTTACTGAAATTGTTGGGGTTATCGCCGTGTTGATACGTGACGAACCAGTTTTCAAACATCACGCCGACTGACTCGAACTCGTTGGACAGGCTGGTTACAACGCATGTTCCCGTGTTCCCGGGACAACCGGGCAGCCGGACGTCGTCGCGCGTACCGAGCATCCCATCCGGGCCAGGGTATTGCTCGAAATCGATAGGAATGAGTGCGGCAAGGGGTGAGTCGGAAGACGTTGGGGCGGTGCTGTCGGAGCAGGAGAGCGTGAGAAAGGTTGCCGCCAAGACGAGTGATCGATGCATGGGCCTCAATTCCGAAGCGGCGGTAACCCAATCTTCACATGTGTGTTGCGCTCTGCGCAAGCGCCGACCGCAAATATCGTTGGGCGGTTCGAACGACCTCGGAATCGTTCCTGATCGTGACGCCTCGGAGACCGGCCCTCGTCACGACCACTCTAACTCCGCCGCGCAGAATGGAGGGGTAAGTTTGTGAGTCCAAGAAGTGCGACGCGTCATTGTCCGCTCGCGGACGTCGTGGATGTTCGGTTCCGACCACCGTGCCTTCGGGACGCCGCGGATGGCTCGCCAGGACGCGTTTTATCGTGTTCCATGGATTGGCACGGGCCTTGCGATAGCGCGTCGTCATGAGTGACCTCTGGCTCGACCTGAAGTACGCAGCACGGATGCTGGGCAAGACGCCCCTTCTTACTTTCGTGGCTGCGTCTTCGCTGGCGTTGGGCATCGGCGCCAATACGACCGTTTTCACGCTGGTGAAAGCTGTGTTCCTCGAGCCCGTCCCCGTTGAGGACGCGTCGTCTCTCGTCTCGATCTTCCGTTCGGTCGACGAGAGGGTTGCGGGCGCGGGCGGAGGCATATTCCAATCGTCGTTCGCGAATTTCGAGGACGTCGAGCGGCGTTCCCGCTCGTTCGACTCGCTCGCGGCCGATACGTTTGGCTCGTTCAGCGTCTCGGGAGGAGGCGAGCCCGCGCAAGTGTTCGGCGCCTACGTAACCGTGGACTATTTTCGAACGCTGGGTCTCTCGCCGAGCCATGGACGATTCTTCGGTCCGGACGACGAAGACGCGTTGGTAGTCGTACTCTCTCATGGAATCTGGCAGACGCGATTTGGCGGAGACGTGGCGATCGTCGGGCGTGACATTCAGGTCAACGGCCGTCCGTTCACCGTCGTCGGGATTGCTCCACCCAACTTCAAGGGGCTCTTTACGCTTGCCAATCAAGAGCTGTGGGTGCCGGTGCGGCTCTACCCCAGGCTGAACTCAGGCTTCATCGCGCAGGCCTTGACCCATCGAGGGCTTCGCTTGTTCGGGATCGTCGGCCGGCTCAAAGCCGACGCCGACGTGGGGGAAGCGGAAGCTGAAGTACAAACGATAGCCCGCGCGCTCGAAGTGGAGCACCCTGAGTGGAATCGGGACAGGAGTTTCGTCCTGATGCCCCTGGTGGAAGCGACACTCGACCCGAATCAGCGCGGGACCTATCTCAGAGCGGGCATCATCCTCACGGCCGCCGTTTCGCTCGTGCTCGCGATTGCGTGCGCGAATGTCGCGAGTCTTCTGCTGTCGAGGAGCCGGGCGCGTCGCCGCGAGCTCGCGATGAGGTTGTCACTCGGGGCGACGCGGGCGCGCCTTGCACGGCAGCTGCTAACGGAGGCAATCCTGCTCTCGGCGCTTGGCGGCGGCCTTGGCTTGCTGATCGCCGCGTGGACTCGTCCGCTGCTCTGGCGCATCCGTCCACCGTTCTTGCCGGAAGGTAGTCTCGACCTGAGCCTCGACCCGGCGGTGCTCGGTTTTACGACGCTCGTCGCGTTGGGCTCCGGGGTGCTTTTCGGCATCGCGCCCGCTTGGTCGAGCGCTCGGGTGAGCTTGCTGAGCGCAACCAAGGACCCGCAGCAAGAAGCTCGTGACGACCGTCGGTCGCCCCTGAGGCATACGATCGTCGTAGCGCAATCCGCGTTCGCTCTCGTCTCACTCGCGGTGGCGGGGATCTTCTTGCAGAGTCTTTCGAACGCCTCCGGGATCGATCCTGGATTCGAGCACGAGCGACTAGCGATCGCTTCCATCGACCTCGAGGCACAAAACTATGCGCCGCCGGAGGCGCGTGCTCAGTTCGAGCGCATCGTGACGGAGCTCTCGGAGCTTCCGTCCGTCGTGAACGTTGCGCTCGGCTCCTCCGCGCCGTTGTCGTTTCCCCGGGGCTATCGGGTGATCCCGCAGGGCGCGGAAGGTCGCGCCGGAGAGGACGGCGTTTATGTCGGGAACAACAGCGTGAGCCCGACCTATTTCGACGTCATGGGATTGTCCGCTCGAGAGGGCCGCGTGCTCGACGCGCGCGATGGCATGGACGCGCGCCAAGTCGTCGTCGTGAACGAGACATTCGCGACGACGTTTTGGCCCGGACAATCCGCTGTCGGAAAACGTGTCGTCTGGCCCGCGGCGGAAGGCCCGTGGGATGTCGTCGGTGTGGTCCCGGATATCAAGGTCACGACCCTAGGCGAGCCACCCACGCCGTTTTTCTACCGACCTCTTGAGCAGGAGCACACGTCGGCGGTGACGCTGCACGTGCTCTCCGACCGCGCCCCGACCCAGGCGCTCTTCGCGGCCCTCGAGCGGCTGCGTCAAATGGACCCGAACTTGCCGGTCGTCAACGCCATGTCGCTCGAGGAAGCGTTGCGTCGCTCTCTTTGGGCCGCTCGACTAGGCGCCGCACTCTTGAGCGTTTTTGGCCTGCTCGCGCTCGCGCTCTCTTCCGTGGGCATCTACGGGGTTCTCGCCTACGGAACGGAGACAAGGAGGCGCGAGATCGGTATCCGCATGGCGCTCGGAGCGGAACGGCCTGCCATCGTGCGTCAAGTACTGTGGGAGGGCCTCCTGCCGGTGGCCGCCGGCGCAATCGTGGGAGGGATCATCGCCGTCGTCGCGATCCGAGCCGCGTCCGATCTCCTCTATGGGATGGCGGGCTCCGGTGCCGCCGTTCTCGTGGGCGCCTCTGCGACGCTCGGAGTCGTGGCGCTTGCGGCGTGCCTCGTGCCGGCTCTGAGGACGACACGGATCGACCCGGTCCGGACGCTCTCGGCCGACTGACGTCCGCGCCTGCACGAGCGCTCGAGGGCGCTAGCGGATCGGTGAGTAGTCCGTTGCGAACATCAACGTCGACTCGATCTTGTCGACGATGGGGCCGCCGGCCTCGTCTTTCGACGCCTGGAAGGCTTTTTGCCACTCGGGGTCCTCCCCGAAGGCCTTCCACGCTTTGTCTCGCTGCTCCGGGTTCTCGAACGCGAGTACGTAGATCAGCTTGTTCTCTTCGTCAGCCGGCGTCCAGTAAGCGACGAGCTTCATGCCGTGCTTCACGAAGAGGTGGTTGGTGTGGTCACGAAAACGTCGGTGCAAATTGTCGAGGAGGCCGGGATTCGTGTGGTAGATACGTAGCTCGTAGAGCTGAGCATCGAGATCCTGAGCCGGTGCCTCTTCGGGCACGGACAACGTGGCGATCGCTAGGGTGAACAGCAAGGTCGCGATTCTCATGGGATTCTCCTCCTAGTATTCTCGACTGACGATGACCCGATTTCTTAGTTTCTGCCCGGAGAGGTGACGACCGGCGTTGTCGAGCACCAAGTCCATCGTCCTGGGAATGTAGTGCTTGGCGTCATCCGATGCGACATGGGGCGTCATGATCAAGTTCGGGGTTGACCAAAGGGGCGATGTGCGCGGCAGGGGCTCCGGGTCGAAGACGTCGAGGACGGCGCCTTTGATGGTCCCGCTCCGAAGCCTTAGACGTAGCGCGCGGTAGTCCACGACTTCGGCACGACCCAAGTTGATGAGTGAGGCGTCCGGCTTCATGAGGTCGAGCTCACCCGCGCCGATGAGTCCGCGGGTCTCGGATGTGACCGGTGCCGTGACGATGACGAAATCGGCTCGCGGGAGCACACGACGCAACTGGCCCGGTGGGTACATCTCGTCGACGTAGCGATGGTTGCGGCCGGAGCGCCTCAACCCAATGACGTTCATGCCGAGCTCTTTTGCCTTTCGGGCGGCCGTTCCGCCCATATGGCCGACTCCGATGACGAGAACGGTTTTTCCGGCGATCGTCGTGCTGAAGATCTCGTTCCATTGCTTGTTTCGCTGGCTGGTCAAAAGCGCAGGAACGGCGTTGTTGAGCATGAGCAGCGCCATCACGACGTACTCGCCCATCTTCGGTCCATGGACCCCTTTGTTATTGACCAGATGCACGCCGCGCGGGAGCCAGTCCAGCGGGAGCAAGTGCTCGATCCCGGCACCGATGATGTGGATCCACTTCAGCTGAGGCGCGGTCACCGCAAGCGACTCCCGCGGGAACCACCAGCCGACGAGAACGTTCGCCGTTCTCATCGCGCGGAAGAAGCCTCGTTCGTCGGTCGCGATCGTGCACTTGACCCGCCGGGCCACGTCCGGGTTTCTGGCCGCCGCCGCCCGGTAGCGGGAGCGGGTCATGTGGAAGACGTCGGGCGCCTTCGGATTGCTCTGGAAATGGATGTGTAGGTCGTGGCTCATCGCGGAGGGGCGGTCATTCGAGCCACGAACATCTCGATGAAGCGCGGCCAATCCACATCGTGCTGGACTTCCATCCGGTGGGCTCCTTCGGCGCCTGGCCATAGCGCCTCGCCGCCGACCGACGTTCCATAGCTAATACCCGGCGTCGCGTCGACGTCGACGAACAGGCCGGTCGTCGTTACCAATGACCGATCGATCACGCTTCCCATCGCGACCTGGTCGTACATCAAGAAGACACGTTCGGGCTCGCGCTCGAAGCGGGGGCCCATCGTCTTTTCGAGGAGCTCCGTGATGGGCGTCGTCCCGGCGATCATCTTCTCGTACCACTCTTTCGTCATGGCGGTCTTGCGAGAGACGTTCAAAGGGGAAAGCATCGTGGGGATGCCGGCCCGGAGCGCCGCTTTGGCCGCTTCGGGATCGACCCAGAAGTTGAACTCCGCATTCGGTGTGATGTTGCCCGCGCCGTCGGGAAGAGACGCTAGGGCACCACCCATGATGACGAGCTCGCGCACGTTCTTCGCCAGGTTCGGATCTTGACGGATCGCAGTGGCAATATTGGTCATCGGTCCAATCGCGACGATCACGACCTCGCCGGGTCGCTCGCGGATGGTGCGCACGATGAAATCGACCGCGCTTCCGGCGGCCGCCTTCGTCTTGGCGAAGCCTCCGGGTGGGGGAGGGGGTGGGTCGTCGGAGTACCACTTCCCGTAGCTCTCGACCGCGAAGTCGCTCTTCTCGTGCATCCACGGCATATCCGCACCGCGATAGACGGGAATGTGCGCGTTGCCCGTCGTCTCCAGTAGCCAGAGCGCATCACTGGTGGCCCGCTCCATACTCTCGTTCCCGGCGACCGTCGTGATCCCCAGAATCTCGATCTCGGGTGACTGTAGCGCGAGCAAGAGCGCGAGTCCGTCGTCGCCGGGAGGGAGGATGAAGTCGGTATCGAAGATGATCGGTGTCGGCTGAGTCTGAGCGGCTAGGGGCATGAGAAGAAACATCCATCCGAGAAAGAATCGCGCCAGCATCGACGCGGAGATTACCACAGGAAAGACGCCTGAAAGTCGCTAGTGTTAGCATGCGCCCATGAGCCGAGATGCGCGTCGATTGTCGACGGACAAGCTCCCGATTCTTGATTTGACGCGAGATCGGGACGACGTCGTGCGTGCGCTCGATACGGCTTGTCGCGAGGTCGGGTTCTTCTACATCGTCGGCCACGGAGTGCCCGTCGAGCTCCTTCGAATGGTGTTCTCGCATGCGGCGAGGTTTCACGCGCTACCTCTCGACGCAAAACGCGCGCTCGCTGTCAACGGCGCCCATCGCGGCTATATCGGTGCCTCGAGCTACAGACTCACCGAAGAGCTCGCCCCGAACCTCAGCGAGTCCCTCGTCCTGATGCATGAGCTCGCGGAGCGAGACCCCAGGCGGGGGCGTTGGCCCCTTCACGGCGACAACCAGTGGCCGGATCTCGCCTCGTTTCGCGACACCATGCTGGCTTACGCGGCGGCGATGGAAGAGGTCGGGCGGACGCTCGTCGAACTATTCGCGCAGGCTCTCGATGTGCCCCGCGAGACTTTCGGTCTCAGCTTCGACGAGCCGACGACCTTTCTTCGACTGCTTCACTATCCTCCTCAGCGTGTCGACGCTCCTGCCAATCAGTTCGGCTCGGCGCCCCATACCGACTACGGGGCCATCACGCTGCTCGCGCAGGACAGCTCGGGAGGTCTTCACGTGCGTCACCGCTCCGGTGAGTGGATCGCCGCGACGCCGATCCCGGGTGCGTTCGTCGTGAACATCGGAGACGTGATGGCGCGTTGGACGAACGACCGTTACGTGTCGACCGAGCATCGAGTCGTGAACGCCGGAGGGGGAGATCGGTTCTCCATCCCGTTCTTCTTCGACCCGGATATGGATAGCGAGATCCGGTGCCTCGACTCGTGTACGACGGCGGACAAGCCCGCCAAGTACGAGCCGATTCTCTACGGCGACTACCTCATGGGGCGTCTCGATGCGCACTACGCCTATCGAGAGGCGGGAGCGGCAGCGGCCAGCGACGTGGACGACGCGTGACGCCGAAGCCGATGAGCTAGCAACGTGATCACCGAACCCTTGGCGGTGCTCGTCGTGCTCGCCCTCGTGGTCGTCGTCTCGCTCGCGCTCGAGTCCCGCTACGACTCGTTTCGTTCGCTCGGAGCCGCGCTCGTAGGCATCCTCATCGGCATGCTTCTCTCGAATACGGGCGTCCTGCCGGGGGTGTCTCCCGTTTACGACTTCTTGCACGGCACCGGCGTGAGTATCGGAATCGTGCTGATCCTCGTAAGCGTGGACGTGCGCTCGGTCGTTCAGGCGGGGCCAGCGATGCTCGCGGCGTTCGGGCTCGGAGCACTCGGAACCGCCGTCGGGGCGTCTCTATCGGGCTTGTTGCTGTATCGCCAGATCGGCGAGGAGACGTGGAAGCTGACAGGGCAGTTCACGGGCACCTATACGGGCGGCGGCATGAACTTCGCCGCGCTCGGGCAAGCTTTCGATACGTCCAGCAATCTCTTCACGGCCGCCATCGCCGCAGACGTGATCCTTACCGCGATCTGGATGGCAACGTGCCTCTCGGTGCCCGTTCTGCTCGGAAAACGCAAACGAGAAACACCGAAGGTGACCCCGCCGCCCGACGCGCCGATGACACTCGAGCGACAGCTCTATTCGAGCGGCGCGCCGGTGAGTCTCATCGATGCGGCTGCGCTCGTCGCCATCGCGATCGGCACCGTTTGGGCGGCTGGGTTTCTCGGCTCGCGCGTGCCGTTGCTGCCGGACGTGTTGTGGCTGACGACGCTGTCTCTCGCGCTCGCGCAACTCCCGGTGGTGAAGCGTCTTCATGGCGCAGCTGTCATCGGGAACTACCTGGTGCTGTTGTTTCTCGCGTGTAATGGTGCGCAATCCGTCATCGCGAACATCGTTCGTGTCGGACCGGCGGTGTTCTACTTCGCGTGCATCACAGTGGTCGTCCACGGTCTTTCGGTGTTCGGACTCGGTCGGCTATTGAAGCTCGACCTGGGGACGCTCGCGATCGCGTCCCAAGCGAACGTCGGCGGTGCGGCCTCGGCGATGGCAATGGCGAGCGCGCGAGGTTACGGCGACAGGCTCCTTCCGGGCGTCGCGGTCGGGCTGCTCGGCTATGCGGTCGGTAACTATCTTGGCTTTGCGGTCGCGTCGCTGATGCGCGGCGTATTGGGCTGACTATCGCTCCGTGCCGTCGAGCAACGCATAGGATCGGGCGACGGCGTGAGGGTGGACTCCGGGGCCCGTGATTTGCGCGAAATGCTCGGCATGGCCGGTCATGTCGATCTTTCCGGCCGCCTCGTCGGCGCTCGTACCCGCTTCGTGCTCGGCGACGATCTGCGTCCACAAATCGCGCATATAGGCCTGGATATGGTCCAACCGGCCGATGTCCTCGAATGCCTGGCCGTGACCGGGAAGAACGACGTCGAAGTCGAGTGACTTGAGCTCTTCGATCGTGTCCGCCCATACCTCGAGATAGCCGTCTCCCATATAGGGGATGCCGGCGGTGACGAGGTCTCCCGTCATGAGAACGCGCTCTTGGGGAAGGTAGACGACGACGTCACCTCCAGTGTGGCCCCGCCCGAAGAAGAGGAGCTCGATCTGCCGGCCTCCTCTGGTGAGACTCATGCGCTTGGTCAATGTGATCGTGGGCGGCGTGGGCACGATGGCGTTCGTGGCATCGAGGTAGTGCTTTTGGATCTCGAGCTGTCTTTCCAGCTCGGCTTTGGCGTCACCGTCATCACCTGCGTCCGCGATCTTCTGCTCGGTCTGTTTGATTTGCTCGGGAAGCTGCTCCACGAAGAGCTCCCAACCACGTCCTCGCTTCGACGCGCCGGACACGAGCTGGTCGCGTGTGAATCGGTGCCCGATGATCTCTACGTCGTCCGCGAAAATCTGATTCCCGTGGCTATGATCGAAATGAAAATGGGTGTTGACGACGTATTTGATCGGCTTGTCAGTCAGGTTTTTGAGCTCTTCTCGCAAAGCCCAGGACGCCGCGGGCGTCATGTGCGAGTCGACGAGGAGCACGTCATCATCGTTCACGACGATGCTGCTGTTGCATCCGACGGTCAGGTTTCCCGTTCCCACCGCGTGGTACACGCCGTCGCGGATCTCGTGGAACGCGAAGGCGTCGCCCTCCCATACGGCGCCCGGTGGTGGGCTGTCCGTCGCGGCCGCGGGTGAGTCCTCGGCGGGAGGCGGCGATGCGGGCTGGCACGCGACGAGGGCGGCGAGTGAGAGCGCGAGACCGACGCATAACGCTGAACGGTTCGAAGGCAGTCTTTGTTTTCTGAGCACGGCTCACCCTATGCCATGAGAGTGTGACTTTTCAACGACATAGCGTCCTCTGGCGGCGACAGATGGCAAGGTGAGTGCCAGTCTTGGAGCTTGGCACGAGTGGTGCATAGAGGTGCCGCGGAGGAAATAAACATCATGAGAGCACTACTCATCTCACTGCTTGCGATCAGTACGAGTGCGAGCGTGTTGGCGCAGGACCCGAGCGCGCCGATCTCGACCCGAACCGAGACCCAAACGCTGATGCAGGGGAACGCCGATAACGGCTTTCTCTTCGCTCCGGACTTCAAGTTCACCGATGTCAACGGAGACTTCGCGACGATTGCCGGGGGATATGGCGGATGGGTGATCGACAAGAAGTTTCTCGTCGGCGCCGGCCTCTATACCATGGCGAACGGCGGCAACGGCGGCGACATGACCTATGGCGGTGGCGTGTTCGAGTACTTCGTCAATCAGGGCTCTCTCGTCAACGTCTCCGTACGCGGGCTCGTCGGCGGCGGCAGCGCGACGCTCTCTCGGTTCGGCGACCGTGATTTCGGCCGTGGATTCGGACGCGGGGTTGATTTTGGCCGGTTCGATTTCCCCGCTGTCATCGGGAGCGGGCCGGTGAATAACCTCATCGGACGCTTCGACGACAATTTCGGTCTCAACTTGGGCGATTTCGACTTCGATTTCGCGAGCTTTACCTCGCAGTCCACGAGCTTCTTCATCGCGGAGCCGGAGGTGAACGTCATCGTCAACATCTCGGAGAAAATGCGGTTCAGCGTCGGCGGCGGATACCGTTTCATCGGCGGCGCGGGCGCGATGCGCAGCCGCCTCGACGGGTTCACCGCGAATGTGGGGCTGAAGCTCAGCTTCTTCTAGTACCCCGTTTCGTTAGAAGGGAGCCAGGGCGAGGTTGGCACGGAGCGTGAGCTCGGTGCCACCTCGCCGGACGCGCATCGGGATCTCACGGGGAATATGGTCGAGCTCTCGGACCAGCCACGCGCGTAGCTCTTCCACCGAGCTGTCGCCGAAGAACGGCTCGCCGTCGACCTCGAGCAGCACATCGCCTTCTCGGAGCCCCGCCTGAGCAAACGGGCTTCCTTCCGCGACGGCATCGATGTGTAGCGCCGTGAGGTCCGTCCCCGGCGCGGGCTTCGCCACGGCGCCTTCGATCCCTAGTGAGGGTAGCCGTGCCTCGAGGGAACGCGTGGCGTAAGTCTCCCAAAAGGACAAGGTCCCGGCGGGCTCTCGGGGTGCCAGGCTCTCTGAGAAGCGGCGAGAGCTCTCGTAAGCGGCGGAAGATACCGGAACGTCGATCCGCACTGCGTTGGCGTACACCCGACCGGAGTCGCCGGCATCGCGCACCATGGACTTCGCGAGCTCGATCGAGCGCGGCACCGAGTCGTGAAACACACGCTCCCCGTTCACCGCAATCTCGATGGGTGCGTCGAGGGAGACGAGGTGGTCACTCAGGAAGACGCGCAAGGAGCGGGTCCAGCGCGTCTCGATCTCGATCCGGGACCGGTCGCGCACCTGGGCTCTGACGAGGCCCCGGCGGGTGTCGGACTCGATCCAGTGCACGCGCTTCGCGAGCGGGACGATCCCCTGGTGCGGCACTCGCAAGACCTCAGGCGGGTAGGCATTGCGCGGACGGGTGCTCAGCCACTCGAGGACGGCGGGGTAGTGCTCCTGGAATCCTTCGTGCGCGCGGTCTTCCAGTTCTCGATACACGATGTCGTAGCCGAACCGCCGGCAGATCGCGGCCATGGTTCGAGGCCCCTGGATCGCTCGGATGTTCGGGTCGAGCGCGCCTTCGAGCACGAAGGTGGGCACGTGCAGCAAGTTCCGCAGCAGTCGCTCGCGCGACTCACCCTCGGTGGACACCGGCACGATGGCCGCGAATCGATCCGGGCGGGCGGCCGCGTAGGCGATGGAGAAGTTGGAGCCGAGAGAGATGCCTGTCGAGACGACCCGGTCGTCGTCGATCGCGTAGCGAGCCGACAGCGCGGCTACGATCGATTCCATTTGGTCTGCTCGTAGGATCTCGTAGGGGAGCGACTGCTCGGTGCGAGGAGCTCGCGCGATCACGTGTGTCATCGCGGGCGAAGCGATGATCCAGCCTGCGTCGGCCGCCGCCTCGTGCCAGACTTCGAGCATTCGTACTGCGCCTCGGAAAGAGGATCGAGGGCTGTCGGTCGGGCCTCCATGCATCGCGAGCATGAGCGGCCACCTCGCTTGCGGGTCGTAGTCCGGAGGGAGCATGACGAGAACCGGGAGGGTCCTCGTGTCCGGCATCACGACCTCGATTACGATCGGTTGATAGCGTCCGTCCGGTTCGGGGGACTCTTCGAGCGGTGGCAGGTCGGTCGTCTCCGAAAGCGATGCTTCGAACGCCGCGAACGCCTCTCGGCTCACGGGGGCGGGTGATTGCGCCGCTGCGATGGCCCCGAGAATGAGAGCACTCGTCGTTGCGAGGATCATGGGTTCGTCGCCCAGTCGTAGTGGCGCTCGGCACTCTCGACGATGTCGGGCACGTCCTGCACGAGCAAGTATCGACTACGGACGAGACGGAGCGCCGCAGTCGTGATCCGTCCGAGATAAGCGTCCTTGCTCGCATAGCGCTCGCTGATGCTCGCTCGCGGGTCCCCGGTGGCGAGCCGTTCTTCGCGCGTTGCCGCGAACGGAAAGTAGGAGCCAATCTCGCTCGAGAGCCGCTCGGGCGCTCCGATATCGGGATGACGGTAGTTCCATCCGGTATGCGTGGCGAGAGGCACCTCGATCTCGGGAAGCCGGATGCCGGCGCGATCGTTTCCATTCTCGTCCACCACGGGAACGAGGACGACGAAGGGCTTGCCGACCTTTGGCGGTGTGATGCTGACGATACCTTTGTCCCATTCCGGACCGAAGTCGAGTCGGTATGCGGTCAGGGGCGCCTGGGGAAGCGCGACACCCGGGACCTGCGGCCAGCCGGCCTCGGCGGGGTGCGCGAGCGTGGCTTCGGTCAGCGTCGGATAGACACTCGCGGGCGGCGCTTGGTCGGCCGTCACCCAGGAGACCATCCCGTAGAAGAGGGCTCGGATGACGCTGTCGTAGCGGAGCGGGTTCATCGCGGCTTGTCCGAGAAAGGACGCGTTGGAATTCGGCTGGGGCGGGAATCGGCCGACGATGTGAGGCGCGGATGCGATCGTATAGATCCGGCTCGAGTCCGGAATCAGGGCATCGCGTTCGCCCGCTGGGTCCGTGTGGACGAGCGAGCCCGCACGATTGAAGTACTCCGAGTTCGTGAGGATGTGGAACATCTTCGGAACGGTTCCGGTCTCGCTCGCGCGCCGAAGCAGGCCGTCGGTCTCGCCGGTCTCGGGGTCCGTTTGGAGCGTGTCGGCGAAAGGGAACATGTCGACCGGAAACAGGATGTTGTAGTGCTGGAGTGCATCCCGCGACGCTTGTCCGAATCGGTGGTTGAAAGAGCCTCGCCCCGCACCTCCGACCTGGTCGATGATGCCGTCGAAAACGATACGGTCGTCTTCGTCCGCGTTGAAGCCTTGGTAGACGAAATGTCTTAGGAATCGACCCGTTTGCGAGACACCCCAGCCGATGGCGAATCGGATCCCGGATAGCGGGTTGCGCTCCGAGGCGTCGTGTTTGAAAAAACTGACGAGGTCACGCGTGCCGGAGAGGCCGGCTCCGACCACTTTCGGCCGCTCGCTCCGATAGACGACGTCGTAGATCTTGCCGGGAGAGAAGCCGGAATCGAGCTCGACGATTCCGGGCTCGACGAAGCGCCAACGCTCGCGCGCGACCGTCTCGGGCTCGTCGAGGGGGAGGTCCCGGACGGTCATCACGGCCTCCGCGGCGAAATCCGGCAAGTGCGAATAGGCGCGATGTCGGCGATCCGCGACTGCCGCCCGCGATGACGCTTCACCAATGAAGTTGCCGCGCACGAGTCCCTGGATCGGAGCGGCCGCGTCGCCGGCGATCGGCATCTCCATGCGCATGCGCCCTTCGGGGACGTCCCACTGCCAGCCCATCCACAGCAAGCTGAACCCTTGCGCCATCAAGCTTCCGTCGCCGAACTCCTCGCGAGCTCGGGGCTCGGCCGCAGCCCGAGCTTTCTGAAACGTCGAGAGGATCCGCTTGCGGCCTCGATTCCCTGCCTCGTAGAAGAGCACGCCGTTACTCCGGCTGGGATCCAGAGGTTTGAGCAGGTAGAAGTCGGCGCTGAACTCGACTTCGCCGGCAGCATTCGCGGGCGCGAGGGAGAGATCGACGATGTCCCTGTTGGCCGGGGCCTCCGGGTCGAGGGCGAAATGGACCGTTCCGGACAGCGATTCGAAAGCGCCCGCCAAGCCGAAGGAGATGCCGTCCAGCACGGTAGCGCGCGTGCGGATCTCCAAGCGTACGACCCGTGCGTCCGCTGCAGAGTTGCTCACGGCCAACAGCATCAAGATGAGACACGCGCGTCTCATGCCGGTTGCCAGTCGGAGAGCACCTCGAGAGCGGCGCCCGTTCCTCGCCCGAGCTCTAGCGGATGGCCGAGATCCGCCAGTGTGCGCTCGACCAAGCCTAGCTGGGCGACGAGGTAGCTCGGATTCGCGGCGACCCCCATATGTCCGAGCCTGAATAGCTTCCCCGCGAGCTCTCCGTAGCCGCCGGAGATCATGATGCCGTAGTGCTCACGCAGGCGACCCCTGAGCGCTTCGTCTTGTACGCCGTCGGGCATGACGACGCCGGTCACACACGGCGCTGCAATCTCCTCACGTGCGGCCCACAGCTCCAGTCCCATCGCTTCGACTCCGCGTCGGCAAGCACGAGCGATGATGGCGTGGCGCTCTGCGAAGTGCTCCATGCCTTCCTCGAGCGCCTGGCGCAATACGGACTCGAGGCCGTAAACGAGGCTCACCGACGGCGTGTACGGGAACTTCTTGTTCTCGATCCACGCCTCTTTCCAGTCCAGGATCGACAGGTAGCTGCCGCGCAGCGGCTGAGGCTTGTCCTCCATCGCTTTGAAGGCCGCCGGGCTCACCGAGACCATCGAAAGCCCCGGAGGCCCGCCGAGGCATTTTTGAGGGCCGGCGACACCGATATCGATCCCCCAGTCCTCGGGGCTCAACACTTCGCCCCCAAGACCCGACACCGTATCGACGATGGTGAGAACGCCGAACTCTTTCGCGACGGCCCCGATCGCCGCTACCGGGTTCACGGTTGCGGAGGGGGTCTCGGAGTGGACGACGGAAAGAAACTTCACGCCGGGGTTCTCCTCGAGCTTCCGTCGGACATCGTTCGGGTCGATGGCCTCGTTGTAGGGAACGGCGAGCTCTATCGCCTCGCCGCCGTATTTCTCGATGAAGAGCTCGAACCACTTTCCGAAGACGCCGGAAACGAGATTGAGGACTTTGTCACCCGGCGTGAACAAGCAGGCGGCTGCGGCCTCGAGTGCGAGGATCGCCTCGCCCTGAAGGAGAACGACGTCGTAGTCGGTCCGAAAGACTTTTTTCGATAGCTCGCTCGTCTGCTCGAATAGCTCGACGAACGCCGGGTCGTAGTGGTAGAGCACAGGGCGTGACTGGTCACGCAACGTTCGATCCGTGAGCTGCACCGGTCCGCCGGCGAGTGTTAAATCAGGCCAAGCCTTCATTCGTGTCCTCCTGTCGTGCACCTTCATACCATCCGAAGGCGGTTATGGTAAAAGATGGTTGTTGCTTCGCGAACGAACGCGGCTGCCCATGCGGCCGAGAAGGGAGTCCCGATGACGCCGACGCGCCTTTTCTCACTGCTGATGGTGGTCGTGATGGGTAGCGGCACCGGTGTCGCTCAGGAGGACAGGACCCTCCTCGATACCATCGGCCCTTTCGCGAGCTACGGTCACGTTTACGATGCCGAGAGCGTCGAGGCGATGCGCCCACGCGTCATGGGGACCCACGGCGTCATCTCCTCCGGGCACTACCTCGCGACGACCGCCGGCATGGAGGCGTTCAAGCTGGGCGGAAATGCTTTCGACGCCGGAGTCTCCGCTGCGATGGCGCTCAAGGTGACGAAGATGGGCTATGCCGGCTGGACGGGTGTCGCTCCTCTGATCCTCTACAGCGCGAGCGAAGACCGAGTCGTCACTCGTGTGGGGGCCGGCTTCAGTCCTAAGCTCGCGACGCGCGACCATTACCTGACGCACGGAAAGACACCAATCAACATCGCCTTGATCCCGGCCGATGTAGACGTTTGGCTCGAGACGCTCGTTCGCTACGGCACGTTTAGCTTCAGCGAGGCGTCGCGATGGGCGCTCGACGTGGCCGAAGGCGGCTACCATCTCTACAAACATCAAAAAGGCCTGCTCGACCTGCAGCACGAGCAGATTGCGAGCTATCCCTACAACGTGGATTTCTGGTTTCCGAACGGTCTCGGCCGGCAGGCGATTGGTGACCGGATGGTCAATCGAGATCTGGGCAAGCTCATCCGCTACATGGCAGACGCCGAACGCCGAGCCCTTGCGGACGGCGCTTCACGGGAGGTCGGGATCCGTGCCGCGCGAGACGCGTTCTACAAAGGAGAGCCTGCCCGCGCCGCGGCCGAGTACTACACGGGTCACGAAGACGGGCTCGTGCGCTACGAAGACCTCGCGGAGTACGAGAGTAAGTGGACGGCGCCGCTCCACACGACATTCAGAGGGTACGACGTCTACGTTTGCGACGGATGGAGTCAGGGACCCAGGCTCGTTCTGTTCTTGAATATGTTGGAGAGCTTCGACCTCGATGCGCTTGGTTACAACACTGCCGACTACATCCACGTGCTGTCGCAGGTCATCGAGCTCGGTATGGCCGACAGCCACAAATATGTCGGCGACCCGGACTTCACCGATACACCCGAGGGCCTCTACACGAAAGAGTACGGGCGGATGCGGGCACGGCTGGTCGACCGCGATCGCGCCTTTCCCGATATGCCTCCGTGGGGCGATCCGGCGAATATGCGGAACATCGCGACGGATTCGCCTGAAGTCTTCGCACGAGTCGAGACCCACGAAGATGCTGCACTCCTTCCCGATACGACCTCCCTCAACGTAATGGATGGTGCGGGCAACGTGTTCTCGATGACGGAAAGCGATGGGCACATGGTGACGCCGATGATCCCGGGCTGGGGCTTCGGCTTAGGCGGAAGGGCCGGGCAGTTCAACCTCGACGAGACGCTTGGAAACGTCGTTGCGCCTCGGAAGCGGCCGCGCAATACGAACAACCCGGTGCTCGTCATGAAAGACGGAAAGCCCTTCCTCGGAATGTCGACGCCCGGAGGCGACCAACAAGCTCAAGCGATGCTCCAAGTCTTCTTGAACGTCGCGGTTTGGGGCATGTCTCCGGAACACGCCGTCGACCAGCCTCGTTTCGGCACGTATAACTTCCCCCCGACGGGAAGCGAGGTAAACGACAACCCGGGTTTGTTGCAGGTGGAGTCGCGTGTGCCCGCGTCGACGCTCGAAAGCCTGCGAGCCAAAGGTCATGACGTTAAGACTTGGGGCCTGTGGAACTGGAAGACCGGAGCACTCACAGTGTCCTATCGCGATCCAAAGACCGGATTGATGATTGCGGCCGGAGACGTCCGTCGCGAGACGAGCTCGCTCGCCTATTGATGCCGCGTCGGGTCCGCCTCGGTAGTCGTGAGGTCGCCTTTCCGAGTGCCGCGCTCGCGGAGCTCCCCGACCGATCGGGACTCATCGACGACCACGCCGCACTACGCGCGTGCTTCTCCGCCGACGGTTACGTGTTCTTGCGGGGGATCCTTCCGAGAGACGCGGTGCTCGCCGCGCGGAGTCGGGTATTGGAATGGGTCGCGGGCGGCCTCTCCGTCGCGGAACAGAGAGAGCGCGCCCGCACGGACCCCGTCATCCGCACCGTTGTCGAGCACCCCAGGCTGTTCGCCGTCTCCGGCGCTCTTCTCGATGAGGCCGCGATGACGTTCTCGTTCAAGTGGCTGCGAGCTGTCGAAGAGGGCGTCGGCAGCGGTGCCCATCTCGACGCGGTCTATATGGGAAGGGGGAGTCGCCGCGTCCACACCGTTTGGGTGCCGTTCGGAGACGTCGCGGTCGAACGAGGCACGCTCGCCGTTTGTGAAGGGTCGCATCGGGCCTCGAGCTTCCAGGCGATCCGCGAGACCTACGGTGAGCTCGATGTGGATCGCGATCGAATCTCCGATAGCGGCTGGTTCACGTCGGAGCCGCTCGAGCTCGACCAGGGACGCTGGTGTACCGCCGATTTCGACGCCGGTGACGTGATTGCGTTCGACCTGTATACGCTGCACGCGTCGACGACCAATTTGATGCCGGAGCTGCGGGTGAGCTGTGACGTGCGGTTTCAGCCAAAAGGTGAGCCCGCTGATGAGCGCTGGGTTGGAGACCGCCCGACAGGGCACACGCGATTCGGCAAGTCGAGCGAAACATCGACGACGGTAGCGGCGCTCCGTCGCGAATGGAAGGTATGAGCGCGTGAGCACCGTCGCCGTGGCCGTCTACGGGACCTTGAAAGAGGGCTTCTCCAACTATCGGCTGTATCTGGCCGAGGTAAAGCCGCGAGTGGCACGGCTCGTCAGCCTCCCGTACCGCATGTACGACAACGGCGCCTATCCGATGCTCGTGCCGGCCGGCGGCGATGAGTGGAACCCGATTTGGGTCGAGATCTTCGACGTCGATTCGGAGACGCTGCGTGCGCTGGACGCGCTCGAGGCGCCGTATGGCTACTGGCGCGAGTCCATAGAGACCGAGGAGCTCGGAGAACGGATAGAGATCTACCTCCATCCGTCGCCTGCACCCCAGGGCTTCGAACGCGTCCCGAGCGGGAACTGGACCGAGTCGCGCGGGTCGTGACCGGGAGAAGTGCCAGAAAGGAAAAAGCCGCGCCCCGCCCACGAGGTGCACGTCGTCGGTCCCGAGCCGACGAGCCCCCCGTGGGCGAAGCGTAGAGACTTCACGACTGCGCGAGCAGAAGCGCGCCCAGGATGCGGAGATCTTCGGGAACGTCGCCTCCATCTCGAGCCCCGGACGGCTCGTCGCCTCCACCCGCCGCAGGCGCGGCGATGTTCGCCGCTGGTTCGGGCAGTGGAGCCGGTGCCGGGGTGGGTTTCGCGAGCCACGAGACGATCGCAACCGACAGCGCGAGTGCCAGAAGAATCTTGTGTCGGACATTCATGACGTCCTCCCATACCTCGATGCCTAGCTCGTTGCTTCGTGTGAGCGGGATATCAGGAGGAGCCCTGATTCGATACGCTCCTTGATGGGCTCGGGCAAGTGTATGAACCCTCCGACCGAAGTGAGGTCGAACCCGTCATAGACTTTGCCGGTCACCTTGACGCGGGCACCGCGCCGCGGCACTCCTTTTCGCGAGAAGATCCAGAGTTTTCCGGTACCGTCCTCGATTCGATAGAAACCATGGCCGGCGACGGAGAAGCTCTCGACGACGTCGCCTTTCAAGGAGATCGTTCGATCGGCGTAGCGGGAGGGGTCGGCCATGACGTCATTCACCGTTTTTCCACTACAACCGAGGCCTGCGAGGCTGACGGTCAGTACGGCTCCTAGAGCAAGCTGTTTGAGCATGAGCTGTTCCTCCTTTGGTAGAACGTAGATTGCAGCAGCCGTGCCAAGGCGCGAACTTGTGACGCAAAGCCTGTTACAGCAATGAGTTGGAGCGGACGGGGAACCGCGGGGACGCGGCGAATTGTCCCCTGGAGAGGACGCTTCCGGTGCTACTTTCGACGAGTCGAGCGCGGAGCGAGACTATCGCGGGCGTGACGGGAGAGGACCTCTCGAACCAGCTGGAACGGCGCGGACCCTACGGTGCTCTCGACTTCGGCTGTGACCTCTTTCCACAGTGCCTCGTTTCGAGCGAGGTCCAAGAACTCATGCCCGTCCCAAGTGATCCGCTCGGGCCACCACTGTCCAGGAACGAGCTCGTCCGCCACGATCAATCCGGCGTCGTGGAGGAGCTGTACGTGGTAGTGGATGCTCTCGGTCGTGCTCCCGTTATCTTTCGCGCGATCCCATCCTGCGGGGCTCGAGTGGCCTTCACCGCTTTGCTCGATGTCGAGCAGTATGTGTCGGATGAGGTCGAGATCGCGTCTCACTTGCGCTTTCTACTTTCCGTGGAGGACCGCGCCGCCGACGATGGTATACACCGCTCGGGTCTCGGGGATCTCCGCCGCGGGCACCGTCATGATGTCTTTGGAGAGGACGGTGATATCGGCGTACTTGCCGGGTGTGATCGAGCCCTTGACGTCTTCCTCGAAGGCGGCGTAAGCGTTGCTCAGCGTGTAGGACTCGAGGGCCTCCTCACGCGTCATCGCCTGCTCTGGAAAAAACGCGCTGCCGTCGCTCGTTATCCTGGCAACACTCGCGTAGAAGCTCGCGAACGGATCCGCGTTCTCGACGGGGACGTCGGTACCGTTCGTCACGACGGCTCCCGAGTCGAGGAGACTGCGCCACATATAGGCACCCGACTCCGCGCGTGACTCTCCGAGGCGTTTGTAGACCCACGGGGCGTCGGACGTGCAATGAATGCCTTGCATGGCGGCGATGACGCCGAGCTCGCCGAAACGTGGGATGTCGTCGGGATGGATGTGTTGCGCGTGCTCGATTCTCCATCTCAACGTGGTGCCGCCGGAAGGGTCGTCGGCGAAAGCGTTCTCGTAGATATCGAGGACTTCGCGGTTGGCGCGATCGCCAATGGCGTGCGTGTTGACCTGGTAGCCGTGCTTGACCGCGACGGCCGCCGTTCCGGCGATGTCTTCGACGGTCTCGAGAACGAGCCCCGTCGAATCGTGATCTTCGTAGGGCTCGAGCAGCCACGCGCCGTGCGGCCCGAGCGCCCCGTCGATCTGGCGCTTGATCGATCTCACGGTGAGGTGCCCGTCATAGGCGTTCATCATTTTGTACTCGGGGAGCCTCTCGTCCATCACCTGGTTCGACTCGCTTCGCACCATGACGTAGAGACGCACGGGGAGCTTCCCCGCCTCGGCCATTTCTTTGAGGAAATCGATTGTCTCGAAGCTCGCGCCCGCGTCATGAAAGCTTGTGATGCCTTTGGAGAGCAGGTCCTCGCTCGCAAGCTCCACGCGGCGCTCGTCGTCGAGCCTTCGTTCTTCCGGAGCGCGGTTGTCGAGATAGTCCGCGACGACGTTGTTGACGAGACGCTGCGCCGTCTCTCGCAACGCGCCGGTCGGCTCGCCGTCGGCGCTCTTGACGATGGTGCCGCCCGGCGGGTCCGGGGTGTTGCGATCGATCCCGGCGAGGTCCATCGCCGCCTTGTTCGCAAACGCCGCGTGGCCGCTCGCATGGCCCAGCACTACGGGATTTTGCGGTGAGACCTCGCTCAGGCCGGTATGGTCCGGGAGTCCATCGATGGCTCCGGGGGGAACCGAGTCCCACTTCTCTTGATGCCATCCGCGTCCCGAGATCCATTCGCCCGGCTCGGCGTCCTGGGCAGCGTCACCCACCATGCTCACGATGTCGTTCCAGTTCCCGGCCGTCGTCAGGTCCAGGATCATCTTCGCGTTTCCTAGACTCATGAAATGACCGTGTCCCTCGATGAATCCGGGAACCGCGAGCTTGCCTTCGAGGTCGATGACGTCGGTCTCGTCCGCGATGTGTCCGTCGATCGCGTCGTCGCTGCCGACGGCGAGGATTTTTCCGTCTTTGATCGCGACGGCCTGGGCCTCCGGAACGTCAGCGTCAACGGTGACGATCTTGCCGTTTCGCAGAACGAGATCCGCCGGCTCTAGCGACTCGGTCGGCGCACAGCTTTGGAGCAGGGCCAGGGCGAGAGCTGTGAGAGGTAGTTCATAAGCAATACGGTTCATCCGGAGATCTCCAATGTCTTTCTTTGCTCGACGTGGCGGGAGCTTACAACCGCGCCCGGCTCTTGGGCAAGAGCAGGACGGCCGGGAGTCCGAGCACGGCCAGCGTCGCGCATCCGTAGTAGGTCATCCGAAGGCCGTAACGGTCGGCGAACGCTCCTACGAGCAGAAGGATCAGTGCTCGTACGGCAAAATTGATCATGAAATAGGTGCCGTTGGCGGCAGCCGGGTTGTCGCCCGCGTTCTCGAGAACTACCGCCATGATGACGGGGGCGGTCGAGAGCATCGTGAGCCCCAGGAGTGCGAGCGCGACCATCTGGAGAGGGCCGCTCGTGCCCAGGAACACGAACATCAGGACGGGGGAGAGAGCAATCGACAACGCGAGGATGCGTCGCCGACCGAGCTTGTCGCTGAGCGTTCCCGACGCGAACGCGCCGACCGCACCGAACAGCTCCAGAATCGATAGCGAGACGTTGGCTCGCCAGAGTCCTTGGCCCTCGCCATAGAGGTAGGTCGGGAGAAACGTCGTCAAGGCCCCGGCGAGGAAAGCGCGGGTGACGAGAATGCCGGTGACCGCGAGGAGGACGCGCCGCATGCGAGACCACACCGCGAAGACGTGGAGCGGCGGCTTGTCGGGCCGGTCGAGCTCGAGGTTCGACAGCCGGAACCAGAGAATCACAGAGGAGCCGAGCGCGACGGGAATGACGCGGGGCAAGCCTTCGAGGCCATAGTGCGAGACGAGCTGGACCGCGATGAGCGGGCCTAGCGTGCGTGCGAGCTCGCCGGCGACCATGAACAGGCTCATGCCCCGTCCCACGCGCTCCTTTGCCGCTTGATGGATGAGCACGGGTGCGGATACGTGCAGGCAGGCGACACTGACGCCTGCCGTGAGGAGGATGACGGCCAACACCGTATAGGAGGGCGCCAGGCCCATGAGCGACATCATCGTCCCGGAGCCGGCGGGTCCGAGCGCGACGAACAATCGGTGGAGCCGGCTGCGATCGACGAACGACCCCAGGAAAGGGTTGAACAGAGACGGAATCTGCGTCAGCACCGGTAGGGTGCTCGCTTGGAACAAGCTCAAACCGAGCTTGTCGATCAACAGCGGCAGCAGCGGAGCCAAGAACGCCGTGAAGACGTCGTGAAGGAAGTGAGCCCCTGCGAGCAGCAGGATGAGGCCGGTGGCGTGGCGCTTGGTCTCTGACGTCACGCGTGCAGCACGAGCTCTTTCGACAGCTCGAGCAGCCCCTGCTTTCTCTCGAGGTCGAAGTCGATCGGGAGCTGGGCGACTCCGACGAGGCGGCGCATGATCTCGACTCCGGCGAAACCGCGGGCCAGAGAGAGTGTCTCGTCGGTGGGCCCGTAAACGTCGAGGGATCGTCGTGCGAGATCGTCGGGCATTGCGGCGAGGCGGAAGTGCGCGAGCATGACCCCGACGTCGAACGCGGGTGGGCCCAGAAAGCCGAACTCCGGATCGATGACGCGGACCCCGTTCGGGGTCGAAAGCCAGCTTCCGGGGAAGAAGTCTCCGTGAAGGAGTCTATCGCCGTCCTCGAGGTAGAGCGCGCCTAACTCCGTGACGCGGTCCACGTAGGCGCGGTCGGTCGTAAGCTCCTTCGAGACGGTAGCGAGTCCCGGTGTGATCGCGTCGAGGTCGATCCCGTTATCCGCGACGAGTGGAAGTCGAAAGATGTGCTCATGGTTCAGCCGGCGCATCTCACGGTTCGCGAATAGAGCGGGTACGCTATCCGACGGCCAGGGTTCGTGGAGAGCTCGCAAGTAGGCTCCCAACGTATCGATGTCTCCGCTCGACGGCATGGGGCCCGCGTAAATCGAAGTCAGGTCAAGCGCCGCTCCGAGATCTTCGAGCACGAGGACGCGCGCGCCTGGGTCGGTATCGAGGAGTGCGGGCATCGCCTCTCGAACGGCGGGCCGTTGTCGCACGGTCTCGTAGAACGCGATCTCTACGAGAGCTCGATCTGCGGGCGCCGGAATATGCGGATATTTCTCGACCCAAGGTCTCGCTTGCTTCAGGATGACGGATCGCGACCCGGTCTCGAGACGGAGCGTCAAATTCATGTTGCCGTTTCCGGCTCGGGAGGCGCCGACGAAGGGCTCGTCGGGACCGAGAATGCCGGCGCGCCGCGCGTAGTCCTCGATGCCCGGGCCGTCCGTCGGATCGAGGTAAAGCTTTGCGTTCACAGCCGATTCTATCTCGTTTCCGGCGGCGGATAGCGCCCATACCCGAGATCGGATAAGTTGCGCCTTGGTGTCGATCGCCTCCCGATGGAACGTTCCCTGTCGCTTTCCCTCGCGTTGCTAGCCTCTCTCGGCTCGTTCTCCTGGGCACAAGAGTCGCTCGACGCAGACGCGGATGACGAAACCGCACCGGCCTTCGTCATCCATGGCCCGCCTCCTCCGATCGCGCCCGCCGTGATCTCTCGGGATGAGCAGGGACGGGTGACGTTTCGGGCGACGAGGGTGGACGCCCCGCTCGTGTTGGACGGCCGGCTCGACGAGGCCGTCTACGCGCGCGTGCCGGCGATGTCGGACTTCATCCAGCAAGAGCCTCACGAAGGGGCGCCCGCGACGGAGCGGACGGAGACGTGGGTGATGTTCGATGATGAGAACATCTACGTCGCCGCGCGGTGCTGGGACTCGCACCCGGAGCGCATGGTCGTCAACGAGATGCGCCGCGACAATCGGAACATCTTCCAGAACGAGAACTTCACGATCGTGATCGACACGTTCTACGACCGCCGCAACGGCTTCTTCTTTCAGACGAATCCGCTCGGCGCGCTCCGAGACCAGGCCGTCGGCGACGAAGGCCAGTCCAACAATAATGACTGGAACACGGTATGGGACGTCGCCGCGTCGGTGTTCGATCAAGGCTGGATCGTCGAGGTCGCGATCCCGTTCAAGTCCTTGCGCTACAAGAAAGGGCGCGAGCAAGTCTGGGGGATGAACCTTCGGCGGACGGTGCGGTGGAAGAACGAAGACTCTTTTCTCTCACCGGTCAAGGCATCGCATCGTTTTCGTGGAATCTACCGCTTCTCGGAAGCGGCGACGGTCGTTGGCATCCAGGCGCCGTTGTCGTCTCGTAACTTGGAGCTCAAGCCCTATGGCATCGGCTCGGTCCTGACGGATACGACGGATGAGCCCCCGGTCTCGAATGACGTGACCGGCGATGTCGGCTTCGACGTCAAATATGGTCTCACCAAGAGTCTGATCTCCGACTTCACGTACAACACGGACTTCGCGCAGGTCGAAGAAGACCAACGCCAGGTGAACCTGACGCGTTTCAGCCTGTTCTTCCCGGAGAAGCGTGAGTTTTTTCTGGAAGGCCAGCAGATTTTTGCGTTCGCCGGCGTCCAGCAAGGTGGAGGCGGATTCAACCGCCCGGGCCGAAGCAATCAAAACCTCACGCCCATCATGTTCTTTAGCCGGAGGATTGGCCTGACGAGCGAAGGCGAGGACCCGATCCTGGCCGGTGGACGGGTGACTGGACGAGCGGGGAAGTACCGGGTCGGTGCCCTCAACATCCAAACGCGCGGCATCGACGGCGCCATCGACCCCACGAATTTCAGCGTCCTCCGGCTCCGAAGGGATCTCTTCAAGCGAAGCGATATCGGGATCATCGCCACCCACCGCAACACGTCTCTGAGTGAGCTTGGTACGGCGAACAGCCTGTTCGGCCTCGACGCCAACTTCGCGTTCTACACGAATGTTCGAGTCAACGGCTACTACGCGATCACTCAGACGAAGCTCAGCCGGGACGCCCTTCCGGGGAGCGCCGAGAGTTATTTGGGCAAGCTCGATTGGAGCGCCGACGAGGTCGGCCTTCAGCTCGAGCACCTCAAAGTCGGAGAGGCGTTTCGCCCTGAGCTTGGCTTCATGAGCCGGCAGGCCTTCCGACGAAGCTTCGGTCGAGCCCGCTACAGCCCCAGATTGCAGTCCGTCGACTCGATCCGACGCCTCGTGTTCCAGGCGGAGCTCGACTACATCACCGGCGAGCCGACCGGGCGTCTCCAGACGCGGCGTGCGCAAGGTCAGTTCAAGACCGAGTTCGCCGCCGGCGATGAAGCCACCTTCGAGCTCAACCGGCAGTACGAGTTTCTTCCCGAAGAGTTCGAGATCTCGGACGGGGTGATCCTGCCCGTCGGCGGCTACAATTTTCGAGATATCCGCCTCATCTACCGCTTCGGGCCGCAACGTCGTGTCCCCGGCTTCGTCACGTACCGTACGGGAAGCTTCTTCGGGGGCGACCGACAGGAAATGTCGTTTTCGGCCCGGATCGAGGTGACACCGAAGTTCTCGCTGGAGCCTTCGGTCGCGCTCAATTTCGTCGACCTACCGCAGGGCGCCTTCTCGTCGAACCTCTACAGCTCGAGAGTCAACTACACGATGTCCCCGCGGATGTTCGTGAGCGGACTGTTCCAGTACGCGACCGGGAGTCGCTCCATGAGCTCGAACGTGCGCTTGCGCTGGGAATACGAGCCCGGGAGCGATCTCTTCGTCGTCTATAGCGACGGCCGTGAGACCGGCCTCGGCGGATTTCCGATGCTCTTGAACCGCTCTTTCGCGGTCAAGTTTACGAAGCTATTCCGATTCTGAGAGCATGGCTTCGATGCGCTCTTCGGGATAGCTCAACAAGCGCCCCATGCCGCGGGCGATGTCCTTCCGCGCCTCGCCTTCATAGGCGTCGGTGTCGACCAGCTCTTTCTTTTGCGCTTTGAGGGCCTGGTACTCGTCCCAGGTCGAGCCGGTATAGATGAAGAGCACGTGCTTGCCGGCGGTCACTTCTTCGCCGAACAAGTCGGTCACCAGAAAGTCAGTCTCGAGCGTGCACGAGGCATTGTTGCGGGCAACGATGACCTGTGCTTCGTCGATCAGAGCGTCCATGTCTTCCGGTGACATCGCGGAGCTCAACGCGAGGGTCTTGACGCCGACGCCAACGACCTCCGCGAACGCGCCGATGACTCCGAGCTGATAGGAGCGCTCGTCGATCGCGTCCGGCTCGTCGGTGGTGGCCGGCTCCGGGGACGGCGGCGGAGGACTGCAGGCGAAGCACAGCGCGAGCGTGAGAGACGCAAAGTTTCGCATGGGCGCGGATGCTAGCACAGGTGTTATTCTCCGCTCCATGACACGTCTCGTATTGTTGGCATTGTTGTCGTTACCGGCCCAGGCGGAGGACCCCGTCCAGGTGGTTATTTCGACAGAGCACGGGATGATTGAGGTGGCGATCGATGTGGCGGCCGCGCCGTCCACGTCCGCGAATTTTCTCCGCTACGTGGATGCCGGCCACTATGACGGCGGCCAGTTCCATCGGACCGTGACGATGGCGAACCAGCCGGACAACGACGTCAAGATCGAGGTCATTCAGGGAAGCGTGAATGAAGCGCGCTCGGATGCGGGCTTCGGGGCGATCACGCTCGAGCGGACCACGGAGACGGGCCTTCGGCACGGAGGCGGAGCGATCTCGATGGCGCGCAACTCTCCCGATAGCGCGACTTCGAGCTTCTTTTTTTGCATCGGGGATCAGCCGGAGCTCGACTTCGGCGGCGCGCGGAATCCGGACGGTCAGGGCTTCGCGGCGTTCGGGACCATCACCCGCGGCATGGATGTCGTCAGGAAGATCCAGAACGCGCCCCATAGCGAGCAGCGTCTCGACCCCGTGGTGAGGATTCGATCCGTGAAGCGCGTGGAGTGACGCATGCAGTTCATGATCGTGGAGAAGTTCGAAAAGCCCGATGCTGCGCCCGTCTACGAGCGTTTTCGTGAGAAGGGAAGAATGGCGCCCGAGGGGCTGGTCCATGTCTCGAGCTGGATCGATCGCGAGCTTCGCTGCTGCTTTCAGCTCATGCAGGCGGAGGACCGTTCGCTCATCGACCTGTGGATGACGCGTTGGGAGGATATCGTCGACTTCGAGGTGTTCGAAGTGATCGGCTCCGAAGACGCTACCGCGCGCGCTATGATGCGCCCTTAGTTTTTGTCTGAACGACCATCACCAGGGGCGGACGGCGCCGACTCGTCCTGCCGAAAGGAAGACAGTTTTGCGTTTCTTATCAATCGTTTGCCTACTGCTCGTCGCGGGGTGCGCGAGTGACGATGCCCCAACGGATGTCGAAGCTCCGAGTGAAGCCGAAAGCGAGCCAATGGAAGACCTATCCGCTCCGGCGGACATCGCGGCTTTTCCCGACGTCGTCGCCACCGTGAACGGGACGGATATCTCGAAGACAGAGCTGATAGAGCGTGCGGACGCGATCCGCACTCAAATCCCTCCGACGGAAGATACGGCGTCCGAGGCCTTCTACGGAAAAGTACTGGACGACGTCATCGGCTCTGAGCTCTTGTTCCAAGCGAGCACCGATGCGGGCTTGCTCGCGGAGCCGGGCGAAGTGGACTCACAGATCGCGATGTTCAAAGGGCGTTTCCCCGACCCCGCGACGTTCGAGCAAGCGCTCGCACAGCAGGGGATGACGGCGGAGAGTCTGGAAGATCGCATCGCACGCGACCTGAGCGTCCAGAAATTCGTGGAGGAGCAGATCAATCAGAAGGTGAGCGTCGCTCCTGAACAAGTCCGGGAATTCTACGACGGCAATGCCGATGAGATGCGCCAGCCCGACCAGCTTCGACTCAGCCACATCCTCAAGAGAGTGGCCGCCGATGCGACGCCGGAAGTCAAAGCCGAAACGCGCCGCGTGATGGAGACGTTACTCGAGCAAGCGCGCGCCGGCGGAGATTTTGCGGCGCTGGCACAGGAGCACTCGGAGGACCCCGGCTCCCAGGCGAACGGTGGAGAGCTCACCGTGAGCCGCGGAGAGACTGTGCCGCCTTTCGAGCAGGCGGCGTTCGCGCTCGAGCCCGGCGGGGTGAGCGACGTCGTCGAGACGCAGTTCGGCTTTCATATCATCAAGGTCGCTGAGAGGATCGACGGGCAAGCCGTACCCTTCGAGGAGGCCAAGCCGCGGATCGAGATGTTCTTGAAGCAGCAGGCGCTTCAGGAAGCCGTTGGCACCAAGGTCGACTCGCTTAGAGAAAGCGCGAGCGTCGAGGTGTTCATCTAGGGTCTTCGCCTAGTGCGCGCCACCCGAAGCGTTGGCCTCGGACCGCTGCCCGATGGCGACGAGCCCGCCATCCGTCCTCAGGAACAGCTGTCCCTTCGAGGCGATGGGTGATGCGAGGATTCGCGCGTCAATCGTGTTACGTGCCAAGATCTCGGGCTCGCGCGACGCCTTGAGCACGATGGTCTCTCCGGTCTCGCTGACGAAATAGACTTTGCCGTCGCCGGCGATGGGCGCGGCGGAGAAAATGCCTCCCGTCCGCGTTTGGTAGAGGCGTGCGCCGGTTCGGGCGTCCGCTGCTTGCAGCACCCCCGCGTCGCTCGCGAGGTAGACCACCCCGTCATAGTGGACGACGGAAGAGACGTAAGGGGCGCCCGTCGGGACGTGCCAGACGATATGCTCGGTCCCCGCGATGTCGCCTCGGCCTCCCGGTCGCAGCGCCATGTAGGGCCCACTACGGTAACCGCGGCTCGTGTAGATGATGCCGTCCGCGAACGACGGTACCGGAATCGGAAACCGGTTCTCTTCGACGAAGTACCACAGCCGCTTCCCGGTGCGCGGATCGTAGCCTTCGAGCCGTTCGCTCGAGTTGACGATCAGCTCGTCTCCGTCCGGTCCGGGTACGACGGTCGGGGTGCTGTAGGAGCGCAGCCCCGCCCCGCGGTCCGCGCGCCACTGCTCCTCACCCGTTTTCTTGTCCAGGGCGAGCAGGTAGGAAGCCGGCTCGTGGTCGCACAGTAATATCAGAGAGTCTTCGTACAGGGTGGGCGAGCTCGAATGTCCCCAGGTGATCTGGTACGGCGAGTACTCCTTTCCGAGGTGTTTCTCCCATACGACGTTTCCGTCCATATCGAGAGCCACGATCTGGCCGGTTCCGAACCAGGCATAGAGTCGCTCGCCGTCACTGACGGGGCTTGGATTGGCGAGGTTGGTCTTGCGGTGGACTTCCTGAAAGTCGTCCCCGGAGGGGAGCGCTCGTACGCGGTAATCCCACACCCGCCGCCCGTGCTCGCGCTCGAACGCCTCTACGACGAACGTCAGTGCGCTCGTGGCGTCGTCGGGGATCGAGCGCTCCGGGGTCGCCCCGTCGCCTCCGAGCGTAGGGTGGTTACCCGAGCGGACGACGCCTCGTCCGACCTGCGAGGTCACGAAGATCCGGTCCCCTGCCGCGATGGGCGTCGAAAGGCCGACACCGTCGAGGTCGACGCGCCAGGCGATGTTCTCTTGCTCGCTCCACCGCAACGGCAAGCCGCTCTCCGAGCTGACGCCGTTCCCCTGGGGCCCGCGCCAGTTGGGCCATTCTTCTCCAATCGCCATCCCGGTGACTGCGAGCGCTGCGAGAGCGAAACCTGCGGACCGATGCATGGTGTCCTCCTTACGTTGTTTAGTCTACCGGTTGGCGCGCGCGAGTGCTTCCGAGCTCGTGTGATATCGTCGCGAGCAGAAGAGAGGTTTCCATGGATCGACGACAAGCGTTGAGAGCGTTGGGGGCGGCCGCTTTCGCACAGCTCTCGACTCGAGAGCTCTTCGCGATCGGGCAACAGGCACATGCGGCGCTCGACGCCTCCGTCCACAGGCACTCATTCAAGAGCTTGGATCCGCACGAGAACGACCTCGTCGTGATCGTGTCCGAGCTCATCATTCCGGAGACGGACACGCCGGGCGCGAAAGCGGCTCTGGTGAATGAGTTCGTCGACGTCATGCTGACCGAGTGGTTCACCGAGGACGAGCGCCGGCGCTTCAAATCGGGCCTCGCGCGGCTCGACGGTGGTACGGGGCCGTTCGTCGACCTTTCGTCCGAGGAGCAGATCCGAACCCTCGAGGAGCTCGAGCAGGAAGCGCTCGCCTTCGAGAAGGAGCTCGAATCGGGCGGCGGCGCGGTTGCGGATACGAGCTCGCCGGCGGACCAGCCATTCTTCGCGGTGATGAAGTGGCTGACGCTCTACGGCTACTACACCTCTCGAGTGGGCATGGAGCAAGAGCTCCACTACGAGGTGTTTCCAGGTTCTTATGACGGTTGCGCGCCCGTCCGAAAGTTCGAAGTCTAGCCATGGTTGCCATCGTTCAAAGACGCGAGTACGACGCGATCGTCGTCGGTTCAGGCATCAGCGGCGGCTTTGCCGCCAAGGAGCTCACTGAAAAGGGCCTCGAGACGTTGGTGCTCGAAGCGGGTCGCCCGATCCGGCCGGAGCACGACTACGTGGACCACGTCCCGGCGTGGGATTTGCAGTTCCGCGGGATGCGCCACCGAGCTCGACAGGCGAGCACCCAACCCGTCCAGAAGAAGTGCTACGCATGCGACGAGTGGTCGAGCAAGTTCTTCGTCAACGATCACGAAAACCCGTACACCCATGACGAAGACAAGCCTTACGACTTCATCCGCGGCCGGCACGAGGGCGGGCGCTCCATCATGTGGGCGCGTCAGACGTACCGTCTGAGCGATCTCGATTTCGAAGCGAACGCGAAGGACGGTCATGGTGTCGACTGGCCCATCCGCTACGAGGACGTCGCTCCGTGGTACGACTACGTCGAAGAGTTCGCGGGCATCAGCGGTCAGGCCGAGAACCTACCGCAGTTGCCGGATGGAAAGTTCCTCCCTCCGATGGAGCTCAACTGTGCCGAGCGGCACGTCCGGAGCGCCTTGAAGGGTAAGTTCGACGACGGCCGGATGCTCACCATCGGTCGATGCGCCGTCTTGACGAAGGATCACAACGGACGCGCCGCCTGTCACTACTGCGGGCCGTGCCGACGCGGCTGTATCACCCGCTCTTACTTCAGCAGTATCAATGCGACGCTTCCGGCGGCCCGCGCGACGGGAAAGCTGACCTTGCGTCCGTACAGTGTCGTGCACAGTGTCATTTACGACGAAGGTACGGATCGGGTGACGGGGATCCGCGTGATCGACGGGCAGACCCGCGAGAGCTTCGAGGTTTTCGGAAAAGTGGTCTTCCTGTGCGCGTCGGCGCTCGAATCGGCTCGGATCTTACTCAACTCGAAGACCCCTCGTTTCGGTGACGGCCTGGCGAACTCCAGCGGGGAGCTAGGCAAGAACCTCATGGACCACACGATGGGCGGCGGCGCGGTCGGCACGTTGTCGGGCAACGAAGACAAGATGCACTACGGAAGTCGTCCCAACGGACTCTACGTGCCTCGCTTTCGAAACGTCTCGTCGACGTCGCCGGGCTTCCTGCGCGGCTACGGCTTCCAGGGTGGTGGCTTTCGCGAGCACTGGGAGCGCGGCCTCGACAGCCCGGGCTTCGGTGCCGAGTTCAAACATTCGCTAAGAGACTACGGGCCGTGGCGGCTTCGCTTCTATGGATTCGGCGAGTGTCTCCCATCGAAGGACAACTACGCCGCCATCGACCCCGATGTGACCGACAAGTGGGGGATTCCGGCATTGAGGATCCACGCCACGTGGAGCGAGAACGAGCGGAGCTTGATGAAGGACGCGGCCGTGACCGGAGCGGAGATGCTCGAGGCCTCAGGGGCGACTGATATCGAGACGTTCGTTCAGGACAACCCTCCGGGCCTCGCGATCCATGAGATGGGAACGGCGCGCATGGGCCGCGATCCGAAGACCTCGGTGCTCAACGGATTCAATCAATCTCACGACATCCCGAACTTGTTCGTGACGGATGGTGCGTGCATGACGTCTTCGTCCTGCGTGAATCCTTCGATCACCTACATGATGCTGACGGCGCGTGCGTGCGACTACGCCGTCCGCCAAATGGACGTCGGCGACCTCTAGCGTTTCTACTTCGCTTTCGGGTTCCACGCCCCCCGCGCGACGGCGGGGATGAAGTCGTCGAGCGATGCATCCTCGAGAGATACCGTAGAGCCTTGCTCCGCGCTTTGATAGGCGGCCATCAGTAGCTCGGTGACTGCCACTCCGTCATCGAACGTCTCGTCCGGGCGCTCACCTCGCAAGAAGGCCTGAACCATGTGGCGGTTCTCGTCGACGTAGCCGTAGGAGGCACACTCGTCGGTGACCACCGGCATGAGACCGAGCTCCGCGTTTTGCTTCTCGACGAGGTCTTCGCCCGTCGCCTGTTTTAGATCGCGGCTGAAGAACAGCGACAGCTCCGTGTCGAGCGTGTTGACTTTCATCGAATATTCGGGCCCGAGAAGCTCCATCGACAACCGGAGTCCCGCGCCCACATAGCTCCATGACGTCGTGGCCTCCACGATCAGAGGCTCACCGTTATCGTCCTCGTACTCGACGAGCGCGCGGGCGAAATCCTCGGAGGGTTGGTTCACGTAGTCGACATCGCTACCGTACAGTGATTGTAGTTTCGCGGCATAGGCGGGACGCTGCCACTTGAGGCACGCGATCTGCGCCGACACGGTCTTCGCCTTCAGGCTTTCCCGCGGCTTGCCCGGCTCGGTCAGGAGAAAACGGGCGGCCTCGATCGAGTGGCACATCATGTCGTTCAAGACCCCGCCGCCTTGAAGCTCGCCGTTCCAGAACCAGGACGCGTGAGGCCCGCTGTGCTCCTCTGCGGATCGCGCGAGATAGGGACGCCCTGCGCTCGCGGCGCCGCGGCTCCAGAGAAGCGATTTTCCTTTCATAACCGACGGCTGAAACACTTGATTCTCGAGATAGCCGTCGAGGACCGACGCATGGCGCAGGAGCTCACGGACGAGCTTCGCTTCCTTGAGGTTGCGTGCGAGGGGTTTCTCGCAAGCGATCCCGACCAGGGAGGCCCCTTGCTCGAGAGCTTCGACGATGGCTTCCATGTTCGCGACGCGCTCGTGGTTCGGGCCGCAGATCCAGATGGCATCGATGGAAGGGTCGCGCACCATCGCGCCGATGGAGTCAAAGGCCTTCGCGTCTCCGACGGAGCGTGCGCGCGCGAGGGCGGCCGCTTCTTCGGCGCGAGCGGGTGACGGGCTCCACACGCCCCGCACGTCGGCGTCCCGGACCGCGATGAAAGACTCGATGTGAAATCGCGCGATGAAGCCGCTGCCGATGAAGCCGATCCCGAGTGGCTTGCGACTCATGACGCGCTACCAGACGTCCGCGCGCGCGACCGCCTCGACCGCTTTCTGCTCGGTCGTCAGCGGGTTGAGCTCGAGCCCGACATAGCCGTCATAGCCGAGGGCGTCGAGCTCTTTGAGGACACGGTTGTAGTGGACCTCGCCCGTTCCCGGTTCGTTTCTTCCCGGAGAATCCGCGAGCTGGACGTAGCCGATATGCGGCATGCCTTCTGCTAGGTGCCCACACAGGTCGCCCTCGGTGATCTGAAGATGGTACAGATCCCAGTTGATCTTGACGTGGCTCGAGCCTACGGCCTCGACGATCTTGATCGCGGGAGCGCTCCCGTAGAGGCAATGCCCGGCGTGGTCGACGCGGATGTTCATCGGCTCCAGGATCAGAGTCACGTCGTGGCGCTCCGCAACCGGCGCGGCACGACGGAGCGCGGTGATGACGTTGTCGTGCATCTGGTCTTGGGTCATGCCGGGTTGATCGTCGCCCGCGACGACCGTCATGAGCTTGGCGCCGATTCGGTTCGCGACCCGGCAACTCTCCTCGATCTCCGAGACGACGTCGTCGTGGTTCGCGGGGTCATTCATTCCCGGCGTAAATCCCCAGGCGGTGAATTGCGTGGGAGTGAGCCCGAGCGCCCGGCTCTTCGACGCGATGGCGTCGATGTCCTTGTCGCGCCACGGCCAAAACTCGAACGCGGAAAAACCTGCTTCGGCCGCGCGATCGAGTCGCTCGAGGAAGGGGAGGTCCGTCCACCACATCTCGACGTTGACGGCAAAACGGGTTTTGAACGTCGTGGGTGATTGCGTCGTGAGGGTGGGAGCGGCGGCGACGGATGCGAGAAAGAGCCGACGTGACAGCATGAGGCGTCGAGGTTTCCAGATTTGCCAGGTTCTGTCAAGCCGTTTCGAGTGAATCGGTTAGAGCGGATGAGAAACTATCCCTGAGGCTCCTTTCGCCGTGCTACACTGAGTGGGTTACCAACCGGTCGGTAAATAAATAACGAGATGAAGAGAACAGGGGCACAGATCGTCTGGGATGCGCTCGAGCACGAGGGCGTTCGACACGTATTTGGATATCCAGGGGGAGCGATCCTTCCGATCTACGATGCTTTGCTCGATTCGAGCATCCACCACGTGTTGGTCCGCCACGAGCAAGGCGCGGCGCATATGGCCGACGGCTATGCGCGTGCGACCGGACGCGTCGGCGTCGCGATGGCAACGTCTGGCCCCGGTGCCACGAATCTCGTCACGGGCATTGCCACGGCCATGCTGGACTCGTCGCCGGTCGTGTTCGTCACCGGACAGGTTTCATCGAGCGTGATCGGTACGGACGCGTTTCAGGAGACCGACATTACGGGAGTGACGCTCCCTATTACGAAGCACAACTTCTTGGTCACCCGCACCGAGGATATCGCGTCGACGATCCGACAGGCGTTTCATATCGCGAGCGAAGGACGGCCCGGACCCGTCCTCGTCGACATCACCAAGGATGCGCAGCAAGGTGAGTGCGACTATGTGCGCGAGGCCATTCCCGACGCGGCGCCGGCTGCGAAGCCTCCGGCAGGACTCTCGAGTGAGGACGTCGAGCAGGCGTTGGATCTGCTCGCTTCCGCGAGCCGGCCGCTCATTCTCGCCGGGCGCGGCGTCATGCTGTCCGGCGCGGGCGAGCTGCTCCTCCGAATGGTCGACGACACCGGCATTCCGGTCGCGACCACATTGCTGGGTATCGGTGGCTTTCCCGCGTCCCATCCTCGGAATCTGGGCATGATGGGCATGCACGGAGAAGCCTGGGTCAATCAAGCCATCCAGAATGCGGACGTGTTGCTCGCCCTCGGTATGCGCTTCGACGACCGCGTCGTGGGCGACCCCAAGAAGTTCGCACCCATGGCCCGGAAGATCCACCTCGAGATCGACCCTTCGGAAGTCAACAAGATCGTCAACGTCGATGTCGCCCTCGTGGGAGACCTTACGGCCTCGCTGCAGGCGCTCGCGCCGTCGTTGCGGTGCCGGGACCTGTCGCCGTGGCACGACTTCGTAACCGAGCTCAAGGGCGACTCCGCGGTCCGCGACGTGCAACAGCTCGGTGACCCCGGCCATCTCTACGCTGCGCACGTCTTGAGCGATTTGTGGAACTTGACGGACGGAGACGCGCTCGTCGTGACCGATGTCGGACAGCACCAGATGTGGGAGGCCCAGTACTACAAGCATGAAAAGCCTCGAAAGCTGATCACGTCCGGCGGTCTGGGTACGATGGGCTTCGCGCTCCCCGCGGCCATTGGCGCCAAAATGGCGTGCCCGGACGAGGAGGTCTGGGTCGTCGTGGGTGACGGCGGGTTTCAGATGACGGCTGCCGAGCTCTCGACCTGTGTCCAGGAGAAGCTCAATCTGAACATCGCGATCGTAAATAACGGATATCTGGGAATGGTCCGCCAATGGCAGGAATTCTTCTACGACAAGCGTTACGCCGCGACCCCGATGCAGAATCCGGACTTCGTGAAGCTCGCTGACGCGCATGGACTCCCAGGAGCTCGAGTCCAAAATCGCTCCGAGATTGCCGATGCCGTCGCCGAAGCGCGCGGTTCGGACCAAACCTTCGTGATCGATTTCCGGGTCGAGAAGGAAGATACCGTCTATCCGATGGTCCCTCCGGGGAACGATATCGAGTCGATGATCCGCCGTCCGAAGGCGGAGCTCGTGCGCGAGGAAGATTGAGAGCGAGCTAGAGATGGAGCGAAGTGAAAGAGCACGCACCTTCGTGGTCCTCGTCGAGGACAAGCCGGGTGTGTTGGATCGGGTCGCGTCCTTGTTTCGACGCCGCGCGTACAACATCGAGTCGCTTGCCGTCGGGCATACCGATCGAGAGGGCGTGTCCCACGTGACCATCGTCATGAATGCGGACGACCGTACCGCTCGGCTCGTCGAGGCCAATCTCTACAAGCTCGTCAATGTCCTCGATGTTCAGGACGTGTCGAACGTACCGGCCGTGACGCGTGACCTCGCCCTCATCAAGGTGCGGGCGGATCACGAACGACGGTCGGAGGTTTTACAGATCGCCGAAGTGTTCCGTGCTCGTGTCGTAGATGTGAGCCCCGAAGCACTCATTTTTGAGATAACCGGTACCGAAGAGAAGTTGAACGGTCTCGTCGACGTGCTTCGCCCCTTCGGTATCCTCGAGCTTGCGCGGACCGGCCGAGTGGCTATGGCCCGCGCTACTTCCGAAGTCCTCATTCTCGAAGGAGCAAGTTGAATGGCTACTATTTTTTACGACAAAGATGCCGACAGCGATCTCATCAAGAGCAAAAAAGTCGCCGTCATCGGATACGGCTCGCAAGGGCACGCCCATGCGTTGAATCTTCACGATAGCGGTGTCGACGTGCGTGTGGGCCTCCGTGCGGACAGTCGCAGCCGCGCGAAAGCCGCGTCGGACGGCCTTACCGTCTCGAGCGTGGCCGAGGTGTCCCGATGGGCCGATGTCGTCATGGTCTTAGCCCCGGATACCAAACAGCCGAAGGCCTATCGCGAAGAGATCGCTCCCGGTCTCGTCGCCGGCAATACTCTGATGTTCGCGCACGGCTTTAGCATTCACTACGAGACGATCGTTCCCCCCGAAGGGGTGGATGTCTCGATGATCGCCCCCAAAGCGCCCGGCCACCGCGTCCGCGAGACCTATCTCGACGGGGAAGGCACTCCGGCACTCCTCGCGATCCATCAAGATGTCTCCGGCAACGCTCACGAGACCGCGCTTTCCTATGCGTCGGCGATCGGCGTCGGTCGTGCGGGGGTCTTGGTGACGACTTTCGGTGAAGAAACGGAGACGGACCTGTTCGGAGAGCAAACAGTGCTGTGCGGCGGCGTCAGCCACCTCGTCAAAGCCGGCTTCGACACCTTGGTCGAGGCGGGCTATCAGCCCGAGATGGCCTATTTCGAATGCTTGCACGAGCTCAAGTTGATCGTGGACTTGATGTATCGCGGCGGGATCAACTACATGCGCTACTCGGTGAGTGATACCGCGGAGCATGGCGACTATACCGGGGGCCCGCGAGTCATCACCGATGAGACTCGCAAGGAAATGAAGCGCGTCCTCGACGAGATCCGCGACGGCACCTACGCGAAGAAGTGGATCGAGGAGAACGCGAACGATCGCCCGTGGTTCAATGAGACCCGCGCGAAAGAGCAGGAGCACCTCATCGAGCGAGTGGGCTCGGAGCTTCGCGAAATGATGCCGTTTCTCGACCCGGTGACGGTACGTCCGGGTGAGGGGCCGATCGCGGCGCGGGCGAAGGACGAAGAGGAGAGCGCCGTCGGGGTTTGATCTAGGGCACGCTCAACAAGCGGCGCACGAGATCGGGCACGAACGCGTCATCCGCCGTGTGGCAGTACGAGACCCGGCGACGGGATCGGAGCTCCGACGAGACGAGCAAGTAAGGTTTGTCACGACCGCGTTCGATGTCGTCCGGGAGTGTCTGGATCTCGGCGGGGAGTGTCTCGCAGGTAATCCATTCGGGGTTGGTGAGGTACGCGACCGCTAGCGTGTCGAACGGGTAGATGGCTCTCACCTGGAAGTGCTGGTCGTACCAATCGACATAGTCCCGAAGCGGCTCCATGAAGAAGTTCGAGACCTCGGGCACCGTCGCGAGACGTTCGATGTCTCTCTCGGACAATGGTGTCTTCGACGATATCTCGAACGGGGCGAGCACGATGTCGACGCCGGAGTCGAGCAGAACCTGCATGCCCTCGGCGTCATACTCGAAGTTCATGTCCATGAGGGGCCGTCCGCCCTCGCCGAGAACGAAGTGTTGCCCCGGTCGTCGGCCGGCGACGATGAGGATTTGTTCCATCCGTTCGGCGAGCTCGGGCCTTAGCATCAACACCGATGCGACATTTGTGACCGGCCCCAAGGCGAGGATGGTCAGGGGTTCCTTCTCTAGCGCCGCGGCCAGGCCTCGGGTGGCGTCGTTCTCCTGGCCCAGCTCTTGTTGACCCGCGGCGCCCTTGAGGACCGACAGTCGATCCGGCCCGAATCTGGCTACTATCTCCTGCGCGTTCGGATAGCCGACCGAAAGCTCGGAGTTCCCGAACACGACACTGACGCCTCTTAGCTCGAGCTCGGGAGAGTGGAAGACCTGTAGTAGCGCCAATCCGTCATCGGGCTCGTGGCCGCCCGGGAGCACTGCCGGGTCAACGTCCATCCAGATGAGCCTCGTCGCCACGGCGGCGACGAGAAGAGCACTAGTCATGCGTCGCTCCGCTGAGGCGGACGAGCTTGTCGATCGCGTCCGCGTCGGTGACGGCGCGGACGTATTCGGGAGGGCGTAGCAGTCCACCCATATAGACGCGGGGATTGCGAAAGGACATCTCGCTGTCGACGTTCTTGAACCCGGTGACGTGAAGCTCAGTCGCGCCGGTCGCCTGTGCAATCTTGCTGACGTTGGCCTCGTGAATGTTTCCCGCCGGCATGATCGTGACCCGGTCCGCCGCGCGAGTGACGAGCTCTCGCAGCCGGTCCAGCCCGGCCATGGCGGACTCTTCTTGGCCCGAGGTCAGGATACGCTCGACGCCGAGCTCGACGAGTGCTTCGAGCGCCGTGAAAGGATCTCGGGTCATATCGAAGGCGCGATGGAAAGTGACCGCCATCGGCCGCGCCCCATCGATGAGCGCCCGGGTGCGAGAGACGTCGACGTCGCCTTTCGCGTCGAGTATGCCGATGACGACGCCATCCGCGCCGACGCTCTTGAAATGTTCGATGTCGGCGAGCATGACCTCATGCTCACTGTCGCTGTACAAGAAGTCGCCGCCACGAGGGCGCACGATCGGATGGAGCGCGATCGTGAGCTGGCGCCGCGCGAGCGCCACCGCCCCGGCGCTCGGCGTGAGGCCTCCTTCGAGCAGCGCCGTGCAGAGCTCGACGCGCCGCGCCCCGCCTTTCTCGGCCGCGATCGCACTTTCGACGGAGTCAACGCATGCTTCGATCAACATGCGCTGCAGTCTAATCAATCTCGCACTAGAACGCACCAAGCCGTGAGACCGTCACGGCCGCTTCTCGCGCGCCGGCACTGAGACTCGCTTTCAGGTTCCGGCCGCGACAGAACTCCCGAAGAAACCCGGCGGCGAAGGTGTCTCCGGCGCCGGTCGTGTCGACGACGCGCGATACAGGGGCGGCCGCGCAGTGCAGCCGCGGTCGCGGACCGAGCGCCAGGCTGCCGGAGGCGCCGAGTGTGACGATGATGGACTTCTCGCTCCGGCGGGCCAGAGCTTCGAGGTTATCGATGAGGGCGCTATGCGAAGGCGATAGTCCCGCAAACGCGATATCGAAGCGGTCGATGAACCTCTCCACGTTCGCCGCCGTCGGGCTCTCGGCGATATCGGCGAAATCCACCGCGCGCAATCCGGAGGAGTCGGCGCTCATGACCGATTCGAAGAAACCGTCGATCTGACGGTAGTGGGCGGCGACGAGAAGGTCGGCGCCCGCAATCAAAGCGCGCTCGGGGTCACCGATGCGATGCACCCCGAGGACTCCCTGATCGTAGCCCACGAATAGCTTCTCGCCGTCCGGCGCGAGATCGATGAGCTGGGTAGAGGTCGTGCCCGGAATCGTTCTGATGAGCGTCTCCACCCCAAGCTCCTCGAGTGTTCGCGACACGATGGAAACGTTGGCGTCGGTCCCGAGCGCACTGATGATGGAGACTCGATCGCCGGGGTCGAAGAGCCGCCTCGCATGCGCGGCGAAGTTCAGGGTGATACCGCCGGCCCGGGAATGATCGAGCGCGCGGTAGCGATCGATCCCGCAGTCACCGGCGCAGACGACATGCATCGACGAGCTCTCTTACTTTCACGCGATCGATCGATGGCCCGCTCTTCAAGCTCGAGCCGACGATCGCGCCGTCGGCGGCAGCGAGAAGTGCGCCCGCATTCGCTTTCGTGAGGCCGCTTCCGATGAAGACGGGCACTGTGCCCGCGCCCTGTTTTGCGAGCCGGACGTCCCTCGCGGGCGGCGGCTCACCGGTCACCGACCCGGTGACGACGATACCGTCAGCGCCGTGGCGTCGGGCGGCCTCGGCAGAAGCGGTGAGCGATCTCTCCTCGATCATGCGCGCGTACTTCACTTGAATGTCGGCGAAGAGGGACACGTCTTCGGCTCCGATGCGCCGGCGATATTCGAGGAGCTCTTCGGGCGCGATCCGCATGCGCCCACCGTGCTCCGGACGCTCCATCTCGTCGACGAAGTAGTCCGTACGAATGAAAGTTGCTCCGGAAGCCTGCGCGACCGCCAGAGAGGCCTGCGGGTCGTTCAGGAGGATCTCGACGCCCACCGCGGCGTTGCGCGCGGCCGACACGAGCTCGCTGCCTACCCGAGTCATCGCCGCGATGGTCTCGGGTGCCGCTTCGACCCGGTGCGGCCGATCGTTCTCGTTCTCGACGAGCACGGCATCGACGGCCCCCGCTTCGAGCGCCTGGAGATCGCGCAATGCGTCTTCGACGACCGTGCTCATCCCGGGACAGTCCGGGTAGCCCGGAAGCGGCCGGAGGTGGATCACGCCGATGATGGGCTTGTCAGCGCCGAACATCATAGAATGCTAACTCAATCAGGAAGGGTTACGGGACGGAAGCGATGGAAATGAGACGAGTCATTCTGCTGATCGGGTTCGGTTTGCTTGCGGCTTTCTCCGCCGCGAGCGAGAACGACTTCGCGACGGCGCTCGCGAAGAAGTACGAGCGCGTGCCACTGGCGCACCTGCCGACGCCGTTCGAGGCGATGGCCTCACTGTCGGCTGCGACCGACGCGCCGCCGCTCTACATCAAGCGCGACGATCAGACGGGCTTGGCCTTTGGCGGGAACAAGGCGCGAAAGCTCGAGTTCATCTTCGCCGATGTTCTGGCGAAGAGGTCGGACGTTATCGTCACCTGGGCCGGCGTCCAGTCCAACTGGGCGCGTCAGACCGCCGCCGCGGCGCGCCTCCACGATATCCGACCGATCTTGATCCTCGCCAAAGGGGAGCACTCCCCGCATCATGGCGGCAACCTTCTCCTGGATGCATTGATGGGGGCGGATGTGCGGCTCGTCGAGCCGAGCGCGGACCGAGCGGCGGTCGCGCGAACGGTCGCCTCTGAGCTGCGCTCGCAGGGGCATCGCCCTTACGTCGTGCCGGTCGGTGGCTCACAGTCGATGGACTCGATGGAGCTCCCCTTGGGCGCGATCGCCTATGCGAATGGCTTCGACGAGCTTTGGCGGCAGTCGGTCGAGATGGGGGTCGCCATCGATCACGTGGTGCTCGCGACGGGCTCCGGCGGCACTCAGGCCGGCTTGATGGTCGGTGCGAAGGCGGTGGCGCCTCACGTCGCGATCGTGGGTATCAGTGTTTCCAGGGAGAAGAATGCCGCGATGTCCGGCGTCTCCGCGATTGCCGAGGAGACGGCGCAAGCGCTCGGGCTCGACATGGATTTTCCGGTCGAGGAGACGATCGTCATCGACGACTATATGGGTGACGGCTACGGCGTGCTCAACGAGCCGACCGCCCGTGCCGTGGCCGAGGTCGCGCGCCATGAGGCGATCTTGCTCGACCCGGTCTATACCGGCAAAGCGATGGCGGGCATGCTCGACCTCGTTCGCAAGGGCTACTTCGAGGGAAGCCGCGGGATCGTGTTCCTCCACACCGGGGGCACACCGGCACTGTTCGTCTATGAAGAGGAGCTCTTGAGATACGTCAAGTAGTCGCCCATTGAGCGAGCGCCGTGTCGGCTCCGTCGAGCTCTTCGACCGACGTGTAGAAATGCCGAGACCAACCGTCCCTTGGGAGGCCGGTGAATACCATCAAGTTCAACGGATAGTCTTCGCAGTCACTCGAGCGGCGAAAGTCGTCCCGGAACAAGAAGGTCGGCTTGTCGAGAGCAATGGCAGCCCCGAGCTCGATCATGACGCCCTCGTCCGGCGGACTTCCGTTGACGATCGCGAAGAGTCCGTCGCAGGCGCGCACGGCCGCCAGGTCGTTCTGTCCGACCTCATGGGCCCACCCTGGGCGCTTGGCGAAGACCGTCTGGCGATTGGCCGCGAATGGCTCGTGGACGTCGAGCCCGAGCGCGGTGAGGCGCCGCACGAAATCCGGCAGGAGAAGCTCTCTTTGTTGCGTTGAAAATCCGTAGGGACTCGCCAGGTAAATGGTTCTCATCCCGGTATCTTAGAATGCTCGGCCGGGCGCGCGGACGTTTTCTCACGAGGACTCGTACGCTCGTGAGTCTGCCGGAACGCCGCGCGCTAGTGCGGGCGCTTTTTGTGAGCGTCGTCGCCAAGCCGGCGCCAGGCCGTAGAGTCCGACGAGTACGAGGGCGAGTGGCGTGGGCGCCGGGACTTTCGCGTTCGTACCCAACGTGCCGGGCGTCGGCGTGGATGGTGTGAAATCGCGGAAGTTTTGCCTCGTATCCGTCCCGAAGACGTCGCGTGTGAGGCCGAGACCGGCGCCGGGATCGGGCGCCGGGGCGCCGAAGCCTCCGTGCGTCGGCGCCACGCCGTATTGCAGGGCATCGATGATGGTGCCGGTTGGATTTAGCAGCTGGACCGCGTCCGGGCCGTTTTGCCAGTCGACGCTACCGATGAAGTCTCGCTGAAGCTCGAGGCCGTTCGCCGCCGCGCCGGTAGCGACGACGAGCAAGCCGTCGTGCGGAATGACCGCACCGTCGAGGGCGACGGTGCGGTAGACACGTCCGTTCGCGCCATTGACTCCCACGAGCGTCCAGCCGTCGAGCATGAATCCGGCGGTTCCGAGAATCTCGGTAAACACGCCCGCGCCATCCGAGCCGTCCGCGTCGTAGAAGACTTCTTGAAGAAGAGGGGTGGCCGATACCAGCTGGGCGCTGGCGAGAATCAGGATCGAAAGCGTGATGTTTTGCATTTGGTCTGTACTCCTTTACTGGGGTACAGACGAGAAAATGAGGGCCGGCCCTCCTCGGCGTCGCCTAAGAATGCAAGGAAGTTCGAGGCCGGCCGGCGCTAGCGAATGCGGAGCTCTATCTCGCTCGTCGCTCGCCGACCGCGGGAGCGGTCTTCGACGCGGATGATGATGCGGTACCGGCCCGGCCTCAGATCGGCCATGGGGATACGAAGCAGCACCGGGGTTCCGTCTCCCGGACTCTGCGAGAGCTCCATTGCGCCATCTTTGCCGCCTGAACCGACCTCGTCGTCGCGCACGTCGTGGATCGTGTACTCGAGATAGGCTCGCCGTGACGGTCGCTCGGCTCCCGCGAATACCTGAAACAGTAGGAACGCATCCGTGCCCCGCGCGATCGTGGTCGTAGGCAGGATAGGGATATCGTCGCCGAGCCGGCCCGTCGCATCCGGCGATAGCACCGGAACGATACTGGACAAACCGAAGCGATCCCCGAAACCATCCGGAACGTGGACGGCCGTCGAGGCTTGATAGATAGGGTCGCCGCCCTCATCGACGGCGATCTCCATGAGATAGGCTCCGGGCGGAAGCTCGACGTTCCGAAGCAAGTAGTAGCGTTCGAGGTCGACCTCTTGCTCGAAGCGATGCAGCTCGTTGCCGTCGCGTCGGATAACGACGCTCAACGTTCTCGCCTCCCGCGACAAGAGCTCCCTTGGTAGCGCGACCGTCAGGGGAACGCGAGCCGTATTGTTGGCGCTCGGCAGCACGTAGCTCGCCATCTCGACGGCCGCCGGCAACATTTTCAGCGTAGCCGATGCCGCGGGCGGAGCGACGACCGGCTCTGGGGTCCCCGCGTCCTCCACGTCTTCTGCTTCCGCGGTGGCGCTCTCCGCTTCGTCGGGCGGGCGTGCGAAATATCCGCGTCGAGCGACGATCTCGACGTTCGGAGCTGTGGAGCGGACCTCGATCGTGCGAAACGTGCCGTCTTGCTCGGGATTGGTCGGCGTGTAGCTCAACAGGTAGTAGCGGGCGTTCTCACGGCCGATCACGCGAAGCGGGGTCTCGAACGCGATCGCGTTTCGAAAGTAGCGGCCACCTGTCTCCGTCGCGAGGGGGGAGAGGCCGCCCGCGAGCGAGATCGTGCTTTCCGGACCGCGTAGATCAATCGTATACACGCTCACATTGGCCTGGTTGAGCGCGTCGGTTGCGCGCTTCAGTGTGAAGCCCTCGTTCGTTCGCCTCGAACCGACCCCCGTGAACGTCGCCAGCTCGTTCGACATGAGAACGAGGACTTTGCGTCCGGGGAATTGCGAGAAGCCTTCCGCAAGAAGCTCGAGGTCGCGATAGAGCTGACCCGCGGCCCGGTCGGGACCCATGGGATAGTCGACCCGCATCTGGCTCAGCTTTCGGATGCTCGCCAGAGTCTCTTCTTTGACGTTGCGGAACTCCTGGGTCACCTTCCACGAAACGCCGACCTCTACGAGCATCGCTTCGTCACCATCGGCGAGCGACTCGACGACGAACTCGCTAAGGGCGCGTTTGGCGCGTGCGAGCCACTCGAACCGAGCCCCCTGACGGTTCAGCACGAAGACGAAGCGTCGAGGGTAGCCTGAAGCTCGGAACGCTGAAACGTCGGGCTCGGCGTCCGGCCCGGACGCGAGCTCACGAGCCCCGACATAGGATGTCCAGTCGGTGACCTCGAGCGACGCGATCGTTTGGGGAACACCGTCCTCGAGGATCTCGAAGTCCTCGGCGGTGAGCTCGGATACCGGATTGCCGTCGCTGTCGAGCGCGAGCGCATCGACGAGCACGGTCGTGACTCCACCGCGAAAACTGGGAGGACGGTCCTGTGCGCCCGCCGTCAGCGGCAGCAGGAGCAGGAAGATCAGCAGGTTCTTCGTCACGTCGCCCTTGCATTATAGAGACCGACCCGTACCCACTCCAAGCCGTCGCCTGACATTGTCATTGCGCGCCCGAGCGAGTAAGTTACCGAACCGAACGAGAGATGGAGGACCTTTGAGCGGATACGGCGTCGTAAACGCCTATGGCGATCTAAAACGAGTGCTCATGCACCGTCCCGGACCGGAGCTCGGTCTCGTGACCGAGCAGACCCTCGAAGAGTTCCACTTCGAGCGGCCCGTCGACCGCGCTCGCTTCGTCGCGGAGTACGACGTGATGGTGCGGTGCCTCGAAGACCACGGTGTGGAGACGTTGCTCCTGACGGACGTTCTCGCGGACGATGCGGATGCGATGGGCTACATCGCGCACCGTCCGAACATGACCTACACACGCGACTTGGCCGCGACGTTCAAGGACGGCGCCGTGCTCATGTCGCCACACCTAAAAGGGCGCTGGGGAGACCAGCACATGCTGCGGCGTGCCTTCTCGAGGCTTGCGGTACCGGTACTCGGTGCGATCGAGCCTCCCGGGTTTCTCGAAGGCGGCGGGGTCACACTCCTCGGTGACGACACCGCGGTGGTGTCGCTGTGTGACCGCGCCAATGAAGCGGGGACGCACATGTTGCGCGAGCTCGTGCTGGGCTCGCAGGTCAAGTACGTGCTCGAGGTGCCGCTGCCGTTCGGGTTGATTCATATCGACGGCGTGTTCATGGTCGTGGACCACGACTTGGCCCTGATCTATCCGGACGCGTTTCGAGTCTTTCCGTGCCGACTGTACGAGCATGGCCGTTCGGAGCCGCGGCACGTTCTGCTCGAGGAGCTGCTCGACGAAAGAGGCGTGCGCACGATCCCCATCACTCCGACGGAGCGGGACCGCGGCGATCTCAACGTCGTCGTGACCCGGCGCTCGGCGACGGCCGTCGGGTTCGACAGCGCGACGCGGATCGCGTCCGAGATGGAAGCGCTCGGCTGGCGACTGACGCCTTTTGCTGCGGACGAGCTGTTTCGCGGCAACGGGGGCGCTCACTGCATGACGTGCCCGGTGGAGATCGGATGATCCTGGCTCAGGCCCTAGTCGCTCTCCTGCACGGGACGCTCATCGACGGGACGGGCGGCCCGCCGCTCGAAGACGCGGTGGTCGAGCTTCTGGACGGACGGATTGCGAGCGTGCGCAGCGCGGTTGGCTACGAGACTCCGCCCGGCGCTCACCTCGTCGATGCCACGGGAAAGTGGATCCTGCCGGGCCTCATCGACACGCATACGCATTTATTCGATTCGGGAAGTCTCTACACCAGTCCCGACGACTTCGACCTGACCGCGCGTGTCGCCCATGGAGTCGAGCGGCAGCGTATCCGAGCGGCGATGCGGGATAGCCTCGCACGTTATCTTTGCTCCGGCGTCACCACCGTTGCTTCGCTTGGAGGAGCGCGTTTCGAGCTCGATCTGCGTGGGGATGTCGCAGCGCCGCGGGTTCTGACCGCCGGGCCTTTCCTCGCGAATTTTCCCGTCGGAGATATGACGCTGTGGACGGCGGAGGACCCGGTTCTCGTCCAGCTCACGAGTCCGTCCGATGCCCGCGCGCGCGCCCGCCGCCTCTCCGGTGTCGATGTCGATCTGCTGAAAGTGGGTGTCGCCGGTATCTCGGGCGACGCGCTCGACGAGTTCCGTCCGACTCTCGAGGCGCTCGTCGCCGAAGGCCACCGCCACGGCCTTAGAGTCGCGATCCATGCGGAGGCGCTCGAGATCGCCAAGATGTCGCTCGCTGCCGGAGTGGACGTGCTCGCGCACACCGTCAACGATGCGCTCGTCGATGACGCTTTCCTTTCCGCCGCCAAGGCGTCGGGCGTCGTCAGCATCACCGGACTCGCGCACTTCGATCGGTACCGAGACGTCCTCGAGGGCCGGAGCCGGCTCTCGTCCATCGAGCGCCGCTGTGGCGACCCGAGAGTCATCGCGACGTGGAGCGAGCTCGAGAGCATTCCCGAGCGGGAACGCCCCCCGCATCCGGCCGCGATTCTGTGGGGAAGCTCCGACGAGGTCCGTGAGATCTTGCGGACCAATATCACGCGGATGGTAGGTGCGGGGATACCTATTGCGACGGGCTCGAACGGTGGCAACATAGGAACGCTTCAGGGGCCGTCCTACCACCGTGAGCTCGTCTACTTGGCCCGGGCCGGGGTCCCGCTCGAGGCTATCGTGGTCGCTGCGACCAGGGACGCCGCGCGGGCGCTCGGGATCGGCGGGGAGGTCGGTACGATCGAGCGCGGCAAACGTGCCGACGTGCTCGTGCTGCACGAGAACCCTCTCGAGGACGTCGAGCATTTCGCGTCGATCGAGGCGGTCTTTGCGGCCGGCTCGCGCGTGCCGTCACTCGAATAGCAGCTGGGTCGCCTCGACGGGCCAGGACACGTCGACGTCCTCTCCGAGGGTCGCGGCGAGTGAGGTACCTCGCAGCATGATCTCCGAGCCGTCGTCGAGCGTGACGCCGATCTCCGTCAGCTCGCCGAGGAATATGCGTCGGGAGACGCGCCCCGCGAGTCGGTTCCAGCCATCATGCGCTCCGAGCTCTACGGACTCCGGTCGGATGGCAATCCGGAGAGAGTCATGGGCCGCTCCTTCGGGCGCGTTCGCGTGCTGTGCTCGGATCTCGGTGCCGGCGACACGATAGCGGCCGGTCGCGAGCGCGTCTGCGGCGAGCACGTTCATTTTCCCGATGAACTCCGCAACGAAGCGATTGCACGGCTTTCGATAGAGCTCATCGGGACTACCGAGCTGCTGAAGGCATCCGCCGGAAAGCACCGCGATGCGATCGGAGATGCTGAGCGCCTCTTCCTGATCGTGGGTCACGAGCAGCGTCGTGATGCCGAGCGCCCGTTGGATGCGTCGGATCTCCGTCCTGAGCTCCAGACGGAGCGACGCGTCCAGATTCGAGAGCGGCTCGTCGAGAAGGAGCACTGTCGGCTCGATCACGAGCGCGCGCGCCAAGGCGACCCGCTGTTGCTGGCCGCCCGACAAAGCGTCCGGTCTTCTCTCGGAGAGCTCCGAGAGATGGACGAGCGAAAGGGCTCGGCCGACGCGTTCGCGGATAGTCTCCCGTGCGAGCTTACGTCGCTCTAGACCGAAGGCCACGTTGTGGAAGACGTCGCGGTGGGGAAAAAGAGCATAGCTTTGAAAGACCATACCGACGTCACGCTTCTCCGGAGGAAGAGCGGTGACGTCTCGCGAGCCGATCCGTACGAGCCCCGATGTTGGGGGCGTGAAGCCCGCGACGACACGAAGCGCCGTGGTCTTCCCGGAGCCGCTCGGTCCGAGGAGTGTCAGGAGCTCGCCGTCGGTGACGTGAAGGTCGAGTGCGTCGACCGCGGTCGTCGGCCCAAAGGACTTCGTGATCGCCTCGAGCCGGAGCTCAGCCATGGAAGGCCTCTCGCACGCGTGCGTCGTCGGGCGCGTGCCATGGGTCGATGGCGGGCTTGCCGCGGACGGACTCTTCGAAGCGATCGCGAAGCTCGCGATCCGTTGCAGGTGCGGCGTCACCCCACTTCGCCTCCGCGCTGGCGCGGCGTTCGCTTCCGTCCTCGAAGACGACACGAACGCGAGCGTAACGTCGTCGCGGCAAGGTATCGTCGCCGAGTGAGCGGACCTCGACCGGGATGGATGCGGAAAGGGCTTTCTGGAGTGTTTTGCTGATACTCATTTGCGACGCGATCGCGTTTCGTTTCGTGCTCCGCCGTTCGAGATCGACCGAGAACGGGTAGCTGTCGACTTCGACACGCGCGATGCGGGTAGGGTCGAGCGGTCCTAGCGCTTCGAGCGCGGTGAGCGCCGGATGGCAGGCACGGCTGCACGGAAACGCTTTGAACGTGACATTGGAGATGGCGTCTAGCTTTGGCTCGAAGCGCGGCGGCTCACTCGTACCGTCGAGCGCCCGCGCGATCCCGCGTCGTCCCTCGAGCGTGCTGGCGGCTCCCACGATCCCGGCGCGGGCCCAGAGCGCGCACTGCACGCCGAGCTGCTGGCCGAAGGAGCCGTAGAGCCATTTCCCGCTCGCGCCTTCCGAGAACGCGCTGTACGGTGACAGCGGCGTTAGCGCCCACGCGGCCGCGAGCGCGCCCATGAACGACTCGGGTGAGAGACCGATCAGTTTGGACGCTGCCGCTGCGGCCGACGAAGCGGCAAAGAACGCAGGCGGATGAAGACCGTTCCTCTCGACGCTTCGTTGGAGCCACCCGCGAAGATATTGCTCGATCTCGGAGGCGATCGTCATTGCGACGAACACGTCGCCGAAGGACCGATCCGCGACCTCGGCAGCGGCGACGCTCGCGGCGCCTATCTCCGGGCCGGCAGTGAGCTCGAGATCGTCCCCTGCGAACCGATTTGCGAGTGCCGCGTCGGGTGCGAAGACGCGTTGCCCGGTCGACCATAGCGTTGCGGCGGGGCGGCCCGAACGAAGCGCGGGTGCCGGCTTTCCTCCCGCGACGCTGACGCCCACTTGATCCATGAGCACACGCCTGGCGGCGGCTTTGGCTGGTTCCGAGATCGCGTCGGTCGCCACCGCCCAGGAGGCGAGCTCCTCGAGTACTGTCACCGACGCGTCTCCTAGAGCTCCCCGAGGTCCATCCGCCTCGCCGCGTAGTCGCACGCGCGTGCGGTCAGCGCCATGTAGGTCAATGACGGGTTGACGCAAGAGGAAGAGGTCATGCACGCGCCATCGGTGAGGAACAAGTTCGGGATGTCGTGACTCTGATTGTACGCGTTCAGGACGGAGGACTTGGCGTCGCGGCCCATCCGCGCGGTTCCCATCTCGTGAATCGTAAAACCCGGGTCGGTCTCTTGGATAAAAGGGGTGACGTTTCTAGCCCCCGTGGCCTCGAGGATCTCTGCAGCGGAGTCCGCCATGTCGCGGCGGATGGCGAGCTCGTTCTCTCTCCACATCATGTGGACGCGGAGTGACGGGACCCCCCATTTGTCCACGACCGTGTCATCGATCTTGACGTAGTTATCGGGCGAGGGGAGGCACTCGCCGTATCCCAGAAAACGCATTTGCCACGGACCGGGGTCGCGCAACGCCTGTTTGAGTCCGGCGCCGAAGCCGGAGCCGGCGATGCCCCGCTGCCACGATGGCCGAGACCCTCCGCCTTGAAAGCCGTAGCCGCGCACGAAGCCTTTATGTCGGCTCCGGATGTTTCGAAAGCGCGGAACGTAGATGCCATTCGGCCGGCTTCCGTAGTGCATACGATCTTCGAAGCCCGGGATCGTAGCGGACGCTCCGCCCCACTTGATGTGGTCCATGAGATTCTGGCCGAGCACGCCGCTCGAGTTCGCGAGCCCGTCGGGAAAGGCCTCCGTTGTCGAGTTGAGCAGGATGCGGGTCGACTCCAGGGTCGATGCGCAAAGGAACAGGACTCGAGCGCGGACCTCGAACGTTCGTTCCGTCCGAGCGTCGATCACGCGTACGCCGGCAATGCGGTTGGTCGACGAATCATGGACGAGGCTGTGGACGATGCTGTGCGGCCGCAATGTCATGAGCCCGGTCGCCTGAGCCGCCGGGAGCGTCGCATTGACGGAGTTGAAATAGGAACGCGTTCCGCACCCGCGCCGGCAGGGGCCGCAATAGTGGCACGCGTCTCGACCGCGGTGCGGGACGGTGAGGACGGCGCACCGTCCGATCGTGAGCATACGCTCACCCGAGAACGCTCGGTCCATGCCCTCGCGCACGAAGCTCTCCGCGCAGTTGAGATCCATCGGCGGCAGGAACTTGCTGTCGGGTAGGTGGGCGAGCCCTTCAGCTCGGCCGCTGATACCGGCGAAGTCCTCGACGTAGTCGTACCATCGCTCGAGGTCGCGATAGCGGATCGGCCAGTCGATGCCGATACCCTCGCGCGCGTTCGCCTCGAAGTCCACGTCACTCCATCGATAGGTCTGACGACCCCAGGTGATCGAGCGCCCTCCGACTTGCCGGCCGCGGATCCACTGGAACGGCTTGTCGTCGTCGTGTGTGTATGGGTGCTCGTGGTCGTTCACGAAGAACTTGCCCGCCCACTCGTCACACGCGTAGCAGTGCTGCTGAATAGGCTGGTCGGCAGCGCGCCGCGAGCGATTCCCGAGGCCGCGGTAGTGAAGGTCCCACGGCTGTACGTGCTCGACGTAGTCATGGGCCGGGTCGATCGAGCGTCCTGCTTCGAGCACCAACGTCTCGAGGCCTTTTTCGGTCAGCTCCTTGGCGGCGAAGCCCCCGGTGATTCCGGAGCCGATCACGATGGCGTCATAGCGCTTCGGGGGCACTACGCTTTGTCCCGGCATCGAAGCACTATATCGGAGTCGAAAGGGCGTCGCGGAGCGCGCTGGTTGCGCTCTGACGGGGGAGCGCCAAAACGGCGTCCTCGATGGGATCGCTTCGGTCGCCGGCGTTTCCGCGAAACTTTGCGATGATGTCGTTCTCGGATCGCGGCCGGTCGGTGTCGGCGGTCGCTTCGCGTCCGTTCGTGAGTCGGACGGTGACGCGCGCGCCGGACGGTGCGAGCTCGCTCGCGCTCGTCAAGTCGACCTGTCGTGCTTCGACTCCGGCCACGTTGTCCTCGATGACGTGCGGAATGGACGCCTTGCGTCCAATCGCCGTCGACGCATCGCTATCTTCGCTCAGCGCGAATGCGAACGGATAGGTCTCGACGCGCACGTTCTCGACGGGGTGCTCGAAAGGGAGGAGTGACTCGAGCGCCGTCAGGACCGCGTGCGTGGAACGACACGAAGGCCAAGGCTTGATCTCGACCCGCAACACCTCGGCGAGGTCGATCTCGCCCGCGTCGTAGCCCGCGTCGGGTCCGGCGAGGCCGGCCTGCGCCCACCTCGCTGCTTGAACCCCGAGATAGGACGGATAGCCGCCATACGCGTCCTTGACGGAAGCTCCGCGCGTGAAGCTCTCGAACGGAGCTGCCGGCAACAACGACTCCACGAGCCCCATTGCGGCCGTGGTGGTGTCGCGATCGAGCTTCAAGAGGTGAGCGGTCGCGGCCGCGGCTCCAAAGCAGCCGATGCGAGCCGGCGGGTGTGCGGCGGCGGCGACGATGCTCTCGCGCCGCGGTCTTCCGCAGTACGCGGCGGCGGCATATCCGCGCGCGATCGATTCGATCAACTCGGCGCCGGTTGCTTCGACGGATTCTCCAATCGCGACCGCAGCGGGGATGATGCACACGCCGCCATGAAAGCTGGCTTCGGGGTGCCCGTCGTCGAGCTCGGCGTGATGGGCGCGCGTTCCATTGACGAGCGCCGCGTGAGCCGGCTCCGAGCGTCGGCCGTCGAACCAAATGCCGGCATTGCCCGAAACGCCAAGGGCGTGCTCGACGAAAGGTGTGCGGCTCTCCCGGCGAAGGCTTTGAATCGTGGAGCCGATGACATCGAGAACGAGCTCTAGGACCCGGTCGACGACGGCTGGGTCGAGGGGGTCAGCGCGCAAGGATCTCACGGTTGAACCGGTTCGTCCACGCGCCGCGCTGCTCGCTGATGTGCGCGAAGTCGAGGTAGATGATGTCGTCGAGCGGAACGAGCGCGGCCACGTCGGCTCGCAGGGTGACGTTCTCGTTGGTAACGACGAGGAGCAGCTCTTCCGCGAGGCGTGTCTGAGTCTCGGTCGAGAGCACGTCGTCGAGAAAAGCGAGCGCGAGGTCCGCGCGCTTGGTGTGGCGCGCTATCTGGAAGCCTTGAGGTAGCGCGACGGCACCCTCCTCCGGAACTCGCCAATCCACGGGGGCGCCGTCCGCGCGGAGGGCCCGGCTCTGGCTCGCAAGACCCAAGGTGAGACCGGCTTCTCCTTGGGCGACGAGGAGGTTGTTCGCGGGTCCGCTCGACTGGAAGACGACGGCGTGGTCCTTCAGCTCGTCGAGCTTCGCGAAGCCGGGCTCGACGTCAAAGACGCTTCCGCCGCCGGCGCGGGCAGCCATGGCGAGGAAGACCGGTCCAAGCGTGCTGCCGAAGTCGAACAGCGCGAGCTCCGAGCGGAGCTCTGGGCGGAAGAGAGCGCTCCACGAGGGGGCGCCGTCCGGGAGCCGCTCGGTGTTGTAGAGAAAGCCCAAGGCCGACGAGAACGTGATCGGAGCGATGCCCTTGTTGCTGCGCGCTTCGCGTCGAATGTGCGCGAGGTTCGGGACGTCGGCTTCGACGATCTCGTAGAGTAATCCTTCACGGGCGAGGAGCTGCGCCTCACTGTCGTCGACCCATAAGACGTCGATCGATGAAGCCTCGCCTTCGATGCGGAGCCGCGCGACTTGATCCGCTGAGCGCATGCCGACGGTCTCTATACGGATGCCGGTCGCGGCCTCGAACGGTTTCTGGACGACTCGCTCGAAGTCGGCGATCCGGCCCGGAGGAAGCGCGACGCGGAGGACGTTGCTCGGAGGGGACGTGCCAACGCAGCCCGCCAGGACGACGACGGTGGCGACTCCGAGCGCACGGGGTATCTTCACGGGAGCTCCATTTTGCGTAGACCGGATGCGAGAACGACGACCACGGTCGTAGCCAGGATCACCAGGCTGGATGCGGCCGCCACCGTAGGGTCTTGGAATTGGTCAATATACTCGAAGAGCGCGACGGGAAGCGTTGTGACCGACGCCCCGGTGAAGAAGAGTGACAGCGCGAAATTGCCGAACGACACGATGAACGCGAAGGCGGCGCCGGTGATGATGCCCGGTCGGATCGACGGTAGCGTGACGAGGAAGAATGCTTGGAGTGGCGTGGCGCCGAGACTTCTCGCCGCTTCCTCCTGAGCCGGGTCGATGAGCTCGAGGTTGGCCGATACGGTGCGGATCACCCAAGGGATCGTGACGAGCATGTGAGCGAGAACGAGCGGCCACATCGACCCCAACGTCGACGGCGCGAAGCGGCGAAGGCCCATGAGGAGACCGAGGGCGAGGATGATACCGGGGACGACGAGAGGCGATAGAAAGAACGTTGCCAGAGAGCGGATGCGTCCTCTCGTGATGGCGTAGGCGGCGGGCACGCCGGCCGCGATCGCCGAAGCACTCGCGGCGGACGCGACGAGCGTGCTGAATACGATGGCCCTCAACAAGCGCGGCTGGCTCAAGACGTTTTGGTACCAGCGCCATGTGAGCTCCGTCGGTGGAAGCTCGAGCACCACCGAGGCGCTGAACGAGTACATGAGAACACAAAGGGGTGCGGCGAGTAGGAACGCGTAAGTGAGGCCGACGAGCGCTCTCATGCGTATTCCTTCCTTCTCCGACTCGTCAGGGCGACGACGAGAAGCGCGACGACGAGAAGCGCTAAGGACATCGCCGCGGCCAACGGCCAGTCGAAGAGCGAGGTCGCCTGCGTGTAGATCTCCGTGACGATGACGCGCACGCGACTCCCGCCGAGGAGCGCCGGTGTCGCGTAGCTCCCCAGGCTGACCATGAACACGACGAGCGCCCCGGAGCTCGCGCCCGGTAGGGAAAGAGGAAGTGTGACATGGACAAAGGCGCCGAACGGAGTCGCTCCCAACCCGCGCGCGGCGAGTGGTAGCTCGGGGCCGATACGATCGAGCACCGCCGCGATCGACAGCGCCATGAACGGCAGAAGTGCTTCCACGAGCGCGATGACGACCGCCGTCTCCGTGTAGAGAAGGCGGAGTGGCTCGTCGATGAGGCCGCTCCGGACGAGCAAGCCGTTCACTACCCCGCGATTCCCGAGGAGTAGCACCCATCCGTAGGACCGGACGACGACGGAAACGAATAGCGGCGAGACGATGAGAAGAAGGCGCAGAGTGCGGGCGCGTCCGCGCGCTCGAGATAGAGAGAGCGCGAGAGGATAGCCGAGCACCAAGCACAGGATGGTCGTCGAGCCCGCGATGCGTAGCGTGCGCGCGAGCACCGACAAGTAGTACGGATCCAGGAGAGCTCGATAAGCGTCGAAGGAGAGCGGTCCCGAAAGGGGCGCGCCCGGTCCGGGCATGAGCAGGCTCGTCCTGAAAAGAAACGCGAGCGGCGTGACGAGTAACAGCCCGTACAGAACCGCGCACGGCGCCAGTAGAGCGAGGGCTCGAAGTCGTGACGTCATCGCGCGCGCTCACATGGCGCGAGGCCGGGAGTCACACCGTGGACGGGGTGCTCCCGACCTCTGCGAAGAAATGGGCGCGAGCTTAGCGAACCGCGATGAAGTCGATCTCTACGCTGGCTCCGGCGGCGAGGCCGGAGACGGCGACGGTGGATCGGGCTGGAGGTACTTTGCCTTCGAAGAAGCTCGCATAGACCTCGTTCATCGTTTGGAAGTCTTTGATGTCGGCCAAGAACACCGTCGTCTTGGCGACGTCCTCGAATCCGAGGCCTGCCGCTCTCAAGATGCCTTCCGCGTTCTTCATCACCTGGCGGGTCTCCGCCGCGACTCCGCCGTCGACCATCTTTCCGGCCGCGGGATCGATGCCGATCTGACCTGCCAGGTAGACGGTATCTCCGGCGTCGATGCCGGGTGAGTAGGCGCCGACCGGCTTGCTTTCTCCGTAGATCGGCTTCTTGTCGGTCACCGCCCGCGCGCGCGTCACGCTCGCTCCGCTCAATACAACGCCGACGACGATGCCCAGCCCAACGCCGACGGCAACGCCAATAGATGTTTTCCTGTGACTCATCGTTTCCCTCGCTTCGGATATTAGAGAGCCGGACGATATCACGCGGGCCCGATCGCTACGCCTCGGGTGTACACTTCGCGGGCCCATGCGTGAAAGAGCCGATTGCAGCGATGACGCGTCCCCATCGCCCCGAGACGCAGTGAGTGGCTTTCGCGTCAACCCGCGAGCTCACGCCCACATCATGTGCTGGCGCGAGAAGCATCACCGGCGGAACCATCGGATGCGCTCTTCGTGAGCCGCGCGCGCGTTTCGGGTCATGTCTGAGAAGATCGGTCCGTGGACGGCCACCTTCATGGTCATCGCGAACATGATCGGCACCGGGATCTTCACGAGTCTCGGATTTCAAGTCGTGGACATCCCGTCGGCGTTCCCGATCTTGCTGCTGTGGGTGATAGGTGGTGTGGCAGCGCTTTGCGGCGCGCTGACCTACGGTGAGCTTGGCACCGCATTGCCCCGCTCGGGTGGGGAGTACCACCTCCTCTCGCGGATCCTGCATCCGATGTTGGGGTTTCTCTCCGGCTGGGCGTCGGCGACCGTCGGATTCGCGGCTCCGACAGCTCTCGCCGCGATCGCGTTCTCGACGTATCTAGCGACCGCCTTCACGTCGGTCCCGGTCGTGCACACCGCCGCCGCTCTCGTGGTGCTCTTTTCCGTCCTTCACTCCGGCAGTATCTGGTGGGGGACCCGGCTCACGAATGCTTTGACGATCCTGAAGGTCTTGTTGCTGATCGTGTTGGTCGTCTCGGCGTTTCGGACGACGAGCCCCCAGGACATCACTCCACTGCCTCTCGTTGGCGATCTCGCGATGGTTGCGACACCGGCATTCGCGGTCTCGTTGGTCTACGTTTCTTTCGCCTATACCGGTTGGAACGCGGCCATTTACATCGTCGGTGAAATGGCTCGTCCGAGCGATCTCCCGCGAGCGTTGTTCGCAGGGACGGCCATCGTCCTCGTCTTGTACACGTTGACGAACTACGCGTTCATGTACACGGTGCCGTTCGACGAGCTTTCCGGCCAAATCGAAGTGGGGTACTTGTCGGCATCGAGAGTATTCGGCGAGATCGGCGGTAACTTGATGGCTGTCATGATCGCTTTGATTTTGACTTCGACGGTCAGCGTGATGATCTATGTTGGCCCAAGGATCATTCAAGTCATGGGCGAGGACTTCTCGCTCCTGAGGCCACTTGCCGCCAGGAGCGCCCGTGGGATCCCCGTTCGCGCAGTCGCCGTGCAGTGCCTCATCACGCTCGGTTTCATCTACACCGCGACGTTCCAGCAGGTCTTGCTCTATGCCGGATTTACTCTCAACCTCATTACAGCGGTGACGGTCGCCGCGGTCTTCGTCTTGCGTTGGCGCGAGCCTTCGATCGCGCGCCCCTATCGGACTTGGGCCTATCCCGTCCCGCCGTTATTGTTCTTGGCGCTGAGCGCTTGGAGCCTGACGTTCATGCTCCTAAACCAGCCGCGAGAGTCTCTTGCGGGACTCGTCACGCTCGCCTTGGGATTGGTTCTCTACGGACTGGACTACGCCATAGAACGGTTACGTCGTCCCGTCCTTTGATGCGAAAGGGAGGTCATACGATGAGGTACTTGAGATGGACAGCGGTGCTGTCGCTGGTGTTCGGCTTGGGCATGGTTGTGGGCGCGAGCCCCAATAGTCAAGACGGGGACGATATGGCCCACCAGGGGCTCACCTACAAGAGCACGACGAGCGGGACGACGCTGCGGATGCTTCTCGACGAGGACAACCTCGGAGGCGCGGAGGTCGAGATTGGCGAGATCACCTTTCCTCCCGGCGCGGACTCGGGCGACCACCCGCACGGCTCGACGGAGATCTTCTACGTCCTTTCCGGCGAGCTCGAGCACATCGTCAACGGCAAGAGCTACGTGTTGAAGCCCGGGATGCTGGGCTTCGTCCGCCCACCCGATCGAGTCAACCACAGGGTAGGTAGTAACGGGCCCGCGAAGGCGCTCGTCATTTGGGCGCCCGGGGGAGAGGCAGGACGCATCGTCGGAAACTGGGAACGTCAGTGATGGCGTAAGAGCTTTCGGCGCATCGAGATCCGACGCTTCGTATTGCGATCCAAGACGTTGGACGGAAATCTTTGATCTCGGGCCCGGAGTCGGAACACGTCGTGCGAGCCAATTCTGTTAAATCGTTGTAAATAAGTGCGCTACGCGGTCACTCGTTTCGATTCCGAACACGACCCACGTTGGCCCGTTATTTGCTCTGTATATTGCGGGTTGACACCGTCCAGCGGGCCGAATATGCTCGCTGCCGGCTAAATACCTACGGGATTGCTTATGAGTAGACGACGGGAAGAGAGACTGAAGCACGACGCAGTCCGACCTGTGGTTATTTCTCACGAGCGCGGGAGCCTCGGTTCCTTTTTCCGGCCTTTTGCGACGGTTGGCTCCGAACGTTCGGGACTGGTCGCATTTTTAACACTGGCTTCATCCTAATTTCAGGAGGGAAATGCATGCGAGTTCTTAGCTACATGCTCATCGGTCTCCTGCTCCTCGTTCCTGCTTTTGCGTCGTCACAGACGTTTCAAGGCGGAGTCCGAGGCGCGGTGACAGACGTCGACGGAGGCGTTCTGCCAGGGACCACGGTCACGCTGACCGGCACGGAGACGGGTACCGCGCGTACATCTATTACGAACGAGCGTGGTGAGTACGTTTTTGCTGGCGTGGCTCCGGGCACCTACAACCTGAGCGTCGAGCTCACGGGATTCGCGCCTTACACGCGCGAAGCTCTCGAGCTTGGTGTCGCGACCCAGCTCGTACAGGACGTGACGCTCCAGGTTGGTGGCATTGCGGAGTCCGTGACTGTGACGGGTGAAACGCCCCTCATCGAAACGGCGAATGCCTCGATCTCATCGGCCATCGACAGCGCGCAGCTCGAAGTCCTTCCGACTCCGGGACGCAACCTGTTTATCATGGCCGTCACGACACCGAACGTCGTACATACGGGCGACCCCGTATTCGTGCGTCAGCAGGACCAGACGAACTCGTCGCTCCTGTCTCTCGGTGGCGGACCCCTCCGTGGTAACAACTACACCGTGGACGGTGTCACGATTAGTGACATGCGCAACCGCGCCGTCATCATTCCGGGCTTCGAAGGCACGGAAGAGATGAAGGTTCAGATCAACACCTACGACTCGGAAATGGGTCGCACGGGTGGCGCGGTGTTCAACACGATCCATAAGAGCGGCTCGAACAACTTTGCAGGAAGCGCGCTCTATCAGACGCGTCCGAACTTCGGTCGGACCAAGACTTTCTTCCAGGATGAGAAAGCCGCGGATGCTCCCTACGACCTGTGGGGCGGCGGCGTCGGTGGTCCGATCGTAAAGGACAAAGCGTTCTTCTACTTCAGCACTGAAGGCTACAAGAACGTCGACCTCCGCAACGACATCATGACCTTTCCGTCCATGGAGCAAGCGAACGGTAACTTCGCCGGTTTCGATCGCACCATCTACAATCCGTTCACGGGCGCCCCGTTTCCGGGCAACGTGATTCCGGAGGCGTTCCAAGATCCCGTCGGTCGCGGACTAGCGCAATCGCTCGCGGGCGTCGGACAGGCCGCGGGTTGCCCTGCGGCCTCGAGTGCGGCACCTTGCGACCGCAGCGCCACTGCAAGTCTTAACAATACGGCCTATCAGTGGACGTTGAACGGCAATGGGTCGATCACGGACAACTGGAACTTCAGCGGCACGTGGATGTTCTACGACTCGGAAGAGCCGGCCAACAAGTACTACACGGACATCCTTGGCTCCACGCCCGTTTTCGACACGGGCTCGGCATCGCTTTTCCGTCGCGCCTACGTGCTCGCTCTCAACAGCACGCACGTGATTGGTGACTCGGACGTGATGACGGTGCGCTACGGCTACACCTACTTCGACGACAGCACGAGCAACCCGGCGTTCAGCTCTGCGGACGCGGCAGCCCTCGGCTGGCAAGGTGATTTCTTGAACCAAATCACCCTGGAACAGCACCCCTACATCTTCGCGAACACCTATGGAGACGGTGGCGCAACACATGGTAGCTGGTCCTCGTCAGAGATCCAGTGGTGGTCGCAAGAAGTGAGCGGTACCTATTCCAAGTTCGTCGGTGCGCATACCTTGAAGTTCGGTGGTCAGTGGCGCCGGATCGGGCTGGACGCGTTCAACTTCGACAATGGCTTCCAGTTCAACTTCGACGAGAACGCTACCTCGGGTGGTATCAGTGGCGCGGGCGACTCCATCGCCTCGCTGATCACCGGTGTGGCCGCGAATCAGCGTACGAACCGTGCGACGATCGCGAGCCCGGGCGAGTACTCCGTGGATTACTTCGGTTTCTTCGTCCAGGATGACTGGCGGATGAACGAGAGACTGGTCTTGAATCTCGGACTCCGCGTGGAGCACGAGTCGGGCTTGGCCGAGAGCCAGAATCGGTTCAATGTCGGCTTCAGCCGCGACGATCCGTATCCGGCACAGGTCGGTGGGCCCGCGGGCGCACCAGGCTTCCCGCTTACGGGTGGTCTCATTTATCCGGGGCAGCTTGGTCTTGGCGACACGCAATGGGATCCTCCGGGAATCAAGCTCGGACCGCGCGCCGGCTTCGCTTACACGCTCGACGAGAAGACGGTCGTTCGTGGTGGCTTCGGCGTCTACTGGGCGCCCTACGCCATTCCGAGTGGCACCAGCCAGACGCATACCGGTAGCCTCGGTTTCACCCAGACGACGACCCACGTTCCGACGACCGCAGCGTCATCAGCGGGCGGCGGTCCTGGCTCGCTCACGAACCCGTATCCGAATGGACTCAACCAGCCTTCGGGTGCGAGTCTTGGGCAAACGACCCTGGCCGGTGAGAACGTCTTCTTCAACGACCAGTTCAAGCAGTCGCCTTACATCACCAAGTGGTCATTCGACTACCAGCGTGACCTCGGTGATGCACTGGCTCTCAAGGTCGGCTATGTCGGCAGCAAGGGCTCGCAGCTGGGAATCGGTGGCACGAACAACGCCACCACGAACATCAACCAGCTCGATCCTTCCTTCCTTGGCATGGGTGGAGCGCTCGACGATCAGCTCCCGAATCCTTTCTTCGGGAACGACGCGTTCGGCGCTTTCTCCGATGATCCGACTTTGTCGCGCGGACAGCTCATGCGTCCGTACCCGCAGTTCGGCAACGTGTTCGCTCGTCACGTGAGCTCCGGTCGCTCGACCTACAACGCTCTTCGTCTCGAGCTCGAAAAACGGTTCCGAGGCAACTGGGGTGCGCGTGTCAACTACACGTACTCGAGTCAGCGTGACAACGTTTACGAGAGCAACACCCTCGTCGAGAACGAAGAAGGCACCGTGTTCATCACGGGGAACGAGGACGCTGACTTCGGCACGTCGCGGATCAACTCGCCGCACTGGCTGAACTTGAACGGGTTGTACCGCTTCCCGAGTCCTGAGGGCGCTGCCAGCTGGATCGCGGGTGGATGGTCGGCTTCCCTTTCGGCTCTGTTCCGCGCCGGTTTCCCGGTCGGTATTACTCAGAACTCGAACGCAGTCAGCGGTTTTGGATGGGATCACCAACGGCCGAACCAGGTCAGCGGTGACGTCGGTGTCGGTGGCAGCACGGAAGACTTGGCTGCGGCTGGAACCCCTATCCTCAACGCGGGCGCGTTCAACGCTTCTCCCGCGTACTCCATCGGCGACACCGCGCATACGATTACCGATGCACGCACGCCGAAGCTGGTCAACTGGGATGTGTCGTTCGACAAGACGACGCCTCTCGGCGACACCGCGAACTTGGTCCTCCGCTTCGAGTTCATCAACATTTTCAACGGTGTGAACTGGAGAGGCCCACGCTCGGTCATCGGTCCGTCCAACTTCGGAACGATCCCGGGTACTCGCGGTTTCCCGCGCACCATGCAGTTCATGGCGAAGGTGACCTTCTAGGTCCACCTAGCCGGAAAACGCAAAAGGGCGAGCCCTCGGGGGCTCGCCCTTTTTTTTTGCCGAGCCGATGCGGCGTCTCGCCTAGAATAGGCGGGAACGATGGCGCGCAAGCGACGTAAGACGAAGCCCGAGCCCCGTGCGCCTTGGTCGAGGCGTGCGATCGCTATCGGTGTCGTCGGTCTCATGGCGGTGCTCGTGGGTCTCGTGACCACGTTTCGTGCGGAGCACGCGGAGCTCCCCGACCTCGACCTCGCCGCGATGGAGCCTCGGGTCGCGGCGAAGCTCGAGCAACACATGACGTCCGTCTCGGACTCTCCGGGCTCCGCCTCGGCGTGGGGTGAGATGGGCGTCGCGCTGCAGGCGCATGGTCTGGAAGTCGAGGCGGCGTATTGCTATCGAGCGGCGCTCGCGCTCGATAGCACCCTGTTCCGCCTCAGCTATCTGTTGGTGCATGCGCTCCGGTCCTACGACGGGGATCTCGCGCTCGCGCACAGCGCGGACGCCCTCACGCTGGATGCGAGCTACGCGCCGCTCCATCTCGTTCGGGCCGAGCTGCTCGAAGAGCGGAACCAGGTCGATCTCGCGATGGCGCACTACGAGGCGGCGCTGTCTATTGACGACCAGAGCGCGCTGGCGGCGTTTGGTGCAGGGAGGCTGTACGCGGCGAAGGGCGAGCTCGAACAGGCACAGGTCCTGTTGACCCGAGCATCCGAGCTCGACGAGAACGCTTCCGCGATCCACGCAGCGCTCGCTCAGGTTTTCCGGCGCCAAGGCGAGAGAGACCGAGCGCGTCTCGAAGCTCGACTTGCATCGGAACGGACGGACTCCGTGAGAATCGAAGACCCGATTCACTTTCAAATGCGGCGCGAGTCCGTATCCTCACTGGCTCTCCTCGATGAGGCGGCTCAGGCGAGCGAGTCCGGTGAGCTCGACCGGGCGAGGGAGATCTATCTGGAGCTCGTGGAGCTGCGTCCGGATGACCCGGACATTCGCGCCAGGCTTGGCGACACGCTCGTGAGCATGGGCGAGCCGGGTGGTGCCGCGACGCAGTACGCGGTAGCGCTCGGCATCAACGAGCGTCACGTCCAGGCTCTTCACGGACTCGGGAACGCCCGCAATATGGAAGGCGCTTACGAGGAGGCCGAGCGGCGCTATCGCGAGGTGCTCGAGCTCGAGGGGGATCATGTCTCCACGCTGTTGAACCTAGGGAGTCTTCTCGTGTTTCGAGGTCGGTTCGACGAGGCGGAGCTTCTGTTCAGGCGTGGCATCGGCCGGGATCCGGCGCATTTCGGCTGCCACCGACAGCTCGGCGAGCTACTGCTCCGGGGCGGCCGTGACGGAGAGGCGGTCGCGCACTTTCGCCAGGCTCTGGAACAGCGGCCGGATTTCGGCGCGGTCCACGCCAGCCTGGCGGTAGCGCTCTTCCGGCAAGGTCAGCGGGAGGCCGCCTGGGACCATGCCCGCCGCGCCGAGGCCGCGGGCGTGGCGCTCCCTGCTGGGCTTCTCGAGAGCCTGCGTCCGGCGGCTCGATAGCGCTCGAGCGTGTCTCAGCGCTCTCCGGCCTGAAGCCTTTGCGCGAGCGCGAGCTCCCGCGCGGCATCCGCGCTTCGTCCCATCCGCTCGTAGAGATCGGCCAGGATGAAGTGTCCGAACGGGGCGAGCGCCGGCTCGGGGTCGAGCTCGATACCGCGTTGCGCCGACCGCAGCGCTCGGTCCATCTCGCCTTGCTCGAGATAGGCGTTGGCCAGGTAGAGATGTCCCGCGGCGAAGCCGGGTTCGATCTCGATCGCCTTCTCGAGGTGCGTCACCATATCTCCGCCACGATTGCGCGCTCCCAAGAGCCTGCCGAGGTTGAAATGCGCTTGCGCATTGTCGGCGTCCAGCGCGATCTCGCCTCGATAGGCACTCTCGGCGCCGTCGATGTCCCCGCCCGATTCGAGGGAGACGGCGAGATGGTAGTGCGCGCCCGGTAGATCCGGCTCTAGCTCGATCGCGCGCCGGAGCTTGTCGGCTCCGGCCTGAAACTCCCCGCGGCCGATGTCACCGCGAGCTCGTAAGTACTGGACCATGGCCCGATCGCGACGTTCGTCGTAACGGACCTCGTCTAGAATCCTGTCCGCCTCATCGAAACGCTCGCCCGAGAGTGCGATGTCGGCGAGCAGGAATGCGGCTTGGCTCGCGTTTTCGTCCATCTCGAGAACTTGCTCGAAGCCGCGGGCCGCCTCGTCGGTCCGTCCCATTTCTTTGAAGCTCAGCGCGAGGTTGAATATTGCAGGTCGGTAAGACGGGTCGAGCGCGAGCGCTTCGCGGTACGCGGTGACGGCTTCGTCATACCGGTGCGATCCGGCGAGCACTCTTCCGAGCAGGTTGTGGGCCTCCGGAATCGCCGGATCCTGCGCGATCACACGGTTCAGCTTGGCGACCGCGTCGACGGGCCTTCCTTCGTCGGAGTCGGCCGACGCCTCGCGAATGAGCTTGAACAGCTCGAGCTTGTCCTTCGGGTCCGCGGGGGCTCCGATTGCATCGGGCGCTTGGGAGCGCTCACCGAGGTAGCCGAGCGATCTTAGCCGCTCGCGGGTCTCGGAGTCACTCGCGGCTCGCGAGCGATCTTCGCTGCGTTTTCTGCCGTAGCGGTCTCGTAGTGCCTCGAGAATGTCGTGGTGATCACGCGCGGTCTGGGCCTGCTGCGAGACCACGTTACGGCGCTCCGAGGGGTCGTTTCGCAGGTCATAGAGCTCGGGTCGAGGGGCCTCGACATAGTGATAGTCATCCGTCCGAACCGTTGAGAGCGGGCTCCAGCCGTAGTGTTCGGGAAGAAGCGATTCGCCGAATGCGACGAGTGCTGTTTCGTCGCTCCGGCCGCTCATGACCGGCACCAGGCTCGATCCGTGGACGGATTCCGGGACGTTGGACCCGACGAGCTCGAGCAGCGTCGGCATCAGGTCGATGGTGCGCACGAGCTCGTTGACCCGGCGTCCGTGGAGCGCGCGATGAGGTGTGCGGACGATCAGCGGCACACGCATCGTGGCGTCGTAGACGAAGAAACCGTGCGTGAGCTCGCCGTGGTCGCTCAGGCTCTCGCCATGGTCCGCCACGAAGGCGATGATCGTCGTGTCGAGTAGCTCTTGCTCCTCGAGCCACGCGATCAGGTCTCCCATCAACGAGTCGACGTAGGCGACCTCGCCGTCGTAGGCGCCCCACGGCTCCTGAGCGTAGCGGCTGCGGAAGGGCTCCGGAGGATCGTACGGAACGTGGGTGTCATAGAGGTGGACCCACGAGAAGAACGGCTGCGTGCGCTCGGGCGCTCCCATCCACGAAAGCGCTCGAGAGAGTGTCTCGTCGCCCCGACGGTGGGCCGAATTGAGTGCGGAGCCGTCGTCATCCCGCGCATCGAAGTCGTCGAAGTAGTGATCGAATCCCTGGTCAAGGCCGAAGTGGGAGTCCAGCACGAACGCACTCACGAAAGCGCCAGTGTCGTAACCCTCCTTCTTGAGTGCTTCTGCGAGCGTGAATTGCGTCGGCTCCAGGTAGTAGCCTCCGTTGTCTCGAACGCCGTGCGCGATCGGGTAGGTACCGGTCAGCAGGGTGGCATGGGACGGCAGCGTGAGCGGTGAAGAGCTCCACGCGTTCTCGAACAATACTCCGGAGGCTGCGAGACCGTCCACGTGCGGAGTCTGAACGGTTTGGCTTCCGTAGCTACCAAGCTTGTCGGCGCGCAACGTGTCGGCGGTGACGACGATGATATTGAGGGGGCGCGCTTCGATAGTGTCATCGGTGCGGCTCGACTGGACCCACCACCAGACGACGAGTGCCCCGAGACCGACAGCGAAAGCGATGCCCCAAAGAGCGCGCGGCCGGCGTTCGGGAGGGTCCAGGGTGCGGGGTCGCTGGACTGGTGTCGAAGGCGGCGGCGGTGGAGCGGCGGCCTGGCTCTTTTTCTTCTTTCTGCGTCGCCCGCCCATCCTGCCGACAAGCTAGCACAGCGCGGTTATCGCCCGCAAGAAAAGCGAGCGTAATCGGTTCTCTCTCAAAGAGTTATGCCGCTCCTCGTGGCGGACTCGGACCCCTCGGCCGGCTCACCGAGTCGATCGGGTCGGTCCACGATTGCTAGAATGCTCGCGTGAACACGGAGTCGGCAGTCATGAGCGCGGGCCGGCGGATGGCGCTTACCCGTTTCCCGTGGCTCGTCGTTCTGGCTTCGACCGCGCTCGCTCAGGAAAGACCGCTTCCGGAGGTCGATTTCGAGGCGATGGAGCCTCCGGTGGCGTCCAAGATCCGACGACACGTCGACGCCGTGTCGACCTACCCGAGCTCTCCGGAGGGGTGGGGGAGTCTCGGGGTCGTGCTACAAGCTCACGGCCTGGATCGAGAGGCGGCCGAGTGTTATCAGCATGCCGTCGTGCTGGACGCGACGGACTTTCGGTGGCGCTACCTGCTCGTCCATGCCTCGCGAAGCACCGACCTGAATACAGCTCTCGAAGCGAGCGCGGCCGCCCTTGACGTGAACGCCTCCTACCCACCGCTGCACGTTCTGCGCGGGGAGCTTCTCGAGGAGAGCGGCGACAACGACGGAGCCTTGGAGCACTATCGCGAGGCGTTTGCGCTGGACCCCACGAGTGCCAACGCCGCCTTTGGCGCGGGCCGGTTGCTACTCGCCGCCGGCGAGCTCGAGAGCGCACGGGAGCTTCTCGAAAGCGCGGTCGCGCTCGATGATAATGCCGGAGCCATCCACGGCGCGCTCGCCCAGCTATACCGTCGACTGGGAGATCGGCCGCGCGCGACCGAGGAGGCGCGACTCGCGCGTGAGCGCACCGCCGCGGTCGCGATCGCGGACCCGCTTCACTTCGAGATGCGGCAGGAGTCCGTATCCTCCATCGCTCAGCTCGACCGCGCCCAGAGAGCGACGGAGGCCTCCGATCACTTGCGCGCACTGCAGATTTACGAAGCCCTCGTCGAGCTTCGCCCAGAAGACGCCGATATGAGGGCTCGTCTGGGCGACACACTCGCGGCGTTGAGGCGCGCGGATGATGCGACGGCGCAGTATCGAGCCGGAATCGCGATCAACGACGCACATGCATGGTCTTTGTACGGGCTCGGAAACATCATGAACGCCGCGCAGCGGTACGACGAAGCCGAGGCGTATTACCGTCGCGCGCTCGCGGTCGACGATGGCCATGCCCCGACGCTCGTGAACCTCGGAAGCCTCCTTGGTTTTCGCGGGAACGTCGCCGAGGCCGAGCGCATGTTCCGGCGCGGACTCGAGGCGGATCCGGAGCATTTCGGCTGTCATCGCCAGCTCGGGGATCTATTGCTACGGACGGAGCGCTCACGTGAGGCGATCCCTCACCTGCGAGCCGCGGTCGCCGCTCGACCGGAGTTCGGTCCGGTCCACCGGAGCCTCGCCATTGCGCTTGGTCGCCAGGGAGAGTTCGAAGAGGCATGGACCCACGTCGAGCGCGCCGAAACCTACGGGGCACCGGTGCCCGCTGGCTTCGTGGAGGCGCTGAAGCGAAGCCGACGCTAGGCCGATTAGGGGCGCGCGCGCGATTCAGGCTCGACGAAAGGCTGCGAGCGTCGGTACGCCTCGAGCCGCCCCGTCATCTCTTGAGCGAGACGCGGAGCGCCTGAGGCCGCGGCAACGGCCTGCTCCGCGGTTCGGACCGCGGCGGCGAAGTCGCCGTTAGCCGCGTAGGCGGCGGCCAGTGTATCCAGGAAGACCGGTTGGCGGCCGCCGGATAGCGAGACCGCGCGTTGAGCGAGCTCGAGGGCCTCTGCCGGAGCGCGGTCCGCGGCTCGTGGGTGCGTCGCGAGGATCCACGCGAGCTCGTTCATCGGCACCGGCCAGTCCGCACGAGCGTCGAGAGCGGCTCGGAAATGAGCCACCGCCTCATCACGCCCGCCGCTCATCCGGAGCGCGAGTCCCAGATTGTTCTGGGCCTCTGCGTGACCCGGCTCGGCGCGGATGGCGAGCCGGAAGTGCTCGACCGCCCGCCCGAGCTCACCCTCGCTCCCGAGGAGGCTCCCCATGTTGTTGTGTACCTCGGCCAGCTCGGGATCGATACGGAGCGCCGCCTCGTATTGTTGGATGGCCTCGTCGGTCCGCCCTAGCTGCTTGAGCACCACGCCGAGGTCGCTTCGAGCCTGTGCGAAGCCCGGGTCGAGGCGTACAGCTGACTCGAGCTCCGAGAGCGCCTCCGGAAGTTCGCCTCGACGCCGGAGCTCGAGCCCGCGAAGATGGTGCGAACGAGCTTCGCTCAGCTCTGATGCCGCTGGTCCTTCTTTCGCGACGTTGGACGCCGCCAAGGGGTTCTCGAGCCCGGGGTCCAGCTCTGTCGCTCGGGCGTAGTGGCTGAACGCTTCCTCGCTCCGTCCGAGCGTACGAAGAATATTGGCGAGGTTGAAGTGGGCCCCGGCGTTGTCCGGATCCAGCTCGAGTGCTCGCTCGTAATAAATGCTCGCCTGCGAGAGGTCGTTCGTCTCCGTCGCGATACGAGCGAGCTGGAAGTAGCCGGCGACGAAGCTCGGCTGGTCGTCCACGAGGCGGAGGGCGAGTGCCTTGGCCGTCTCGTAGGCGCCGTCCCCGACGAGCTTCTCCAATTCTTGATGCTCCAAGTAGAACGCGATCCAATCCTTGGGGTCGTCCCGCTCGGTCTCGATCGTGAGGTCGACGTCGCCGGTAGCGCTCGATAGATAGCCAAGCGCTGCCAGACGGCGTCGTGCCTCGTCGTCGAGAGCGGCGGGGGCGCCGGCCGTATTACGCTCGACTCGCAGCATCTCCTCGATGCGCTCTGTCATGCCCCGAGCGATGCGCTCGTTGGCCGCAACGACATTGTCGCTCTCGTTGGGGTCGGCGTCGAGGTCGTAGAGCTCAGGGCGTGTCGTGTGAATGTATTTCCAGTTCCGGCTGACGAGGCCGACGAGGGTGTTGGTGTCGTAGTAACGATTGGCAGTGACGCTCTCGATAAAATAATCCGCCGGGGAGCTCTCGCCCGTAAGATTGAGATCTCTTCCCTGGACGGAGTCGTCGAAACGGAGTCCGGCAAGTCCGGCGAGCGTCGGGGCGACGTCGATGAGCCCGGCGCGCTCGGACACTACCGAGGGGGCGAGTCCGGGTGCCTTTAGAATGAATGGCACTGCGAGCGCACTCTCGTAGAGAAAGAAGCCGTGAGTGAGCTCGCCGTGCTCGCCGAGCATTTCACCGTGGTCTCCGGTGACGGCGATGATGGTCGAGTCGAACAGGTCGAGCTCTCGGAGTTGATCGATGACCCGGCCGACCATCGCATCGGTAAAAGCGACTTCGCCGGCATAGGGGTCGTCCTCGAAACGCGATGCGAACGGCTCGGGCGGGGCGTAGTCGTCGTGAGGGTCGTAGAAATGAAGAAACAGGAAGAATGGACTCTCTTGGTTCGCGCGAATCCAATCCGTCGCGACGAGGGCGGTCTCATCCCCTTTCCGTTCGCTCAGGAACGCGATCTTGTGCTCTTCGCGGAAGTCGTCGTCGTAGAAGTCGAAGCCCTGGTCGAGGTTGAAGCGTGCGTCGAGTACGAAGCTGCTGACGACGGCACCGGTGGTGTAGCCCGAGGCTTTGAAGAGCTCCGCTAGCGTGAGGACGTCGTCGCTGAGCCCCGTGCTGAGGTTGTCGTGGATCCCGTGTACCGGAGGGATGGCGCCGGTGAGCATCGAGCTGTGCGCCGGAAGTGTGAGGGGCACCGGGGAGAGAATCTCTTCGAAGCGAACGGCTTCGCTTGCGAGCGCATCGAGATGAGGCGTGATGTCGCCGGGGTGTCCGTATGCTCCCACGTGGTCCGCTCTGAGCGTATCGATGCTGATCAGGACGACGTTCGGCTGCTTCGCGGCCGGTTCGCACGCGGAAAGGAGGGCTAGTAGTGCGGTCGAGAGCGTTGTTCTCTTCATGGGGCGAATCAACGTAATTATCTGTTGGGGCACAACTTACCGCAAGCTCTAGTTGACAGCGCGAGGTGGTCGAAGGACAATTCCGCGGATGAAGCAGCTCGTAATCGGCTTGCTGGTGGTCGTGGGCACGGTGCCGACGCTGCTAGCCCAGAGCGCCTACTTCCGGGACGTGACCGCTGAGGTCGGGATCGATTTCGTCCACGATCCCGGCACCGAGGGGAAATATTGGGCGCCCGAAGTCATGGGCTCGGGCGGGGCTTTCGTCGACTACGACAACGACGGTGATCTCGATGTCTACCTCATCCAGGGCGGCCCACTTCCCGAATCGAGCACGACGGACCGCCTGCCGAATCGCTTGTTCCGACAAAACGCAGATGGACGCTTCGAAGATGTCACCGAGGCGTCCGGCCTAGGTGACCTCGGCTACGGGACCGGTGTCGCGGTGGGCGATGTCGACAATGACGGAGACGTCGACGTTTATGTGGCGAATTACGGTCCGGACGCCCTCTACCGCAACGATGGGAACGGCACGTTTACCGACGTGACCGAGCCCGCGGGGATCCGAGACGACACCTGGTCGGCATCGGCCGCGTTTTGCGACTACGACGCCGACGGCTTCCTCGACCTTTACGTGACCCGCTACGTTGTCCATGAAGCGACCAAGGCGTGCGTGACCGGCGACGGCGCCACCGACTACTGCAGCCCCCAGAGCTTCTCCTACGAGCGGGACACTCTCTACCACAACGACGGTGCCGGGGGCTTCACGGATGTCTCCAAGTCGTCCGGCATCGACACCGTGGCGGCACCGGGTCTCGGTATCCTGTGTGCCGACTTCACGGGCGATCGGAAGCTCGACTTCTACATCGCCAACGATGGAGAGGCGAACCAGCTGTGGGAGAACCTGGGCGACGGCACGTTCGAAGATCAGGCGTTTCTCATGGGAGCCGCGCTGAACTCGATGGGCCGGCCGGAAGCGAGTATGGGGATTGCGCTCGGCGATGCCGACGGCGACGGCGATCAAGACCTGTTCATGACCCACCTCGTAAACCAGACCAACACGCTCTATTTGAACGATGGCGCTTTCGGGTTCGAGGATGTTTCAGCGGCGAGGGGTCTCGGCGCTCCGAGCTTGAAGTATACGGGCTTCGGAACGGCGTTCGTCGACGTGGAGCACGACGGGAGCCTTGACATCGCGATCGTTAACGGTAGGGTCGACAAGAACCCGCCCCATCCGGATGCGCGATTGAGTGACTACTGGAATCTCTATGCCGAGCCCAATTTTCTGCTCCACAATGACGGGACGGGCAAGTTCGTCGACATCAGTGACAAGGCCGGCGCATTCGCAGCTCAGGTGGAGATCAGCCGTGGCCTGGTGATGGGAGATATCGACCGCGACGGCGACCTCGACCTGATGGTGACGAACTCGGCCGGCCCGGCTCGGCTATTCATGAATGAGGCTCCGAAGCTCGGACACTGGCTTATCGTCCGCGCACGTGACGTTGCGAAACAGCGTGATGCGCATGGTGCCGTCATCACCGTGAGTGCATCCGGAAGGCGGTTCGTCCGTTCCGCCGATCCCTGCTTCAGCTACTTGTCGAGTAGCGAGCCGGACGCGCATTTCGGCATTCCGGGCGCGGCCCGCTACGAGGCGATCCACGTGCTTTGGCCGGACGGAAGCGAAGAGGTCTTTCCCGGGGGCGAGCTGAACCGTCGGATCACGCTCGACAAGGGTGCGGGGAAGTGAAAGCGTGCACCTTTGTCGGATGCCTCGCCATAGCCGCGGTCGCGCAGGCGCAGGCTCCCGGGCACGAACGCATGGTCGAGCATCTCGATCGGATCCGCGAAGAAGCCTCGCGGAACCATTTCTACCTAGGCGACGCAAAAGCTCAGTCGATGCGAAACGCGCTGCAGTCGATGCGGCCGGATGCTCCGGCGGTGCTGAGGTGGGAGGCGCACCTGAAGCTCGGAGAAGAAGAGCAGCACGTCGGCGAAGAGCTCGCGGCGATCGAGCACTTCGAAGAATGTTTGACGCTCCTTCCGGAGGTAGAGGGGGAGATCGGGGCGCAATGGGTCTCGCGACTCTACTACCGATTGGGAATGGCCTATCTTCGCTTCGGAGAGACCCAGAACTGCGCGCTTCACCATGCGACGGAAAGCTGCATCCTGCCGATCCGAGGCAGTGGTATTCACGTCGATCGTGAGCCGTCGCGTCGCGCGACGATATATCTGCAGGAGTTCTTGAAACGTACTCCTGCCGGAACCGAGCCGTACATCACCGGCCGGTGGCTGCTCAACATCGCCTATATGACGATCGATGGCTATCCGGATGACGTGCCCCCGCGTTTCGTGATCCCGCCCGAGAGCTTCGGCTCCGACGAGGTCTTTCCCGTATTCGACAATGTCGCGATGCGTTCGTCGGTGGGTACCTATTCTCTATCCGGAGGTGTCGTCGTCGAGGACTTCGATGCGGACGGCTCTCTCGATCTTTTGGTGTCGTCCTACGACCCCTCCGAGCAGCTACGGCTATTCGTCAATGACGGAGACGGCACGTTTACGGAGTTCACCGACGCCTCTAACCTCGCGGGTATTCTCGGCGGTCTCAACATGGTCCAAGGCGATATGGACAATGACGGCGACATGGACGTCCTCGTTCTTCGGGGGGCGTGGATGGGGGCGGGCGGCCGCCACCCCAATTCCCTCCTGCGCAACAACGGCGATGGCACATTTACGGATGTGACCTTTGAGTCGGGGCTTGGCGACGAGCACTATCCGTCCCAGACGGCCGCGTGGGCAGACTACGATCTCGACGGCGATCTCGACCTCTATATCGGCAACGAAACGACCGATGGACTGAGCGCACCCGCGCAGCTGTTCAACAATGTCGGAGGGGGGACGTTCGTAGACGTGGCTATCGAAGCCGGTGTCCAGAACCTTCGTTTCACCAAAGGCGTCGTCTGGGGAGACTACGACTCGGACCGGTGGCCCGACTTATACGTATCGAACGTGGACGGAGACAATCGCCTCTACCGCAATCTGGGTGATGGACGATTCGAGGACGTGGCACCGCAGCTCGATGTGACCCGGCCGAGCACGAGCTTTCCGGTATGGTTCTGGGACTTCGACAATGACGGTGCGCTCGATATCTATGTCGCGGGCTATGACGCGCTCGTCGACGATGTCGCCCTGTCCTATCTGGGGGCGAGCTTCTCAGCCGAGCTGGCGCGCCTTTACCGAGGCGACGGGGATGGCGGTTTCGAAGACGTCGCGGTCGAGATGGGCTTGACCGACCCGACCGCACCGATGGGCGCGAATTTCGGAGACCTCGACGGCGACGGCTATCCCGATTTTTATTTGGGGACCGGCTATACCGCGTACCACGCGCTCATGCCGAATTTGATGTACCGGAACCGAGAGGGACGGGGCTTCTCGAATGTGACCACCGCCGGAGGCTTCGGCCATCTACAGAAGGGGCATGCGGTCGCGTTCGCTGATTTCGATGGAGACGGCGACCAGGACGTCTTCGAGCAGATGGGGGGCGCGCTCGCCGGGGACAAGTACAACGATGTCCTCTACGACAATCCCGGCTTTGGCCATCACTTCATCGACATCGCGCTTACCGGCGTCGGTTCGGATCGCGCCGCGGTGGGAGCGCGCATTCGGGTGCAGATCCGGGAAAATGGCGTGAGCCGTTCGGTCTTCAAGTTCGTGAACAGCGGTGGGAGCTTCGGAGCGAACTCGGTGCTCCGTCAGATGATAGGCCTGGGCAGCGCCGAGCGGATCGAGCGACTCGAGATTTACTGGCCGACGACCGATCGAACACAGACCCTCACGGATGTGTCGTTGGACAGCGAGCTATGGGTGAAGGAGCCGGGGCCGGCTAGCGCTCGGAAATGACGAACGGCTTCCCCTCTTCGTAAATTGCGATCCGCGCCCGGATGGTTCGCGCGAGGTTTTCGGCTCCACCGGACTGCGCGATCTCGGCCGCGCGCTTGGCGGCCCTGAGCGCCGTCTCGAAGTCACCGTTCGCGGCATAGGCCGCCGCCAAAGTGTCCAGGACCACCGGGTGTCGGTACTGCGTCTCGGCGGCGAGCCGTTCACCAAGCTGTACCGCTCGGGCGGGATCGCGCAGTTCTGGATCGTCGGAGGTGGCCAGCACCCAGGCTATTCCCTCCGCCACGAGAGGATCTCCGGGGGTGAGCTCCTCGGCGAGCCGGTAGTGAGCCAGCGCGTCGCCTAGACGGTCGAGCTGACGATAGACCGCGGCCGTGGACGTGTGCCCCTCCGCGAAATCGGGTCGCAGCTCGAGCGCGCGCCCGTAGTGGACCAACGCTTGTTCATAGTCGCGCTGCTGACGGGCAAGCTCTCCTAGATCGAAATGAGCTCGCACCAGCTCCGCGTCCTCGGAGACGATCTCATCCAGCACCCTCGTTGCTTCAAGGAGCTCTCCGCCCTCCCGGAACATGGCGGCGGCCTTGAGACGATGCTGCATCATCGGCGCGTGGCTCAGGCTCTCTCTCGCCCAGTCGAGCGCGTCGTCGTGGCGATTCTGGCCGAAGAGCACCTCGGCAAGCCCCAGCGCGAGCCGAGCGCGCCGTTCTTCCCCGACTTGGGGCTCTTCCCAGGCGTTCCGGTAGAGAATCTCGAGATAGTCCAAGGCGTCGTCCCGTACCGAGTCGTTCGCTTCGGTTAACGGTGGTGAGGAACCGGGAACGCGGATCCAGTGGTCGGAGAACGACATGCCGTGAAAACCCTGCTCCTCAGCGGGCATGTGGCAGGCGATGCAGTCAGAGCTATCCGTCACGCTCTCATATTGATGTTCGGCGGACGGCTCCTGATGGCAACTCAAGCAAACGGCTCGAAACCGGCTGCCATCTTCTTCCTGGATGTTCCGATGCGGGCTGTGGCAGCTCGTACAGCTGAGGGTTTCGTCGGGCGGGGAGCGCCGGAAGCACGCACTCATCATCAGTCCGGCGCCGGCGTGACGCGCGAGAGAGGGCGCTTGGCCGAGCAATTCGAGGGGTTCGACGTCGGCGGGCGTTCGATGGCACTCGGCGCAGAAGCGGACTTGGGCGTCCGGCGAGAGAGTACCGGGGTTCATGATCTGAAGTGCGCCCTCATCTCGCGTGACCGCCTCGATATGCGCGCTTCCAGGTCCGTGGCAACGCTCGCACTGGATGCCGAGGCTACTCTCGGAGGGGACCATCATGTCGTCCCGCCACAAGATCGTGGTCGCGTGGCACCCGAGACAGCTCGCCGACTCCTCGACGGTCTTCAGGCTTCCTGACGCGTCATCGTTGTTCTCCGTTCCCGGCGTCGGAAACCAGGTCCCGAGCACGTCCGAATACGACAGGCCGAGCTCACGGATGCGTCGTCCGGGCTCGGCCGCAATCGGGGTGACGCCGTGGACGCCGGAGCCGAGAATCGCGGCCACCATTTCCCGGTTGGGCGGCTCCGCGGGAGCTTCTGCGCGAGCGCCCCACTGAATGGGAGCGCGAACGCTCTCGTCGGAGAAGAGTGGGTCGTCCGGCGCTGCCATCCGACCGGTACGGGCCATGTGGTGGGTGCGCTGCTGCTCCGCTAGCTCTCCGTGGCAAGCGCGGCACGACTCGGAGCCGACATATTCGGATTCGTAGGCCAGTTGGAACCGTCCGAGGGGCTCGATCGTTTCCTGTTGAGCCAATGCCACGAGCAGCCACAGGATCATCGAGTGTCAGGATAGCACTCTCGCTCGGGCGGTCATATAATCCCGCGCGTCACGAAGTTTGGAGGCACCGTGGGGCACAAATTCTGTGTGGGTCTTCTGGCGTTTCGCTAGTGGACGCGAGCGGGGGAAGCTCTTCGATGGCAATATCGTCGCGACCATTGTGGGCGGCGAGATCGGATATGAGGCGAATCGAGATGAGAAATACAACGGTCTTGTTACTTATGTTTGCGACGGCGGTCGTTGCGTCGAGCGTGACGTGGGCGGTCCAGGAGCAGCGTACGCGACGCGAGCCACAATTCGAGAATGATTACGTGCGGTCCTGGAAGAGCGTGATCCTGCCGCACCAGCCTCTACGTCTCCACCGCCACGAGAATGGCCGCGCTCTCATCGCGCTCACGGACGGAAAGCTCGATGTCGTCAATGAAGCGGGCGAGACGGTCGACGTGTACGAGTGGGAAGCGGGCAAGGCCTACTGGCTCGACAAGGATCCCCCGGGCGAGATGCACGGCGACTTGAACAAGGGCACCGAGACGATCGAGGTGATCGTGGTCGAGCTGAAGTAGCCGGTCGGCTGCTGGAAAAACGTTGGAAATAAAGGGACACAATACTGCTGAAAAAAGCCGCGAAATAAAGGGACACAATACCTATTACTCTGTTTCTTGCCGCAAACCATGCTCAAGAAAACCGCGTAATAGGGTTTGTGTCCCTTTATTTCCAACGTTTTCTTTCCGCAGTATTGTGTCCCTTTATTTCGCGGCTTTTTCACTAGCCCGCTAGTCCCAGCCGTTTCTTTGCCGCAGCGCGGTGATGTGCGCCACGTGGTGCCGGCCGTGCCACGCGTAGAGCGCGATGTTCCTGTCGACGGTGACCGTTCCGAGCTCCGGGTGGAGAAACGTTCGTTCGAGCTCCTCTCCGCTCAGTGTGCGCAGGAATCGCACCCAGCGCTCGTGGAGCGACTCGAGCAGCTGCACTGACGTCTCGGCCGGTGTGTTCTTGGCGTCGTCGAGCTCCGCCCACACAGCTTCATTGTAGGCCTTGATCGTGGGAGTGTTCTCGGTCACGGCAAGCTTGAACCGCACGTAGCTATTGAGGTGGCTATCCGCGATGTGGTGTGCGACCTGTCGCGGTGTCCATCCTCCATCACGGTAGGGGGTCGACAGCTGCTCGTCGGTCAAGCCTCGGACGGACTCCCTCAACTGTGCCGGCGTGTCCGCAATCTGCTGGATGAATAGCTGGCGATCGGACTCACTAACGGTTCCTGGAGCCTGAAATGGCCCAATGGGGTAGCGTAGGTCTTCGCTCATGGCAATGCCTCCTTAGAATAGGACTATAGGGTCTCGTACGCGCGCGCGAAGAATGGATGCGGGCAATCAGACGTTGTTCAGAATCTGGAGGGCTGTCCCTTCGTAGATACGTCGTTTCTCCACATCAGGTATTCGCATGGACGCGATGGTCTCGAGCGACTGGTCGATCGAGCCAAGCAGGTGAGGGTAGTCGGTACCGAGCGCGATCTGGTCGACGCCAATGAGATCTCGGACCATTGACACGGTGTACGGGCTCGATGCCACGGTGCCGAAATAGAGCTTCTTGAGATAAGTGCTCGGAGGCTCCGAGATGTTGGCGCGGCAGGCGGCGAAGTCGTGATGTCCCCGGTCGAGGCGCGCCATGAGATAGGGGATCGCCCCGCCGAGGTGAGGAATGACCCAGCGGATATCGGGGAAGTCCCGTAGTAAACCGTCGTAGCACATCCGCGCCACCGCGAGGGTGCTGTCGAACAAGAACCCGACGATGGGGCCGAGCACGTAGTCGCGCAGTTGCTCCGCCATCCCTGTCGGCATCATCGGGTGAATGAGGATGCAGAGCTTACGCCGGTTGGCCTCCTCGAAAAAAGGCCGGAACGTCTCATCGGTAAGCGGTTTTCCTCGAATGTGACTCAACATGATGGCGCCGTTCAGCTTCAGGTCATCGAGCGACCGCGTGAGCTCTTGGAGCGCCGCCTCGGGCACGTTCATCGGTATCGACGCGAAACCCATGAACCGTGTTGGATAACGCGCAATCAGCTCCGCGTAGGCGTCGTTTACTCGACGTGCGATGGCAGGCTCCGAGGCTTCATCTGCGAAGAAAATGTTGGGCACGGAAACGGACAGGACCTGGACGTCGACGCCCGCACGATCCATCGCTTCGAGTCTGAGACTCACGTCCGTCATCGGCGGCTGGATGCCGAAGAAGCGAGCGCCCCTGAACTTGATGATCCGAGTCCCGGTCGAGTCGGTGTCGAACGCGTAGTCGTCACCCGCGAGCTCTTCGATCATCTGGAAATAGGCATCGGGGTAGTAGTGGTTGTGGATGTCGATCTTGCGCGGCGTCGTACTCGTCTGAACGGAAGTTGTCGTGCCTACGGCGCTGACCGAGCCAACCGTCTTGATGAACTCGCGACGTTTCATGCTCTCCTCAAAAAGAAAAAGGCTGCCGCCCCCGAACGGGGAACGGCAGCCCGATGCTTAGCTTTCGAGGCCCTAGGCCGCTTGCTCTTTCGCCTTCGACAAGACCTTGTCGAAGGCCTTCACCGCGCGCTGCATCTCGTCCATCGTTCCGACGGAGATGCGGCAATGGGTCCATAGCGGCGGGAACGGACGTCCGACGCGGACGCCTTCTCTCGCGCAGGCTTTCTGGAAATCCTCGACCGGCATCTTCACGTCGACGAACATGAAGTTCGTCTGGCCGTCCGTCGATTCATAGCCTCGCTCCTTGAACCAGTTCTGTGCGAAGCTGCGCGCTTCGGCGTTTCGCTTTTGCTCGTTCGGGATGTAGCTCGCGTCGCTCGCATCGCGCTCTATCGCCGCGGTCGCTGCGGCATAGCTGAGGCTCGAGACGGCGTTGCCTGCATTGAACTTCGCAAGCTCTTTGATCGTGTCTTCATGAGCGATCGCGTAGCCGACACGGAGTCCAGCCATTCCGTAAGCTTTCGAGAACGTCCGTGCGACGATGAGCCTTGGCTCCTGAATCGCCCTTGGGATCATCGTCTTGTGGCCTGGCGTCGTGACGTAGTCGATATAGGCTTCATCGACGAGGATGCGCAGGTCTTTGTTCATCTTCATGACCCGTGGGAGAAACTCATCGCCTTCGGCCGGATCGACGAGGGACGCGACGGGGTTGTTCGGGTTGCAGTAGAACAACATGCCCGAGCCCTTGCACGCGTAGTACGTCTTGTCGAGGTCCATCGTGTAGGTACTCGTCAAGGGGACCGCCTTGGTGCGGTGACCGACGAGAGACGCATAACCGAAGCACTCTTCATAGGTCGGCAACGATCCCACGAGGGCGCGTTGGTTCGAAGTGTAGCTCTGGGTAGCGTTGACGAGGATCTGAGTCGATCCGGCACCCACGAGGACGTTCTCGGGCTTCACGTTCCACTTGCTCGCGATGGCCTCGTTCAGAGGGCCCGCGAGAGGGAACGGGTAGCGGCCGGGCTTCTCCCCGTGCGCACCGAGCGCCTTGTCGACAGCGTCGAGCACCGAAGCGCCCGGTCCCATCGGGTTCTCGTTGTTCGCCAGATTGATGACCTCATCGACCGGAATGCCGGTCTCCGCGGCGAAAGCGATGGACTCTTGCCGACGGGTGCTGACGAGAGTCGCGGCATAAGCGCCCGCTGCGCCAACGCCCAAGTTCTTCACGAAATCACGTCGCGATTGCGACATAGCAACCTCCATATCTGAAACTGAATAATTTGATTGAGTCACCTTGCTCATCTGGGTGGCAGGTCACTAGTTGCTGCCGGCTCCAGCGTCGGTGGCCGAAATACCGAGAACTTCACGGAAGACCTCGGTCGCGCGCTTCATCTCGTCCATCGTTCCGATCGAGATACGCGAGTATTCTTTTTCGTACGGAGGGAAGTCGCGACCCACGTGAACGTTGTGCTTCGCGCATGCCTCACGGAAGGCCGTCGCCGTCATGTTGGTCTTCGCGAAGATGAAGTTGGTCTGGCTGTTCGACACCCAGTATCCATTGCTCCGGAAGAAGTCGACGGTGAAATCGCGTACGGCGGTGTTGCGCGCGACCTCTTGCTTCAGATGATCCGGGTCGTCCAATGTGCCCATGGCTGCGGCCGAGCCGAGCACGTTGGCGCCGAACGTGAGCTTGTACGAGCGAATCTTGGCTGCCGTCGCCTTCGTTCCGATCGCATAGCCCTGGCGTAGTCCGGCCATGCCGTAGGCTTTCGAGAACGTCCGTCCGACGAGCACGTTGTGATACTTCATCGCGAGGTCGACGCCGGTCTCGTAGGCGGGATCGGTGACGTACTCGTTATAGGCTTCGTCGAGAAGGATGTACGTGAAGGGCGATTCCTTCGCAACGTAGCGGATGAAGTCCGAGATCGCGCGCTTTCCATGCGCGGTGCCGGTCGGGTTGTTGGGGTTGCACAAGAAGACGAGCCCCGCGCCGAGGGCAGCGCCCGCCATCTTGTCGAGATCCAAACCGAGGTCGTCGCCGTTCGGGACCGTCTTGACCGGTATGTCGAACAACTCTGCCGTTGCGACGGGACTCTCGTAGGAGCACTCGGCGGTGACGAGCGGCCGGCCAGGACCGGTGAAAGATCGCACGCAATTCCTGAGAATTTCGCCGGACCCGGGAGCGATCACGACGTTCTCGTACGTTGCGCCGTCGAACTGCTTGGCCAAGCGTTTGCGAAAGTCCGTGTCCGTCATCCGCGCGTTCATCGGATAACGATTCGACTGATCCATGTTGTCGCGGATCGCCTGGATCGCTGACTCTCCTGGGCCGAGTGGATTCTCATTGCTGCTGATGCGAATGGCATCCATGTCGGCCGGCGGAATCGTGCCAGCTTCGACCTCGCCGAACTCTCCTTCGAGAGCTTCGCGACCCCGTGCGGTGATCATCGCATGGGAGGGAATGCCGGTGACCGGCCTTGCTGTGCGTAAGAACGCACGGCGAGAAAGCGTCATGGTTTCCTCCTTGCTACGGACTTGAATGTTCGGAAAAGGTGGGCGAATCGCAGAAGGCATGGAGCGGCCGATCAGGACGGGATCGATGCCGTCTCGCCTGTGAACGCATCCGTGCTTTCATACCTTTAGAGCTTCCTTAAGCTACACCCGAACCAGGCCGAACGCAAGCGAAACAATGTACAGAGACAAAGCGAGCCGAGACCCGTTTGCACGAGCCGCCGTTGGTGGCTAACCTACTGACATATATGGCACTCTCTTACGAAACCGGGAAGGTAACATGAAGGCTATTTCGCCAGGATTTGCGGTCGCCCTCGTCCTTTTCGCGGCGTTGCCGCTAGCGGCTGATGATCGCGTGGATGCGCTCTCCGAGGACCATCGTGCGTGGCTGACCGAAGAAGTGATTTACATCATCAGCCCCGACGAGCGAGAGGTCTTTCTCAATCTCCAAACGAAGGAAGAGCAGGATCTCTTCATGGAAGCTTTTTGGGATCGTCGGGATCCCAACCCGGCCACGCTCGAGAACGAGTTCGCGAAGGAACACTACCGACGCCTCGAGCACGCGATGCGCGTACTCGGCCGGGAAGCGCCGCGGGCCGGCTGGAAAACGGATCGGGGCAAGCACTACATCATTCTCGGTGAACCGGCCGAGGTCCAGCGCTACTACGGCAACAACGAAGTGGTGGAGATGGAGTTGTGGCTCTACAACGGGGAGTGGGAGTACGGGCTCCCGGCGCGGTTCAACCTGCTTTTCTTCAGGGAGAACAATATCGGCGAGTACCAGCTCTACCATCCCCATGCCGATGGTCCTGAAGCCCTGATCAACGACGGATTCAACCTTCGGACCAATCAAAACCAAGCTCTCGATCTTCTCGAGACGGTGTCGGTCGATGTCGCGAAGGCATCATTGACGGTGGACCTCTCCGAGCCGACGGCCTCGATGTTTCAAGGCCGTAACACACGAGACCCGACGATGCTGCAGGTCCGTCCGTCCATGTCCGTCGATCGGAACTTCGCGGATATTCAGGAATTCCCGCTCAAGAAGGTCGACACCGACTACCTCCAAGGCTATCTCGACTACGGGAACCGAGTGACCGCGGACTACTCGTTCAATTTCGTCGATAGCCGTTCGATCTTCTCGGTCCTGGTCGGCCCCGGAAACACGCCGTTCGTCCACTACTCGATTGAGCTCGAGCCGCAGAACTTGTCGCTCGAGGCTAACGACGACGAGACCGAGTTCTACACGACCCTGCAGGTCGGACTCGAGCTTCGCAACATGGAAGGCCAGCTGCTGGCGATGACGGACAATGAGCCGTTCGTACGCTTGACGAAGAGTCAATTCGATGTCGCGGGGGCGTTTCCTTTCGCCTATCGCGACAGCTTCCCGGTGCTACCCGGTGACTATCAGGTGAGCGTCGTGCTGCGCAATCGCGCGACGAAGGAGTACACCGTCGCCGAGTCCGTCGTTTCGATCCCGCAGCCGTCCGACGCGCTGGGGGTTACGGATCTCATTCTCGCCGCAGGCTTCGACGACGTGGCGGCCGTCGCTGCCGGGGAGCACAAGACCTTTCAGCTGGCCGGAGTCGAGCTGGATCCGGTGGCGCAGCCGGTCTATGCCTTGGACTCGGTCGCCTACGTCGCGACCCAAGTGCTCAATGGCACGGTCGACCAGAAGATGCGTTTCTCGGTGCTCGCAGACGGCGAGGTCGTGGCCTCGGAGGAGGCTCCGGTCCGTGTGGCGAGCGACGGGCTCGTGATTGGTGAAGTTCCGCTGCTGTCGATCCCGGCAGGTAACTATGCGGTCCGCGGCGAGCTAATAGCACCCGACGGCGAGGTCCTCGTGACGAGGGAAGCGGAGCTTCAGATTTCGCCGCGGACGACGATCGACCGAGCCGGCGCGGTGTACCGACACAGTTTTCGCGCGGATTGGCCTGGCTTGCTCGACGTGACTCTTGGCGACCAGTTGATGGCGCGGGGGGAGCTCAACGAGGCGGAGACCCGTTACCGTCGTGCGATGACCGATGCGGGGGAGCAGCTCCCGATGGCGCGATGGAAGCTCGCGAGTACGGTGTTGTTCCAACGGCGCGCGGACGAGGCTCTCGAGCTGCTCACGCCGTTGGAGACCGCGCACCCGGATCAAGTCGAGGTCGTCGAGGGTTTGGGGTTCGCTCACTACATCAACAACGCTTACGACGTCGCGCTTCCTTATCTCGACAAGGCGAAGTCGCTGAGGCCACCGGATACGTCGCTCCTAAACGCGATCGGAGACTGCTACGAGCAGCTGAAGCAGCCCGTCAAGGCGCGGGAGACGTTCGAGCTCTCGCTCCAGCTGAATCCGGAGCAAAAGGGCGTGAAGGCGCGTCTCGCGGGTTTGAGCGACGGTTAGCGAAACGCATCCGCGCTACGTCTGAGGGCCTACTCGCGGACGATTTTTCCGAATTGGAATCCGCCCGTATTCGGGTTGGACCACATGCCGGCGTAGCGGTCGCGGTAGAAGACGAGCCGAACCGTGAAGGTCCCGAGGCCCGGCAATGCCGCGTCGGTCATCGTCACGACGGGAGTATCGCCCGCCCACAAGACGCGGACGGGAACCGGTAGGCTGACGTCGGTCTCCCCGAACTGCATTCTGGCGTGGAAGAGCCAGACGTCGCCGGCCATTTTCTCGACACGGTCGATGGTGTAGCGCTCCACCGCGGCGTCACTCTCGGAGCCGTCCACGTTGAAGCTGCCCTCGAGGATGACGCCGCTCATCGACTGGGCGAATGCGTTCTCGAGAGCCGTCTGCTCAACGGGTGCGACGCTGTCACTTCCGCGTGCGTATCCGAAGTAGAAGCCGATTCCCGCGAAAACGGCGCACACGAACACCCACGCCGAGGCTTTCAAGAGCACAATCGAACGATTCACACACGCCTCCTCGAAGCGCCTATTCTACCTTCGAGGAGCAGAGGACCGTCAGTTCTGCCGCAGCGTCGAGATCGGATTCACGCGGGTCGCGCGAGCGGCAGGAAGGTAGCTCGCCCCCAGAGCCACCACGGCGGCCAAGGCTGCCACGGTGGCGAACACAACGGGGTCGAACCGACCGACATCGAACAGGAGGCTCTCGATGGCCCGGCCCGCGAAGAGCGCCACGGCGACACCGGAAAGGATGCCAAGCCCGGCCAGGCGCGCGCCTTGTGTCATGACCAGCCGCAGCACCTGGCTCCGTCCCGCGCCGAGCGACATTCGAACCCCGATCTCATGCGTCCGCTCGCCGACCGAGTACGAGATCACACCGTAAATACCCAGTGACGCGAGGAGCAACGCCAGAGCTGCGAAGAGCCCGAAGAGCCACATCGTAAACCGCTCCGAAGCGACGGAGCCCGCTAGCGCTTCCGATAGCGTCGTAAAGCTGGTCATTGCCAAGTCGCGGTCGATCGACCAGACGAGCTCCCGAAGTCGCTCGTAGCTGGCCTCGGGCTCCGCGCTCGTGCGCGCGAGGAGCGAGAACCCCGAGAACGGTGCTTGCGAGAATAGTGGGTAGATCGCCGGCGGTGTCTCGGCCGCGAGCCCTTGGAACTTGACGTCTCCGACGACGGCGACTATCTCTCTGGTCGAGTTCCACTGAGTCAATCGGGCGCCGATCGGGTTCTCGTCGATGAAGTAGCGCTTTGCAAAAGCCTCGTTTATCGCGATGACCGGCGGTGCATCGGCGCGCTCATCGGAGGGCTCGAGTGGACGGCCCGAGAGGATCGGGATACCGGCGGTACGGAAATAGGACGGGCTCACGACACGGATACGCACCTCGTCCTGCTGTCCCGGGGCGACTTCAGGGCGCCCTTCGATCGTGAAACGACTCGTGAACCCGGCGTTGAGAGGACCATAGGCCGCGATCGCGACGTTATCGAAAATCGAGATGTCGGAGCCTCGCTCGAGGAGCTCGGTCTGAAACTGGCGTACTTCGATGAGGTTCGGCCAGTCGGCGAAGCCCTGGGGATAGCGCGACGCCGGCAGCTGCACGTTCACCGAGACGAGGCGCGACGGTGCGAATCCCGGCTCGACCGACAGGAGACGGGAGAAGCTCGAGATCAGCAGGCCCGCTCCAATCACGAGCACGACCGCGAGCGCAATCTGAACGACGACGAGGCCCGACTGCGCGCGATGGGCGCCGACCCCGCGTCCCGCACCTGTGCCCTCACGTAGCGACGAGACGAGGTTGCCGCGGGACACCCGAGCCGCGGGGAGCATGCCGAAGACGATTCCGGATAGTGCCGATAACAGGAGCGCGAAGCCGACGACGGTTGCGTTGAGCGAGACGTTATCCAGGCGGGGAAGGCCGGCCGGGACCGTGGCCAACAAGGCTCCGTGGCTCAACTGCGCGAGGCCGATCCCTAGACAACCTCCCGCCACCGAGAGGATCAAGCTCTCCGTCAAGCTCTGACGGAGCAGCGTCCGGCGTCCGGCACCCATGGCGGTACGGATCGCGAGCTCCTGCTCACGCGACAAGGTCCGCGCATAGAGGAGGTTCGCGACGTTGACGCACGCGATGAGAAGCACCGTGGCCGCGACGCCGAGCAGGACGAGTAGCGGGGTCCGGACGGAGCCTGTCGTGGACTCGTAGATGGATTGCACCCACATCCCTCGGCCCTCGTTGTCGTCCAGGAATTCCGTCTCGAGCGCAGCCGCGATCGTCTCGACGTTCGCGTTCGCCTCCGTGAGGCCGCGGCTTTCTTTCAGGCGAGCCACGACGCCGAACCCGTGGTTTCCTCGGGGACGGCTCGTCGGCGTCATCTGTGCGGGGATCCAAAGCTCCGCCGAGCGCGGGAAAGCGAACGAAGCGCGCATCACTCCGACGACTCTCGTCGCGACACCGTCGAGCAAGATGTCGCGGCCGACGATGTCGTGACTCCCTCCGAACCGGCTGTGCCACACGCCTTGGCCCAAGACCACGACCCGATCGCCTCCCGGAGCGTCCTCCTCGGGGTAGAAAGCGCGCCCAATCTCGGGCGCCACGCCGAGCACGGTGAAGAAATTCGCGGACACGGTGGACACGTTGACTCGCATTGGCTCGGCATCGGCGCTCGTGAGCGTGAAGGACGGCGTTTGATAGAGCGCCAGATCGTCGAAGACCTCGTTCCGTTCGGCGAGATCGAAGAAGTCCGGAACCGAGAAACGCTCTTGGGTCGTGCCGCGAAGGCGGTCGTTCTCCCACACCATCACGAGACGACTCGGCGTGTCGAAAGGTAACGGACGAAGGAGCACGCCTTCGATGACGCTGAAGATAGCGGTGTTCGCGCCAATCCCGAGCGCCAACGTCAACAGGACGACGGCGCTGAAGCCTGGCGACTTCCAGAGTGAGCGGACGGCGAAGCGAATATCCTGGAGCCAAACCGACATCGTGGAATCTCCTTTTCTGGATGGGCTCACCATGGCGAGATGTTGGCAATCCCTTCGTATCGACTCGACATTGCCGAAACGCTTGGAGGCGGCCTGCTCGGCGTCTCGTCGGTCGAGTCCGCGGTCGCGGTAGGAAGCGGCGCGCATCTCGAGGTGGAACCGGATCTCTTGGTCGATGTCCGAGAGCACTTCGTCCGGGTCGATCTTGGCCCGAAGCCAACATCGCGCCCATCGAACTAGGGACAGCATTTCAGGCCGAGCCCAGGATCTTCTCGACCGCGGCCGAGAAGCTGGACCAATTCGTCCGCTCGGACGCGAGACGGCGGCGTCCCGCTCGAGTGATGCGGTAGAACTTGGCGCGACGATTGTTCTCGGAGATGCCCCACGAGGCGTTCAGCAAGCCTCGACGTTCCATTCGGTAGAGCGCGGGGTAGAGAGAGCCCTCGTCGATTTTGAGCGCGTCTTCGGTGAGGACCTCGATGCGACGCCCGATGGCGTATCCGTTCATCGCCTCGTCGAGCACGATGCGGAGTACCAAGAGCTCTAGGGTTCCATGGAGTAGATCCGATCCCTGTCGCGGCATGTCGTTCCCTTAGATTATCTAATGGAGAGTAGCTCGGCGCGGATCTTGCGTCAAGGGCGAATATTTCGTCTAAGATGGAGCGCATGGAACAGCTAAGCGAGGTCAGCGACTTCGACAGTCTCTTGACAGAGCCGCTCGCCATCGTCTTCAAGCACAGCATGACGTGCGGCATCAGCGCTCGGGCGGACGGAGAGGCCGAGCGCTTTCTCTCCGATCACCCCGATCACCGGATTTACAAAGTGGACGTGCACCGGGCGCGTCCGCTGTCGAACTACATCGAGAACCATACCGGCATCCGTCACGAGTCTCCGCAGCTCCTCGTGCTACGTCACGGGGAAGTCGTGTGGCATGGCTCCCATGGCAGCGTCACCGCGGATGCCATCGCGACCTCGGTCGCCTGATCCGCAATAAGGAGCACCGGAGGATGGCGGCGAAGGAAACGCGGGAAGAGTTCGGGATACTGGGGGGGTATCTCGCCAAACATGGGCTCAAACATTCGAAGCAGAGAGAGCTCATCCTGAAGCACTTCCTCGAGACGAGCGGCCACATGACCGTGGACGACCTCCACCGGGTCATCCATCGCAAGCATCCCGGGATCGGCCGCACCACCATCTATCGCGCGCTCAAGGTGTTCGTCGATGCTCAGCTCGCGGACTCGATTGAGCTCCGAGACGGGCTCACTCGCTTCGAGCACAAGTTTCGGCATGCCCATCACGATCACATGATTTGCGTCGAGTGCGGCACGATTCTCGAGTTCGTGAGCTCCGATATCGAGCGATTGCAAGACGAGATCGCCGACGATTACGGGTTCGCGATCGAATCCCATCGGCACCAGATCTTCGGGCGATGCCAGAAATGCAATCGCAAGGACCGCAAAAAGTCGCGTTAGGCGGCTCTTCGGGCGTTTTCGATTAAACCTCTCTTCCTTTCGTGCTGTCTATTCCAGCATGAGAGTGAAAAATCCTTCAATCGCGATGGCGTCGCTCGCCGTGCTCGTGGGGATGTTTCCGGCGACCGCCGACGAGTCCGACCGAGCCCGTTTGATCTTGTCGCGGGCGACCTACGGAGCGAGGCCGGGCGAGCTCGAGCGGGTCCTCGCCATGGGTACCACGACGTGGCTCGACGAGCAGCTCCACCCGGAACGGATCGACGATGGCGTGCTTGCGGATAGACTCTCCCGCCTCGATAACCTCGAGCTCAGCACCTCCGAGCTCATGAGGAAGTATCCGCGTCCCTCCCGCGAGGAGCGCGAGGCGCGTCAAAAAGCGCGCGAGGAGCCGGTGCGCTCTCCGGCAGAGCGCGGCGAGCGGATGCGGAACGGTCAGGCGAGCGTCTTACTGCAGCTCTCGGAAGCGAAGCTCGTTCGGGCCGTGCACTCGGAAGCACAGCTTCTGGAAGTGATGACGGATTTTTGGTTCAACCACTTCAACGTCTATGCACGAAAGAACCGCAACACCCTGCTGGCGCTTCCGTCATTCGAACGTGATGCCATCCGTCCCCACGCGCTCGGCCGGTTCGATGATCTGTTGCTCGCGACCGCCACACATCCGGCGATGCTGTTCTACCTCGACAACTGGATCAACACGAAGGACGGGTTCGATCCGCGAGAGGCGATGCGTGCGCAGATGGGCAGGGGGAGAGGCCGACGGCAACGAGCACCCGAAGAGGACGAACGACGACGAGAGTTTGGGATCAATGAGAACTATGCCCGGGAGCTGATGGAGCTCCACACTCTCGGCGTCGACGGAGGCTACGATCAAGACGACGTCGTCGAAGTTGCGCGCGCGCTCACCGGCTGGTCCGTCGTGGGGCCGGGTGTTACCCGGACCCGTGAGCGACAGGGCGGGCGTAGCGGACGTGGTCGCCCGTCATTTCTGACGGGGGTTCCTGATGAGGGAGAGTTCTTCTTCAACGCGCTCGCCCACGATGAAGGCGCGAAGACGGTCCTAGGCTCGAAGCTCGACACCGAGGGCGTCGCCGAGGGGCGCGCGGTCATCACGATGCTGAGCCGACATCCCGCGACGGCCCGTTTCATTGCCGAGAAACTCGCGCAGAAGTTCGTGTCGGATACGCCTTCGGACGCGCTCGTCACGGCGTTGAGCACGTCCTTCACGGCCCACGACGGGGACATCTCGGAGGTGCTACGCACTTTGTTTCTCTCGGAGCGGTTCGTCGAGGAGGGTCTCGCTGCGAAGAAGGTGAAGACGCCGCTCGAGCTGGTCGCGAGCGCGGCACGAGAGACGGAGGCGCGTGTGGTCGGAGCCGGCCTGGTGCGCGCGCTTACGGATCTGGGCATGCCGCTCTATATGTGTCGGCCGCCGACCGGCTATGACGAGGCCGCCACCGCGTGGCTGTCCGCGGGTAGTCTGCTGAGCCGTGCGCGCTTCGCCGAGAGCTTCGCCTCCGGGAGCCTTCCGGGGGTGCGATTGAGTCGCGAGGTCGAAGACGTCGATGCGACGGCGCTTCATCTTGCGAGTCCCGGGTTTCAACTTCAATGAGAGGAGACACGTCCATGACCGTTAACCGACGTCGGTTCCTGAAAGTCTCGGGCGCATCGCTCGCCCTGATCGGCACACGATGGCCCGTCTTCGGGCTAAGCGCTCCGGCGCCCCTCGGCAGTGGGGTGCTCGTCGTCATATTTCAGCGAGGCGCTGCGGATGCGCTCAACATGGTCGCGCCTTATCGTGACCGTCGGTATCGTGAGATTCGAGGCGACCTGGCCCTCGATGAGCCGGGTAGAGGGGAGAACCCGACATTCGATCTGGGCAGTGGTTTTGCTCTCCACCCAGCCCTGTCTCCTCTCTACCCGCTCTACCGGGACCAGAAGCTCGCCGCTGTCGTGAACGTGGGTTCTTCCGACCCGACGCGCTCGCACTTCGACGCCCAGGACTACATGGAGTCCGGCACTCCCGGGCGGAAGTCCACGCCCGACGGATGGCTCGCGCGGATGCTCGAAGCTCTTCCCGGCGAGGAAGGAAGCGCGTTTACGGGCGTCGCTCTGTCGACCCAGATGCCCCGCTCGCTCGCGGGCGCCCGACATGCCATCGCGCTCCCCGATTTCGCCGAGCTCGAAAGGGACCGTCGCAAAGACCCGCTCTTGCTCGAGCTCGAAGCGCTCTACGACGTTGCGGGGCCGGCGTTCTCGGAAGCGGGTGACGAAGGATTCCGAGCGCTCGAAGCGTTTCGAGCGACCGATCCGCTGTCACGGCCTCCTCGTGCCGGCGTCCGATACCCGGAAGGTCGCGCCTCGCTTCCTTTCCGTCAGCTCGCTCAGCTCATCAAAGCCGATCTTGGCGTTCGCATCGCCTTTGTCGAGAGCAACGGATGGGACACGCACTTCGCGCAGGGCGGGGCAACGGGACAAATGTCGAACCTCATGCGAAACCTCTCGGCCGGTCTTGCCGCTTTCGTCGAAGATGTCGGTGATGAGAGGGAGCTTTCCGTTCTCGTCGTGACGGAGTTCGGACGTACGGTCGCTCCCAACGGCGCCGGCGGCACCGACCATGGCCACGGAAGCGTCATGTTCGCGCTCGGTGACGGCGTGCACGGCGGAAGAGTCCACGGCGACTGGCTCGGGCTAGAGAGCCGGAACCTCTATGAGGGGCGCGACTTGCCGGTGACCACGGACTTTCGCGATGTGTTCGGCGAAGCCGCCGCACGTCGACTCGGTGGCGCGCCGGGAGCGGTCGATCTATTTCCCGGCCATCGACAGCGAGCTGTCGGCATCTTCGAGGGCGGGTAGCTCATCGAGGCGGGAGGCCAACTCTTCGAAACGCGCGAGGTAACGGTGGAGCCTGTCATTCGAGCCGTCCGGTACGGACGCAAACCGAAGGCCGACTCCGGCGATACAAGACGCATCATCTTGACTCACGCTCGCTGCTTCGCTCCTCCAGACGACGCGCGCTTCTCCTTCGAACTCCCCGAGCTTGAATGGCAATAGCGTGCGAACCGCGACCTCGGCTTCGACCGCCGGAGGCTCCTCGAGCGCCACGAACGCTCCCTCACGGCTGAGGTTGATGACGTAGCCCTCGTAGGGCTCCCCGTAGATCTCGAGGTGTGCTTTCAAGACGAGTGGGCCGAATCGTGGTGAGATGCGTTTGTCCATGGGCTTACTCCCGAAGCATCGGCGTCGCAACCTGTACGAGCGGGCCCTGGTTCGCGAGCGATAGAGGGTGCTCCATGACCTGCAAGCGCCGCTCCAGTGAGGATTTTTCCATCGCCATTCCGGCCTGCTCTACGAACAAAGCGAGACCGCTGATCTCGCCGACCGGCTCGCCGGTCCGGAAGTTATCGCACAGGAGAATCGCCAGGACGTCGTGGTAGTAGACGAGCGGGATGAGCGCGTATTCAGGCGCGTCACCGGGAGGTAGCGGGATTCCTAACGACCCGTCATGGATGTGGCGAGCGATCGGGTTGCGTGAGTGGATGGCGAGCGCCAAGCTCTCGCACTGATTGCGGTCGAGCTCACTGCCGTCCGGTCCGTGGATCGTCGTTCCGTCGACGAGAAAGAGGACGGAGCGCTCGACATAGCGCGAGCCGATGCGCGCCAGGATGCGGGCGATCCCCTGGGCGCCCGACGCAGTCGGCTCGACGATCGCCTCGAGCAAATCCTTGACCGCCTCGGGGCGCTGCTCGCCTTCGTCGACCGGTGAGTTGGGATCCGCCGAGCGGAGCAGCGCCAGCAGCCGCCGTCGCGCAACGTCGAAATCCCGGGCGAGATCCAGAATGAGCTCCTGCGGCTCGATCCCCTCGGAGTCGATGAACTTCGACAGCTCGACCCCGGCATAGTCGACCGGAAGCGCGCTCTCGGCGGAGAACGAGTAGCGTCCCTCCCGGACGGCGGCGAGCTCATGGAGCGTCGTGCGGATACCGTCTCGGAGCAGCACGCCGGGATAGTCCGCCTTGGGGCGGCGGCACAGCCCGCTCAGGATCGGAAGCGTGGACGTCGAGAACGCACAGCGCACAGCGCCGCTTTCGAACAGAACGGTGCCGCTCGTGCGGGCGCTTTCGATGGTGAGCGTTCCCGTCCTACCCGCGAAAGCGATGATCTGCATCACCTCGAGCAGGTTGACGTCTTCGAGTTTTCCTTCGAGTGACATGGGGCCGAATGCCCGGCCGCGAGCTGAAAAGAGCTCGGTGCCGAGAGGTGTCCGTTCGATTTGAGTTGTGTTGTGAGTCTAGATCTATGTTACAGCCCGGATCCGGGTCGAGCAAGGCGTGTCTTGTCGAGGAGAGCTCAGCCCGCCGACTGCGGTACGGGCAAGAGAATCTGGAACGTGGTCCCGGCACCAACCGTGCTATCCACTCCGATCGTTCCATTGTGCTTGGCTACGACCGCTTGGACGTTGGCGAGTCCGACATGCAGGCGGATCTTTGCTCCGCGCGTGACGAACCCCACATCGAAGATCGACTCTACTTTGTCCTCGGGGATACCGCGGCCTGTATCGCTCACGCGGACGCGGATGGCCTCTCCCTCGTGGTCCGTCTCTACCCGAACGGTTCCTTCGCCTTCCACCGCCTCGGCCGCATTCGACAGGAGCGTCATGAGCGCCTGATTGAGCTCGGAGGGATAGCCGTTGATGAGCGGCACGGGCGCGAGCTCCTTTTCGAGGAGGACGCGTTCGCCCCAAGAGGGCGCTAGCAGGGCCAGCGTGCTCTCGATCCCTTCGCGGACATCGGTCGATTGAAACTCGGATTCATCGAGGCGCGTGAATCGCTTCAAGCTTTCGAGAATGGTCTCGAGTCGACGTCCGGCGCGTACGCTCGCACCTTGAGCGTCGCGCATGGCCGCGAGCTCTCGTCGGAGTCCGTCGTCCTCCGACGATAGGCGTTCCCCGAACCGGGCAAGTGCGCGGTCGACGAGGTCGGCCGTGCTCAGAATCACTCCCACGGGCGTGTTGAGCTCGTGCGAAACCCCGGCGACAAGCTTGCCGAGAGACGCCATCTTCTCGCTTTGGATCAGCCGCGCTTGCGCGAGCTTGAGCTGCTCGTGCGTTTCGGCTTCGAAGCGGATCTGCAAGTTTTTGAGCTTGGTCGCGCTTTGCTCTCCCTGGACCTCTTCTTTGAGCTCATGGAAGCGTCGATGATGCTCGAGAGCTTTTGCGTGATTGCCCATCGCTTCGTACGCGCGCGCCAAGCCCTCATGGGCCCGGTAGATCTTTGGCCGTGTCTTCGCGGCCTCCGCGATGCGAAGCGCTTGCTCGAAGTGGTCGATTGCGGCCTCGACCTCACCCGTCTGGGTGAGCAGCGCTCCGAGGTCGAGCAGGCTCGTCGCTTCGGCGGAGCGGTTATCCGTTTCGCGGCGGAGCTTCAGGCCGCGAAGCAGGAAGTCGCGTGCCTTGTCGTGCTCGCCCTTCTCCGCATAGATGTTCCCGATGTCATTGAGTGCTCGCGACTCCGTGAAGCGATGGCTGTCGTCTCGACTGAGCTCCAGGCTTTGGAAGCTATGCGCCAGGGCGTCGTCGAGTTGCCCGCGGCGCCGTTCGACGGCGGCGATGCCGGTGAGCACCCGGCCGAGACCTACCTTGTCGTTATCGGCCTCGAAGAGCGCGAGCGCTTGCTTGTGATAGTCGAGGGCTTTGTCGAGATCTCCGACGTTCTCGTACACGCTACCGAGAGAGGTCAGCGCGAAACCCTCTCGTTCGTCTTTGCCGAGCTCGCGGAACAACGATACCGAGTTGTGGAGGTAGGACACCGCGAGCTCGAAGTCCCCGAGACTCCAGTAGACGAGGCCGATACCGATGTTCATGTTCGCGGTGCCGTACGTGTCCTCGCTCGACTCGAAAAGCGTAAGCGCCTCCAATCCCTTGCTGAGCGCGCGCTCGTAGTCCGCCGTCGCGTAGTCGCGGTAGGCCGCGTTGAGCAGGCCCCAGCCGATGCCCCGCGGATAGTCGAGCTCGCGGCCGAGCTCGATGGCTTCGAGCGCAAGGGCATGAGTGCGCTCGATATCGTTGAATCCTATTTTGTATGCGAGGGCGTTGAGGGCGTCGACGCGCTCGATGGTGGCCGTGTCTCCTAGCTCAGCGAGCGCCCGGGTAAGTTCTTCCGTTGAAGCCACGACATCACTCTACCTTAACGGGAGCGGTATACTCCGTCTCCGATGTCTCGGATCGGGTGGACCCTCGTCGCCACTGTCGCGTTCGGGTTGGCCTATTCCCGGGCGACGCCGACGCCCGAGCGGGCGCGGTTCTCGGTTCCTCCAAACGCGGCATCGAATGAGACGAGCGTCGCCGCGTACGAGACCTCGACGGCATCCTCCGGGGTGACCCCGTCGGTCCACAGCGCGTCCGCGGTGGAGCTGGGGGACGGTGGTATCTTCGCCGTTTGGTACGGAGGGAGCCGCGAAGGTGCGAGGGATGTCGCGATCTATTCCGCGATCTACGACCCTGCGCGCCGCGAGTGGTCGGACGAGAGCGTTCTCACGACGCGGGCGGACACCGCTCGGGAGCTCGACCGCACGATCCGGAAGCTAGGAAATCCGGTCTTGGCCAAAGACGCCGCCGGGCGGATCTGGCTGTTCTACGTCAGCGTGTCCTTCGGCGGCTGGTCGGGAAGCGCTATCAACGTCAAGCGGTCGGATGATGGTGCGCGCAGCTTTGGCCCGGCGAGGCGTCTCGTCACCTCTCCGTTTCTGAACGTCAGTACGCTCGTCAAGGGGCCTCCAATCCCTCTTAGCGATGGAGGGCTCGCGCTTCCCGTCTACCACGAATTCATCGGCAAGTTCGGCGAGCTCCTCTACCTCGACGCGGCGGGGGCCGTTAACGACAAGGCGCGGATTTCTTCGGGCATCTCTTCACTCCAGCCGGTCGTGGTCCCTGCGGACGGCTCGCACGCGGTCGCTTTCCTTCGAAGGAGTGGTGGTAGTCCGGCACGGGTCCTCGCCTCGACCACCGTGGATGCGGGTCGTATGTGGGGCGCCGTCGCGCCGACGTCTCTCGCGAATCCGGATGCGGCCATCGCTGCGATCCGCACCGTGGCGGGGGATACGCTCATGGCGTTCAATGATAGCGAGCTCGATCGAGGCAATTTGAGTCTCGCGCTCTCCCCGGATTTGGGAGAGAGTTTTCGGGTCGTCGGTTCCGTCGACCCACCCGGTGCTCCTTCCTCGGGGGGAGCGCAACGCTTGTCCTACCCTTGGCTGCTCCAAACGCGAGACGGAGATTTTCATCTTCTTTATACATGGGATCGGGCGCGCATCGAGCACGTGAGGTTCAATCGAGCGTGGCTGGACAGCCGATGACGAACGTTTACGGCTTGCTCGGCGCCGGGCTGCTGGTGGCCGCTTGCGTGAAGTTGTTTCGTCACGGTCCGAGCGCGCGCTACTGGGCTCTGGCAGCCTTGGTGCTCGCGGTCGCGCCGATCCAAGGCATTTCTTTGGCCGGGCTCGTCCGAGCTCACACCGGGGATCTCAGCGTGACGAGCGTCGTCTTGTTGCTGTTGGGACTCGGCGGCGCGCTCGGAGTCAGCGAGCGACGGGCGGTTTCGGTGTGCGTCGTTGGGCTTGCGGCTTTTCTTTATCCGATGGCTCTCGGTATAGGGCGTTTCGACCCCTACCGGTTGGGCTACGAGCCGCGCATTCTCCTCGGCGGGCTGGCTCTCGTCGTGGCGTGGTCGCTGATGCGTGGCACGCGCGCTCTGATGGTAGGCCTCGTGGGAGCCGTTGCTGGATTTGGACTCGGCGTGCACGAGTCCGTCAATTTGTGGGACTACGTCATCGACCCGTGGCTGACGATCTGGGCGCTGGTCCAGCTGTGGCGCGGCGGTGGCGCTGACGCATGAGAATCTTCTCCAAGAGGAAGCGCCCCGTCGATCTCGGAGGGTATCCTTTCGAGCGTTTGCCGCGGCGATCGATCGGCTCGGTGCCGCTTCCGCAAGGAGAGCACACGAGCCCCGCTGTCCCGGAGAGCCCCTACGGCGCGGTGGCGCTCGAATATCTGCGGCTGTTCGATCAACATCGCGACGGAGAGATCGCGGCGCGGCCGGCGCCGGTCGACACCGCTCCGGAGGCGCTCACCCGCGTACTGAAGTCGACGGCCTACTTCCTCGACGCCCATGCGGTGGGGACGACGGCGGACGCGATCGTGGTCCTCGTCGCGTTCGCGCGTGAGCCGGAGGCCGACAACTTGGCGTCCGCGTGGGTCGCGGGCGGTCAGGAGCTCCAAGCGGCCGTGCGCGCCGCCGAGATCGCGTGCATCCTCGCTGGTTATATTCGCTTGCTCGGATACTCGGCGACGGCCCACACCGCAACCGCGTCGGAGGTTCCCATCCATAGGCTCGGTGTCGAGGCGGGGCTCGTCGTGCCGGGGCGAGACACGGTCGAGCACCCGTATTTCGGCGCATCGTTCTCGATGGCCGCGGTGACGACGGGACTCGATCTCGCCCCAGACCGACCGCTCGACCCCGGCATAAGCGTGCGTGGCACGAGTGGGAAAGACCGGAGGCCGAGCCATCTTGGAGCCTATCCGATGGAGACGATCCGGCGGGTGTCTCGGCCGACGACCTTGATACTCGGTGACGAGGTGCCGCAGGTCCCACTGCGCGCGCAGTTCTTCAACCGTGCCCGCCGCGGGGATCTTGGTGGAAGGGCTCAGAAGGAGTCGAACCGCTTCGCCACGAAGCACCCGCTCGCGCATGCGATGCGCCCGATGTTTCGAGACCTGGTTCCCTTTCAGGGCGGAAGCGTGCGGAGCGACCGAGAGCCCGACGGCGGTTCGGCTGCCGACAACGCGCGCGCAGTGAAGTCGCTCGGCTACTACCTAGGTGCGGACGCGGTCTCTATTTGTGAGATACCGCGCTATGCGCGTTACTCCCATGACCGAAACGGCGAGAGGATCGAGCCGTATCATCGCTTCGCGGTCGTGATGCTCATCGACCAGGGGCATGACACGATGGAAGCGGCGAGCGGCGACGACTGGATGAGCGGTGCGCAATCCATGCGTGCTTACTTTCGAGGAGCGGAGGTCGCCGGTCAAATGGCTGGGCTGGTGCGACGTCTCGGACATTCCGCTCGATCGCAGACCAACCTCGACAGCGACGTCCTGCATATTCCGCTGATCCTGCTCGCGGGCCTCGGCGAGCTCAGCCGTATCGGAGAGCTGGTCCTGCATCCTTTCCTGGGTGCTCGGTTCAAGTCCGTCGTGGTGACGACCGATTTGCCGCTCGAGGTCGATGAGCCGATCGATTTCGGGCTTCAGGACACGTGTTCCCAATGTTTCAAATGTGCGCGAGAGTGTCCGGTGAGCGCGATCTCCTATGCGGATAAAGTGATGTTCAACGGCTACGAGATTTGGAAGCCGGATGTCGAGCGCTGCACGCGCTATCGGGTCACGAACCCGAACGGCTCCGCGTGCGGACGCTGCATGAAAGTGTGCCCGTACACGAACGAGGGCTTGCTCGCCCATCGCTTGCTCCTGCAGGTCGCCATCCGTTTTCCTTGGGCAAGGCGTCCTCTCGTGTGGCTCGACGACGCTGTCGGCCACGGCAACCGCAACCTCGTCAAGAAGTGGTGGCACGACCTCGAGGTCCGGGATGGGCTCGCCGTACGCCCGTCCGGCGTGAGCGAACGGGACATCGACGTCGAGCGACTCTACCGAATCGAGACCAAGCCCCCGATCTCGTACCATCACGCCAGCATGATGCCGCCGCCGGATCTGGCCACCCCGCGACCTCTCGACCGCCGCGCTGCCCTCGACGCCGCGGCGCTCGTCGAGTCTCCGGAGGAGGCCCTGGAGCGCCGACGACGTGGGGATCCGACCCCACAGCACTACCGTACTAGCCCTCAGAAGTGACAAATTTTGTAGCCCGCGAGGCAGCTCGCTTGGGTCCAGTCTCGAGGCGATCGCTCTTGTCGGCGAAAGTTTCTTGTTCTTCGCTACTTACCGGAGCTCAAAGCTCCTCCGCTCGAATCCTCCGATTGGCACGTGAGTTGCTATAGAACTCCGCGACAACCCGAATAATCATCACGACTTTTGGAGGCAAGACAACAATGAAGAAGAACCAAGGATTCACGCTCATCGAGCTTCTGATCGTGGTCGCGATTATCGGCATTATCGCCGCCATCGCGATCCCAAGTCTGCTTCGCGCCCGCGTATCGGCGAACGAAGCACAAGCCATCGGCGACACGCGTTCGGTGATCTCTGCCGAGCAGACCTATGCGTCGGCGAATGGTGGCTTTTTCTCGAATCTGACCAACCTGTGCCGCAATGGCGGAAACTGCGCCGGCGTTGGTATTCCGGCTTATCCCACCGCCGCTCCGGAGTTCGTCGGTGGTGATCTCGGGCGCACCTCGCCTTACGTGAAGTCGGGCTACACCCGTACGTGGTCGGCGGGGCAAGCGCCTGCCGCGATCGCGCCGCAGCTCGACCCGAACAGCGTTCTCGACTACTGCTATGACAGCGCTCCCGCGAGCCTGGGTCTGACCGGCGCGCGCGCGTTCGCGGGGTCCGGAACCGGTGCTCTCTACGTGGATCCGGCCGGCGCGCAGATCGCTTGCCCGATCCCGGGCGCGACCGCTTTCCTCGAATAACGAAGCGGATAGCCTGACAGTTTCTTTTGGGGGCGGCGCGGCAACGCGTCGCCCCATTTTTTTGTCCGGAGGGCTCGGAAGAGCGTGTCCCAAATTCTTCCGGGATCGTAAAGAAACTCAGTTGGGATACAATCTCAAGGATCGTGTCGCTGAGCTTCGAGAACTACTGGCCCGTGCTCTTCCTGGGAGCCGTCGTCTATCTATGGTGGGTGCGTCGCAACACCGTCACGACGCTTTCCGCTCGGCACTTGAACATTCTCGCAAGCGTGAGGACGGCCGTCGTCGTCCTTCTCGTGCTCGCCTTGATGCGGCCGCTCTTGAATCGCCCCGGTAACGATATCTCCGCCGTATTCCTCGTCGACGTTTCGCGTAGCATCGCGCCCGACTTTCTCAGCGCTGCGATCCAGTGGAGCAGCGACGCCGTCGCGTCCGCGGAGCCGGCGCACGCACGGTTCATCGGTTTCGGAGCCCAGTCCGCCGTTGTCGAGCGGGCCGAAGAGCTTGGCTCGCTTGCCGTCTACGACGGCGCGTCGCTCGAGTCCGGAGCGAGCGCCGCGGGCCCGGGTGCGATCGATCAAAGTCGGACCAATATCGAGCGCGCCGTCCGGCAGGCGATGACGAGTTTCGCACCGAACACATTGCGTCGGCTCGTCCTGATGACCGATGGCCACGAGACCGACGGCTCCCTCGACGACGTCCTCGCCGAACTGCAGGCACAGAATATCCGTGTCTTCACCGTCCCGGCCGCGGTTCGCGGGGAGGGCGACAGCTGGATAGAGAGCGTGGAAACACCGGCCCGCGTCCGCGCGAATGAAATGACGGCGGTCTCGGTCGTCGTTTTCAGTCGACGAGAGAAGAGCGCGACGGTGCGCCTCGAGACATCGTCCGCGGAGCTCGCGAGCCGTGAGCTCACGCTATCTCCGGGTTTTACGAAAGTCGATTTCGAAGTGCGCCTACGAGACGAAGGCCTCGTCGACCTGCAAGCTCGTATCGAGACGGCGGAGGACCCGTTTACCGCGAATGATGTGCGGCTCGAGCCGGTCGCGGTCGGTCCGGCGCCAAAGGTCTTGTACGTCGAGGGCCATCCCGAGAGCGCACGCTACCTCAGAAGCGCCCTCCAATCGGAAGGGCTGGATGTCACCGTGCGTACGGGCGAGAGCCTCTCGTCGGTAACTTGGAACGAGTTCGACGCCGTTATCTTGAGTGACGTTTCCGTCAAGCATCTCAGCCAAACGACGCAAGCTTCGCTCGAACGCTACGTTCGAGACGACGAGGGAGGATTCATCTTCGCCGCGGGTGAGACGAGCTACGGTGAGGACGGCTATTCCGAGTCGATCGTCGAGCGCATCCTACCCGTGGACTTTCGCGTCGAGGAGAAGTGGAAAGATCTCTCGCTCATCATCGTCCTGGACAAGTCGTACAGCATGTACGGGCGCAAGATTGCGCTCGCGAAAGAGGCAACCAAGGCGGCACTCGATCTCCTCGAAGACACCCATCGTTTTGGCGTCGTGACCTTCGACTGGAATCCGTACACGACGATCCCTCTTCAGCTGGCGAGCAACAAAGATTTCATCAAAGAAGGCATAAGCAGGATCCAGGCGAGCGCGCAGACCAACATCTATCCCGCGCTCGAGCGTTCCTTCGAGCAGCTCGTCGAAAGTCCTTCGAAGGTGAAACACGTCATCTTGCTCTCGGACGGAAAGACGTACCCCGACGACTACGAAGAGCTCGTCGGCCGCATGACGGAGGAGGAGATTACCGTGTCGACCGTTGCCGTCGGGGAAGAGGCGGATCAGGAGCTCCTCGCCGACATCGCTGAGTGGGGAGACGGTCGCAGCTACTTCATCAAGGACGCGGAGCGGGTACAGCAGATATTCATCGAAGAGACCCAGATCGCGCTCGAGGCCACCCTCATCGAGGAGAGCTTCGAGCCGGTGCTGAAGCGCGAGATCGAGGCTTTCCGGGGCCTGGACTTCGACGAAGCGCCTGCGCTTAGAGGATATGTGAGCACCGTCGCGAAGGACACCGCCGAAGTCGTCCTCGAGGCACAGGACGAGGACCCTCTGCTGGCGCGGTGGAACTACGGGATCGGACGCTCCGTGATGTTCACGTCGGACGTGAAGAACCGATGGGCCTCGGACTGGGTGCAGTGGGACGGTTACGGGAAGTTCTGGGCACAGCTCGTAAGGGAGACGCTACGTCGGGGCCATGGAGCCGAGGTCGATTTCCGCGTCGAGCGAAAAGGGGACGCGGCCGAGATCGAGCTGCGGGTCGTCGACGAGGACGGACAGTACCCGAAAGGACTGGCGCCTGCACTCGATGTGACCGAGCCTTCGAATCAAAAGCACACGGTTCAGATGCGCCAAACCGCTCCGGGTGTCTATCAAGCGACCGTGCCTCTCTCTATTTCAGCGGATTCCCCGTGGCGGTTCGAGCTCGGTGACCAGGGCCTACCGGCGGACGCGCTGAATCGCGCGGGACGCACGCGCGCTGTCTCCTATCCATACCCCGACGAGTACCGCTTCTATCCGCCGGATGTCCAGCGGCTCGAAACGCTCTCGGAGCAGACGGGCGGCATCTTCCGACCCGAGGTCGCGGACGTCTTCGGCGATTTCGACGAATCCGCCAGTGTGCCGACCGAGCTGTGGCCGATTCTCGCCGGGCTCGCTCTGCTATTCTATTTGATGGATATTGCCTTGAGGCGCGCTCCGTGGTTATGGGAACGCCTCTCGGTGCGGGTCGGCGCGCCAACGGATTAGCCGCGTGCGACGCCCGGCTCGGGCCGACAACATAGATTGACGACCTACACCGAAACGCCGCGCACGATCGGGCGGATCTCGAGCCCGACGGCGGGCCCGACTCTCGTCGCCGTATCGGGCATGCATGGGAACGAGCCCGCGGGCGTGCACGCCCTCGAACGCGTGGTCGAACGCTTGGCCTCGGACAAGCTTCTCGTATCGGGAGAGCTGCTGGCCCTCGCCGGGAACCTCGCCGCTCTGTCACGTGGGGAGCGTTTCATCGACGATGACCTCAATCGTCGCTTCGATGGAGAGCACCGCGAGGGGTCTCATGAAGCTCGAGAGCAGGCCGAGCTTCAACAGGCCGTCGAGGCCGGCATCACACGCGCCCGCGGGAGGGTCTTCCTCGCGGATCTGCATACGACATCCGGTGACGGGGCCCCGTTCGCGGTTTTCGCCGACACGATGGCGAGCCGTAACTTCGCCATGCGATTTCCGATTCCGGTCGTTCTCGGGTTGGAGGAGCAGCTCGCCGGAACCTTGATCGACGCCATCGGCATGCAGAGCCACATCGCCGTCGGCTTCGAAGGCGGCCAGCACGACGACCCTCGCTCCGTCGATGTGCTCGAAGCCGTTATCTGGGTTGCCCTTGAAGAGCTCGGAATGGTGTCCGCGGTGCCGCTGCCTGCTCGAGAGCTTCTCGAGCGCTCCGGTAAGGACGCGCCTCCGGTGCTCGAGATGGCTTACCGCCACGCGATCGCGGACGAAGATGGGTTCCGGATGGATCCCGGATTCCGATCGTTTCAGCCGGTGGACCGAGGTCAACCACTGGCGTCGGACGCTAGTGGCACCGTCGCCGCACCGGAGTCCGGCTACCTCTTGATGCCCTTGTACCAGAGGCAGGGAAATGACGGCTTCTTCGTCGTTCGCGAAGTCAGACGGTTCTGGCTCTTTCTCTCTGCGTTTCTGCGCTACGCTCGCGCCGGCCGGATCGCTCATTGGCTCCCGGGCGTCTCAAGGGTCGAAGATCGCGAGCATTTCGTCCGCGTGAATCGACACCTCGCACGCTGGTACTCCGTCGAAGTCTTGCATCTCCTCGGATTCCGCCGACGGATGGAGCAAGCCGATATGCTCCTGATGGAGCGCCGAGCTCACGACTTGCCATGAAACGAATCGCTGCTATTGCTGTCTTGCTGTTGCCGTCCCTCCTCCACGCCCAAAACGTGATCTATGAGATCCGCTTCGAAGGCGCCGACCATCATGAAGCAGAAGTGACGGCGCGGTTCACCGATGTGCCTCCCGGGCGTCTCGAGCTACGCATGAGCCGGAGCTCCCCCGGACGCTACGCTCTCCACGAGTTCGCGAAGAACGTCTACGACGTTCGTGCCACGGACGGTGCGGGCCGCGCGCTGGTCGTGAGCCGACCGGATCCCCACGGCTGGATTGTCGACGGCCACCGAGGCGTCGTCCATGTTAGCTATACGATTTTCGGAGATCGCGCCGATGGGACCTACCTCGCGATCGACAACACCCATGCGCACATGAACATGCCGGCGACGTTTCTCTGGGCGCGGGGGACGGAGACGCGCAGGATCTCGCTTCGCATCGTCCCTCCACGAGACGACTGGAGGGTGGCGACACAGCTGAAGCCTACGGCGGATGACTATGTGTTCGAGGCTCCGAATCTGTACTACTTTCTCGATAGTCCGACGGAGGTCAGCGCCCACGAGCTTCACGAGTGGCGCCAAGGCTCGCAGACGATAAGGCTCGCCCTCCATCATCAGGGAAGCCACGAGCAAGGCGAAGCTTTCGCGCGGCTCGCGGCGGCGGTCGTTCGAGAGCAAGAAGCCATCTTCGGAGAGCTACCGGAATTCGACTATGGAACCTACACGTTTCTCGCCGACTATCTCCCTTATGCGAGCGGCGACGGTATGGAGCATCGGAACTCGACGGTGCTCTCGTCGACGCGCTCTTTGGACCAAGCCCTGCGAAATATCGGAACCGTCTCCCACGAGTTCTTTCACGCGTGGAACGTCGAGCGTCTCAGGCCTCGTTCGCTCGAGCCCTTCGATTTCGAACGTGCCAACATGTCTGATGCGTTGTGGTTCGCGGAGGGTTTTACTAGCTACTACGACGACTTGACGCTCAAGCGCGCGGGCATCTTCAACCTGGACCGCTATGTGAGAGCCGTTTCCGGCAACTTGAACTCGATTCTGAACGCGCCCGGCCGCGACCTCTTCTCTCCGGTTGCGATGAGCCGGAGAGCGCCGTTCGTCGACGCCGCGGTCTCGGTCGACCCGACGAATCGCCACAATATTTTTGCGTCTTACTATCCCTATGGCGCCGTCGTTGGATTGGCGCTCGACCTCACGCTCCGTACTCGCTTTCCCGGAAAGACGCTCGACGATTTCATGAAGGCGTCCTGGCAAACCTACGGCACGACGGAAAAGCCCTACGAAATTGTAGACCTCGAGACCATGCTCTCCGAGGTCACTGGTGACGTGACATTTGCGAAAGAGTTCTTCGGACGCTACGTCTACGAGAGCGCGCTTCCGGACTTCGAGCCGCTCTTGGCTCGAGCCGGCCTCGAGCTCCGACTCGCGCGGGAGGGGAGCGCGACACTCGGCGCCTTCCTGCGGGAAGAGGATGGGCGCGTCGTCGTACGGACCACGACCCGCGGCGGTCCGGCTTATGTCGCCGGTCTCGACCGTGGTGACGTGCTGCTCTCGATTGCGGGGAAAGGGGTGTCCGGCGTCCAGCAGGTGAGCGAGCTTCTCGCGGCCCATGCGCCTGGCGACACGGTTGAGGTCGTCTTCGACAAGCGCGGCGAAACACGCACGGAGTTGGTCTCTCTCGTACAAGATCCGCGCATCGAGGTCGTCACTTACGAAGCGGCCGGTAAGCGGCTGACGGAGGAGATGCAGGCCTTTCGCGAGTCCTGGCTTACGAGCCGCGCGGCCCACGACGAGAGCCTCGAGCGCTACTGCCATCGGTGCGGGCGCGCGTTCGGCGTCGAGAAGGACTACTGCGCCTACGACGGCGAAGCTCTACGCCTCACGCCCCCCTAGGCGCCCATCCGATGTTCCACCCGGACGGCCCGAGCTTCGCCGAGCTTGCCCGTCAGGCGCTCTCGTCGACGGATAGCGGCTACGACTCGCTTGCGCCCAAATTCGACGTCACGCCCTTCCGCACGCCCGGCAACATCCTCGAGGCCGTGTCCAGATACGTGTCCTCCACGTTGAATCCTCGTCGGGCTCTCGACCTCGGCAGCGGGACAGGCGCCGTCGCTGAACACTTCGCGAGCTTTGTCCCCGTCGTCGGACTCGACCGCAGCGAGGGCATGCTGCTGGTTGCGGTGGGGCACGATCCAAAATCGTTGGTCGTGCGTGGCGATGCGCTGAAGCCTCCATTCGGCCCATCGTTCGATCTGGTGACCTGCTTCGGAGCGTTCGGCCACTTCCTGCTGGAGGAGCACGGGGCACTCGTTGCAGCGATTCGAGCGTGCCTCGTTCCGGGAGGCCACTTCGTATGCGTTGCGGCGCCGAAGCCCGGTCCGCTCTCTGCCGGCTATTGGGCCTGCCGCGCGGCAAACGCCGTCATGCGAGCCCGGAACGCGCTGTGGTCGCCGCCGTTCGTCATGTACTACCTGACATTCGATCTGGAGACCGCGATCAAGGCGCTGGAAGCGGGCGGGTTCGAAGTCGCCGTCCGCGACATAGGGCTCGACCCTCATAGGCTCGTTGATGCTTCGCTTCAGTCGCGCTACCAGCGGCCGGAAATAGGGGGGGAAATCGGGGGACACAATACCTAATTACGGAAATACCGGGGGAAAATCAGGGGACATAAACCTAATTGCTATCCGAAATAGAGGGACACAATACCTATTACTCTGTTTTCGCTTGTAATAGGTTTGTGTCCCTCTATTTACCGTAATTAGGTATTGTGTCCCCTGATTTTCCCCCTATTTCGGATAGCCCGGCGGGTACCAGCGGCCGGGAGGCTCCCAGAGGCCGGCGTCATTTTGGACCGTGAGGACACGCAAACCGTCCTGGGTGAGGGCCAGGGTGTGCTCGAACTGCGCCGAGAGCTTTCCGTCGAGTGTCTCGGCCGTCCAGCCGTCCTCGAGGATACGCATTTCCCACGTCCCGGCATTGATCATGGGCTCGATCGTGAACACGACTCCGGGTGTGAGCCGTGCGCCTCGCCCGGCATTGCCGAAATGTGGCACCTGGGGCGCCTCGTGAAAACCTCGTCCGGTCCCGTGTCCGACGAAGTCACGGACGACCGAGTAGCCGAGGGGCTCGGCGTGGGCCTGGATCGCGTGACCCACATCGCCGAGTCGAGCACCGAGGGTGACCGCCTCGATGCCTTTTCGATTGCAGTCGAGCGAGGCGACGAGGAGCGCCATCGTCTCGTCGCTGACGTCACCGACGGGGATCGTGGCGGCATTGTCGCCGTGGAACCCTTCGACGATGAGCGTCACGTCGATCCCGACGATATCGCCTTCGCGAAGCACTTGATCTCTGCTCGGTATGCCGTGGCAGATCACTTCGTTGACGGAGGTACAAATACTCCTGGGAAAGCCTCGATAGTCGAGCGGCGCTGCGACCACATCGTGCTTGTTCGCGAACTGTACCTGAAGATCATCGATGTCCTGGGTCGTCATGTTGGGCTCGACTTGCTCGACGATCCACTGGAGGCATTCCGAGGCGAGTTTCCCCGCGCGGGCCATCGTGTCGATCTCGGAGGTGCTCTTGGTGAAGATGCGGCCGCTGGACTCGTAGAAATCTGTGCTGGTCTCTCTCATTGCCTGGAAGATATTGTAACGCTTAGCGCCGAATCAGTCCGGCAATATCCTGCGACCGAACAGGGGCTCGCCGGCACGTGAGCTTATGAACGCGAAGCCGGTCAACACAACGAGCGCGCCTAGTGAAACCTGTGTCGGTGTCGCGTACCACGCCGACCAGTCGCTCGCGAACGGCGTCAAGCGAAGCACCATCTCGAAGAACAGCGCGGTGACGAGAGCGAGAACCCCGAACCTCCACAGCACGCCGGCACCCATGCCGAGGATGAGGAGCAGGTAGACGAAACCGCCGAGAGTGGGCTCCTCCACTTGTACGCCAATGAGAAGCCCTAAGAGCATGCCGAGAAGGCCCAACGCAACCCAAGCCCGTCGAACGACCATCCAGAGCAACACGAAGATGAGCACGATTAAGAAAGCGTTGCTGATCGACGTGATGAGCTGTCCCGTGAGCACGAGGAGCGAGAAGCGAAAGCCGGCGGTCGCGATGAGACCGGCCGCGGTCGGGGTCTGTGACGTGGTGAGCGCGTAGACCGGCCCGGAAAGAGCCATCAACGTACCCACTGCCGCGCCGATGAGGAGGTCTCGTCCAACGAGCGGGTCGCGAGTATGACCCGAGAAGAGTCGCGTCCAGCCGATAAGCCCCTGGGGCCACAGCCGTCTGACATACGGCTCGAGCGCCATGTAAATCAGCCACGTGAGTGCCCCGGGAAAAAGTGAGTTGGAGCAACCTCGGATGAAGTGGTCGAGCTCGATATTCGGATCACCGTAGCGCTCTGCGAGCAGTATCCACGCCGCGAGGTTGAGAAAGAACATCACCGCGCCGAGCCCGAGGGCTCGCGTCTTGTCGCCGCGCCCGAGGCGGAGATTGCGATAGGCGAGAAACACGGCGCTGCTCAGTACGAGGACCATGATGAGAGGGGCGATGAATACCGCGATATCTCGGGCGCTATCCACCTCAGCTGCGTCCGACTCCGCGATCGTTTCCCACGCCCCGAAGCTCTTGAACCACACGACGCGGTTCCCGATCGCTGCTGCCTCGAACCGCATCCCGCGGGCCAGCCAGGCCGCGCGCGTGTCCGCAAAAACAGGAGGTCGACGCTCAGGCGCCGTCGAGGCCGCGGTGTCCGTGATGTCCGCGTGTGCGAGAAGGGAGGACCAGTCCGTGCGTGCGGCCTCCGTCGGCGCCCTTGTCTCGCCGGGCACAGCCCTTAACTCTAGCAGCCGACCCTCCGCGTCGAGCTCGAGCGAGATCATGCCGGCCACGTCTGGCGGCGGATCCCTTTGGTTGGGTCGGGCGCGCCCCTGATTTATCGGCACCAACGGCTCCGGGCTTTCGCGGTACCAGAAGCGTATGGCCGGCGGTCGTCCCTCTTTCAGGACCTCGAAGCCATCGTCTTCATCCGCGACGGCTTCGAGGTAATCACTGTCCACGGTGAATCCGTAGATCGCGTGGGGTTTGGCGTCGAAGCCGAGCTCTTGGATGATCGTCTCCGCGCGATCGATGAGCACCGCCGGCGGCTTGGCGAACGGGACCTGGTTGATGAGGACGACGGGGGCTCTCGCGAGATAGACCAGGACGAGTCCCAGGAGTGCGACCGCCACGGCGCCAACGGCCCACGGCGCCGGCAGGGCCTTTTTCTCTCCCGCCGCCGCTACGAGATCGGGCGATGGGGTTCGACCGGCAGCGAGCGCTTCCGCGAGCGCGTCGCCACCCGGTAGCATCGCGGACAGCGTCAACGCGGAGCTTGGACGATCCGCGGGTGACGACTCGAGACAGCGAAGGATCGCTGCTTCGGTCTCTGCGCTCAGCTCGCGGACGGACGACGACGGAGTCGGTACGCTCCAGTTCTTATGCGCGCTTACGATCTCGGGGATGCTCTTTGCGTCGAGCGCACGACGTCCGGTGAACAGCTCGTACAAAATGAGTCCAAGTGAGAAAAGCTCGCTTTGGACGGAGACCTCTTGCGAGCTGAGCTGCTCGGGCGCCATGTAAGCGGGTGTTCCCGAGCCGGCGTCGGAGTCGTCGTCCGCAAGGCTCGCGAGACCGAAGTCGGTAATCCTAACTTTCCCATTTTCGTCGATGAGGACGTTCGCGGGCTTGAGGTCACGGTGCAGCACATTCTGATCGTGCGCCGCGGCGAGTCCGGCGCACAGCTGTCGTGCGATCTCGAGCCCGCGCTCTTCGGGTAGCCGCCCGACGCGTCGAAGCAGAGAGGCGAGATCCTCTCCTTGGACGTATTCCATGGAGAGGAACGGGCGACCGTCGACCTCGCCGAGATCGTAAACGCGGCACACGTTCGGATGTGTCACCTGCCGGGCGATGCGCAGCTCCTTGTGAAAGAGGGAGAGGCGATGTGGGTCCGAGGCGAGCTCTTCGGGGAGGAACTTGAGAGCGACCTCTTGGTCGAGTGTGAGATCTTGCACGCGAAAGACTTCACCCATCCCGCCTTTCCCGATGACGCCGACCATGCGATAGCGTCCTGCGAGCACGTCGCCCGGCTGGAAGCCCGCGCTTCGGGCCGGGGCCGGGGAGGGATCGCTTGCGCGAAAACTCGTTTCGTCTTCTTCGTTCTCGTGGTCTTGATCGTGAGCCGTCATTTCAGCTCGTCCGCGTACGGTCCCAGGATGGCGCGGCGTTGGCTTGCCGGATCCTGCTGCCTCGACCCCGCGAAGAAGACGACCCCGAGAAGCGTCCAGCCCGCGATGATGAGCCACTCCTGCGGCCAGATGAGAGCCGAGGGGCTGCCGGGAAGATAGAGTCCGATGAACAAGAGCGTGGCCAAAAGGGCGGCGCCTCCGACGAGGGTGGGGCTCGGTACCCGATACGGGCGTGGGAGCTGCGGGTTCGTTCGTCGCAACCGTAGGAAGGAGACGACGACGAGAAAATAGCCGAGCACGGTCGCGAGCCCCCCGGCATCTACGAGCCAAACGAGCACTTGGCGTCCGAAGAACGGTGCCAAGATCGAGATCCCCGTGAGGAGCACGATGACCGCGACGGGCGACTCGTATCTGGGGTGCAGGCGCGCGAACATGGAGGGAAGCATCCCACCCCGCGCCATCGCGAACAAGAGCCTCGACGCGCCGATGAAAAAGGCGTTCCAGCTCGTGATGATTCCCAGCAGTCCGCCGAAGATGAGAGCCCTTGCTCCCCATGGGCTTCCGTAGACCGCCGCCATTGCGTCGGCCGTGACCAGCTCGGAGCTCGAGCGCGCGTCCGCATCGAGATTCATCGAGACGGTCCACTGGACGAGCACGTACCAGGCGGTCGCGAGCAGGATCGAGATCAAGATGAGCTTGCCGACGGCGCGAAATGGAACCGAGATCTCTTCCGCGACTTGCGGGATGACGTCGAAGCCGAGAAACAAGAACGGCGTCATGATGACGACGCGAAAGAAACCGGCGGTGTCGGTGAAACGGGGTGCTAGGTTCGCCGTGTCTCCAGTGACGCTACCCGGGATGAAGAAAGCGAGTCCGACGAGGAGAAGCGTCGTCGCGGCCGCACCTTGAATGAATGCGGACATCCGGATGCCGAAGAAGTTGACGACTCCGATGCCGATCGCACCGGCGATCCCGACGAGCACCCAAGAAAGGTAGACGTCCCACCCGGCGACCGTATAGAGGAACCCTGACGAGAGTCCGCCGAACACATATCCGGCGACAGTCGGAAGAGACACGACCTCGAACGCGACGACCGTCATGTAAGCGAGGACGAGCGCCCAGCCACAAACGAACGCCGCGTGCCGCCCGATTCCGGCATAGGTAAATGCGAGCTCTCCACCCGCGCGCGATAGAGACGACGTCAGCTCCGCGTAAGTGAGTCCGACGAGAAACACCATGACCGCGCCGAGCGCGAAGGCGAGGGCGGAGCCGATCGTGCCGGCCCGTCCAATCATCTCACCGGAGAGGACGACCCAGCCCCAGCCGATCATCGCACCGAAGGCGAGCGCCAGGACGTCGCGCCGACCGAGGATCTTGGTCAGCTCCTGTCGAGCGCCCGTGCTCACGCTCGAAAGTGTACCACCGCCGTTTTCTATGGCGCGCGAACCCGTGACACCCCGATTTTCCTCTTCATGAAAGCCGCTCCATAGACGCGTTCGGCAGCGTAGCGGTTATGTGCCGGACAAAGCAGCCGAAGTGCACCTTCTTCGTGGCTTCGGTAGATGGCGAAAGGCTTGGTGTGGTCGACCTGTAGTCCCGTTGTGGATGCGCACCTCCGGCCGTCAGGAGCACGATACTCGCAGCGATATTCGCCGCGCTCGAACACGCGCTCAACGACTGCAGCGGCGATGTGACGGGACGGCGCACGTTGGCGCGACTGAGAGGTCTCGTTTGAACGAGATTTGCTCCCGGCGTTCTCTTCTCGATGTCTCCGTCGCTCGATCCTCTTCTTTGGGTCCTTCTTCTCGAGTGCGACGTCGACCGCCGCCTCCACGATCGCGGCGACGTGTCTCTCGGCGCGCTCGATGCCAAGGACCTGCGCGAGTCGCTCGAACTTGTCTCTGAAATCTCGACCCGCCGAAAAGCGGAAATTGAAGACGTCCGTTCGTGCCGGTTGCACGATGGGGGCGGAGTGCTTTGCCCCGGTAAGAGGATTCAGAGCGGACGTTTCCGGCACCGCGGGAGGAGGGGCCGGTCGTTGCCGGATCGACGGGGCGAACACCGGTTTCGGACGAAGCGCGACCAGGTATTCCTCGGTCCGCTTCCGCGTCTTGCCGGCACAGTCGGAAATGAGCTTATCGACGTTGCTCTCGGAAAGGTGCGCCGCCAGGAGGCTCGCCACGGTCAGGCTCAAGCGCCCGCTCGCGATCGCTGTCAGCACCTGAGGAAAGCGCCGGCTGACATTGGCGACGTGCACTCGTGCCGGCACGGCACCCTCGCTTAGATTCAGCCGCCGCACGCAGTATTCGTAGAGGCTGCCGAAACCCATCTCTAGGGCGGTCTTGCGCTCTGCCATCTCCGCGAGGTGTGTGATGAGCTTCGCGACGCTCGCATTCTCCGAACGGACCACTTGCTGGGCGGAGCGGTCTAGCGCTTCGAGCGAAAGAGTGTGGAGCTTTGCGGCGTAGGCTTTGAATTCTTGCTGAACAGGGTCGGGCACGGTCGTCTTCCTCCTTTTGAGCTATGGAGGTGCGACCAAGGCTGGCACCGCAGAGTGGCCCGCTACCTAGGTGAAAGTATAGTGGAGAATATTGGGAGAGTCAAGTGAAAAAAAGGTCACTCGACCGGTAACGAGTCGCTTCGACTCCTCTTTCGATCGAGTCTAGCGCGCCTGCCGAACGCCACGGATGTGGCGCTGCCTGCGGCTCGTATCGTTCACCAAGCGACGGCGGACGACCTCGTTCGAACGAGATGGAACGCCTTCGTAATGCGCGATGTGCTTCGGCAAATCTAGAACCCGATCTTGCGCATCACGAAACGCGGCAAGTTTCGAATCACGAGCATCACAAAGCGCCACATGCCCCGCGTGTAGACCACCGGCTTGCCGCTCTCGACCGCTTTCAGAATATCGCGTGCGACGTCGTCGGCCTCACCGGCGAACGGCGGCGGCTTCAAGCCGGCGGTCATGCCCGTCTTGACGAATCCCGGCTTGATGCAAACCGTCTTCAGCCCTTGCTCGCGAAACTTGTGGTCGAGTCCTTCGAGGTAGGCGGAGAGGCCGGCTTTGCTCGCGCCGTACAAGATGACGGGCTTGCGGCCGCGTTCGCCCGCAACCGAGGAGAGCGCACACAGGGTCCCTCCGCCGTCGGCTAACAGCCGTACACGCGCCTCTTCGAGGAAGACGATCGTGTTCGCGAAGTTGACCGTCAACAATTCCCGCGCGCGTTCGCGTGATGCTTCCAGCTCTTCTTGAGTCCCGAAGAGCGCCGCGGTGACGATGACGGCGTCGATCTTGTCGAGATATGCCCAGGCGGCATCGAGCGCGGGAGCGAAGGAGTCGGGCTTCGAGAGGTCGCAGACAACGGACGCGACAGACGTGTCGTTCGGCGCGCGGATCCGCATGTCTTCGGCGGACTTCAAAACGTCCTCCTCGTTGCGACCGAGAAGACAAACCGCGTGGCCTTTCTCGACGAGGAGCCTTCCGAGAGCACGGCCGATCCCTTTGGTCCCTCCGAGCAAGACGATGTTCATGGCGGGTCTCCCAACACGCGCACCGATTGCGCGCTGCGGATGCGGAGCTCGGGGTCCCAACGCTTGCGGACCTCGGTCCAGGCGTCGAGGCGTGGCTCCATCTTTCGAAAATGCTCCGCGCGCGTGAACGCGTCTTTTGCGAGATACATCCGGCCGCCCGCGTCGATCACGGCTTCGTTCATCGCGTCCACGGCGGATTGCGTCGATCCGTCCACGGGGAGGTCGAGTGCGATCGACACGCCGGGAAGCGGAAAGGAAAGGAGGCCGCGACCCTCGTCGGCGCAGTCCTTCACGACGCACAAGAACGCCGTCGCCCGTTTGCGCACCAGGTCGATGAAGGGCGCGACGGCATCGGCTTCGGGCAGGACGCATTGGTACTGTGTGAAGCCTCGGTCGCCGTAGATGCGATTCCAACGGAGGATGCGATCGAGAGGGTAGAAGAATGACTCCGGGTTCGTAACGCCGGGGGACAACCCTTGCCGCAAGTAGGTCCACGCGTTGTAGGCGCGCATCGAATGGCGATTGAGAACGAAATTGGGAAACGAGAACGGGACCGTGACCGGGCGAAGCGACCTGGGGGCCGTCGAGGGCGCCTCTTCGGGAGTGGCCCATCGCCCCCGACTCAGCATCCCGCGCCCTCGTCCGAGGCAGTCGAGCCAGCCGACAGTGAACGGCCACGACGCGGCGGAGTCTCTCAACGCGCGCACGAGGGCCCCGATATCATCGCAACGCTGACGCTCCTCGAATATCCACGGGGCGGAGATGGAGCGCATCTTGAACGAAACTTCGAGGATGTGGCCGGTGAGCCCCATCCCTCCAACCGTTGCCCAGAACAGCTCACCCTCGTGCTCGGGTGAGCACTCGACGAGTCGGCCGTCGGCGACCCGCATGAGGAGCCCCTTGACGTGTGCGCCGAACGTCCCGTCGACATGGTGGTTCTTGCCGTGGACGTCCGCGGCAACCATCCCGCCGAGCGTGACGAACTGAGTGCCCGGCGTCACCGGCGTGAACCATCGTCGCGGGAGGAAGACGCGGTTGAGCTCTTTGAGGGATAGGCCCGCCTCGGCCCGGAGGATCCCCGTCTCCGGGTCGAACGCGATGATGCGGTCGGCGAGAGTCGTCGTCGCCACGTCGAGGACGCTGGGCGGAGGCAGCGCCGAGTCTCCGTAGGAGCGACCGAGGCCCCGCGAGAGCACCGCTCCTTTGCTCAAGGCAGCGAGGTCGTAGGCGAACACCTCTCGCCCCGGCTTCGGAAGGCGTCCCCATCCCGAAAGCGTCGGTGTTGGCCTCGTCATCAGCGTGGTAGTTTTATCCATCAGGGCGAAGTGACGCTATGTTAACCTCGACCGTGATGCTCAGACTCTTAATTATCGCTTTCGTAGCGCTAACGATGGCACCGGTCGCTTCGGCACAACGCGCGCACCTCAACAAGGTGGTCGATCTTTTGGCGGACGGCAAGCCGGTCTTCGGCTTGTTCTCGGGGCCCAAGACGCCGGAGAGCGCGATGCACATCGCTACGACCGAGGCGGACTTCATCTTCTACTCGATGGAGCAAGGGCCGTTCGACGTCGATGGCATGCAGGTCTACATGCAATTCACGATGGACCGCAAGGTGCTTCGCTCGAACCGGCACGACGACCATCCGCTCGTCACCCGGATCCCGCCCATTCGCGACGGCCGGATCGAGGCGCAGGACCGGACGAAGAGGATCCTGGATGCGGGTGTTTTCGGCGCCGTGTTTCCTCATGTGATGGACGCCGAGGAAGCTGCCCACGCGGTGGCCTCGATGCGTTTTCGGCCGAACGGGCTGCGTCCGCCCGATGTCGGAGCCGCGGCCCGCTACTGGGGCCTCGACGAGGACGATTACCGCACGCACGCGGACTTGTGGCCGCTCGCGGAGAACGGTGAGCTCGTCAGTGTCATCTTGATCGAGGACCAGGTCGGGATCGGAAATGCGCGCGAGATCGCGTCAACGGCAGGCGTCAGTGTCGTGATCCCGGGCCCTGGAGACCTGCGGCGTGCCTATGAAGGCAACATGGAGGCGGTCGAGGAAGCTATCCAGACGACCCTCGCCGCGTGCAAGGAGTTCGACGTCGTGTGCGGCATCACCGCGGGCGTCGACGATATCGAAAAACGATTGGATGAAGGGTTCCGCTTCTTCATCGTCACCGCGCCCGAGGCGATCGCCGTCGGGCGCCGGGCGTCCGGCCGATAGACCGCGCGCAGGGGGAGACGACAATGGCAACATCGGAAACGCCCACGAAACCGGATCTCTTGGCGCGCGATCAGGCGCATCTCATTCACCCGCTCCACAATCCGTCGGCGCATCAGGCCGGTCACGTCTGGGCGAAAGGTGAGGGGGCGCGGCTCTATGACACGGACGGCAAGGAATACATCGACGGCTTGTCGGGCCTATGGAACGTGTTCGCGGGGCACGGTCAAAAAGAAATGGCGCAGGCGGCGGCCGAGCAGATGGAGACGCTCGGTTACTGCTCGGGCTACACCGGAAGCTCCAACAGGCCGGCCATCGAGCTCGCCGAGCGCTTGTCGGAGTGGGCCTATCCGTCGATCAATCACTTCTTCTTGACGTCGGGAGGCGGAGAGTCGAGCGATAGCAGCTTCAAGACCGCTCGGTACTACTGGAAGCGAATGGGGAAGCCCGACAAAACGAAGGTCATCTCGCGGCAGTGGGGCTATCACGGCGTCACGCTCGCTGCGATGAGCGCGACCGGGATCTCGAGTTACTGGCCGATGTTCGAGCCTCGGGTCCCGGGGTTCGTCCATATCCCGTCGCCCTACCCTTACCGCTATGAGGGCGAGGGCGGAGTCAGCCAAGGCGTCGCGGCTGCGAACGAGCTCGAAAAGGCCATCCTCGCCGAAGGACCCGATACGGTCGGCATGTTCCTCGCCGAGCCGGTACAGGGCGCGGGCGGCGTGATCGTCCCGCAGGATGACTACTTCGCTCGGATTCGAGAGATCTGCGATAAATACGAAGTCCTCCTCGTGTCGGACGAGGTCATCACCGGCTTCGGCCGCACCGGCACCAAGTTCGGGCTCGAGCACTGGAACGTCGAGCCGGACATTATCCAGTTCGCGAAGGGCGTCACATCCGGCTATTTTCCACTCGGAGGTATCGGGATCAGTGATGCCATCGCGGAGGTCGTGAACAGCGGCGACCCGGTCTGGATGCATGCCTATACCTACAGCTCGCACCCGGTCGGTTGCCGCGTGGCGTCCGCCAACCTCGATATCATCGAGCGGGAAGGGCTCATCGGCCTGGCCGCCGAGCGCGGTGCCCGCCTCCAGAAGGGGCTGACCGACGCCTTGGGCGACCACGCGCATGTGGGCGAGGTGCGCGGGCTCGGATTGATGTGTGCGGTCGAGATCGTCGCGGATAAGGCCACGAAAGAAGAGTTTCCCGCGAGCGATAAGACCGGGCCGAGAATCTTTGCCGAGGCGGAGAAAAGAGGGCTTTTCTCCAGAGTCCGTGGTGACGTGTACGTTCTCGCGCCTCCCGCGGTCGTTACCGAGGGTGAAGTCGATCGGATCGTTAATACGGTGGCGGAGGCCGTGACGACGGTCCTTGGCTGACGTTTCGCCCGGCCAACATGCGCTCCGTGATGGACTGTGCTACCCTAACTTATTGAGTCCACAGGAGCGGTTATTGAAAATGGAGCCAATCCGAAAAATCGACATCGAACCCCGGCAGGATGCGGACGTCGATACGACGAGCGAGATACTGCGCGAGATCGCTCGAGATGCGCGCAGTTTGAAAGCTCGTTACCTTCGCGAGACCATCGTGCCCGAGGGCGGCGAGTAGCCAAGCCGTAGCCGCCCGTTGCTTTTCGGTCGCCTCATGGGTCAGGAGACCGAATACGCTATTCGTTTCTCTCCCAAGCTAGGCCATCCGGGAAACGACACCATCTACCGTTTTCTCGCCGAAGCGATCGGCAGCCACGTTCGAACCGAGCCGGGTCTCTACACGCAGCGCCCGCAGATCTTCACCCAGAACGGTGGGGCATTTCATTACGAGTGTTTGCCTTACGGACACGAGGGTGGGCTGATCGAGGGCGCGACCCCGGAGTGCCGCGGGCCGTCCCAGTTACTGCTCTATCAGAAAGCGCAAGAGGCGCTGCTCCTCAAGGCGATTCCCATCGCGGAGAAGCGCCTCGGCGTGCACGGGCACCCCGGAAAGCTCGGCTTGCTCAAGAACTGCCGCGACGCGGAAGGCCATGTCTATGGAGCTCAAGAGAGCTTCGAGGCCGAGGTGGCGTCCGGCGCGTCGATGTTCGTCTATCGGGTCGGCCTCTTGGCGCTCCTTCCGTTGCTTGCGCTGACATTCATCATCCGCCGCGTAGCGGTACTCATCGCGCTGATCGGACTCACGGTCGCGATGCTCGGTGCCGTCATCGCGGCGCTTCCGCCCTTCCGGAGCCGCTCCTGGCTCGATCGCCTCACCAACGTGAAAGAGCAGAGGAACGAGCGACGCTTGTATCGAGTCTCGCTTTGGCTCAATCGACCGTTCGCGTCGTTGTTCTCGCGATGGCTGAACTTGTGGGCCTTCAAGCGCATCCGCAACCACGGTCATGCTTTCTTCGTGTCGCGAGCCGTCTATTCGGGGGCGGGGAGTGTCGACGAAAGCGGCCGCTTCGTTCTCTCCGAGAAAGCGCCGGCGATCAATCGAGTGGTGCCGCGCGGCCACCCGGAGGATCGCGCGATCTTCGATACCGGTAACCTCCTAAAGATCGCTTTGGGCGCCGACGCCCATTTTCACTTGCTCCGAGGCCTGTTCTCGCAGCGCCAGAGACTTCAGCTCGGCCTCGCCGATTCGAGCATGCTCGAGGAGGCCGAGTTCCTCAAGATGGGCACGACCGCGCTCGTGGTCGACATGGCGGAGACCGGCTGGCTCGAAGACGCACCTATGCTCTCGCAGCCGGTAGAAGCCTTGCACACGCTGGTCGCGGACCCGACCCTCGAAGCGACGGTGACGACGACGAGCGGTGAGCTCTCCGGTCTCCAGATCCAGCGCTACTACCTCGAGCGCGCCAAGGCCTTCGTCGCGGATTCGAAAGCGACGTCTCTCGAAGCCTCCGAAGTCGTGGGTTTGTGGGAAGAAGTGCTCACCGCACTCGAAGCCAAGGAAATGGACAGGCTCGTTGGACGGATCGATTGGGTAACGAAACGCTATTTACTGGAGGGTTGTGAGTCCCGAGGCGATGCGGCGATGATGAAGACCATCGACCTCCGCTACCACGAGATAGGAGACGGCTACTCCGCACAGTTCGCACGCACCGGTAACGTGCAGCAGCTGCTCTCGCCGGATGAGATCGAGAACGCGGTCAGCGAGCCGCCGGAGGGAACGCCCGCCTACGCGCGCGGACGATTCATCCGAAGCCGGGAGTCCAACTTGGCTCCGGTTCGGATTTCATGGCATTCCGCTCTCATCGGCGGAGGCCTCAAAGGTAAGCTCATCCGTTTTCCGACGCGGCCAGAAGCCGAGTCCGATCGGGGTACCGATGGGGGGGAATAGCTTCGGAGAAGTTTTTCGAGTGACGACCGCGGGTGAGAGCCACGGACCCGGCTACGTCGTGATCATCGACGGCACCCCGGCGGGGATCGAGCTAAGCGTGGAGGACCTCTTGCCGGACCTGGCGAGGCGACGCCCGGGGCAGTCTTCGATCACGACCAAGCGCGATGAAGCGGATATCCCGACGATCCTCTCCGGTGTGTTCGAAGGCAAGACAACGGGAACGCCCATCGCGATTACGATCGAGAACAACGATCAGCGATCGAAGGATTATTCAGAGAACCGCGACAAGTACCGCCCCGGCCACGCCGACTTCACCTTCGACCAGAAGTTCGGGGCGCGTGACTACCGAGGGGGCGGCCGTTCCAGTGCACGAGAAACGTCGGTGCGGGTCGCAGCCGGTGCGGTCGCGAAGAAGCTCCTTCGGGAACGCTACGGTGTCTCGGTGCTGGCCTATGTGAAGCAAGTCGGTGACATCGTTGCCCCGGACATGGCTCCGGACGCGATCACGCTCGAGCGAGTCGAGTCCACCGAGGTGCGTTGCCCGGATCGCGCGACCGCGAAGCTCATGATCGAGAAGATCTCCGAAGTCCGTCGCGATCGGGACTCGATCGGGGGCATCGCCGAGATTGTTGCCACCGGCGTTCCCGCCGGATGGGGCGAGCCGGTCTTCGATAAGCTCAAGGCTGATCTCGGAAAGGGCTTGCTGAGCTTGCCGGCGGTGCTTGGCGTCGAGATTGGCGCAGGATTCGCCGTCGCGAGCATGCGAGGGAGTCAGGCGAACGACGCGTTCGTGAAGCGAGGCGATGCGATCGTGACCCGCACGAACCGTCACGGCGGGATGCTGGGCGGCATCTCTTCCGGAATGCCGATCGTCGTGCGCTGCGCGGTGAAGCCGACGAGCAGTCTCCCACAGCCCCAGGACACGGTGACGCGCGACGGGGAGCCGACGACGATCGAGACCAAAGGGCGTCACGACCCGTGCTTACTGCCGCGCTTCATACCGATGGCCGAGGCGATGATGGCGATCACGCTCGCCGATCACGCGCTCCGGCACGAAGCGCAGCGATAGCGAAGACGGTCGCGCTACTTCCAAGCGAAGCGCGGCTGCTCGTAATGAGCGACTCGGGTCTGTCGGCCATGGAGGACCACCTCGCGCATTTGATAGATCAATGCCGCGGTCGGCGCCCAGATCGTCGTCCCCAGATGCTCGACCGGTAGGCAAATCAGCGGGTGCTCGCCGTGATCGTTGGATAAGAGCCGCGGAATGTCAGGTGTCTCGAGCACTTCGAAGGGAACGAGGTAGGCAGCGTGGACCTCGGATGGGTCAGGGACGAGCGTTGGTCGCTCCACGCCGTCGAAGACGACGGGCGTGATGACGAAGCCGGAGCGGGTGCGGAAATCGTCGAGAAGACCGAGGCAAGCGCTATCCGGTAGCGCGAGCCCAACCTCCTCGCGAAGCTCTCTCGACGCCGTCGAGACGGAGCTCTCGCCGGCGTCTCCGCGGCCACCGGGGAGTGCCCACTGGCCCGCGTGCCGGCGCAGGTTCAGCGGACGCCGCGTAAGAACGAAGCAGGCTTTGCCGTCGTCGTCCGGAACGAGCGTCATGGCGACGGCGGCGCGGATGAGGCCGTCGTCGTCGATCGCGCGCCGCTCGAAACGAGCGACGTTGTCGCGCGCTCGATCTCGAAACGAGCCATCGAACAAGATCGTCACGACGGAATCATAGTATGGACCGCCTTCCTCCGGCCTCGCCCAGACGCTAATAGGTGCCGGGTCGATACGTGTCTGACCTGTGCGCGGCCCGGCTTTCGACCTCTTCCGTACCGAGAACTTCGAAGCGGCGGGCCAAGCGGTTCCCCGCATCGTCGACGACGGTGACGAGGTGACTTCCCGCAGAGATGTCGAGAGCCTGCTGGTGGATCTCCGTCGTCTCCCCGAGATAGCGCTCATCCAAATGCCAGTACAAGGTCGCCTGCGGGCGGCGGTGCACGGCTTCGAAGACCGTCCGGCCACGAACGCCCCCAAGCTCGACTGGGATATAGAGCTTCGTACCTGCTTCCGGATAGAGAAAGGCAATGGGCGCGTCGCCTCGTGTCTCGCGGTACTCGTCTCTGCAGTCCGGGCGGAAGCTCGGAAGACCACGGTAGCCTCCATGCCGTCTCCGATAGAAGTACTCCATGCCGGCCGGGAGCACGAAGCGGGTCTCGTGTGCCATTCTCGACGGCGTCTCGCACCCGCCATGGACCCGCAGTCCGGATACGGGGTCCAGATGGACGCGACGATGAAACGGACTCATCCGGTCGAAATGGCTGTTCGCTGGCGCCCAAACGGATTCGGTCTCGCATCCGCCCCCCGCGAGGTAGCCGTCGGCTCGGCAGACCGCGAGCTGTTTCAGATGTAAGAAGGGTTTTGGAAACCACTCGGCCGGCTCCAACCGGTTCAACAGATCGAAGAGCAGCGGCGCGGCGACGCGGGCCCCGGTCAATCCCGGCCTTCCTTCACCGCTCGCGTTTCCCACCCAGACAGCGATGGTGTGCGCAGGCGTCGTCCCGATGGCCCAGCCGTCGCGCAGGCCGTAGCTCGTGCCCGTCTTCCACGCGACCCGGCGTGAGCTTTGAAAGGCCCGCCAGTAACGTTCGTTTCCCGGCCGCTGTACCGCGAGGAGCGCTTCGAGTGTCAGCCACGCGCTGCCGGGGCCGATCTCTGCGTTTCGGGATATCTCCGGCTGGTGCTCCATCGATACGGTGAGCCGTCCGTACGGCGCTGGTCGTCCGGCTCGCGTATGGGAAGCGATGCGTGCAACGTTCGCATACGCCTCGGCGATGTCCCAGATCGTCGTCTCCGCGCCGCCTAGAATAAGAGGAAGCCCGTAGGCTGAAGCCGATCGATGAAGCGTCGTCAGCCCGAGCGCTCGTAGGAAATCGTAGAAGCGCTCGACACCGTACCGTCGAAGCATGCGTACGGCGGGAACGTTCAGTGATTGTGCGAGCGCTTCGTCCGCGCGGACGGCGCCGCGATAGAGCCTATCGAAGTTCTCGGGCATGTAGCCGTCATACTGGGTCGGCACATCGGCGACGAGCGCGCCGGGCAGGATGTCGCCGGACTCCAGCATGGCCGCGTAGAGAAGCGGTTTGAGAATGCTTCCGGTGCTCCGCGGACGCCGGATGATGTCGACGGCGCGGCCGAGTTGCGGCTGCCCTGGTGTCGTTTCACCGTTGCCGACATAGGCGAGGACTTCGAGCGTGCGGTGGTCGACGATCATCGCGGCGGCGTTGTGGATCCCTTCGAGCTCGAGCCGCGCGATGTGACGACCGACGACGTCACGGGTCGCCTTCTGCAGCGATGGGTCCAAGGTCGTCTCGAACCGATAGCGGCTGTCGCGCTCTCGTGCTCGCAACGTGTCGAGAAGGTGGGGAGCGTTTCGAGGGAGCGGCTTTGGCCGGTCGGGCAGTGGCTCCGTCTTTGCGAGGGAAAGCTCGAGAGCCGTGATGGTGCCGTTCGCGAGGAGCCTCGTGAGCAAGCGATTGCGTTTCGCTTCGAGCGCGCCACGACCCTTCCCCGGGTGGATCAATGATGGACTATTGGGAAGCACGGCAAGGGTCGCGGCCTCCGCCCATGAGAGAGTCTCGGGGCTCCGCGCGTAGTAGCGCCACGAGGCCGCGTGAAGCCCTACGACGTTCCCCCCGAAAGGCGCGTGGCTCGCATAGAGAGCGAGGATTTGGGATTTATCCAGACGCCTCTCGAGCCGGAGCGCGAGGAGCATCTCCACGACTTTCTCGTGAATCGTCCGCGGAGGGTTTTGCCGAGAGAGGCGTATGACCTGCATCGTGATGGTGCTCGCGCCGCTGACGACGCGACGTTCCGTTATGACCTGGCGGATCGCCCTCGCGAGCGCCAGGGGGTCGACCCCTTCATGGTCGAAGAATCGGC
>Ga0315338_1000255_pt1 | contig 168186 bp, 298 predicted proteins | sample ASW8metaG_FD_204518 | JGI IMG/M metagenome (GOLD analysis project Ga0315338, IMG submission 204518) | Ammonia-oxidizing marine archaeal communities from Monterey Bay, California, United States - ASW #8 | ecosystem: Environmental > Aquatic > Marine > Coastal | place: USA: California | collected...
ATCCGGTATTCCCGGTCGCGCCCGTTGCCCCTGTGCTTCCCGTCGCGCCAGTACTTCCTGTCGATCCCGTTGCTCCGGTTTCGCCAGCTCCAGTCGCACCTGTTGCTCCGGTCGGTCCCGTGGCTCCTGTATTCCCGGTGCCACCGGTGCTTCCGGTGCTTCCGGTGCCACCGGTGGATCCGGTATTCCCAGTCGCGCCCGTGCTTCCCGTTGCACCCGTCGCGCCCGTGCTTCCCGTTGCACCCGTCGACCCCGTGCTTCCCGTTGCACCGGTTGGTCCAGTATTCCCGGTCGATCCGGTCGATCCCGTTGCTCCGGTATTCCCCGTTGCTCCGGTGGCCCCGGTTTCGCCAGCTCCAGTCGCGCCCGTTGCTCCCGTCGGTCCTGTGGCTCCGGTATTCCCAGTTGCTCCGGTGCTCCCGGTGGCACCCGTCGACCCTGTTGCTCCGGTGCTCCCGGTCGATCCGGTATTACCAGTTGCGCCGGTGGATCCGGTGGCTCCGGCCGAGCCCGTGCTTCCAGTTGCTCCGGTTGGTCCGGTATTCCCAGTCGATCCGGTCGAACCCGTTGGCCCGGTATTCCCCGTTGGTCCTGTGGCCCCGGTTTCGCCAGCTCCAGTCGCGCCCGTTGCTCCCGTCGGTCCTGTGGCTCCGGTATTCCCAGTTGCTCCGGTGCTCCCGGTGGCACCCGTCGACCCTGTTGCTCCGGTGCTCCCGGTCGATCCGGTATTACCAGTTGCGCCGGTGGATCCGGTGGCTCCGGCCGAGCCCGTGCTTCCAGTTGCTCCGGTTGGTCCGGTATTCCCAGTCGATCCGGTCGAACCCGTTGGCCCGGTATTCCCCGTTGGTCCTGTGGCCCCGGTTTCTCCAGCCCCAGTCGCGCCCGTTGCTCCCGTTGCCCCTGTGGCCCCTGTGGCCCCGGTATTCCCCGTTGGTCCTGTGGCCCCGGTTTCTCCAGCTCCAGTCGCGCCCGTTGCTCCCGTTGCCCCTGTGGCTCCTGTGGCCCCGGTATTCCCCGTTGGTCCTGTGGCCCCGGTTTCTCCAGCTCCAGTCGCGCCCGTTGCTCCCGTTGCCCCTGTGGCTCCTGTGGCCCCGGTATTCCCCGTTGGTCCTGTGGCCCCGGTTTCTCCAGCTCCAGTCGCGCCCGTTGCTCCCGTTGCCCCTGTGGCTCCTGTGGCCCCGGTCGCTCCTGTTGGTCCTGGAGGCCCTCCGAATCCCCCGGAACACGTTTGCCAATTCTCTCCGTCAGAAACAATCGAGACAGACTGATTGTCTACGATGAGCGTAATGCTCGCACCGCCGTCGATCGTCTGTCCGGGAAGCCCCTGAATCGTGACCGTGTTCACGGCGCCCGTGAGGGCTTTGATGCAAACCTCCCAATTCGGGATCTGCCGTGCGGTGGGCAGCGTGACGGTTACGGCTCCAGCCGTCGAATCTACGAGAACGAAAATATGATCAAGGGTCAGCTCAACATCGGAATCCGCAGACAGCGTTGGCTGTCTTGGCCAATTGATGTTCGTGGGCTGATATTGGTCGGTCATCGGATGCTCGACGGGCGTCGAAGTCGAATGGATTCTCGAGCCACATTCTACCACTCCAGGGCATGGAATGACCGCTCTGGAGGCCTCGTGGGCGGGATCGATCAGCCCGGAATCGGCGAGCGAATTTTTCGCAAGAAACGGGTGCCGCAGCCCTTGCGACCCGGCGAGTCCTGCAGCCCATGTGCGGGCTCAGGGCTCGCTTTGTACACGATTCAGACCTGTGTTAGGTTGCCCTCGTGCTCGCCACGCAGCAAGATAAAAAAGACGTGTGCCTGACGATGATCGTTCGAGACGAATCGAAGGTCATTGAACGATGCCTAAAAACGGTGCTCCCCTACATCGATTCTTGGGCCATCACCGACACAGGATCCGAGGACGATACGATGGAGATCATCGAACGCGTCATGAAGGGCACGCCTGGAAAGCTCTACCAGGAACCTTGGGTCAACTTCGGAGCCAACCGGACGATCGCTTTTCGGAATGCGCAAAACCACGGGAGATACTCCCTCATTCTGGATGCCGATGACGTTTTCACCGTCGAATCCGAATTCTCCTGGCCGAAGATGGAACTTTCCCACTACGAAATGGGTGTAGAGATGACGGGTACATCTTTCTCTCAAGCCCGGCTGCTGCGCACCGATCTGGATTGGGAATGGGCCGGAGCTGTCCACGAATACCCGGCCTTGGACGAATCGAAAGCAAATCTTCCGGCCCCGACTATTCACGGAGCCACCATCGTCTCAATGCCCGATGGCAATCGGCGGATGCTCGATGACAGCAGGAAATACCTGGCCGATGCCGAGCTTTTGGAGGCTGAGCTGAGAAGGAACCCGGAAGACCTTCGCTCAGTCTTCTATTTGGCGCAGAGCTACCGGGACGGCGGCAAGCTACAAAAGGCGATCGATGCTTACCGAAGGAGAGCTGCTGCTGGTGGATGGCCAGAGGAAAAGTGGTACGCGCAATATCAGGTCGGAGTGCTACTCGATCGCCTCGCAGACGAAGGCGACAACCCGGATCGGTCGACCGACCTCAGGGGAGAGTCCCTCCTGGCGCATCTTGAGGCATATCGAATGCGACCCGGCAGGATTGAACCGCTTGTAGCTCTCGCGCGAAGCTTGCGGATGCGCAACGAATACCATCTGGCGCACCTATTCGCTTCTCAGGTCGCTTACGCGGACATGCCAGGCGACCGCCTATTCATCGACATGGCCGCCTACCAGTGGTTCGCTCTCGATGAGTATGCAGTGTGCTGCTACTGGCTCGGAAAGCATGACGAAGCCCTAAGGGCGAATGCAAAGCTTCTCGAGGTTGCGCCAATCGATCAGGTTCCACGCATTCGAGAGAATATACGCCTCAGCAAAGAGGCTCTTTCAGGGAAAGAATAAATCTCTCAGCAAAGAGCCTCGGGTCCATTTTCTCTCGAGCCCAACGTGCCCCGCGCTCGGCCAGGGCTGGCAGCTCGTCAGGCCTCGAGCACACGTCGAGGAGCGCGGACTCGACAGCTTGGATGTCCACCTCCAGGTCTCGCGTGGGGGCAGGGAGGCTCACTATGGGGCACTCCGAACGCTCGAGCCCCGAAGCCCTCCAGACGGAGTCGGGCACCATCTGAGTCGTGCAAAGAGTTACGAGGCCGTCTCCCATGGCCTCAAGCGCGCTCATGCCTATACCCCCGATTTCGCTGAACTGATCGATGTAGACATGACACGCCCGGCGCTGACGAGCCAACTCCTCGTGTGGCACATGCGCACCGTCGGCCACTGGCCCTCCAATGCGCCTGTACTGGACTTGCGGCAGACGCTTTTGAACACGCTCCACGGCGGCATCGATTACCCTCGTCCCCTTGTGACCGTAGTCTGTCGGCGAATGGCATACCGTCAAGCTGTCCAACCGTTCCCAGCCGGCTGAGGGATCCGATTCTTCGACGCCGATAATGGGCTTGCCAAAGCAGGCCACCCCTTCCAAATCTCTCGAAAGCCTCCACAGGTCAGGAGAGGTGATCTGCCCGTCGAACCATTCCGCGTCCAGAGCGTTGTATCGCTCGAAATGCGTCCGATACGACACGCCGGCGTGGAAAATGAATTTCCTCACCTTCGTCCATAGCGCTTCGCGCATTCCGAACAGCATCGCATTCAGATACGTCGAACCCTGGGCGTAAAACGAGTAGTAGTAGTCCGGAAACCCTTCCTCGGCCCAGACTAGAACGTCCAGGCCTTCGCGGATCCACGATTCCATCGCCGCTTTCTGGTCTGGCGTGGAGAAATCGAAGTCAATGTGGTGCTTGCGCGGATAATCGAAGGGGTGAGGGGTGCAGCTACACACCCTGGCTTCCCACCCATCGAGGTAGGTGTTGATCGCCCACGAGATATCCGTACTGACATTCGCAAAGTCCTGAAAAGTTACGAACAGAATCTTTCGCACCTGCCCCTCACCTCCGCAACGGTCGACGATTTTTCGTAGACCCCTTTGGGGCGGCCGGCTTTTGAGGCTGCGGGCGCTCTACAGGCCCATCAAGGCGAGGCCATCCGTACCCCATCGCCGCGATGTCCTTTGCGTAGATCTTCGATACGCGATCGCGTAGATCATTCGTGTAGAACTTCTGCCATTCTGGCCAATGCCCGCTTTCGACGATCTTGTGCCCGGTCGCGGCATGGATGTTCTTGATGGGCTTCCCCTCGAGCACGGGAGCAGGGAATACGCGCTCCGAAAATTGAGAGGGATCGAACTTGATATTGCAGGCCTGGCAGACCTCCTTCATTCCAGACTGGACGTCCTCGAGGTACACCATCTTGTTGAACCTCAGACCTTCCAACCCCTCGAACTGCGGAAAAACGCTCGCGTCCTTTGGGCCCTCTTTCTCGATCTGCTCGATCAGCGCCGTGAAGGAGCAGGCTCGCCCAAGCCCCTCATGGTTGCTCTGATTCCCTACAACCCAGACCTTGTAGAAGCTGACAAGCCTCTCCCAGGGATTTCTCACGACAACGAACTTGAAGTAGGGGTGGTCGTTGAATCCGTCCCGAGCAACATGGAGACTCTTGTCCTCGTACGGCAACGCGGAGTGTACTGAGTTGTGATCCCCAAGCACCGGAAGATCTTTGTCATGGATGGCCAGGTACCACCTCTTGAGCAATGTGCTTCCGCATCGCCCGTTGGTGCACATGATGAATTTGAATCGATCGCTTCTGTGTGCGTAGAACATTACTTCCTCCTAGCAGGATTTCCGTATACCAGCGCCCCTTGGGGCACGTCTTTCGTGACCACTGAGCCAGCTCCGACCATGCAATCCTCTCCGAGTGTTACCCCGCAGATGATCGTCGCATTCGCGCCAACGCTGGCCCCCTTCTTGATGAGTGTTTTTCTGAACCTCTCCGCCCAGTCTCCTGCGGCTCGAGGCAGGATGTCGTTCGTAGTGACGACACCAGGGCCGATAAAGACCTCGTCTTCGACGGTCACCCCCTCGTAGAGGATGGCTCCGTTTTGGATCTTCGCTCGATTTCCAACGATGACGCCGGGGCCAATGTGGACCCCCTCCCCGATGACGCAATCTTCGCCGATTTTGGCACCGCTGGACACATGGCTGAAGGCCCAAATCTTGGTGCCGTCGCCGATCTCGCAGCCCTCATCCACGATGGCGGTGTCATGGATGGATGCCTTACCCATTCATCTCCTCCTTCAGCTCGAGGAACTTCCTGTTACTGGCGAACCCGTCGATCCGCCTCCCTGACATAAACGCCTTCATCTCCAGCAGAAGTGGGGATGCCTTTTCGACGTAGACGGACTCGATCACGTTCTTGTTGTCTTCCGAGAGGCTGTACCTTCGGACGGTTTGCTCGATCAGGTCGCACACGAGATTGCAGTCCGTCTGACGAACACGGATCTCACGCTCCTTGTGGAACGTCTCGTTGCTCCAGATGAATCTGGCAATCTGCCCCTCGACCAGCTTAGCCGTCATGCAGAAGGTGTTTCGATTCCGGCTCGTGGTAACGGACGCGATGCAATCGTCGCCAAACAGTCTCAGTAACAGGTCGATGTCGTGCATTCCGACGTCGACGAAGCTGCTCTCCTTGATTCTCGATACCGGGCGTGCTGAGCAGCGTACGAAGTCGATGCTCAGCACGTTTTTCGGCGTCACATGCCTGCTCAGCGTCTCGAAGCCAGGGTTGAACCTTTCGACGAGCCCAACGGATACGTGGGCGCCCTGAACCAGCGGGAGGTCCCCCGGATCTATCACACCCGGCTTTTCCACGAGAACCGCAGTCGACCTTCTGGTCTCCCAAAGCTCTCTGAGCAGCTCGCCATGTGTGGATGCAGGAGTAGAGACGATGACGTGCGTGTGCATAGCGTAGGACATCACCGACTTCCTACGCACAGGCCCTGCTTCGTGATCGAGATCCCGCCAGTACCAATCGATGTCGAGCATGTCGGCGTATTTCGCATGGAGCTTGCCCATGCTTCCGAAGCCGATTATGAGTAGCTTCTTGGGATTCATCGTTCTCGAATGGCCTTTGCGGCGCCCTCGGCAATCGGGCAGTTCCCGGTGATTCCGAGCCTTTTGTAGGCCGGTTGCTCGTATACCACGTTCGGGTAGTGACCGTGCGATTCGTCGCGCATTCCAAGTTCGGACAACCAGGCTCGCCTGTGAATCTTCAGATTCTCGAGCCCGATGAGGCAAAGCGGTTCGGCAAGCCGGAAGTTGAATCCAATGTGCTCGTGGTTGTACTTGCCAACCTGCCCCTGGTCGCAAATGGACCGGATCTTCTCAGCATCCATGCGAGATCCCTCGGGCACTGCGATCATACCGCCTTCGAACGTCGAGAAATTCTTCGTCTTGTAGAACGAAAAGCAGCCGACGTCGCCGATGGTTCCTGCAAGACGAGCTTCGCTCGAGGTGCTGAAGCAAGGCGTCTGCTCCGAGCTGTGACCAAAAGTGCAAGACGCGCCAAATGCCTGGGCTGCATCCTCAATGACCATCAACCCGTGGGCGCGGGCAGCTTTCATGATCCGCGGCATATTGCACATCCGCCCATAGAGGTGAACAGGGATGATGGCCTTCGTCCTTTCGGTGATGGCACCCTCGATCAGCTTCGGATCGATCAGCTTCGAAACTGGATCGATGTCGACGAATACAGGTCTGGCGCCAGCGATTACGATTGCGTTCGCCGTCGCAATGAACGTGAACGGCGTCGTGATGACCTCATCCCCTGGCTCGAGGCCAAGGGACCAGAGCGCGGCGATCAGCGCGCTCGTGCCACTGTTCACGGCAATCGCGTCTGCGACCCCAAATCGTTCGCGGAACTCTTTTTCGAAACAGTCTCGTACAAAAACAGGCATCTTCCTCTTCCTTTGGTCAGCTGGGCCTAGTAATCCCAGGGCGATTTGTGCCCGAATGGGCTCCCGATCTCGGCGCTTTGCGGCTTCTTCTTCTCGGGTTCCGGCTCGCTCTTCCCTGGGGCGTTCTCCCAGTATCCGAAAAAGTAGTTCCCGAACTCGATCCTCGTCCAGCCCCTGAAATCTTCAGTGCTCCAGGCGCTTTGGTGCAGACCTGAATCCATCCAAAGCGGTGCGAGAACGTAGATTCTTCCGGAGGCGATGCGCTTTACCTGTCTGAGAAGCCCTTCGCCACACTCTCGTGTGAGATGCTCGAGCAGCTCAAGCATCAATATGCACTCGAACTCGTTTTCTGAATATGGAAGTTCGGCACCTTCCAGATCCAAGAGCACGTCCGGGTTGAATCGCTTCAAGCGATCGATCTTGACCGTATTATCGCTCACCGCAGAATAGGCACCGTCGCCGCATCCAATATCCAACGTCCGCTTCCCTTGAACATACGGCAACATGGTGTCGTAGAGAAATCGGTTCGTGTTGACGCGTCTCATGATCCTCGGAGCACGCGCCGGACGCGCGGGCGGCTCGGTGATAATCCTACAACCCGAGCCGCTCGGCTACAACCGCTCCCGCCGTTCTCCCTGTACCTCTCGCTGGTGGCCTGCAGAGCGGGCAAGCCTGTCCTGCGCCGTAGTCGGGGCGGTGGGATTCGAACCCACGCATGTCGGTACCAAAAACCGATGGCTTACCACTTGCCGACGCCCCAATATGGGCTGGCGAGGTAGGGCTCGAACCTACGACCTCCGGAACCAGAATCCAGCGTCTTACCAACTCGACCACTCGCCAGTGTGCTGCACGAAAAGCCGCTCAAGCCCGCGAGGGCCTGGCGGCTAAACTTGCTGCTCCTGGCGACGTCGAATCACGTCCCCTCTCTATCACGGGGACTGGACGCGTGCAAGTGGTAGCCCCGCTCGGACTCGAACCGAGACGCACGAAGGCACCGGAGTTTGAAACCGGCGTGTCTGCCATTCCACCACGAGGCCTTGGTACCTGGAGAGAGATTCGAACTCTCACGTCGCTGGGACAGCCGGGTCTGAGCCGACCGCGTCTACCATTCCGCCACCCAGGCATAATGCGCCTCGTGTTTCAGCAACGGCGCCCCTGCTCAGTACCGAGAGAGGGATTCGAACCCTCACGTCACGAGGACACCGGATCCTTAGTCCAGCGCGTCTGCCGTTCCGCCACCTCGGCATTTGTAGTCCGTGGGGATGGAATCGAACCATCCTGCGCCAAAGCGCCGCCGGGTTACAGCCGGCTGCCATCACCAGAAAGCACCCCACGGATATTGGGTAGTCGATCCGTGGAGCTATAATATCGTTCGTCCATTTTCGTTCCTGTTCCTTTCAAAAGTGGTCGGGGTGGTGGGAGTCGAACCCACCGCCTCCTGGTCCCAAACCAGGCGTCGCACCAACGCGACTACACCCCGATGGCACCCCTGGAGAGACTCGAACTCCCGACCTCCTCGTCCGTAGCGAAGCGTTCTTCCACTGAACTACAGGGGCATCGCACGGCGTGAGAGATTTGAACTCCCATCCCATCGGTTCGAAGCCGAGGACTCTTCCGTTGAGCTAACGCCGCAAAAACGACGTCTACTGGCCTTTACGCCACGCCGACGCCATGCGTGCCTGTTCTCCCGACCGGAGAACTACTGCACGGGACGGCGCGGCCGTGGATAGGAATCCAGGCACAAAAGCAGCGGCAGGCTCGACAGCGATAGCTGGAGCTGCGAGGACGCTGCTAATGTCTGTTGGATTCCCATAGTGAGGGTGGTCTAGCTGGTTAAATCAGAAGCGTCAAGTGGCGCGCCACATTTTTCTGATACGCTCACAAGGATGGCAACGCGCCCAATCGATCCCGCCGGCATCCCGGCCTAGCCCAAGTTGAAGATGACCTTCGGCTTGGGCGGGCCCGGGAAGGTCGTGTCATGTCGAAAGGTCGAGCGCTCCGGCGCTATCACAAAAAACGAATGCGCGCGCGCTGTCGAAAGCGCCTGCGAATCTTCTGGAAGGACTGCCGCGATGTCACTGAGGAGGACATCGAGCGCTGGGCTCGAGTTCGAGGCGACACCTACACCCTTTGCTCGTGTGTGATGTGCTGCAATCCGCGGCGGCGCAAGGGTGTCCATCTGACGATCCAAGAGCGCAGGTCCAACGAGAACTTTTCACAGCAGCTGCTCGAGCTGCCATTGGATTAGCTCTGGGGGTGGGGGTCGAACCCACAACCTTTCGGTTAACAGCCGACTGCTCAACCAATTGAGCTACCCCAGAATATGGCACCCCTGGACGGATTCGAACCGACGTCTTCGAGTTGAGAACCCGAGATCCTAGACCGCTAGACGACAGGGACATGTCGTGCGGGCGACGGGTCTCGAACCCGTTTCTCAGACTTGAAAGGTCTGGATCCTGTACCAGTTAGACGACGCCCGCGTAGGTTTTGAACCTGCGTGGGAGTTGACTTGGCTGCCTTCAACGATCACCCACGCAGGAACATCTCGCGTTCTCGTTCGAGAAGCGGGTTCCGGCGTGGGCAGATATTGAGGCGCAGGGCCATGACCAGGGCAACCTAGCCGAGGCCCTCGCGGCCGTCAAGAGTCAGTCCGACTTTTCTTTCGCAGCCTCCTCGGCCTCCTCTTTCTCAACCTCTCTCATCATCCTTGCCATTCGCCGGCGGCCGGACCAATTCGAAATAGCTCCACCTCCAGCGAATACCCCAAGAACGCCTACCAGCAGAAAGATGGCCCCGAAGAAGATTGCAAACCCAACTAGAAATGGAACGAAAATGACGAATGCCCAAGACCAGGAGGCTATCGGCTCGACTCCTACGAGTTTCAGGATGATGAATACGATCATCACCACGGTCGCCCCGCTGACGCCGCCGCCACTACTACCGCTACTGCTTCTTCCTTCGTGCATACTCATCCTGCTCCTCTCAGCAGGCGCAGCTGCTCATTCGCGGCTTCACCTGGCTGACCAATCTCTCGCATAACATCGAGTCGCCGGATTTCATTCCCCCAGGCCCACCAGTTTTCTCGGCGGCGCCTGGCAAACATCTCGAGGCGGGGGCCGGGGCTGACACGTTCGATCTTCTCGTAGCTCTCGAGCGGCTTTTCCGAGTGTCGAGTCGTCTTGAGCAGCTCGCCGTCGCCAAACAAGGATGACTCGTCTCGCGTCAGCGAACGCTGCCTCCCCTTCACGCCGAACAGGCAAACCTCGTGCTGGCCTCGCAGGTATTGACCAAGCCCGAAGTGAGGCTTGGGCCAGACAGCCATTCGCACGTATCGAAAACCGAGAGCCTCCATCACGAACATGCCATCCTTGGCGTAGTTGTCTGTGACCCACATCCACAGGTGACAATCCTTGGCGGGGTTCCAGTACCCGGACTCGTGGATGACCTGGATGATCTCGTGCTTTTTCAGCGTTGGATAATGCTTGTCCGCACCACGCTTCGATTTGCCCCCGCCCTTTTCATCCCAGGGCGGGTCCATCAAGATGCAGTGGAATCGCGGCAGCCGTTGAACAAGCTGAAGCAACAGCTAGTTCGTCAGGATCGACGACGGAGCCTCTGGCTCCTCTTCGTCATCCTCGCCCTCGCCATCTTCGCCATCCTCTTCTGGGGGAGGCGGAGCCGGCACGGGATATGGGTGCGTCAGGTCGAGCGGCTCGGCGCCGAGCTTGACCAGTCTGTCGTTGAGCTGCTCGATGATCAGGTCCCGGTACTCGACCTCTCGAGCCAGGTACATGAAGACAGCCATCGCAGACGGCTCGAGGGTGAACGGGTCACCGCAAGCCGCCGCCGCCGTCGAAGCAGCGCTCTGGGCCGCCACAGCCGATTTCGTCTGCTGCATCGTCTGCTGGTAGGCCTGATTCGCAACCGCCTGCTGAGCGCCCTGAAGCGCCTTGTTCAGCAGCATGTCCGGCGTCATCACGGTGTCGAACTGGAGACCTCCTGCTCGAAACTTCTTCTTCGGGAGATCAGACTGGATTGGCGTTTTTCCGTCGGGTCCTACGAGTCCTGACATTTTTCTCACTTCCTTCAGGGCCTTCTCGAGGCCGGCGTTCGCTTTTTTCAGATCGGCGCCTGCCTTTTTCTGGCGCTTTTGCTCGCGTCTTTTCGATCGCTCTTTTGGGCCGTTTTTTCCTCGGCCCTTTTGTTTCTTGCTGCCCATTCTTCTTCTTCCTTTTCTTGGGCTGATAGTCCTTGATGATCACTACTACTCGAGGATTCTCTTCGTCGTACAGCGGAGGTGGAAAGCTCCCTCCGGTATGCTTGTCGTCGCCCTTCCCAGTCGTACGCTTCTTCTTGCCCATCTTCCGATAGAGCTTTGCGAGCGCGGCTTTCTCCTCGTCATAGAAGAGCGCATCGACCACTCCCTTTTGGACGTTCCCTGGATCCGGGTGTCGACCGTTGGCGAAGTAGGCCACGGTACGAATCACGAGCGGCCTGCCCTTCGTGGCGACCAGAGGGATCTTGATTCCTGCAGCTCGAGCGTAAAACCGAACCTGCTTGGCGTAGTCGGCGAATCTCTGATATTCCGCCGTCCACTTCCCCCTGCTCGTCGTAGCAACGTACCCGACCGGACTGCCGGGCACCGTGAACCTGGCTTTTCTCATTCTGCATGGGCCAGGTTCTTGTTCACGAAATCCCAGTTGATGAGGTGGTCGACGACTCCGCGCAGGTAGTCACCGCGGCGGTTTTCGTAGTCGATGTAGTACGCGTGCTCCCACACATCGATGCACAAGATCGGAACCAGTCCGCGGTAGACGAATGGCGTTTCCGCATCGAGCCCTTTGATGATGGCGAGGTCACCCTCATCGTCGATCGTTACCCAGATCCACCCACTACCGAACAGGTTCTTGCCTTTGGCGATGAGCTTCTTTCGAAACTTCTCCCATGAGCCGAATTGGGCGTCGATAATCTCTTTGATGTCGCCTTTCGGTTCGCCTCCGCCTTTCGGCTTGAGGCACCGAAAAAAGAACGTGTGATTGTAGACCTGCGCTGACAGGTTGTAGAGCGTCGAGGCGTGCTCGCCCGGAGGCAGGACGCCAGTGCGGTTGTCGGCATGCTCGTGCTTGCCTTTTAGGACAAGTTCCTCAAGCTTCACTCGGCCGGCGTTTGCGACGATCGGAAGTTGGTTGAGCTTGTCTATGTACCCCTTGAGGTGTCCCTTGTAGTGCAGCTCGAGCTGGCGGCGCGAGATTGTTGGTGCGAGGGCATCGAGTTCGTATGGAAGTTTGGGAAGAACGAGCTTCATTGGATCAGCCTTCCAGGGCTCCGGGATCTACAGGGTGTAGCCCCACGTCAGGTGGCGTGTCAAAGGGCGGGAGTGCTTCGCCGCGAATCTCCTCAGCAGCCTCGTACCGCTCCTCCCTCGTCATGTTTTTGAGCACAACCTTCCCTCCTAGCTGAGGCTTCTTGTAGCAGTCCAAGCCCTGGGCATCGCATCGCTTGAGAATCCCCTTGTCTCCCTTGCGCGCTTTCGCCTTCTGCTCGGCATCGACCCCCTTCGGGCACCCTCGTGTGCAGGACAGGGGCCGAGCGCGACCGTTGTCGTCGTGATACGTGCGGCCGGCGTAGATCGCCTGAATCTCGGCGAAGTTCTGAGCCTTGTATTTGGTCACCGCGTTTCGTGCGATGGTGATCTGCACCATCACGTTGATGACTGGGTCACACAAGATCTCCGGGGGAGCCATCTTGTCGAACTTGACCAGGTGGTACGAGATGTTCAGACCGCCGAGGCCGAGCCCGAACATCCATCGCTTTGGATCGAGGAAATACGGGTTCTGTTCGCTTCCGTATTCCTTGTACTCGACCTTCGATAGATCTTCCCGCTTTCGATCTTTCGAATGCCAACGCGTAGACCATCCGTAAATGTTCGAGCGGCCCAAATAGGACGACAACGCAGCCGCGACGTCGCCGGAGAGTTTGTGTCGAACCCAATACCGATAGCTGCTCTCGCGCACTGAAATGATGCCGTAGAAGAACTTGCAGTCTTCCTTCCCGACCCCCATCGCCTTGCACGTCTTTTTGATCAGCGCCCGAGTCTTCTTCCTCTCGTCCGCCGTGGGGTATGGCCAACGCTCTCCAATTGGCTCGCAAAGACTCAGGGTCGTAACTGGCGGCGGCTGCTCAGCAGCTTCGGCCTTTTCCTCTTCCTCCTGACTTGGAGGTTCCGATTGCTCTTCATCGCTCTCGGATTGCTGCGAGGGTGGGGTATCGGAAACGGGGGCGGTACTCGACGCTTGCTTCTTCCCTGCACATCCTGCAACGAACGAAAACGCCAACAACAACGCCAGGAGCGCTTTTTTGTGTCCCATGAAGTGTCGATTTTAACAGAGACTAAATGGAGAAAACTCCACCATATGAATCGAGGCCTGGCTTCAGCTTTTTCTCTGATCGAGATTCATTGGTTTCCAGGTCTGCGGGATGGCCTTTTGAAAGCTTCATGGAGCGCTTGTTTTTCTGTTCCGTTTCTTGCTCGCGGATCTGCTTCACAATATCCGTTTGATCCGGCTCTGGCTCCGCCGGGGGAGCGGGAGCAGGTGGCTCAAGGGGCACCTCGATAGCGCGCTCGTCAGGCTGCTCCACATCGGCTGTGACGGGCTCTCGTGGATCTGGCGGCGGCGGCTCTGGCTCGGGCGCGGCCGTCTCTGATGAGGCTCCTGCAGGCTTGGGTGGGCTCAGTTCCTCTGGATTTCCAGTGGCGCGACGTTCCTCACGCTCCCTGGCTCGCTCGAGCCCGAAGGAGATCTCCTTCTCGCTCAGCTTCGGCTCACCGCCTGAGAGTAGTAGTTGCGTCGTCGCGCTGACGGGCTTTCCAATGACCTCGGATCTGTGCCGAATGGAAAGCCACATGGCTTCCGTCATGGAGACACCCTTTGATTCACCGAGAATTTTGACGGCGTACAGGTGCCGTAATCCGCCTTCGAAAATCAGCGACGCGACAGCTGTAGCGCTTTTCTTCCCCTGGAATCGGTATTGCGAGATCTGTTTTAGGGCATCTATGTAGCCCACGTCGACATTGATCGCGCGGCGTCTCTTGAACGATGGCATTGTCTATCAGTCCCCTAGGAACCCCATGACGATGGCTTTCTGTTCCTCGTCTAGGAGCCTTCTGGCCTTGAGTATTTTCAACGGGCTTTCCTTCGCGGCAGAGACGAAAGCGCTCACGCGCTCTTTCGCTTCGTCTTCCGTCTCTGCCTCAAACGCGAGGTCGAGAAGGTCGTACAAGGTATTTCCGAGAGCGTCCTTGAGTTTCTTGATCTGATCCCGAGTGACCGAGTCGCCAAGTTGTTGAACCTTCTCCAGCATCTTCACCTCCTAGAATGGAATGTCGTCATCGGGATCGGGGGCATTGTTGCCGCCGTTCTGCGGCGGAGGCCCGTCGCGCTGATCGCCTCCTTGGCCTCCTCCGCCATCCCGGCCGCCCAGAAACTGTACCTGCTCGGCAACGATCTCCGTGCTCCAGTGCTTCACGCCATCCTTCTCGTAGCTTGAGGTGCGAAGGCGCCCTTCGACATACACCTGACGGCCCTTGGCGAGGTACTTCTCGCAGTTCTCGGCGCTCTTGCCCCACACCGTAATCCGGTGCCACTCTGTTTCTTGCTGCTTTTCGTTCGTCTGCTGATTAGTCCACGTTCGTGTGGTGGCGACGCTCAACTTGCAGACAGCTGTTCCACCTTGCGTGTGTTTCAGCTCTGGGTCGGCTCCCAGGTTGCCGACGACGATGACTTTGTTTACTCCTGCCATTTTCGTTCCTTTGGTTGGCTGATTATCGGTTCCACCGCAAACGGAGGCAGCCTTCCTCCAGCCTTTCGGCCTGCGGCGATTTTATCGATTCCGCGTGAGCGGAAATAGTGTCCAGCACATCTTTTTCTGGGTGGACATTCCAGATATAGACCGTTGCGATACGTCCCAAAACGGGTTCGATCACAATATCGTGAGCAAGCCTCTTTGTCACCTCGAGTACCAGGGATACTGGCACCGTCAGGTGCGCGCCATACAGCCCCTTCATCTCCTTGCTCCAAGCCAGCGGATGCATGGGGTAGCCGCGGATCTCTTCGGATGGAAGTTCGGTTGCGTGCTTTTGCCGATACGGATCACACTTCTCATTGAACGCTTTGCACAGCGCCTCATAGGACGCCGTGTCCATCTTACTGAACTCGCCGCCCTTCATCGCTTCGTACACCATGCGCGGCGTAATGAGGTTTCCGGAGTCCAGTGCGGCGTCGACGACTACGCTCTGGCGCGTACGACGATGCCACTCGGTCGTAACTTCGACGACGACGGGGATGGTTAGCTTGACTTTTACCGTTGCTCTCACAGGTGAAGCCCTCCTGGCTCGGTAACGAGATGGCCTTGGAATTTTACCCGCCTTCGCTTGGATAGATCCTTGATGCTGGCGAGCTGCTCGGGCTCATCCTCCCAAACGACGATCGTCTTGATGGATGGGTATGTCTCCAAAAGCTCGAGCGTTCTCTTGCGCTTGAAGTGGACCCTGTCCTTGTCCTTTTTGAACGAGGACGCCCGGAAGAAGGCGAAGTCCGGGTCGATATTCTTCTGCTCGAGCAGTTCGATAATGCGCCCCTCCGTCTTTGCCCGGCGGGCAGTGATCAGAGCAGTCACGGAATCTCGGCGACGTTGCGCAGTCTTGAACTCGCGCACGATTTCATCGATCCAAAAACTCGATCCCGGACGATAGGGAACATGCGGGGGCTCGAGAGATATCGGCGAATGCAGGAACGTCTTTCGCGGCGTCCTCTCAGGTGGAGGAGGGGACCGAAAGAGCGTCCAGTCGAAATCGAAGATCTCAAGAGTTGCAGGCCCCATCACTCAACGTCCTCTTCGTCGGGCTCGCCCTTTTCCTCAAAGAACTTCTTGCGATCCACCTCGCCGTGGAGCTGCGCATAGTAGCGCAGCCGAAACTTGATGTCGTGGATGATTTCCGTGGGCAGGGTCACCTCCTGGGCGGGCGGCTTTTGTCCGCGCGCGCGGATCAACTCCAGCTGGAGAATCGTGTTGAGCTGCTCCGAAGAAAGGCCTCGAGCAAACTCGATATTGACCGTGTCACGGTTCTTCTTCGGCTTGCCCTTGGGCTTGTTTCTGCTTGGTCTTTCTTCCGACATCGATAGTTCTTCCGAGAGAGGATCAGATAGAGCATCAAACTGAAATCGCTCCAGCGATATGGGGGTGCGGGTCGTATTCCTCGAGGCGAAAGTGCTCGTACTTGAAGTCGTCGATTTCCTTGACGCTTGGGTCGATGACCATTCGCGGGGGCGGATTCGGAGTACGTGAAAGCTGCACCTTCACCTGCTCGAGATGGTTGAGGTAGATGTGTGTGTCTCCGCTGCAGATACATAGCTCGCCTGGCTCGAGTCCAGCCGTCTGGGCGAGCATCATCGTGAGCAGGGCGTACTGGGCGATGTTGAATGGGCCGCCCAGGAAGGTATCCCACGAGCGGATGTTCATCACGCAGTTGAGCTTGCCGGGGATGCCGTCTGCGGGATCCGTCTCCAGATGCTGCTGGTATCCGACCACCGGGTCTTTCGGCTGCACGTTGAACTGCGCGTTGAAGTGGCACGGGGGCAGGTTCATCGCCAGGATCTCCCCGACGTTCCACGCGCTGAGCATGATGCGACGGTCCCAGGGCCTGTTGCGAAGCTTGTCGACGATTTGCGCGATCTGGTCGATAGGCTTCGCCAGTGTAGCGGTTCCGTCGGTGTACTCGTCGTAGGCGGCCCAACGGCGCCACTGTACGCCGTAGACCGGACCAAGCGAGCCATCATTGTCGGCCCAGTCGTCCCAGATCTTCACCCCGTTTTCCTTCAGGTACTTGATGTTATCGCTCCCCGACAGCATCCACAAAAGCTCGTGAATGATGCTCTTGAGATGGACCTTCTTCGTCGTGACCAGTGGGAACCCGTCCGATAGATCGAAGCGCTGGAAATGACCGAACACTGAAAGCGTTCCAGTTCCGGTCCTGTCCGCCTTGCGCACACCCTCTTTGAGGATTCGCGCCAGCATGTCGTGGTAGCTTTGGTCAAATGGGTTCGTATTATCGAGTCCGATCATCTGCATCTATCCTTCCGTTGCGTGAGTGCGCTCTGCATTCATCGAGGCTGTATAGGTTTTCCACGATGAGCCAGCCCTGGACGAATCCAAGCCAGCGATTCGCCCTGACTTCATCTTCGATATTCCCCTCAGCGAAGGCGCACATCCATTTTGTGTGCTGAAGCCTGGTGCCACGTTCGATCGTCTCGACGCCGAGGTTGCCGAGCATCTGAAAGTACTCCCTGAACAGCCTCCTGGTCTCGGGGCTAGTTTCCAAAGAGATCTTCTTGGACACGTTTTCCTTTGATTCGTCCATGCCATTTCAGGTTCTTTGAAATGTACCTGAAGAGCTTTTCTGCAAGTACGGCGTCGCCGTACGCATTATGAGCGTCCTCGTACTCTTCCCCGATGAACTTCATGCACGCCTGAAGGCTGAGCAGATTCAGACCGAGCGGAACGAGAAACTGACGGGCCAGAGCCTTCGTGTCGATCACGTCCCGAAATAGGTGGTCGTGGTCGAGCCTGGCCATCTCGTATTCGCCCTGAAGCATCGAGACATCGAACGGGGCATTGTGAGCCACAATCGTCGTATCCTCGAGGAACTCGGCGACTCTTGGGGCGACGATCCGAAATGGCTTCGCCTCGACCCAGTCCGCCGTATTGTACCTCGAGATTTTGAGAGCTTCTTCTTCTGCCCGCTCTATATGCTGCGGTGCGATTTGGAGGCATAGTCCTCCCTTTTTTTCGTGACGAAAACCGACTTCGGTTACTTCGTGGTGGCCAGGTTTGACGCCCGTAGTTTCAACATCGAGGAAACATAGTGGGCGATCTCTGTATGGAACGAACCTTCGGAACCCCATTTTGGTCGTGTATATGGACCTCTGTCCTGGGCCACTGTGTAACCTGGCAGATCCAAGTCGTCAAGGGGCGCTACTTGCGGATGCGCAACATGAGCACTACAGCCAGTGCGATGCCGACGAGGACACCAATGCCGACGGTCTTGGCTGTCTTCACATGCTTCTCCCACGGCGACTTCTCGACGTACTCGTTGGGCGCGTCGGAGTTGGCGGCCGTGTACCCGGCGGCGGCACCGAAGGCGCCAACTAGAGCGACGGCGCCGACGGCAACGATGGGCCAGAATCCGAAGACCTTCCCCTCGCCCTCTTGTGCACCCTGCGTCTCGCCGGCGGCTTGCAGTTCGTATTCGGACTTCTTCTCAACGATCATCGCATTGGCCTTTAGCCAAAAGTCGCTGATGACGTTCTTGAATCGCCTCTCGAGATCGTCGAGTACGTCCTGGTCGGCGCCGGCAATAACAGCGGCGGTCGAAAGCTCATTGGCCAGGCGCCAGGGGGTTTCGATATCCGGCCAATCTGGATCTGGGTCGAAGTCGAATCCATCGTACTTGGCATTGAAAAGCGGCGCATCAACGACGCTCCGATCTTCACCATTCAGGAATGACTCGTAGTAGTAGGCCTCCCGCTCGCCGAAGTTCTGGAAGTGTTCATCCCAGTCTTTGAGAGCCTTTTTGACCTTCGGATTCTTGGCGGGGATTTCCTCGCGGACGAGCAAAAGCTCATCCATAGCCTCGTCGATGCTGCGCAGGATGATCTCGTACATCCCTCGGGTGGGTGCGATTTCCACCAGCTCGAAGATGTCCTCGCGGATTTTCTTGGTCTTGAAGCTTGGAACCTGCATCGGTCAGCATCCTGGATTGTTGATGTGGGAGGGGATCTTCCTTGCCACCTTGGACGGGGACTTTGGGTTCGGGGCTCTCGCCACCCGCTTCCATGTCCCTTTCTTCGCCGTCTTCTTCTTCGCGGCCTTCTTCGCGGCCTTCTTTGCAGTCTTCTTCGTAGTCTTCTTCGTAGTCTTTTTGGAGACCTTCTTGGATCCCCGCTTGGCCTCAGCGGCCTTTCGGGCCTGGCGACCCTCTGCGGCACGGGCTGCCTTGCGCCGCTTGGCCTCGCGCTCCTTTTTCCGAGCCAGCCTCTCTGCCGCAGCCTCATCTTTCTCTTGCTGCGCCTTGCCTCGCTTGGCCTCGCGCTCCTTCTCTCGCTTGAGCTTGGCCGCTCTGACTGCGTCCTGCTTGCGGCGACGTTCCCAGGCGCGCTCCCAGACCTTCCTGAGCCCCTCCTTGCTCGAGGGGAGGATGCTCAGCTGCCACTGGAACGAGCGCGTGGCCGCGTCCGCGTCGAGAACCCTGGTGACCTTCACGCTTCCCGGAGATCCAACCACCTTGACCTCGGAACCCTGGGCCCCCCGCTTGAGACGAATGCTGTCGCCCGGAACGCGAGTCACGTCCAGCTCGGCCACATACTTCTTGCCCTCATTCTTGCCGGCGAGGGCAAGCTCAGGGCTACAGGCGATACTGAATCGCCCGGCCGCGATCTGCCTGCGCTCCGGCTCTCCGATATGGAATCTCTTTTCGTCGGTAGCGTACCAGTACAGACCTCGAGCGCACGCGTCCCAATACGCCTTTGCGAAGTCCTCGAATTTTCGAAACCTCGTTGCCTCTGCAGCGAGCGCGTCCTTGACCTTCGAGTTCCGCGGGTTGGCCCGGCGACCTCGAGTCCGCCCAAGGTGAACGTCGAGCGCACCCTGCAGATCTGGGCTCGCTTTTGGATTCGTTTTCACCTTGGCCATTTTACCGCGCTTTCGCCGGGTCATCGTAGCAGATTTCACAGTTGTGCGGGCGTGCTAGAAACGGCTTGGTCATCAGATCTCACCGAGGGCAAGTAGGTTCTGGTAGAGGATGTGGGCCGTGTATGGATCTTTTTGCTTCGGCTTGTATTTGCCAGCACGAATCAAAGGTTCTAACTCCTCGAAGGTTGGCCCGTCTTCCTCCTCCTCGTCGTCATAGTCGTCCCCGTAAAACCTCGTGCGGATCGGGCGAGGGGCCGCGTACCTTCGACGAGGCTTCGCCTCTTCCTCATCCTCCTCGTCTTCGTCCTCTTCCTCGAGTCCGTCAAACGTCAGGATGTCGTCATCGTCTTCCTGTTTCTTCTTCCTCCAACGACGCATCGTATTCTCCTACTTTCAGACCTTCATCTTCAAACGCTTGGCCTCCTTGTTGGCCACACGCAGACATGCAGCACGTTCATCCCTGACGCGCTTGCTCGTCTCATATTTGCCCGAGGCCTTCATCTTGGCGAGGTGATTGAAGACTGCGTACAGATTCTTCTTGGTCGGCTTGTCGCAGTACGTGTCCCAGAGCTTCTGGCAGCGATCGGTGAGGATCTTCCAGCCAGGCTTCGTTTTCCGGGCTACCTTCTTCTTGGCCTTCTTCGGATTCGTGGCAGCTACCGTGTGCGACTTCGGCTTGCTGCGCCGTGCTGACAGCGGGAGGGGCGGCGGAGTCTTGCGCTTCCTCTTCGCGGTGGTCTTCGCCTTCTTCGCCTTCTTCGCCTTGGCCCGCTTCACCGCATCGCCGAGATACGGATTCGGATACGGCCCATACATCTTCTCCATCAGCTTCGGAGAGTCACGGCGAGCTGACGCCAGGGAGATCGCCACTGCCTGGCGTTGTGGGCGACCGGCGGAGACCTCGGTCGAGATGTTCTTGCTGATGATCGTTCGCGCACTCCGCTCGGATGCTCCGCGAGGAATCTTCTTGAGCGGATTCTCCTTCGGGTGCTCCCCAGGATTGAACCTGCGGCGCGGCATCCTCCAGGCGCCCTTGCTGTCCTGGTAGTAGCCGACGTTCTTCACAGCGCCCCACGCCTGCTTGCGCGCGCTCTCCTTCGACGATCCACGAATGCGAGCGCTGATGTAGACCGACTCCCACATGTTCACAGCTCGAGGGTACGAGCCAAGCGTTCCCAAGGCGGGCATTTCGGCGACGAGGGCAAGCGACCTCTCGTCCACTTTTACCGCCGACACTGGATTTGGCTTGCGCTTCTTTGCCGAGCGCTGCTTCTTCCCGGCGTATTCCATGAAGCGCTGCAGATCCGCCGGGTCCATGTTCCGGACTTCAGCGTAGAGAATCAGCTGACGCTCGGCGTCGTCGAGCTGCTTCTTTGCTCGAGCGATAGAGCCTGGAGAGCTACCCGGAGACGTCACGAGGTTCAGGTGAGCCTTGCGCTTGCGACGATAGTTGGAGGCGTACTGAGCGAGGGTCTTGTCCGTCACGGACCCCGATGACACGGGGTTAGACCTTCGGCGGCTACGCTTTTCGGAGACAACTGCCGTCCGGAGCTGACGCAGATCCCTGACCATTCGACCGCTCGTTTCAGGATGACGTTCAGCTCGCTTGATCAGACTCGTCAGCGCCTTGTGCTCCTGCTCGAGGCCAGTCATGGTCATCCCGGGAAGCTCAGACTCATAATGCCCAGGGTTGATTTTCGCCAGCTTGCTACGCAGCGATGACCCGGACACCTCGACCCCCACCTTGCTCGCCCTCGAGGCTTTTCCTGCCGCACCCTTCGCTCGCTTCTGGCGACCCTTTTTGATCTCCGTCTCCAGGGTGAATGCTCGAGCAGGATTCTTCTTGCGCTTCTTTTTCTTCTTGGTCGCTATAGCTATTCCAGCTCCTGCAACCGCGCCAATGGGGCCGAGGGCAAGTGCCCCGATTCCGCCGCCGATACCTGCGCGCCCGACATCCGTCTTCGCCGCCTTCTTGACCTTGCGCCCAGCCTTCTTGGCCTTGGCCTTGATGGTCGACTTCTTCTTGGAGGCCTTCTTCTTGGGGGTCTTCTTTTTTGGGTTCGGTAGACGGCTCATGAGTTCTTCTCGCTGACGAGGGTCTTTGCGACCCATGGCATGGCGGCGGCGCTGTTCAGTATCGGCGACCTCGCGTCGTCGCCTGGTCTCGGTCTGGAACTCATCGATCGAAGCGAACAGTCCTTTGTCCGATTCATCAGCACCAAATCCCGCGAGTATGTATTCTGCAGCAAGACCCTCGTCGTCCGGGTTCAGGCGGAAGGATCCGCGCGATAGCTGCCAGCGGCCACCCAGCTTTTGGCTGACGTATCCGCGCTCTTTGAGATACTGGAGACCCCATCGGACCCTCGTCTCATCGAGCCCGGTCTCCTTCACGATTTTACGCTCGGTCAGCCCGCGCCTGGCAGGCTTGAGGGCCCTGACGATTTTTCGCCCGGCCTGAGGAGTCGTAACCCTCCCCTCCACGTCACTTCACCTTCAGGCGCTTGGCCTCTTTGTTGGCGACGCGGAGGCAGCGGCTGCGCTCCTTCTTGACCTTCTCGCTCTTCGAGGACTTCATCTTCTCGAGGTGCTCGAGTACGGCGCGAAGATTCTTCTTGGTGGGCTTTTCGCAGTACGCGTCCCAAAGCTTTTGGCAACGGTTGATGAGCAACGTCGACGGCGGAGTCTTCTTGCGCGCAGGCTTCTTCTTGGCCGGCTTGGTCAGCACGATATCCTCGGCCGCCTTGGCCGCCGAGAAGGCCGACGTGTATTTCGGCTCCTCGACAACCTTGATCGGACGAAGGTTTTGGTCGACCACGAAAGACCCCCACTTCTTCCCCTCAAGAAACACAGCAAGCGTTCGAATGGGGTCCTCGTGAATGATCTGGCTGACCATGAATCCTGGCTGGAGTTCTCCCCATCCGAGACGCAGCTTCTTTTTCTGTGTCGCAGAAAAGCTCTTAGCCTTCTCCGGATTCTTCTTCGGCTTGGTCTGCCGCTCAGCCGATTCCTCGAGCGCCTTGAGCAGCTCGTCCGTGTCCTTGCCGTGGAAGTGCAGGCCGATGCACGGATTCTTCTTGCGACGCCCCTTCGGACGAAGCGCCTCGAGTGCCTTGCGCAGATTCCGAAGGTCGGTGGCAAACTTGCGCCGGTCGGCGGTAGCCCAATCAGCCTTGGCCTTCGGAGTGAACTGCCTGGAGAACGTCTCGAGTTCGCGTTGGAGATTGTCGATGCCGCCCGAGGTTACGTCCCCCTGGCTGTATTCCTGAATGACAACGACGAAGTCGCGGACGCCCTTCTTTGCGTCGGCGTAGGTCTTGAGAACCTTGCGAGGTTTGGTTCGGTTATGGATATCCTTGATGCGCTTGGCCACGCGCTCCATCCCTCTGCGGATGGATTCGCCGCGACGGAACTTCACATCTAGCCCGCGGATCTGCGCCGTGACCCACTCAATATCCTCTTTGACTTCCGCGCGAGTGTCTTTCTTCGCGTGCTTGTAGACCCTTTTCCACTCCTCGACGAGCTTGCCGAAAACCTCAGCCTCTTCGGACTTGCGGCGCGACTTCTCGTCGACCTTCTTGCCCGGCTTTCGAATGACGATGCCGGAGTCCTGTTCGAGCGTGAGAACAGCGCCCATAACCTTGCCCAGATCCCCGCGGATATCGGACCCCCTCTTCTTCGCCTTCTGCTCGACCTTGAATATCGCCTTGTCGATGTCGTGGATGTGCTCCTGGTTGAACGAGGCTCCAGGAGAGTTCCGGATGATATCCATTCGCTCCCTAATCCGCCGCAGCATGATCTTGCTGTGCTGCACGATGCGGCGATCCAACTCGCGGAGCCGCAACTTGCTTCCAGCGATCGTCGTACGAAGCTCTCGCGGAACGGACTGCTTGTTGGCGCGGAGATTCTCCCGAATGTCCTCGTAGTGATTCAGATCGCGCTGCGTCTGCTTGTACTCTTCGTACACCGCGTCGATGGCTGAGCCGGATTCATGGACCACATCGTCGATGTCGCGGCCCAGGTTCCTGGCGTCGTCCGGGTTGAGCTTTCTCGTTCGTTTGGCCATCGGCTAGCTCTTGTTTCGCTTTCGCAGCTCTTGTCGAGCCAACTTGATTCTCGCCCTGGCCTGCGCAACTCCATCGGTGTCACCGGCGTGCTGGAGTTCCTCGCGGGCAATCTCCAGATGCTTGTAGGCGTTGAGCAGATCCGTGACGTTGCAGCTGTCGCAGTACTTCTTCCAGCAAGCGTCAGCCTTTTCCATATGCGAGTTGCCCATCTCCCGATGGTCACCCTGCGAGGGGTTAGACTTTCGCTTGCTCAGCTCCCGAGTGCATGTCTTGAACATCTCGATGATGTTGCGCCGGAGCGAACTCTTCCTATCCATCGCCTTGTCGGCGCGACCTTTCTCCTCTCCGAGCACGAAGTTTGCTCGGGCGTTTTCGATGTGGTCGTATGCCTTCATGACCGCCGCGAAATCGGGCTTACCGGCCTTCAGGGATTCATTCCACCGAGCCTGCCACTCCTCGGATTTCTCGAGAGCCTTTTTTGCCTGCTTGATCGCGGCGGATTCGGATCGTCGAAATGAGAATGGATTCGATGGATTTCCCTTCGGAATGTAGACGAGCTTGCGGCCGCGGGCGGGCTTCCCGGGTTCTGACGGCCGACGCATGCGCTCGGACTTTCCGACCTTCGCCTTTCTGCGGCCTTCGCGGACGCGTTCGCGGCGCCGCTCCTCTGCGGCGGCTTCGCTCTCGGCGGTAGTCTCGCGCTCCATAGCCTCGCGCTGACCGGCCGTTCGGCGATGGATGCCTCCGCGCACCTTCTTCGACCTTCGCACCTTCTCGCGGGGCCTGATGCCCCTCTCGTCGTACCAGATCAGCGCGGTGTTGATGACGCGGCGAACGGCAACCTCGGCGGCGCCCTGGTCTGGGAATCGCTTGTTCAGAGCCGGGGAATCGAAGATCGGCGGCGCCCCGGGCGACGGGATGATCTGTCGACCGCGTCGAGTGATTTTTGCGCCCCACTGTCCATCAGGAAGCTGGACGAGGACGTATCGAAATCCGTCATGCGTCCCTGAAACCTCCCGGCGCGGCTTTGCTTTGGATGTGCGTGAGACCTTCTTCTTCTTCCCCTCACGCTCGCGGTGGTACTTAGCCTCGGTCAACTCCCTCGACAGATTCGTCATCTCTCCGAGGAGCTGTGCCGCTCGAGCCTGACGCTCTGGCCCCTGGTCGAGCTTGAAGATCACGTCGGGACGGTGGACCTCGAATAGATCCTTCAGATCCCCCTCGCCGTCATCACCATGTCTGATGATTTCTGCAGACAGCCTCTTGAAGGCTTCCTTCGCCTTGTCTGGATTTTTTCGAGCCATGAAACCTCGGAGTCCGGATCAGTCCGGAAGGCCGTCGCGGACGTTGTCGAGTCGATCGCCGTCAGCCTCGACCTTTGCCAGAAGCTCGTCAGGAATCAGGCCTCCGGCGCGAACGTCGGCAGCCATTTCCTCGAGACTCTTGGCGAGGGCCTCCCGGGTCACCTTGGCGACCTTGGCGATGCCGGTGATGACAGACGTGATGATCGTGATGATTTCTGCAGCGCCCATTTTCAGACTCCTCCGGTCAGCTTCTTGAGTTTCTTGACCAGCTCTTCACCCTTCGGAAAAAGGGAGAGCAGAGCCATCGCGGATTCGAGAACCTTTTTCGTTGCCGCTTTGCGCTCGTCGGCGGATCCATCGACGACGATCATCGCTTCAGTGTGAATCTTCGCGGCCTCGTGATACGCCTTCACCGCGGTTTCGATTTTGTCGTGCGTCGGCTTCGCGTAGGCGTCCCCCATGCACTCGTCGAGTTCGGTCTTGGTGGTGACCTCCGGATTGTTTTCCGGATTGCACCCATCGAGCTTTGCGTTGAATTGCTCGCTATAGACGTCGTAGGACTCCGTCGCAAACTGCTTCGTCACCGCTCCGGCAACGTAAGATGCTTTGTAGCTGCCGGCGCAGCCTGCCGTGAGAGTCAGTGAAAGTGCGAGAGCGATGCGTCGCATGCCCCAAGACTACCATTTTTCATCTCGCGCTTCTAGCGCTGCATTCCTAAGTCGTGGTAAGATCCGGCGGATGGATTACCGCCTCATCCTCGGAGCCGCAGCCGTCGGCGTGGTCGCACTTTCCGGCAGGAAAAAGCGAGGAGGCGGGGGCGCTCGCAGTTCCGCAGTGCAGAAGGTTAGCCCCCAGGCGACCCTAATCAACCCTGCAGCATCGATGGAGGCGATTGAGCTTCCGCAACCGGATTGGCCGAAGATGAAATTCGACATTCCTTTTGCTGCTGGGAATGCGTGGCCTGTGTGGCCAACGATCTCGAACCACAAAAAGAAGTTCTTGGTATCCTATCGAACCGTGTCCGGGCCAGTCATTGGAAATGGCGCGCGTCGATTTATGTGCGACAGGAGTGGTGACGGGCGCTATCACGTCGGCATTGATTTGTACGGATATCCAGACGACCCGATTCTAGCGATGGAAAACGGGACCATCGTCAACCATTATCACTTCTACCACGGAGCCCACGCGCTGTTCCTTCAGTGCGACTCAGGCCTCGTCATCAACTATGGAGAGGTGAAAAAGAACTCGTGGAGCGAGTTCGGATTGAGCAAGGGATCCAAGGTCAAGAAGGGGCAGCCAATCGCTCGCGTGGGATTGATGAGCGGCGGGTCACACATGCTCCACTTCGAGACATACATGCCCCCCACGAAAAAGAACAAGCGATACTTCGGGGATGATGTTGGGCCAATCCTGAATCCAACATACTACCTCCTGCGAGCGCAGTTTTTGGCGGGTGCGGGGCGCACTTTTTCTGGGACAGATTGTATCGCTGAGGGATCGCTCAATCGAGAGGTCCCGGAAAAGCTTCAGCATATCGCGCGAGAAGACGAGGCGCTCGGAGAGGCCCCCGGTGACAGCGTGTTGCCTGAGCTGCTCACGGACGACATGTGGCGAGCGGAAAAAGATAGGTCCGACGGACCCTGAGCGAAAGCGCGATGGCAAACCCACTCCTACTCATCGCCGCCGGCGGCGCAACACTTCTCTTGCTTGGCGGAAAGAAGCGCAAGGGGCGAACTGGATCATCGTCGACGCCGCGCAGCAGCGATCCGGTCGGCGGTATCAATAGGTCCCCTAGTCAGGACGCGCAGCCGGAAGACTCCGAAGGGGCTAGTCCATTCACCGCTTCGATGGCCAAATCCAAGACTCACACCATCGCAGTACGACCGTTCGCGGGAGGGTGGACCGTCAGCGTCGTCGGTGGCGTGCATGATGGCGATGGGTGGATTCCGACTGAGACGAAGGAAAGGCTTCTCTCTTTCGGCGTGCGCGGCCTCGACAGGGTGGTCGTGCGCATTCCGGCAGGGGATCTTCCAGGCGTCCATTTCGATGACAATGGGTTTCTTCAGGGCGAAGAGATCTCCAAGGCCGTCTATTGGACAACGAGCATGGCTCGAGATATCACGAGCCTCGTAGACGTGCAGTCGCACCAAAATCCGTAAGAGGAGAAAATGGCATTCCCACTCCCAATTTTACTAGCCGGCGGCGCGGCGCTCCTTCTTCTCGGCGGCAAGAAGAAGCGGAAATCTTCAAAGGTGAGCACCCCAGACGTTGAGCCCCCAGACGCGGATACCCACGAGCCCGAGGGTCGTTCCGGAACCGCCATTTGGATCAAGCGCCAAGAGGCACTAGCGAAGGTTGCCAAGAGCGGCCTTTGCTCCTGCGATCCGGGAAAGATCGACGGCAAGGTAGGGCCATCCACCAGAAACGCCATCAAAGCGTTCCAGCTTTGCGCAGGTATCGAAGACGACGGCAAATGGGGATCGATCACGAACCAGAAGATGAACGAGTTTCTCGCTCAGGTAAATGGCCCTTCTCCCCTACCAGAACCCGCCCCTCTACCAAAACCCGCTCCGAAGAAAAGGCATAACGTCTTTTGGTTGGACAGCCCAGCAGCCGCTGCTGCGGCGTTCGACACCTTCGACAAGAACAGGGGGCAAATTCACATCGTCTACAAACAGCAGTTTTCCGCCCTCCAGCAGGCGGTGGGATCCGTCGGGGCTGAATGGCCAGATGTCGACTTCGTCATCGTGAGGGATGGCGTCTACCAGCACATCAAAGATAACAGGGGCGACGTGGGAGCCTTTTGCCATCCCGGGCTGGATGCGGTTATTTTCTCTCCAGACTTCACGTCCTGCATCGGACAGGCACACGCGATTGCCGACATCGAAAACGAACTTCGTGATGCCGCAAAGCAGTTCGGCTAGCCCTCATCGAATCACCCTGATAGAATAGGACCAACCATGGCGAACTCCCCACTCCCACTTTTGATCGCTGGCGGCGCAGCACTTCTGCTTTTGGGCGGCAAGAAGAAGAAGGCGACGACTGCTGCCGCACCATCTGAGCCCGAGTTCGAGGAGCCCGAGTTCGAGGAGCCCGAGGATACGGGGGAGGAGGAGATGGATCAGGGCGATGGCCCCGAGCCTCCAGAGACTCAGGCGGAGGGACCCGGATACGGAAGCGTTGCGAGCGGCATTCGCAAAGACAAGCGGGGGCATCATGCATGGCGCATCAAATACGATGCCGATGGCTACCATGCGCTGATCATGGTCACCAACCACAGATACTCCCCCGTCGCCGACGAGGCAGGGGTCGCGGCTTCAGTGAAAGCGGCGAAGGGTCTTCTGCGCGACTACTTCAACGAGCTGCTGATCGAGAAGTATCCGAACGAGCAGCCGAAGAACGACCCTGCCGACGTACAGATCGCCGCCGTCGGCAAGCTCGCGTTCAGGTAGTCGTCAGCTGACGATGAATGCCCGAGATAGATCCGCCTCCGGCTGCTCGGCCTCGTAGATCTTGCACAGGTATCGCCGTCCCGAAATGTAGGTCACAGCGAGGAACGCATCAGTGCCGTCCAGATCGATCCTGTGCGGCACTGCAACATCTAGCTCATCCAAGCGCCTGAAGAGCGCTTGAGTCTCCGTGACCTCGAGCGCCTCGAGAAGTTGGCCGTCAGGCAGCTCGACCGCTGCGCCTCTTTGAAGTGGGATCCACGTCACGTCAGGCATTATCCAGGTTCAGCGCCGAAACGACAAGAGCGTTCCACGTTCCGAGCGACATCACGCTCGCGCCTCCGGGGATTCCGTTCTTCGACTTGAAGTCGCCCAAGTAGTTCTTGGTCTTGTCCCCGAACTTCCCGTCGGGTAGCCCGTTGCTTCCGACCAGGCCGTCGGGGCCGTAGCCGTGACCGAGCAGGAGGCCCTGTACGCGGGCGACGTAGGGCGAGGTCTTGCCACGCAGCGCGTCGAGGTCGACCTCGTTGGGGATGACGAGAGGGCTTGCGCCGTCGCTGTTCGAGGGTGGCGGCGTGGGATCCGGGTCCGGCTCCCCAATCAGAAACGGCGTGGCCAGCGTCTCGCCCATCTGCTCGTAGGTGCCGTTGTACCGATTCACATCCGCGACCCCAGATGGCACGCCTGCGATTGCTCCGTACTGAGCCTCGTAGTACTTCCACTCTCCGCCTCCTGACCACTGCCACAAAACCCAAGGCCATTCCTCGTTGTTCTTCGTCATTCGAGGCGGGTTCGCATTCTCCTGCCACCCGTTGGATTGGTACTTCACTTCCCACAGTGGGTATTCGATGAACTCGCTGCTGTCGGCGAACTTGTAGTACCAGACGTTGACGCCCGTGTAGAACATCGGACTGCGACCAAGCTCGGCCTCGACGACGCGAATGAATCCGCGTACGAAGGCAAGGTTGTTTTGGGACGTTCCCTCCCAGACCTCGAGATCGATGGCTGGCGGCAGGCAGCCTTCGCCGTAGTAGCCCACGCGCTTGAGGTTCTTGCAAAACCACTTTGCCTCATTTTCGCCGCCGGTCTCACCTTGGTCCTGGCGATTGTCGTAGCGGGCAAAATGGTAGGCACCGCGATACATCCCCTTGTCCGGATCGCTTGGGGGCAGGTCGATGAGCTTTTGCCAGTTCTCGTCGAACTTTGGATCGATGAATGGCGTCCCCTCTTCGGCACCCTCGGTGCATTTCACAATCGAGAACATCATGTCGCTTTGCGTGCGCATGGCCTCGAAATCGACGGTGCCCTGGTGCTTGGAAACGTCCGTTCCGAAAATCATTCCCAATCGTACACGTACACGTCGAGATCCCAAAAGGCCTCCTCGACGAGTGGGCCAACGCGGTCCCAGGACCCTCCAGCTAGCCCGCATCCGATGCGCGGCATGTGCACTGTGACTTTTCTCTTGCTGATCGTGGTCGAATCGCCAATGAGTCCGTGGCAGCCCTCAGCCGTCTTGTTGAGGCAGCGCTCGAGGGCGTCGTAGCGGATCGGCTTGGGGTTGAGGACCGAGCGGACGCCCTCCTGGGCAATCATGTTCGCCACAGCCAGGTCGGTATCGATGAACGCCCATTGGACCGCTCCGAGCTTGCATCGATTCTTCGAAAAGCGAAACTGCTTTCGATAGAACTCTTCCGGCTCTTTCCATTCCTTGGAAACCGCACCCGAGAATCCAGCGCCCCATTTACCTGCGTCGTTGCAGACGTGCGCGATGACTCGCGTGCCCGTCTTGACGATAGGGCAGGTTGCGTCGCCTGACTGGTAGCGAATCATCTCCAAATCCAGCTGAACAATCGCTCGAGCAGCGTCGGCTGCTTAGTCGGCTCCGGATCCGGCTCGGCGTACACTAGCCAGATCGACCCAGGTGCGAATCCATCGTGGTGACCACGCGGTCCCTTGAGGCGATAGGTCTTGCCGGACATGACGGGAATCTCCGAGTCCGGCCCCGCATCGAGGTAGATGGCGCCATCCCCCGTCTTGGGCTCAACCGAATATGGGGCGCCGTCACTTAGGCGTCGACCATTTTTGTCGACCACCGGCGATGACAAAAGCGGGCCATCACCGCAGCGACAATTAGCCCCGAACTCTTTCCACGCGCAATGCTCGAGGTGCTCGTGGCTTCGGGCGATGATCTTCACGTCGCCGTGCACGAGCACGATATCCCAGTCCCACACGTCCTTGTAAATGGGAATGTTCTCACGATATGGAATCGGATTATCGGTCAGCATCTCACTTACCAGAAGAGTCTTCCGTGGGAGGGTTCTCCACAAACCGAAAGGGGCACGGGCCATGTATTCCGTGCTCGTCTGGCTGGCGTTCCAGAAGGCCGGCCTCCGCGAGCGCGTCGAGGGCCTCATATAGCGCGTCGCCAAGGCCGTTCGCGGACCAGAATATGGACTTGCAGCGTCGAAAATGATCGCCTTCGGATTCACCTTCTTCCATGGGCGGGAGAACGCCCAGGAGGAGCCCTAGATGATGCTGAGCGATATCCACGTCGGCCCAGTCTGCGAGGCGCTCGCGGAGAGTTCTCATTCCATGGACCGCTTTCCAGAGCCACCGCATTCGAAGCAGGAATGCTCGAGCCCCTGCTCAGGCTCGACGGAAAGCTCGCGCAATCGAGCCTCTACGAGGGCGAGGGAGATCAGCATCACCTGGCGACCAATAGCAGGAGGGAACTGCGGCTGCGTGGTCTTCTGGTCGTCGTCGCAGGCGTACAAACCAATCCGCTTATCGCCGTTTCGCGCAAGGTTCCACCGCAACGAGTTGTGGGCGGAGAGCAGGTCTTGCGCCTCCCGAACTTCTTCTGGGGTCATATTCGAATCTTCCTTACTCATCGTTCCAGCACTGACATCCCTGCCCGGCCTCCGGCTGGATACAGCCACAGTGGGTACAATACCGTGCGAAGACCTCGAGGCGTTGGTCGTCCGACAGGGAGTCCAATGCGGTGATGGCCGGCTCGGGCATCGGTGGGTCTTCGAGCCTCACCAGAAACGCTGGCGTGTTATCTCCGACCCATGCGCCCATCGTGTTGTACTCGTGGAACTCGGAGGCCTCTTCGTAGCTGCCACCGTCCTCCATCCGAATCTCGATGCACTTGTGGTAATCGTAGATCGCAATCGGCTCGTGATTAAAGCGTCGACAAACGCCGATGAATGCGTCTTCGAGTCCGTCGTAGAAAATGATGTCCGGATTGACCTCCGCGAGTTGGTCCCGGATCCTCTCCCATTCTTGTAACGTCATGCGTCGCACTCTCCTGCGGGCGAGTTTTGCTTGATAATGTTTTCGTTCACGATCGGCGCGTGGGCCTCGGTGTAGTGTTCCCACTTCTCAGACCCGGAGGAGGCGAATCCGGCGGCGGTGCTGAAAATTCCTCGAAGTAGCTGCGGGTCGAAGTCCTCGCCGAGATGGGCGATCAGGTCGCAGCCGTGCTGGATGATTTCCTGCAAATGGATGGCGACCAGGAGGTCTCGGTTTTCAGCGAGCGCCGTGAGCCTCTCGAATACAGGTCGCAGCTCTCTCATTCGCTTGAGCGCTTCGACCTCGCTTTCGGGGCTGCCGCCCAGGACCGCGACCATCTCACGAACCTTGTCGTCGCTCATCATCTCGAGCGGGCTCACGACCTTCTTGCTGAGCACGTAGTCGACGAAGGATTGCGGCGGACGGACCTCATGCTCTCTCAGATAGTGCGCAAGTCCACTTGGCCAAATCCAGGTACCGTCCGTCAGGTCCTGGGACCCGTTCATCATCCCGCACACCCTGCAGTGCGCGAGGCCGCGATACCTTTCGGATATCGTCCCGGCCTCGAGATACGAGATGACGAGAGCGCGCTCCTTCTCATTCCAGTTTGGGTCGACGTAACGATTGGGTTCGTCTTCCGTCTCCCAAAAGCCGATGAAGTTTCCAGTTCCGCGCGTGTGCGGCAGCGTGTTTCGAATCATATTAGCCTGAGACCTGGCAGGCCTGCCTCGAAAGCCTGCAGAGTGATTTTTCGAACGTGTTTAGCGTCGAGGCGACGCATGGTGTACGGAGCTTTCTGCATTCGACCCGGAACCCAGTAGGCAAACTTGCGGGCGGCCTGGTCGCCACGCAGGGCGCGAATGACCCGGCACTGCTGGCGATATCCCTGCGTCTCGAAGGCCCACTGCCATCGTCGTGCAGGATACCGAAAAAGGAAATGGTTGGACGGATCGTGCCACTGATGGATGTGCGGGATCTCGTGCCACAAAAGAGCAGCTTTCGAAATGTCATCGTAGGACGGGACGTTCTTTCCAAGCCAGAGCGTGAAGGGGAGAGTCGTCGTCGGCTTGATGACCTTGCGCTGCGCGATCCTTACGTTGAGCCGGTCGATCTCGCATTCAGCCAGTTCGATCAGCTCCTTCGCGGTTTTCCCCTCGAAGAACGATTCCGGCTTCTCGTATTTCAACGAGCGGGCGAAACGAATGTGCTGGGATTTGACCCGATTTCTCTTGCGTGCCATGCCTGATTCTACCGCGAGCGAAGACCTTGCTCAGTCGTCGTCGTCTCAGGGGTCCTTTTCGCCGACGAGCTGGTCTGCTAGCTCGACAGCTTCAGATCCGACGAGGTCCCGGCCGCGCGCGATGATCAGCGCTTCGATTTCATCCCAAGACATTTGCAAGACTCGGACTGGCATGCCTCCACCGGAGCGAACGAAGTCCACCCCATAAGCGCAGGCGTTGCAGCTGACATTCGTCTCTTCTGGTTCGTCTGCCATGTCAATCCTTCGGTGGCGCCAGGGCCTTGTGCAGCGGCGTCGAGGCGAGCTGAGATAGATTCGGAGCCACCTTGTCGTACACGGTCTGCCCGTCCACGTCTTCGATCCACGGTAACAGGAGCGCCTCTGCTGGAATGATGCCCTCCTGAATTGCCTCGAACATGTTCTTGAGCAGGTTCAGAAGAATCCGATGCTCCCGCTTTCCCCGGTTGAGCTTGAGTCGATCGTACTTCTTCTTCGAGTATTTTCCGCTGCGCTGGTCCTTTGCCTTTTCTTCCAGGTCGGTCTCGCTATCTACCTCGATCCGAAAGCGGGCGACGAGTTCAGAATCGTCATCCCGTTTCCAGCGAAATCTAAGCTGAGCGAGGCCGCTATCGAAGTGGTCCTCCCACTGGATTCCAACGACCCCCCACTTGAGGAGGATTCGGTCGATCTGCTCGCGCGACTTTGAGACGGCGACCGTCGTGTCTTCGTATGCTCGCTTATGCGTTCGAGTCACCATGGCTCCCCCGTTGACATAAGCGTCGATGCTCTGCAAGGAGATCCGCAAGCTCGTTGTCGAGACGCATGTTCTCCGCGTCGAGGCGCCTTTCAATCTCTGCCTGCGAAGGCCTGTTGTGCTCGTCCAGCTTTCGGTTGGCACGGTACTGCATCGACATCAGCAGTCCCGTGGCGGTGATGCAATATAGCGCGATCATTCTTCTTCCTTTCGAGTGCGTGCATCGAGGCCCTCCATCATGAGGATTCTGGCGACCTGGTGGATCGACAGCGAATCCTCATCCGGGAGGACGAGGCCTTTCTCCTGGTCGGCCAGCTTCTTCGCCACCTCCTGCGGCACCTTGAAGCTGATCACCACGACCTCGACATTGCCCTGACTCACGGTATACCACGGTATACCAGCCGCCCTCGATACACAAGAGCCCCCGGGAGAAGACTCTCGGAGGCTCTTGATGCGGCCCTACCGGCCGTATATGGGCTGCCGGACAGGCTGAGGGTTCGGGTCTCGCGGACCCTCGCGCTCGATGTTCCAGCGGCAGAAGTGCTCTCCTGCCTTGGCGTTCTTGAGCCAGCACTTCGGGCAGCGTGGCTCGTTGTCCAATTGGCTCGCCTGCATTGGGATCAGGCGGTAGCCAATAATTCGGGTTTTGGGTTTGGGGTTTTGCTTCTTCATGAGTTCAGTGAAACTGACTTACGAAGGAGCCTCCCTTGGTTCGCTGTTCATATTCGGGTTCCGGGTTTCACGAGGTGTATTCGGTAACCTGTCGACTTCGGCCCTCTCGAGGGCAAGTTGCGGCGGCAGGAGTCCCAGGCTTGGGGCCTGGACCCGTTCGCATCATGTGTGGTGGTATTGAAACGGCATCGCGCCTCCTGTGAGTACATTCGGTAACCCGTGCTCAGCGGCCCAAGGACCACCATGGTCGGATGGGCAAGTTGTCGAATCGCGGGCGATAGGACAGAATGCACAAATCCAAATGGCGCGTCAAGGATTATTTTGACACGCAAGAACTCGCTCATTGTCCGCGAGCTTGAGAGAGTTCTTGCGGCTACTGCTCGTGTAGAGGCTTCTTGGAAAGCTCGATGACGTGCTCGAGTAGGTAGCGCCCGTCGGCGTGCGAGTCGAAGTCGCGGTGAGCGACGATGCCGGGCCCCGGCTTCTTCCCGTCGCGCCAGCCATCGATTCGACCCTTCCGAGCGTTTAGCCCCTCAGTAGGGAACTCGAAAGGCAGTGAGGGAATCGTGTCGCACAGGAATCGGCACAGCGGGAACATGGCGCGCATCTGGGCCGGCGTCGGCAGGGTGTAGACCTTCTTGCCGTTCTTCGGGCGCCAGCACCACCAGGGTCCTGGAATGACCTCGGTGAATGGGCCTCGACCGAACTTCGGATTGTACGGGTTGACCACCTCGATCCCCGCCGAGCCCCCGTTGAGCTGGCTGGCCTGCACGAGTCGATGTTGAACGATGTCCGCATGGCAGCTGATGTGCCCGTCGGGTGCGAGGTTGAGGTGGATGCCGTAGTCCCATCCCTTTCCGCCCGCCTTCCCCTTCTTCGCTGACTTCCTCCGCTTTGCATCGAGGACGCGGTTGGTCTGGGCAGCGGACATCGTGACGGATTCGTGGATCACAAAGTGGGTGATCCTCTTGCGCTTTCGATGCTGCTCAAAATGCTTCTCGCCATCGTCGATATAGTTGCTGGCCGTGATGCCGAGGCGCAGCATGGACTCTGGCAGCTTGACGGACCTTCCGTCGATGATGAGGCAGTTCGAAACTCCGGTTCGCGCGGGCTCGAGGGATTCCTTCTCTGCCCCGAAGGCTACATCGTGTTCTCGAACCTCTTCGACCTCGCCGTCATCGCCAGCCCCATCCCCCTCGAAGTCGTGGGCGACCGCGCTTTCTGGAACGATGGCCGGAGTCGCTTTCATCAGCGCCCAGGTTGCGGCACCGAGCTTGCCGTCAGGCAGGAGTCCATTCATGTTCTGGAACATCGCCACCACCGTGACGAATGTGGAAGTCTCAACCCCGATCAGGAAGCTCCCCATCATTCCAAACGAAAGAGGCCACGGCAGATCTTTCTGCTGCCACAGCCTTCCGGCTTTCGCCTTGTTGTACTTGATGGCTCCGGTGATATCGAGACCTGGCATCGCTCCCATCATACCCAAAAGAAAAGCCCGGCGCGATGCCGGGCTTCCCAGTGGTTGAAATGGCGCTGAGGGCTATGCAGCTCGAGAGCGCAGAGTCAGATCAACGATGGCCTCGTCCAGCGTGACACCGGGACCGTTCGTGTTGCGATAGCTGAGCAGGAAGTCCAAGGCGCCGCCCATGTCCGAAGGCTCTTGAAGCTTCTGTTTGCCGGCGGCCTTCTTCTTCGGACGACCAGGCTTCTTCTTGGCCTTCGACTTCTTCTTGGGCGCCTTCGCCTCCGACTCATCCTTCTTCTTGCCCTTCTTCTTCCCCTTCTTCTTCGGAGACTTTTTGGGGGCCTTTTTCTTCGCGCCCTTCTCGAGTTCCTTGCGCTTGTCCCTCGTCTTTTTCGGGATGATGTCTGCGCCCTGCTTCGGACTCAGCTTGAAGTGAGACAGCGTCTCACGCCAGCCGTTCTCGAGATAGAACGCGCAGATTTCCTTGTGATACGCCTTCAGCTCAGACTTCGACATCTCATCGACGTCCTTGGAGCCGGCGCCCTTCTTCTTCTTTTTGGCCATGCTTTTCTCTTGCCTTTACGTTGGGTTCAGGCGGGTACTTCAAGTTGTATACCAGGAAGCTCCACCTGTGCAAGTGCTCTCACCATCTGCCCATATGCCTTCTTTGAGGCAGTGTATCCGACATATCGCATGCTGAACCTACGTGCCCAAATGGGCAGTACTGAGGATTTGTGAGCAAAGGGGTCAACGATTGGACCTACCGTATCCCCCAGGCGCTCGAGCAAAAACTTCATCGCAAGAGGAGAGCTTGGGCCGCGCCGGCCCTTCGCATCCAAAATGAGCTTCGTTTCCCAATCAACCTTAGAGCGTGAGCGGGAATACACAAATCCTATATGAAGCGGATGGGAGCCAGAGAATACCGTGGCCTGAAGGAGCCATGGTCCACTGTCGCCCATGGGATCAAACAATGAGATGTGCAGCTCGGAGGCGGGCATCCATAGGACCAGATGAGCCCGATCAGCTGAGCGGTTGTAGGCGTTCCCCAGCAAGTCCGCCAGCTCCTTCTCAGTCATCTTCGCCTTGTCCCTTCCGGGCCAAACTGGGGCGATGTTCCAAAATGAAACTTGCTTCTCGGACAGCTTCTCCATCGAGAAGCGAGACCGGTAGAGTTCCGTCTTTCGATCCTTGTACGGCATCATTCCTATCCACCTGACTGGACGCGATACACCCAGCTCTCTGAGCACCCGTGCTTTGCGGCAATATCCGATTTCTTCATCCCGGCCTCGATGTCGGCGATGATCGCTTCGCGGTCGTACATCGGCGGCTTGGTCGAGCGCGTGGGAATGCCGGCCTCCTCGAGCCACCGATGGAGCGTGTGGGGGCCGATCTCGTTCTGCTTCGCAACCTTGTCGAGGCTCAGGTCCTCTCGCTTGAGGTACTCAGCGATGATCTTCTTCTTGAACTTCTCCGGATAGTTCGGAGCTGGATGCTTCTCGATATCCTCGCCCTTGGCAATAGCATCCTCTATCCACCGCTTGATGGTGGACGGATAGCAGCCGATGATGTGAGAAATCCTCAAGCATCCCCACCCCTTTTTGTAGAGGCGGATGGCGGTCTTTCGATCCGCGGCCGTGTATTCCTTGTGCGCGCTCACGGCTTCCTGGCTGGGATGAAGTCTTCGAATCGAGTGCCCTCGGACGTCGTCACCATCAGGGTCAGCCCGACTATCCTCCCCTTGTCCATCTGTGTCATGCCGATTGCCTCGTACTTGGTGATGCGATCACCCTCATCGTAGACAGTCATCGGCAACACTGATGGGCCGTGAACCATCTCTCTGAACGTCCAGCCCTTGTAGTGCTTGTTGTTCCAAGCCTCGGAGAGGGCGTCGAGAAGCGCCTGACCAGAAAGGCTCCCAACCTCGTTATCATCACGAAAGCCATCCGCCCTGCATGTGCAGTCTGGCTCGATGCCGGCAAGAGCGGGATTCGAAGAGTATTCCCCAGGGTCATTCTGGGGGCATCCTTCGTTGTACCGAGTGTGATCGCCTTCCATCAGTCTTCCTCCGTTTTCAGATGCTCGATCCCGGCGAGCGCCATCTCGGTCGCCTCGACAAGAGTATCTCCACCGCCCTCCATGCCCGTACCAAAGTGCGGCGGCCGCCAGAGTGTCACGATGAAGGTGACCTCGCGGCCAGCCTCGTCTGACCACTCAAGAGCTTTGTAGTCGGCCTCGATTCGGCCGTTATGCTTCTTGACGATTTCCAACGCCTCTTGCTCAGTCATTCTCTCTGTCCTCTTTCCGGCGATCTATTATGAACTCGAAATCTGGGTCAGCGGCGGACTCGAGCTGCAACACGAATCCGTCCAGATCTTTACGATGGCGCATGAAGAGCGTGCGACCTGCGAGCTTGGGAGATCGAACGTCCACGTCGACGTCGATTACCCGCCAACCCTTGACGGGCCTCCCGCCCTCAATCGCCTTCTTGCAGGCAGCTTTGAACCCCTCCTCGTCACGCTCCACCTCCTGAATATCCCAGGCAAGTAAAAGCTCAGGCTTACCTTCGCCCTCGAAGAAAGCCCACACGGATTTGACCTTCATTTCACACGCTCCTTGTAGGGCCTGGTTCGGACGCAGGACTTGCAGGTAACGAGCTTCGGGTCGGTGATGAGCTTGCTTCGGTCGACCTTCTTTCCGCATGCTGAGAACCCATAATACTCCCCTATGCCCCAGTCGTAGAAATGCATCGGCCTCTCCCTCATTGCTGACTCATTTCCAGCACGGGGCGCATGGCCCGGATGACGCAAAGGCCAGTCAGTTCCGCATCCCAAATCGGGTTATGCTTCTCGCCTCGCGCGATACCGATTAGAGGCTCAGCGAACTCCTCACGCGATATGTCGGGGTCCATGCCAAGGCCACCGAGAATCGAGGCCAGGTCGTAGAGCGGGTAAGGGCTCAGTGTCTGCCATAGCGAGCCGTGATTATCGTCGCGCATTCCGAGGCCGCTCAGAAAGGTACTGTCAACCGGGAATCCGACATCGACGATGGTATGGACGCTGCGCTCCCGAAGCACAGTCGCGTACCATTCGATGAACGCGACTTCTAGATCCGCGAGCGCGTTGAACGTCTCCTCGATATCCTTGATGGCGGGAATGACGTGCTCGAGGACGTATTCGTCCTCGACCTGATCGAGGCCACAGCGCCCCAGGAAGCTCGACAGCACGCGGCCGCCAGGATCCATGAGAACGGCCCCGACACAAAACGGCTGGCCGTAGAGCCCGTTCGATTCGACGTCGATGACGATGAGGTCCCTGTCCAAAAAAATCCTCATCAGTTGATCCCCAGCTTGTCGGCGAGCCCCTTACGACGAGCTTCTTTGCGCGCCTCCATCTTGCCTCGAAAAGACTTAGCCTTTTGAATGAGACCATCCCCCTCGCCGGTGAGGGTCAGGTCAGCTATCCGCGCGTCGTCGCCAATGACCGTGTGGCCGATCCTGCCCACGTACCCGACCGTGTTCAAGTTCGCCTGGCAGCGATACTCTTGGATGATGTCGTAGACCTCGGAGTACTCGCGCTCCTTCGATTCTGGGACAACGTAGTATTCGCGGGGCGGCTTTCCATCCACGTCTGTCGTGTCAAGCTCCAGCGCTTTAGCATCCAGAATGTCGCGCTCTCGCTGCACTCGCCAGCGCTGCTCCCAGATGATGAACGCGCTCTTGATGGCGAGCATCAGGTTGTCGCCTGTGCTCCACGACCTGCTGAGATCGGAGTTTGCCTCCATCCCATCGTTCGTTTTGAAACCCGACTGGATCGACATCCCGCACTTCAAAGCGCGATGGATTGCCAGTGCTTTTTCGTGAATCGAATACGTCATTCTTCTTCCTTTTTCCCCATCGACACGACGACTTTCGCAGGTCGAAGAAGCCTTCCTCGCCAGGTGTACCCCTTCTCGAACTCCTCGACGATGATGCCCCGCTCCTGATCGTTGACCTGCTGAGCGAGAGCATCGTGTATCTCAGGGTTGAACGAACAGCCGAGGGCAAGTACGGGGGCGATTTCGTGCTTGGCGAGAGCGCCGAAGAAAGCCTGCTCCACGATGGTGATGCCATCGAGGATCTGGGCATCCCCCTGCGCGGCCGTCTTTGCCCTGGAGAGATTGTCGCCCAGGGGGAGAAAGTCCTCGAGCAATCGTCCGAGAGCGGCCTGGATTCGCTCGTCCGTCTCCCTCGTGGCTCGGCGCTTGTAGTTCTCGAACTCGGCCATCGAACGCAGGAGCTTGTCCCGCTCAGCCTTGAGCCTGGCCTCCCATGAGGCTCGCTCGTCTGCCATAGCCTCCGCGACCAGTTCGCGGACTATCTCCGCAGGGTCGCGCTCCGGCTTCGACGCCTCCGAGCCGAAGCGCGACGGGGTCGCAGTGCGATTTTCGATAGCCTCCGTGGTCTTGTCGATGGCCTCTTCGGCTTCGGACATAGCCTTTTGCAACTCGGCCTCGAGGTCGTCTGCGTCGTTCAACTGACGTCCTCCGCGAAGGCGCTGGCGGACACCTTCGCCTGTTCTAGCGTTTGGATTTCGTGGCGACCATCAAATGACTTGTCGCCAATCCCGTAGCTCGAGGTCGCGCGATGTGACCAGCCGAACCACTTCTGCTTCTTCTCGCTCCAGCCGATCGTGCACACGTTCGCATCCTCTTCCCGAAGCTCCGGGGCGATCCCATGCTTGTCGAAGAACTTGCGCATGTCGCTGGCATCGCCGGCGTAATCGCCGTCCTTGCTCATGATCGAAAGCGTAGGCATCGTGTCGTCGGGTGCGGTGCCCATCTGCACGAGCTGCTCGACCACGTCGTACAGCTCAGCCTCTTCGAGGACGCTCTCAGAAACAATGTCCCCCACTTCGACTCGGTCTCTCATATCCTCTTCCATTTTCAGGTATTCCTCCGACTCCTTCTTGATCCCTTCCCAGCGCTCCTCACCAATTGCTTCCCGCATATCGCGGAGTATGGCATCGGCTCGCTTATGGAATTCCTCCGAACGGATTTCCGTGAACAGGATCTGCGCAACATCGGCCACGCACATGCCTGCCATCAATCGGGCTCGGCCTTCGACTCTCTCTTCTCCTCCGTACGCAGCTACGTCCCTCCCGTTAGCCATCAGTTCGCGGCCGACCTCCCCGAACAAATCCATGATGCGCTTGCGCTCTACAATCGCGCCGCGGCGCTCACTGCGGCGCATCAACGCTTCGATGCGGCGAACCTCTGCATCCTCCATCATTCCCTCCCTGTTCCGTATCGCTCGAAGTGGTCGAAAATGAGATTGTCGACCTCGTCCAAATAGAGATCAGAGATCCACCACATCTCCTTCAGCTTGTCCCACTTCCTCTCCTCACGCGGGACGTGCACCTTCAGATCTTCGACGAACTCCTTCTTGTAGGGGGACTCGAGAAACATCCCATGCTTCCCCCCGTGCCACCTAATGGGCTCGCTTCTTCGGTATCCCATATGCCTTCATCTTTCTGTACATCGTCGATTTTCCAATTCCCAATTTCACCGCAGCGCCGTTGTAGGTCTCTGTCGAAGCAATCGCCGAACGAATCATCACCTCCTCGAGAACCTGTTCGAGGGCTGGAAGGTCCGCTGACCCATGCCTTGACACAAGGTCTTCAACGTCCCTGAGCAGGACGTCACGGTGATCACTTTGCGGCTGCAGCATCGTCGAGCGCTTCCTCAAGGCACTGGTACAGAACCTTGTAATCGTCGAGAGACATGGGCTGCCCCTTCCCCAGGACGACGCCGGTGAACTGCTCGTATGCCTGCTTTGGGTTCACTCGTTTCTTATAGACCTCGTCGCACCACTTCTTCAGCAGCGGCGTGGTGATTTTCCGCATCAATTCGACCGTCGTCACGGTCTCTGGATCCACCTTTCCGCCCTTGCCGGGCGCGTCCGCCTCCGGCTGAGGCTGACTCGGCGGGGCCGTTGGTGGGGGTGAGCTTGGCGGTGCAGAAGATTGATCGCTGTTTTTTGCCCCCGACTTCTTCCCCTTCTTTCTCTCTTTCCTCTTCGCCTCCTTGCCCCAACGATTCACGCACACCTTGAATCCGTTATCGAGGGCAAGCCACAGCGACCACTCGTCCTTCTTCGAATCAGCAACCTTTTCAACCGTTGTTTCGTCGTAGTAGACGTCACCCTCAGACCATTTGCGGCCACCCTTGAACTTGTCCGTCCGTTTTGACCGATCAATCTCGTGGCCCTCAGCGTTCACCTGGACCTTTTCTCCGCTGTCCAGAGCGAGCATATTGATGCCGCCCTTTTGACCGAGCATGACGATGCGCTCCTCCTTGTTGTACATCTGCCCGGCACGAAATCCTGCCTTGGGAATGCCCACGTACTTCCCCTTGGACTTCTCAGACCCTGCAGACCCCGTCGACGGGGTGCCGCGCGACACAGACGGCTTGGGACGCTCACCAGAGGATGGAGGCGGCGGAGGTGGGGCAGCAGCGCCCTGTGGGGCTGCTGGCTCCTCGGATGGCGGGAGCGGGGTCTCCTGGCCACGCTCCTCAGGCTCCTGGCCCTCCGTGAGATCCTCAGCCTCCGCCTGGTCGTCATCCGTCTCCTGAAACGCCTTCCGCAATGCCTGGCGCTCGGCAGCAATCGAAAGCATGTTGTAGGGCTTGTCGCCCCACTGGTTATTCGGAACCTTCTTCCCCGTCTTCTTTCGATCCACCCATTCGTCGACAAGCTGGACGAACTCGTTGTAGCGCGCTTCACCGACGTAGGAATGACGCTTACCCTTCCGGTCGAGCGCATACACGGTTATCCGAGCAATCAGATCCCCGTTCTCGTCGTGCTCGAAAACGGCAGCTTCCATCCCCGCGAACCTTCCGCTTCGATGGGCCATCGCCCGGTAACCGTCGATGCTCTTATCCCAGGTGAGACGCTCCATCTGCGTCCAGCCACCGCGGTCGTCCTTTTTGTTCCAACGCCTTTTGTTGGGCCAGATCTGGTCATGAAAAATAGAGAGCTTTTGCTCCTCCATTTCGATGATACACATTGTGACCTGATCCTCATTCAGTTCCAGGTCCCAATCATTCTTACACTTGAGCCGAACCTTCTCTCGCAGCTCGTCATCGTGGATGGACATCTTCGTCATATCGAACTCTTCCTCTGGTGCGGTATATCGCGGAATCTTGCTTGGCTGACTCAGGTTTTCGTGAAAACCCTCCCAGCCGTAGGAAAGCGTCAGTGGGTGGCCGGGCTCGTCGACCAGCTCGACGAGATACCTGCGCGTGGTTTCATTCTTCTTGATTTCGTGATCGGAGATGCGTAGCTGGTATCGATCTCCGAATGGGTGAGTTCCTGGGCCGGGGTCTTCCGTGAAAGTCCAATATCTACGAGCGTCATCGATGAGGTCCAGAATCTCGCTGATGGGTCTTTTTCCCACGTCCTACTACAGTCCCTGTATCTGATCGGGATCAAGTGGACCGGCGGCGGGCGGACTCCTCCGCCTGGGCCAGCAGCTCCTCGAGACTGTGGATAGTGCACTCCACGTCGGATCGAAGCCGGATGCCGATCTGCCCCTGAGTCCCCTCGTCGGTCACCTCGAAAATGAGACGCGCGAACGGGAGGTATTCCTGGGTGCAGTATGGGCACCTGAGCTTGCCCGCGAAAGCCGGGTCAATCTCAGGCTTCGTCACGACCCTGTAGATCTTGAACGACCCTGGATACGAAAAACACTCCCCAACCTCAAGCTTGTGCGGTGTCTTCATCCTTCGGCTCCTCTTCCTTCTTCGCCTTGACCCGCTCGTCCTTCAACGTGGCGAGCATCTTTTCCGCGTCGGCGTAGGTCCGCACGGCGGTGTCGATCTCGTTGATGATGCCCACGTTGCCGAGAGCAATCTCGATAGCCTCGTCCACTACATCGGGCTCGAGTTCGAATACGCGCCGAAACTCCTTGAGGAACTTCTTGCGGCGAGTGGTCTTCTTCTTTTGCGTCCAGCTGGACTCATCGACTTCCTCGTCAGCCTTGCGGGTCTCGAGGTTGTCCGGGCTCACTCCCGTCTTCGAGTCGTATGCCAGTCGGCTCAGGACTGAGAGCATCCTATCGGCATCGTCGGGATTCTCCTCGATAAACTTCGAGATCTCCGTCCGCCATGCATGCTCGCAGACCTTGCGGATGACGTCACCGGTGGCGCCCTCGAGGCGGCGGCCGAACGACTCCCATTTCTGATCCGTGAATGCGTCCGACAACGGCATCGTGCTCAGGAAGTGCTTGAACAGCTGAACCCGTTGCCCCTCGTCCAGCTTGCCAACGATCAGCACCTCCGAGAAGCGGCGAATCATCGGCATCGGAATTCGCTCCGGATTGTTCGTCGCCCCCCACACTGAAATGTTCGGGTACTCGACGATGCCGTCCATGATCATTTGGAACTCGAGCGACAGGTTGATACTCGTCGTGCTCCGATCGTTGTTGAGGACCTCATCGATTTCGTCGATGAGGATATGGACGTGCCTGCCTGAGTCCTTCTGCAGCTTGACCGCCGCTTCGAATAGGCGCTTCGGATTCTTCTGGGCCTCACCCATCCACGCGGTCAGGAAGTCGGAGCCTGCGGCGAAGATAGCAATGCACTCCTCTTCGTTGCAGATGGCGCGCATGCACTCCGTCTTTCCGCAGCCCATTGGGCCGATCAGAAGAATATTCGCCTTGTCGACTGACTTCCGGGGCGACGTGATTAGGTAGAGCGGAGCCCACTTTCGAAGCCTGGCGATGTGGCCCACGAATTTGCGCACGTCGTCGAATCCAGAACCGATGATGTCGTCGAAGCTCGCTACAGGCTTCTTTCCTGGAATGACCTCGAGCGCTCCATTTGCCTTCCCTGTCGTCTGATTTCCCTGAGCGATGCGGCACACGTAGAAGCTGTTGATCTCCAAGTAGTGACTCTTGAGCTTCTTGACCTCCTCCCAGACCATCGCGGCAATCTTGTACGACGGCGTGTCGTCCTTGAGCATCCGGCAAATCTTGCTGATGACCTCGTTCTTGAAGTGAAGCTCGTGCCGCTCCTCCTCTGTCATGCTGGCCGAGCGATCCCGGTACTTCACCCGATTCGGATCCACATCCTCGAGCGCAGACATCTGGCGATCGAAGCCACCTTCGGTGACTGGCGAGTAGCGCTTGTAGTGGACGGCGGCCACACCGCTAAGCTCGGACCTGAAGAGCTTCTCGAGCCGTGCGCTGATTTTCCAGATATCCCAAAGCTCCTGCTTGAATCGGCGAGTGAACGCCGTCGTCTCGCTTAGAAGCACATCCCTAAAATCATCATCCTTGACCCACTCGATAATCGCCTCGGCCTTGCGAAGCGAGTACGCGGAAATCTCAGTATCCTGAGACGTCTCAGATACCTCCCCGTGGTGAGCGATGTTGTCGTAGATCGACATCGCAAAGTCGGTCAATACAGGAGCGTGCCACACCTTGATTCCCCCCGTGCTGTGTCGCTCGTTCAGCGCGTTGTAGTAATTCTCCACTACGCCCGCTATCTGACCGCTCATATCGATGAGCTGGTAACGGAAGTTTCCGAGACGCATACAGGAAGTAGAGAAGGCTTCGCACGCTTGCTGATTGAGTTGGTACTCCGCCGACAGGTCGTGCATTCGCTCCCTGGATGTCTCCGCCATCTCCTCGGGTACGAGCAACTCATCAACCTCGAGCAGCGTCGAGACTTCGCTGAGAATCTTCCACGCCATCTTGATTCCCTGCGCAAGATTTGCGTAGACGTGAATGAAGTTCTGACTGCCACCCAACGCGTGAGCGACTAGCCGCTCCCTCTCCTCGCGCTCCTCCAGTGAAGCCAGCTCATTCATACTCGTGGTCGAGCGCGCAGCATCGCTAATCGAACGCGACCCCTCATTCGCCTTGCGGCTCCGGTCCTCAGCTTTCGACAAGCCTTTCTCGATTGTTTCCTGGAGGCGTTTCAGCTCCTCCTTTTTATCCTCGTCGATCTTTCCAATAATCGACTTGATTGACCTGTATTTCGTAACACCCAAGGAGCCGTACATCAGATTCCGTCTCCCCTAGTCGTCGTCTTCTTCTTCGTCATCTTCCTCTTCTTCCTCATCGTCGGCGTATTCGTCTTCGTCGTCTTCTTCTTCGTCTTCGTCGTCCTCGTCGCTCAGATCGACAGGGGGACCCTCGTCCCCGTCAGATTCATCCAGATCTTCATCCGATTCGACCGAGGAGAAGTCTTCATCCTCAATATCCCCCTCCGCAACGGCTGCGAGAATCGAAACCCGAGCCGCCTCTTCCGAATAGAAATACCCAAGAAACTTTCCGAAACCCTCATCCTCGTCGACGTAGGTCACCTCGAGGATTGCATCGCCGGCCACTATCTGCCCGATAACCTCATCCGGATCCCCATTATCGAATGCGAGCAGAGACCAGCACACGACAGGGACGACCTTGAAGTCGATCTCATTTTCCTTGTCTGGCAAGAACCCAGCGAAGCTCTCGCGGTTCGGGGTGATAATGGTCTTGATCGTCGTGCTTGCCTTGGCCATGTTACATCCCTGCGAACGATGCCCCTTCTTGGGTCGCAACCGTCCAGCGCCGGAGTGTAGTGACCCTCCACTTGCACGTCAACTACACAACTAGATCTCTCGCCAGCGACAACACTCATCGTTGTCGCGCGCTCGAGCCCGTCGCGGAGATCGCGCATCTTGTGCCAACCTGGGCGGACTGTTAGTCTCGGCTCGCGTTTTGTCCTGTCAAGAACAACAAGATTCGATGAGGTAAATGCAGCTGCGGTCATATCAGGAGCACGCGATCCAACGCGTGCGAGAGGAGATGTCGCGCGGTAATCGTAGGGCTCTGCTGGTGATCCCAACCGGTGGTGGCAAAACGGTTACTTCGAGCAGCATTATCCTAAATGCTGTTTCAAAGGGGAAACGGTGCATCTTCCTAGCTCACCGCAAGGAGCTTATCGACCAGTGCAGTAAGACGCTCGATCTTCTAGGCGTCGACCACGGAGTCATCAAGCGACAGCATCCACGGCGCGATATTTCGAAGCTCGTTCAGGTTGCCTCGATCCAGACGTTGATCAATCGCAGTCACTGGCCGGCGGATTTGATCGTCATCGACGAGGCGCACAGAAGCTGCGCGAAGACGTACAAGGACATCATCGCCAGGTACGACGAGAGGGTAGCGATCCTCGGCCTTACTGCGACGCCGTACCGGCTGGACGGTAAACCTCTCGGCGAGATGTACAACGCCCTCGTAGAGGTCATCGGGGCTCAGGAACTCATCGAGATCGGATGCCTCATCGAGCCAAGCGTTTTTGGTGCGAAGACCGTCGACCTTTCAGACGTTGCCGTTGGGTCGCGGGGAGACTTCAAGAAGTCCCATGTTGCTCGAGCTATGTCGTCCACTATTTTGCATGGCGAACTCCTGACGAACTGGGCGCGCATCTGCGGCGATGCCCTTGGCTCCGAAACGAACTTCTATCAGGACGACAACGGTCGGGAGCGCGTCTCCCAGACGAACTGTGACGCATGCACGGTCATCTTCGCTCCGAACGTGGAGAAGTCCATCGAAATCATCGAGCAGTTCAAGGACGCTGGGGTACGTGCTGAGCACCTCGACGGGAAGACCAAGCCGAGGGAGCGACGGCGCATCCTCGAGGGCCTGGCCAGCGGAGAGATCTCCGTGGTGAGTAACGTGGACATTCTCACGGAGGGTTGGGATCTACCCAGACTCGAGTGCATCGTTGGGGCTCGTCCTACGCGGTCGAAGTCTCTCTACAAGCAGATGGGTGGCAGGCTCATGCGGCCAGACGACGATGCACGCATCAAGTTCCTGCTAGACCACGCCAACTGGACCCGGATGCATGGGTTCCTGACCGAGCCAACCTCCCACTCCCTCACGAAGGCCGAGAGGCGTCCGAGGAAGAAGAAGGGAGGGTTCGAGCGGCCACTCAAAGAGTGCCCGCAATGCGGCTCGATTCACGCGACTGGAATCACGCTCTGTATCGAGTGCGGGTACGAGTGGCCGAAGAAAGAGTACGAATTTACGGATGAGAACCTCGTGCAGCTCGACGCTCAAATGGTCGGCCGTGCGGATCTTGTTCCCCAGGACGAGCGTCAGGAGACGTTCGAAAAACTTGCAAGCGCGTGCGTCGAGAAAGGCTACAAGCCTAACTGGGCGCGAGTTCGATACCAATCTATCTATGGCGAATGGCCCAGTAAGAACACTGGGATTCTGATGCCTGTGTTCTTCCGGCAATACGAGCGAAATCTGAATAAGCAGCGTAAGTCTCAGATGGTAGCTCAAGCCGCCGCCGATGCAGCCACCGGCTAGCACCGGCCCCACAACCTGATTTCAACCCACTCAGTCAAGCTCTGGGAGCTTGGTGATGCCTTCTTCTTCTCTCAAATCCCTGCGAACAACAGCCAAGGCTTGGGCGGCCGCTGGCCTATCCGTCGTACCCATTCGTGCTGATGGCTCGAAGGCGCCTGCAATTGAGACGTGGGCCGAGCTTCAAGAACGCATCCTTACTGATGACGAGATCGACCAGCATTTCAAGCCCGGTCTAGGAATCGCCATTATCGCGGGTGAGATCAGTGGCAATCTCGAGTTCCTAGACTTCGATGTCCCCAAGGACAAGCAGGGGAACAAGATCAGTGACTGCATCTTCGATGCGTGGCTCGACTGTCTCGATATTGACCTGTTCGAGCTGGTCGGAACGATGCCCACTGTGCGGACGCCTGGCGGCGGTGTCCACCTCTATTACAGATGCGACTACCTGGAGGGCAATAAAAAGCTCGCCATGCAGGTCAACCCGCCTGGGACAATTCCACCAAAGAGCACCATCGCGGAAACGCGAGGCCGTGGCGGGTACGTTCTTGCGCCTGGATGTCCGCCTGAATGCCACCCTACGAAAAAGACCTACGAACTCGTAGCCGGATCTTTCGCAGGTGAGGGCGATGGGGATGGCGTTCCAACAATCACAGCTGATCAGCGCGCCAAGCTATTCGCTTCCATCCGATCATTTGACCAGTCTGATCTCGCGCAAAAGGACGCTCGCAGGAAGGACCCCTCGCTTCACCCAGTTGCGCAGCGCGAGGGAAACCGTCCCGGCGACGACTACAACAGGCGGGCAAAGTGGGAGAACATCCTCGAGCCCCAGGGGTGGACCTTCGCCTATCACAGGCGCCACGACGGCGCTGAGTGCTGGAGGCGCCCAGGCAAGCCTGATCGGGAGCGCGGCATCAGTGCCACCGTCAGGAACATCGAGGGCATCGAGCTTTTCCACTCCTTCTCCTCGAACTCCGATCCCCTCCCGCACGACGAGTCGATCACCAAATTCACAGCCTACACACTCTTCCATCACAACGGCGACTACGAGGCGGCAGCTCGAGAGCTTGGGAAGCAAGGGTACGGTGAACCGCCTCGCCGTATCCTCGATATCGACAGCGCTGTAGACGGACGGCGCGACGACTCCGTTCCGTGGGGTGACTACGATCCGCCCGGAATCAGTACGCGTGTTTCCAGGAGTGACCAACAGGGCGAGGAGGGTCCGGACAGCCGCCCTTTCGCCGAAGGGGGTCCACCCCCATTTGAAGCATCCATCTTCCATGAGGAAGTAGATCCTCTCGAAGTTCAGCTTTTTGCGAACGAGGAAAAGCTCGAAGAGGAAGAGCAGACTCGCAAGAGGAAAGAGAAGCTCAAGCGTCGGCAGGTGGAGATGTCGAAGGGGACGGCGTATCTCGTCTGGCGCGACTACGGGGATGAGCCTCGACGCGAACTGACCGCAGAGGGGCGAATCAAAACCTACGTCGACAGACCGCGAGACACGGTGTGGTTGATGCTGAAGGACATCTACTCCAGCGTTGATGGTGTTCGGAAGATCCACTACCAGAACACTGAGTTCATGGTCTGGAATGGGGAGAGGTACCGAGCGCTTGGCGCTGACGATATCCGGCCGCGAATCTCCAGGCAGCTCTCACATTTCGCCGAGTACAAGTGTGAGGATGAGGACGGCAACATCATCTACACGCCGTACAAGATTCGGAACGTGCGAATGAATGAGATCGTGAAGACCATCCAAGATATGGTCCACATCGACACAGAGATCTCGGACCCGTGCTGGCTATGCGACACTGATGATGCCGAGTCCCTGCCAGATCCACGCGAGATTGTGTGCTGCAAAAACGGCCTTCTCGATATCGCAAACCGAGAACTCCTCCCTCCATCGCCAGCGCTGTACTCGTTCAACAATACAGGAATCGTATACGACCCAGAAGCTCCAGCCCCAGAAGCGTGGCTCAGCTTTCTCGAGAGCAGTCTTGATGAGGATTCCCGGCTGCTACTTCAGCAATGGTTCGGATACTGCCTCGTGCAGGACACTCGACTCCAGAAGATGCTCATGGTCGTCGGCAAGCCTGGATCCGGAAAAGGTACAGCGATGACGATCTTGCGTCGGCTCGTTGGTGACAGCTCGTGTTGCGCGATGAGCTTCGACAAGTTCGACGCGAACTTCGGCCTGCAAAACGCAATCGGCAAGTCGCTGATGATCTTTCCTGATGCGAGGCAGAATGCGAAGTTCGATATCAAAGGGTCGGCGGTCGGCGCAATCCTCTCTATCACCGGTGAGGATGAGATCCAGATCGACCGCAAGAACGTCGCGCCTGTCACGAGGCGTCTCAACACACGCCTCGTGGTGGTCTCGAACGACGTGATGCAGCTGACCGACCGGTCCAAGGCACTTTCGAGGCGCATGCTCTGGATCAAGTTCCCTGGCCACACTCGATCGACAGACCCGAATCTCAAAAAGAAGCTACTGACCGAGCTATCAGGAATCCTCAACTGGGCGGTTGAAGGGTGGGCTATGGTCCGATCCACCGGCGGGTTCACGCAGCCAGCGTCTGCCGACATGCTCCGCAACGCGTTCGAGGAACAATCCTCCGACATCGCATCCTTCATCGAGGACATGTGCGTCGTTGGTGAGGACAAGGTGGTGGAGAAGGTCGAACTCGTCCACCACTGGAATGCGTGGCGAATCTCCAAGGGATACCGAAAGATGGGTGAGGCCGTTTTCGGAAAGCTACTCAGCTCCGCAGTCATGAGACTCGAGGCTAAGAGGCGTAGGATCCCCGGGTTTGGACGAAAGAATTTCTACATCGGAATTGGCCTCGATGCGGAGAAGGTGACTGAGTACGCAGAGGAGTACGGAGGAACTGAGGTCTGGAAGGACCTGCTTCGAACGATGACAAGAGGGGACAAGAGTGGCGGGATGGGGGATGTCGTCACAATCGCTGAGTACCTTGACCGAAATAACAATGATAAGAAGTGATGATTTTTGAAGCTTCGTTTACGGAACTCGCTCGAAGTTCCCCCTCTGTCCAGGGCAGTGTCCAGGGCAAAGTTGAGCTGTCCAGGGTAAATCAGAGCCTGCGCGAAATTCGCAAAGCTCAAGGAACATTGTTTAGTTCTCAGTCTGACTCTTACCTGTCCAGGGTGTCCATAGTGTCCATAGCAAAAAGTAATTGAGCTGAATTATTCGAGAAAGACTCGCGCTAAATGCGCTTCACCCCCTAATGCTCTGCTTAAATTAAGTCACAATTGGTTTCACCCCCGGACACCCTGCCCACCACCCTGCTGCGCGCATAGCGAAATGAACCACGAAGACAGTGGGTGTACGATCACTCCCAAATTAGCTCTGTCCAGGGTGCCCTGGACACTACCCCGGACAAGCTCGATTAAAGCTTTAGATGTGCAGAGTTTTTCACAGTGAACCCAGTTCAGCTCGATGGGTTGGATTCTCTCACGGTCTTGTTGAAGGATGGGAACCAAACCCTTTGGTCCTGCAGATCTTTTCGAAACAAGGAACCGAAATGAACCTTTTGTCGACGTTGGTATGCATCTTGAATGATGCCTTGGATAGAATTCCAACCAAAATCGAGCGTCGATTTTTCTTGACCCACCCCTTGCAATCGAAAAGCGATTGCGAGACTTTCCTCCCTGGATGGTTTCATGCAGCCGGGAGTGTTCGTGGCAGCGGCAGGTCAGAGGTTCAATCTCGAGAGAATAATTCGAGCCCGAGATCGCAGAGAGATGTGCCCGAGGTGTTGGGCAAAGATGCGGTATCGAAAGGTTTGTGGGACCATGGCAGAATGGGCGCCGGGCCCATATGCTTGGTTTTGCCCGAGATGCCCATCAATAATGCTGGATGGATCGATCATTCCGGGCGACCAAACTTGGGACGCTCGGATGAAGGTGGACGAAAGGCGGAGGATCAGCAAGTATCTCGCTGCCGCACTTCGGCGGGAGACCGAAAAGAAGTAAGCCCGGGGCGAACCACCGGGCTTACTTGGAGTGCGTTTTGTCCGGCGAACCCCAAGGAGTCGACGGGCTGAGGTGTCAAGCTCAGTATCGGTATTCTATCGATATCACGCAGATAGTCAAGCAGAAACAAAAGGAAGAGGTATTTCAAGATGGCAGATGAAAATCAGCAACCGCAAACGCCGCGCATCGGAGTTGTAGGTCAACCGAGTCAGCCACAGGGGCAACCCGGACAGCCGCAGCCGGCTCAACAACCTCAGCGTGGGGTTCCAGGTACGCAGCAGCCCCCCGTCCCCTCGGCTGAGCAGGTGCAGCGTGTAATGGCTGAGCAGGCTCGTCAGCGCCAAGCAGATGCAGCTGAGGCGCAGCGTCGCGCTACTGAGTTGGCCAAAACAGCACAGCCAGGACAAGCTGTCCATGGAATGGAGCTTCCGCAATCACAGGCTCCTGGTATTCCTCCAGCGCAACAGCAGATCCCCGCAGATGTGGCCGCTCAGATGCCCCCGCAAATGCAATCACAAACCATGGCTCCACAGGATCCGCCGCCCTCTCCCGTTCCAGGAATGACCGCACAGGAAGTTCTTGCCGGCCCTCCGCAACCGCAATCCCAACCCCAACCCCAACAGCCAGTGCAACAACCACCAAGTCAACAGCAGTCCGGAAATCAGTTTGCCCAATATGCGGCGCCGGTTCCCGTCGTGAAGGCCTCCGTACCCTGGTACCCGATCCGTAGTAATGGAGTCGACGTCGAACTCGAGGACTCCATTATCAAGTTCGTTCCACAAAATGGAATCGAAGGAGAGGGTAATGCTCAGGCGAAGGTTATCCTCGCTTTGTTCTCGGAGATCTTGGCGCTTCGAGAGAAGGTCGCTCAGATGTCGCAGGCGCCTGCGGTGGATCAGCAGCTCGCGCAACGAGTCTACAACCTCGAGCGCGTCCTACATGAGCAGCGCCAAGGTATGCAAGCTCGAGCGCGAGGTATTCAAGAGCAGATCGCCATGTTCCAGGCGAAGGGGCTCTCGCCGGATCAGATCGTAGCAGCGCTGTCGACTCAGTCCCAGACTGCCGCCGCCATGGTGGATACTGGCGAGTCTGAGACCGCGCCCGCACCCGCGCCTGCACCTGAAGATCAAAGCTAGTCGCTCATCGCAATCTCGAGCAATTTCTCGACGTAGCCCTGCTGGTCTTCTTCGAGGTGTTGCTCGAGCTTCATGAGCCGTCGCGCGCCCTTCATCTCGTAGAGCTTCTTGAGGAGTTTCTCGAGTTCGGAATCATCGTCGGTGTCGGTGATCTTCCTGAATAGGGCGAATTGCTCCGCGGTCAGGGTCTCCTCGATTACCGGCCACTGTTCGTTTTCCTCGATGCTCATCTTGAGGATCTCGACCATGAGGGCGACCGGATTCTCTCGGGCCTTGTCCATGCCGGACGCCGAGAAGACCTCCTCGAGTTGCTCGGTGGTCATCTCGTCGCCACCCTCGATGGCCGCCTGAGTCTCCTCACTAATGGGCGGCTTCTTCTTTTTCTTCTTTCGTTTGCCCTTCTTTTCCTTAGCCTTCTCAACGCGCGACTTGTCGCCCTTCTTTTTCTTCTTCTTTTTCTTCTTTACGTCGTCTCCAGAAACTTGGTCTCCAGTTTTAGGTGCTGTCGGCCTCGTTTTCTTCTTCTTTTTCTTGGATGCTTCTTCATCACCCTCATCGCCGTCATCGCTGCTGCTTTTCGGGGTGTTGATCTTCTTGATGATGGCCTTCATGAAGCCTTCAACCATGCCGGATTCTTTGATGACCTCCATGGTCTCGTTCCAGCGCTGAGTCTTCATCTCCTCCTTCGTCTCCTCGATCTTCATCTCGTCGTTATGGATCCGCACCTCGAGGTCGAATTTCATCCGATCGCGCTCCACCTCGGCGAGGCGCCTCGCAGACTCGGAGATAATCTTCGACATCTCCTTGTTTTCTTGGAGTAGAGGCTTGACCATTCCGTGGAGGGTCTCGAGGACGGCGATGGACTGTGAGTGCAGCTCTCCGATGTACTGAGACTGCTGCTCGATCAGCTCCCCCTCCGTCATCATCGTCTTCGAACGAGCCATTCCGTCGCCCTCGCCAAGGTCGACATGCTTGCTTCGTTCGAATCGGCCGCGCCCAGGCGGCCCAATAAGCATGACTCGGTAGGTGCCGGCGTCGTCTGTTTTCTCGATGTCGTACTGCATGCACATCATGCAGTAGTCAGCGATGTCGTCGGCGGATGCTGAGGGGCTCGTTTTCTTGGTCGCATTGTCCTGACAGATGATTGTGGCGACCTGTTCGTACTTTCCTCGCCGCACCATCTTGCTGACGATGGCCTTGGACAGGCCCTCGTGGCACTCCTCGAAAAGGGAAATCAGATCCGCCGGCGCACTTGGTGCATTCGTCGGCAATTCGAATTCAGGAGTGTGCGAAAGGGATTCGAAACCCATGCCAGGATCATACAAATCGCCGTTACAAAAGTACAGCGCACACCTAACTCATTGGAATCCTTTGTAACTGCTCTGTCTGCAAGTTTTGTTATGGCACTTCTTTTTCCTGATTCGTTCTGGCATTGTGTTTTTCCGAGAGCGCCGAGCGGTTTGTTCGGCCAACAAGAACCAAACAAAGCGCTCGAAGCGCACCCCGAACCGGAGATTTGAAAAATGGCAAAAGACGCCGCACTGAAGGACGTTTCCAAGCAAGAACTCGCCGAGGCCTACAGCAAGCTGAAGTCGCGTACCAAGAATGCGCAGATGACGGCCAAGAAGGAAGGCGAAATGCTCGTCGAGGACGCGCTGACGATCGCCGCGGGCGGTGGTCTCGGATACCTCATGGGCCAAAGACACGCCGAGGCAGCCGAGGCTGCTCTCAAAGAGGGCATCGCCGAGGGCTCCGAGGAAATGGAGAAGGCAGTCGCTGAGGGTGGTCAGATCGCAGGCATCGACCTCGATCTCCTCGTCGGTGGCGGCGCCGCCGCAGCCGGGCTCCTGAAGCTCGGCGGAAAGATGAGCAACACGGTTCGCAAGGTCGGCATCGGTGGTCTCACCGCCTACGCCGCTCGCATCGGCCGTGAAAAGGGTATCGAGTCGGTCACAGAGCCCGACGAAGAGTAGGACACGTTCGAGTCCTCGAGGAACGGGTAGGGGGATCTGTCGGCTGGCTGGCCAACATCCCTACTCAAATGGGTAGCCCGGGATTTCATCCCGGGGTTCGAGGGTGAGCAGAAGATCCGCTCTCCTTCGAACAAGGACAAAAACAAACCAACCGAGAGAGAGAAAAGACTATGGCAGGCGGATTCCGTTTCGCACAATCCCCGTCCCAGAGCGTCGCCCCATACGCGGGCTCGCAGGCGGGTTCCTATCAGTCCCAAGCAGTCGCCATGCGCGGCCGCGGACCCGGTTCCGAGGGTATGGTTACCTTCGGACACGGTGGGGACAAGTTCTACGCTGGCCAAGGCGGCGTGGAAACCTACCCGGGATGCTACGGGCTTCCCACCTACTGCGGATGGCAGCAGGTGGCAGGTTCGGTGGACATCGCCGGTACGACCGCTGGGGTTCTCAGCGTCGTGCCGACCGTGTCGCCGTTCTTCGAGCCCAAGGCGGTGTACCTGTTCGGGATCGACCCGAACGCGCCCGGTACCAACCTTCGCTTCACCGTTGGTGCAGTGACGGTCGGTGGTAGCCCGCAGCTGGCCATCAACACCCTCACTCCTGCGGGTGGTGGTGCGGCGAGCCCCGCGGAGCTGCTTTCGGACGTATTCAATCGTTCCGACGAGCCGCTCCTGGTCAACTGGTCGGTCTTCTCGACCGTCGGCCTGGCCCGTGAGCTTCAGATCAGCCTGTTCAACCTGAACGGGCAAGCCATCCGCGTCTTCGCGGCGGTCTGGGGCAACGCGGTCACTTCGCTCGACTGCTACGCCTAGTAGCAACTCGAGGGTTGACCCTCTTGAAAGGGCCCTGGGGACGCTCAGGGCCCTTTCGTTTGTTCACAGCGACGGCTGATTATGTGATCTCTGGAGAATCAGTGTGACGCGCGGGAAAGGCCACTCCGCACCGAATAGATTCGCGCAATCAGTAGCTGCTCCTCGAGCGGCTGGATCTCTGCAACCTCGGCCCACGATCGGGCAAATCCGTGCCACCGATCGAGCTGAGGTTCAGCAATTTAACGACAACGCAGTCTACCTTCCGAACCCGTCCGCGGATGCGCCCTTTGATCGGCACAATCCGCAGTCGTACGAGCAGAAGGTATATGGACTTGGACTCGCTCCGAATATCCCTCAGCACTTTTGGCAGCTGATCAAGGGGGATTCTGGGGCTGGCAGTTCGGTCTATCGCGTTGCAGAGCTTTTTCAGCGCCTCGGCGCTTCAGGGGAGCGTACAGCAGGGACGCCATACAGCAAGGCAATCCAACTTGCTACGATGGCATCGTCTGATCAGCGACCCCGCTACTTCCACACAACTCTATTTTCTGTTGGTCGAGTATTCCAGAGTGATGTCCCAGGCGGAATCCCTCCGCTTCCAACGGATGAGGTCAGGAGGTTTGCGTCGGGCATCCCCGCTGGCACGCCAAGCGTGACAGGTAATACGCAGTTTGGTGTTCCGCAGTTCAGCACGACCCAGTTCCGCATCATGGTCGCGGACGAATCCGGGCAACGATTCGTCGATGTAGATGTGCTTGGCGTTCGGTCCATGAATCTCTACGGTTTCGGCGTCACTGTGTTTGCCCTCATCAAAGAGGATGGATACGAGATCGACCGCCAGCGGGATGACAACCCGCTACTTGGTCCAGGCATTCTCGATCAATCCGTAGTAGGTTCCCGCATCGTTCCTATTCGGAGCAACGATACGCAGAATTCCAACAACCGAACGGTTACGATTACCAACCCGGTTGGACCTGCAGATCCCACAGTCGTTCCGATTCCTCCAGGTGCACGCCGGGTCCAGGGGTATGTGGATCCACCCGGAGCCGACCTAGTATTCCCATTCTTCGCCACCATCGACCCCCTGAATCCGGGGACTGCCGCAGGAACAAGCCAGGGTACCCTCCGCTTCCCGCCGACACCCGGAGGGTCTACAACCCTTACCAATATCCCGAATTCGAACGCGATCGTCATCCCAAATGGAATTGGTTTCGCCGGCCGACGCTGGACCTTCGTTTTTGAGGTGACGCCATGACGCGTAAGAGACTCGGGACCGGAGACCTGCGCGACCTCGAGCGCAAGGAGGTTCGGCGGTTCAACGATAATCGCGTGTCGCTGCCGAACCCGCAAGCTGAGCCAGCGTTCGATCGCCACGCTCCCATTCCGAGTGACCAGAAGGCCCTCGCTTTTGGCATGGAGCCCACGGAGCCCAAGCGCCTGTTTGAGCTGCCTCGTGGAGATGCCGGAGCCGGTCAGACGGTCTATCGGAAGATTCACGCCTTCTACAGCCTCGCGCAGCCGGGAGACAGCGGACGTGTAGGAGGCTCAGACTTCACAAAGGCGCTGCCCATCATCACGATGCGGTCGGCAAACCAGAAGCCGAAGTACTGGCATATCTCCGTTTACGGCATCGGCGTTCGACGACCAGACAATAATACACCGCTCGAACCCCTTTCCGACACCGAAATTCGAAGCCTTCAGTTCGAGCAGTACTTTGTCGAAACAGCCCCCGGAGTATTCACCCCCCTCTCCACACGCTTTGTACCAAGCGTGAATGCGTCCCAGGTTCGCGTGCTGGTGCATGACGAATCCGGAGGTCGATACTTCGACGCGGACGTCATCGGCAACCGATCGTTCTCCCTCTACGGGTGGGGGGCCACCGTCTTTCTGCTGGTCAAAGAGGATGGGTATGAGGTTGATGCGCAGAACCCTGAGGCGAACACACCCCTCACGGGTAACGATGCTGGTGTTGAAGATGATCTAATCGGCGGGCGCATCGTCGGAATCTTCACAAATAGAACTGAGAGTATTCAAAACAGGACCCTCTCAATAACGATCGATCCCTCAAGATTTGGCGCCGCCGCGCTCCCCAGGATCGTTCCGATTCCGCCAGGGGCCAAAAGCGTCCAAATCTTTTCCACAGCCTCCGGCCCACTTGACCCACTTTGGCGACTCCAGTTTTGGTACGGTCGAGCCCTGGCCGGCGGCCGGCCGGACGTCGGTACCATAGACTGGAATGGTACCGACTCTAGCACCCGGATCGTTGGAATTCCCAACGCTCCATCGATCGCCATCACGCCGATCAACCCCGGGATTACCCCGACCACAAGCTTCTCACTCGTATTTGAGGTGGAACCATGACCAGAAAAAGGAATCAACGCCGAGCCGTGGTCCCCGCAAATGTCGCCGCGCAGGTCGACCCTCACATGCAGGGCATGCGACAGATGTTGACCGCAGAGGAAACCGGCAACTTCGGCGTACTCTACCCGGACGGCCGCCCAGATATCCGACAGGTAAGGAACATGGAGCGATCCATGGTCTCTCAATTCCAAGACCCTCGGGTGGGACTTCCGAATCCTCAGGCCGAAGCGCCCTTCGATCGCACGGCTCCGCAAGGTCGCGTTGCGAAGAATCAGGCTCTTGGGTTCCAGGTCCAGCCGGATCGACTCATCGACCTGCCTCCCGGTGATGCTGGCGCAGGCCAATCTGTCTATCGTCGCAGTCACTTCTTCGCCCGCCTCGATGATCCGGACAACAACATCGTTGCCGGAAATCCGATGGACAAGGCCATCGGCATGGCGACGTACTGCTCGAGCGATTGTCGGCCCCGATTTTGGCACGTTTCGTTTTTCGGGATTGCAGTCCAGCGCGCAGCGAATCTCGCCGCCGTGCAACCGCTGACCGACAACGAGATTCTCAGCGAGCAACTCCTGCCGACGTCCAATGGCCTTGCTCCTACGAGCCCCGACTTCATTCCAGCAATCACACAGCTTCAGGCTCGAGTGATGGTCTTCGACGAATCTGGTCAGCGATTCTACGACGTAGACATCATGGGGAATCGGAGCCTAGATGTATACGCTTGGGGAGTGACCGCCTTCGTCCTTGGCCCCGGAAACTTCGGAGCAGCTCCGGAACAGGCGATGTATGAGGTCAATCGCGGCACGGGCGGAAACCTTCCTCAGACGGCGCTCGCCGGACTCGTCGAGGATGCCATCATCGGCGTACGCATCGTTCCCATCGTCATCAACAGTACGCAGAACGTCGAAAATCGAACGATCACAGTGCTGACGAATGACGTCGACGTAACGAGGGTTCCGATTCCCCCTGGCACGAGGAAGGTTCAGGTGATCTCCCATGAGTCCGCGGCGATTGCTGCGGCCTACATCATCAGATTCGACTCGGGAGACGATGGTACATTCATCGGATCTGCAGTCCAAGGGATCATCAATATCAACCCCACCGAGTCCAAGAGCGAAGTCCTCCTGGTTCCGAACTCCACGCAAATCACCTTCACGCCCACTCCAGGTGCCCCCGTTGCGGGATGGTCGCTGATCTTCACTGTGGAATCGCAGTAAAATGTCTCTCTTCGAATTCAGAATCCTCACAGACGACAAAGGTGTCTCAAACGAGGAGATGGTCGAGCAGGGGCTCGCGGCTATCCAGGCTGCCATCGCCATCAACGTCTTTCATTTGCGAAGGCATCCAGAGGACGTCTGCGTACTAGCCTGCGGAGCGGTCAAGTACGACTCGAAAAACAAAGACGTTTTGCTGATGATTTCAGAGATCAGCACCATTCCGGTTCTGAAGAAGAAAAAGAAGGGCCTCTGCATCGACATTGTGGCGGCCGATATCGCCATCAAGATTTTCGAAGGTTTGGATGTGTGGCCGCACATCTTTTTCAAGGGCGGCGGAATCTTCCACGTTGTCACCCAGGGACGCGATTGGGATGGCAATGTGATAGAATACGATCCGTCCGCAGAACTCGAACAACGGGGATTGGTAGTTTCCTACCAACCCGACAGCTGCAAGGCTTGCCGAACGTAGGAAAGCAAAATGCCACGAAAAAGAAGGTATTCCAAATCTCGAGGTCGCCGATACAGCGACTGCGCCCCAATGGCACCCTGCGCTGAATCGGATGCTCGAGCGAAGCGATTCAGCGGTGGCGGTTCCATTGGCCCCGTCGCCGCTGGCTTCGACCACTATGGCTACCCGATCGTCCGCAACTTCCATCTGCCGGCGCCTTTCCGTCTGGCCGAAGGCAGGAACTACGGTGCGATTCAGTCAGCGATCAAGCCGATGAAGCTCGTCGCCGTTCCGGCGAACGGCTCGGCGCCCAAGCCCAAGCCTGGCATCGCCAAGGTCGACAAGTTCAAGCTCAAGCCGACCCCGACCGTTCCCGCCGCTCCGGACAACCTTCCGCCCCAGTTCAAGTTCTGCGTTCAAAAAGGCGAGCAGGGGTACTTCTTCCGATTCCGGAATGGAAAGACCTCTCTCCACGGTGCCGAGGCGAATGTCGTTGGCTGCGAGCCCGACGAGTCGACCGGCATGATGATGTGCATGGTCAATATGCCTGGCACGAGCAACCTGACGGCTGCCCCGCTTTGCGAAGAGCCAGGCGCCGACAAGGAGCCGGTTCCGGCGGATTGCTGCGTGAAGGTCCTTGGCGACGAGTCTGGACAGATCGTCTGCCCAGGTTCCGCATACGACCTGCTCATCACCAAGATCGTCACATTCGCTAATCTCAACGGCATCCAGATTGCCTCTGTCGAGCACCCGGATCTCCCGGGCGGCGGAGCCCGCATGCCGGTCTGTGAGCCGATGGACGAGGAGCCTGATGAGCGCCCATGCTGCATCGAGGAGGAAACGGGTCTCATCGTCTGCCCCAAGGGAATGGACTTCCCATTGGCCGGCAAGAAGATTCCGATGGAGTTCCTCGAGTTCGCCGACAACGTCGACGGCATGAAGGTGGCTCGACTTCGCTGTGGAGACATCAGCGATATTCCGCCATCTGATCGAGCTGCAGATCCAACGCTCGCTGCGATGTTCAACATCTGCGAAGAGCTTGGCGGATACATCTTCCCGGTGTGCACTCGAAAGCCGCCGAAGCGAACTCCGAAGCGACCGAAGCGGCCGAAGACTCCGCCCAAGAAGCTGACGCCCCGACCGGTCCCGCCGCCTCCGAAGTTCCCAGATATCTGCTGCTACGATCCGACGACGGGAACCCTCGTTTGCGAGGGGACTCCGTATCACGGTCTCGCGGTCGACGTTGTGACGGAGGCTGTGGTCGGAGGAAAGCCGATCGTCTCAGTCGCGCACGCGAAGCTCCCTGGCGGAGGCGCCCGAGTTCCGCTTTGCCCGCCGAAGCCGGAGATTCCCCGAGTGCCACCAGCGGACTGCTGCGTGGTCGAATCCTCTGCCGGGCTCTCGCTCATGTGCGATCCGCAGGATCACCCATGGAACGGTCGCAACGTGACCTCCGAAGGAAAGTGCATCGAGACCCCGAATGGTCGCATGTGCGTTCTGAAGTGGGAGGACGAATACGGACAGCACACTCTCGAGGTTCCCGTATGTCCGCCCCCGCCCGAGCGCATTCCCACACCGCCGGCCGACATTCCGCCGCCACCCGAATCGATTCCGGTCCCCTCGCCGCCCTCGAGCCCCAGGCTTCCGCCGCCAACGCATCCGCCTACGGATGGATGCGAAGAGGGGCAAGGGTGCCGAGACCGGTGGGATGAAATGGTCAAGGCTCCGGCCAGGCTCACCAAGTGCGACAAAAAATGGCTCGAGGTTCTCAGGAAGCTTCGTTCCGGAAACGCGACTCCTACACCTGGTCGACGCGCCTCTTCGTTGAAGATGGGGCCCAAGAAGGCTGGCAAAAGGGCTGGCATGCCTCGAAAGTATGGGACGGGCATCGACCCTGAGCATCTCGAATATGGCCGGTTCCCCGGGCTGCGGGGCGGCCGGAGGACGATCTAATGACGTGGAGAACTGCCAGGCAATACACGCGAACTGGCGGGACCTTCGCGGCTACCAGCTCGGCGCCGCCGCCTGCCACAGCAGCGCCAAAGCGAGCCTCGATCGCTCCATCGCCACCAAGCTCGAGTGTTCCGACGCCTCGACCTACACCCACGCCGACGCCGACACCTCCGTCGAGCTTCGTCCCGGGGCCATCGTATCCGAGCTTCGATCCACCTGGGCCAAGTGTCGGATACCACCCGAAGTCCCCGGACCTGACCTATCATCCTCCCGGTCCCGGCATCGGCCTGCGTCCCGGACCCGCCCCCGCGCTCGGTCGCCCGGGTGAGCTTCCTGGAAATCACGGAGGCTGGAAAAACGACAGCTGCTACGCGCAGGGGAGCAAGGGGTGGAAGCCCGACATCATGTCGCTCGGGGACGCGCACAACTGTCCTGGCGAGAAGGGGCCGCAGGGGCCCCCGCGTCCGCCCAACATCAGCGGTGATCCAGCGGGCTACAACACTCGCACATTCCGCGACGAAGACAACGTCGGACACGCGCTGCAATATCTCGGCTACCAAAGCCCGGACGGCAACGCGATGATTCGTCGCTTCCAGCGCCACTGGAACCTGGTGATCTCCCGCCTTGCCACCGTGCCGGATCGGTACCGCAATATCCAATTCGCTCATATTCCGCAGGGCAACCTGCGCGTCGATGGGCAAATCGGACCACACACACTCAACGCCCTCGAGATCGCCATGGTCAACCAGCGCATGAGCCCGCAGCTCGCATGGCCCAACGTCATCGAGATGGTGATCACCGCCGGCAACGGCTACGGAAAGCAGCGGCTATACAACGCCGCCCAAGGGATGTGAGCCATGCCCGCGCCACCAAATCTCAGCAAAGACGCCAAGGGGTTCAACACCTCGATGTTCAAGAGCGACCGCGCTGTACGGCGGGGCTTTCGTCTCCTTGGCTACGGCGTGAGCAATCGGTTCCACAAGGTTCCGGGCGATACCGTTCGTCAGTTTCAGCGCGACTACAACAAGTGCGCAGATCGATTCGGGCGCTGGGGCAAGGTGAAGGTCACCGGCAAGCTCAACAAGGACACGCTCAACGCTCTCGAGCACGCCATCCGATGGTCGAAGAAGCTGGAGAATACGCAGGGCACTCCGAGTGCACGGTCGTGGCAGTCGCTTTGCGCGAGCCGAAGGAACGCCTGCCTGGATCCTCCAAGTGGGAAGGGCAAGACCCGCGCCTACGCGCAGGCTGAAGCTGAATTGCCCGAAGCGCGCGGGACGAACTTCGTCGAGGTGCTGACGAATGGCTCCGGAAAGCTTCGGAACATCCACACTGACCATGCGCTCCGGTGCAACATTCTCGCCTTCGAGCGACACGGGGACACCGTGCTCGCCGTCGTCGAGATTCCGCCGCAGGGAGATCTTCCCGGAGGGCGACCTGATTCCATCACATGTCCGTGCGTCTTCGCGCGGTAGGAGAAAAACCATGACACGACGACACGGACGATACGGGCGAAAATTCAATCGGGCTCGGATGAGCCTCCCAAAGAGGCGGGCTCTCCCAAAGAGACACGCTGCCCCCGCCTGGCTTACGATGTGCGCGAAAATTTGGAATACGCGACCGAAGCACTTCCCGTCTAACCCGAGCCCATATCGGTGGTACAGGCAAGCGAATCCCTTGCAGAAGCTTTCGGACTGGCTCACCAACGTCGTCTACTGGACGCATAAGCCGAAGAGTTATCCGATCAAGATCGGGCCAGCCGACAAAGCGGCTGCGAACCTGTGGCTAAGCATCAACAAGTGCGTGCTGCAGCATAAGCCGTAGGCTGAGAGATGTCGGTCGATTCCCTCCGATTGCTCCTCGACCAGATGCGCGCGTCGTATCAGGTCTACCGCGACAGTCACTGGACTGTTGAGGGGAGCTATGGGAATCACCTTTTGCTCGAGCGGATCTACACCGAAACCGCCAAGCAGATCGACGCGCTCGCTGAGATGATGGTTGGAACCTTCGGGCCGGACATCATCCATGGATATCGAAGCGACACTGGAAAGTGGGTGAATTCGTTCACTTGCCCATCGAGCCCGATGGAGAGTTCGCTGCACGCTGCCCGCGAAGTTCGCTCGAGCATCGACTCTGCCTACGACTCGATGGAGAAGTCGGGGAAGCTCGGCCGCGGGTGGGACGACCTTTTGATGTCGATGGCGCAGGAAAAGGACGAGCACATTTACTTGCTCCAGCAGGCGACGAGATCGCCGGCCAAGCATTCCGAGGGGGATCAGCCTCGCGTCTATGGCGCTCGAGGCGGAGGCAGGGGTGCCGGCGGCGGTCGTGGCTCAGGAGGGGCTGGACCACGCGGAGGCGGTCCAGCAGGCCCCGGCGGCCGACGCCCAGGTCGCCGACACCCTGGCGGTGGTCCAGGGATGGGGCGCGGACGCGGCCGCCGCCGCCGGCACCGGCGCCATGGGATCAACGTCTACCCGTATTGGAACCTTCCATACGACGTGTACTACCCGGTCTACTATCCGGCGTACGAAGAGGTCGTTCCGACGGTTGAAAGCGTCACCCCTCATTTCGACGGGTCTACAGCTGTCATTATCCTTCAGGGATATGGCTTCAATGCGATCCCAGGAAACAGCGTGCATGCGGAATGGTCCGCAGGTGGTTCAAAGCCGATTGTGCAAGCTGCTCCAATCACGAACAGAAACGATCAATCACTCGAGATTCGCATTTCGTTCCCTGGTGGCGCGCCAGATGGTTTGGAGATTCTCGGCGTCGCCTATTCCACGAACTACGGCGAATTGGTACTATTGACGGGGCCCTTTTCAATGGCAAAGCGACGAAAACGATTTGCGCAGACATCGTCTGCACCTGCTCCTCGGGCGCCTCGAGCAAGCGTTTCGCCACGTCCATCGGCGCCGCCTCCCTCAAGTCGGCCTCCCTCAAGTCGGCCGCCGTCGGTCGGATTCGACCCGACGCCAGACATTCCTGGAGCGACCCCACTTCCGCATCCCGGTGACATTCCCGGATTCCAGTACCAGCCCGGATATGGATCCGCGATGGCGCCAGGCGCCGCGTCGACCTCCATGGAGCCGAGCAAGATGGAGTACATGATGCCTCCGAATCGAATGCTCGAGCCTCATCGGTCGGGAATCTTGCATCGTCAGCTCGGCCACCAAACAGGCCGCCGATTCGGTGTCCCCGGATTCGTACCCGGCCAGCCTGGATGGGGCGGACAAGCGGGCGTCGCTCAATCGCCTCACCCAACCCGAGGGATGAGCAGCGCCCCAGTTGACCGCACATTCGGCCCCGGTCTCTCCGCGGGCCAGGGTGGCGTTCAGACATTCGCCGCCGGCGGCGGTCCCATGGCTGTCCAAACCTACGGAAGCCTCGGCTACGCAAGCATGGGCGACGGGAGTATGGATATGGCCTCGCGCGGGAGTATCCAGCGGCGATATTCCCAAGCGGACCACGGGATTGAAGAGATCACCGTAACCGCTCAAAAGCGATTCAAGAGCATCAAGAAAAAGGTGAGGAGCTTTCTGCGATGACTATCAAAACTGGAAGAGCAGGTCGTCGATACTCTCGAGCAGGCATCGCGCCGATGCCCGCCACCCACGTTGGCGATTCGGATTGCTGCATCAATGCGGGATGCGAGGCAGGCCTCTCTCCTTGCGGATACGTCGGAGCCGGCTGTCCTACTGGATCCGACTGGTGCGGCACGAATCCGGATGGCACAGCGATGTGCTGCAGCAAGGATCCTCTTCCCGGTCAGGTTGCCACAAGGAAAAGGAAGCGCCGCCGAAAGCGGAGGCCTTTGAAACGTCAGGTCAGGAGCTTTCTACGATGACGCACAAAACCGGAAGACTTGGTCGCCGATATTCTCGTGCAGGCATGGGGGACCCTCGCGGCACCTGGGGCTCCGGCGTGCCTGCGAGCGCTGGCTTCATGCCTGAGCAGCAGCCGATCCTCGAAGGCGATGGCTACGTGTTCGCGGGGCCACGTCCAGCATCATCAGGGGTCTACGATGATGCTGATGTGTCTCAGGTGAGCGTGGGACGTCGATACGGCGTCAACACTCGTCCGCAGATTCAAATCCCGCAGATTCGTCCGGCTTCATCATTCAAGCCGGGAATGAAGCTTTCGCGCCAAGGCGCGCAGCGTACTCGAGGGGCACCGCGCAGGAATCGATAATGGCTGAAAAGGACAAGGTTCAGCCCGCAGTACTTGCCGCCGGCCTCGTGGTCGTTGGCGGAATCGTGCTGTTTTCGATGCGGAAGAAGAGTCGCTGCGAAAAGCTTCCGGACATCTACGCGGAAGAGGGCCCGCTGCACCTCACGCAGGAATCGCAAGACAGAGCCTACGAGGCAGCACAGTACAAGCTCCGTGAGTATATGCTCGCCGGCGAGACCTACAAGTTCGATGACGTGGTGCTGCATGTTGCGGACGAGCTTCGAGATTGCGCATGGGAGAAGCTCAAGACTGACGAGCAAAAAGCTGTGTGGTCTGGTATCAAGCACATCGTCAACGAAGTGAATCAGCGAGCAAAGGCTGATCAGGACGCATTCCTGAAATCCTTCTGAGGTTCAAAACCCATGGCATCCAAACAGGGCACACTTCTCCTTCTCGCCGGCGCGGGCGCTTTGCTGCTCATGTCCGGCAAGAAGAAGAGAAGTCGCAAGGGCTCCGAGTCCAAGGATGATGCGGCGAAGACTCCTGATAGCCATCAGGACGATCTCGACGACGAGGATGAGATCTTCGAGTCCGACGAGGATGCGGCTCCGCCGTCCCCTGCGGAGCCCGAAGACCATTCGGCCGCGGCTGTCCTTGCGAGGAATATGGACCCGGATGGTCGCGCGCAGCTTGGTATGCTGTACCAGATCAAGCAGGGGGACACGCCGCTCGAGATCTGCAGGGAGGCTCTGTTCGGTTCGCGTGACCCAGTCGTCGGCCCCGGACTGCGCCAGGCCGCCAAGGACCTGCTCGTTCGGATCGATTGTGGTCCATGGAACCAGGCTCTCTACGGTTTGCCGCTTGCAGATCTGAAGGAAGGCCACGCGAACATCGACAGCTACTTCACGCAGCGCGGCGTTTCGTTCAATCCGGTCTACCAGAACAACCAAAAGCGCATCCTCAACGGCTTGCGGCCAACGTCTGATCCTGGTGGAAGCCTCGCGCTCATTTGGATTCCGATGATCGACTTGGATCGTCTCGACATGGAGGGCATCGTGACGACCGAGGGGATGAACTACCCAGACACCGAGAGCGGTTTGGGCAGCAGCATGATCGATCCTCCTGAGGAGATTCTCGATCTGGAATTCGACGAGGTCTCCGCAGACGAAGTTGGGTGCGACCTTCCTGAAGGTGATTTCCGCCGCTCGGTAGTGGCCAACTGAATTGGAAAGGATGTGGCGAAGCGGAAAAAGAGGAAATACTCGAAGACTGGCCCGGTCGTCACAGCCCTCCATGACCAGTCGTCCGCCATCCTCTTCCTCTCTCTGGTCACAGCCATCGCCTACAAACGACTGAATCTCCCGAAGCATTGAGCGCCAACGAAAGGAATGGTATTTTCAGCTTGGGAGAAGAGAGAATGGCCGAACATGACACATCAGAACCAATCCTTGTTCTAGTACGTCGCGGAAGGAAAAATCGCGGTTTTTCCGTGTCGCCTGTCGAGGATGTCTCAAACGCAGCTTCGTGCGCGGATGAAAAAGAAATCGGAGAAGTCATTGTCGAGATGCTCGACGATCCGAGGCAGCCTCGAGTCAACATCAACGAGCTTCTCGCCGCCGCGGCGGGCGCTCCGACGACACGGACCCCCGATGAAGATGAAGATGAAGACGAAGACGACGACGACGACGACTACGAGGATGACGACGGAGGCGGAAGTCCCATCGATGAAGTTCTCGGTGGAGAGGGTGACCTGGCAGACAAGGCTATTATCTGGGGCCTCTCGTCGCTTCTCAACAAGGGTCGAAACATGAGCAGCTCCAAGGTGACCGATACCGGATCTCGCAAGAAGAAAAAGAAGAAGAAAAAGAAGAAGAAGACGACGTAATGGAACCAGTCACACTCGCACTAATCGCCCTCGGTGGCTACGCGGTCCTTGGAGGAAAGCGTAGCTCCAGTCGCGGCGTGCGTGCGAGTAGTGGATGGGCGGTTAAGGGGAAAGCTGACCGGGTTGCGAACCTCAATGAAATTCGCAGCATGTCGTTTCACTACTCCAACGAGTTCGGTTCGATGCCGCTGCTTGCCGATTATCTGACGGTGATCGGTTTCAGGGAGTCAAATTTCAACCCGGCTGCCGCCAACCCCGAAATCAAGACCAATCCCATGAACGCCGCGCGTGGCCTATTCGGCATGCGACCAGAGACGGTCTTCAAGAAATCCAATGGTCTCGAGCACATGCGAGCGCATCCAAATGCGCTGCTGAATCCGCGTTGGTCGTTTGTCTGCGCCGTGCACCACACCTGGCAGGCATGTGACACGGTTGCGCGCAAGCTCGGCACTGGAACCAACTACGTTGCCGTGCGACGATGGTGGGGCTTGCCTAGCAAGGTGACCGACTTCGACCTCGATGAGGAATTTTCACGGGCGAGCTTGGCGAAGCTCGAAAAGGCTGTCATCGACGTCAACCGTGGGTACGGCACGAATATCGATCCAGACTTCATTTGGGCAACCATTCAAGGGTGGCAAAACTACCCAGGCATGGATGTGATGCTGCAGGTTTACGGGCTCGCCGGACAATCCCAGGCGGCCGCATAGGAGTTCACGATGGCAGGTCCACTACCACTATTGCTCGCCGGCGGCGCCGCCTTGGTCCTTCTCGGAGGCAAGAAGAAGTCGAAGCCGAAGCGAAAGTCGCTTGCAGGTCAGCCTTGTGAAGCTGATGCTGCAGCTCCTGATGGGATGATCTGTAGGGGTGGAATTCTCCATCCGGAGATCATCGACGAATCGATGCTCGAAAAGTACGAGGAACCGACCGGTGAAGAGGCCGGGGACTTCGAGACAAAAGAGGAAGATGTGTCTTTGACGGCTGAAGAAGAGCCCGGTCAGGTGACCCTGCAGTCGGATGAGGCTGTAGATCCTGCCACCATGTGCGACGAATTTCTGCAGGCGATCCACGTCGTCCCGACAGAGGCTGGCGAGATCGCCATCAACAAGGTGGCGGTCGAGCAGACAGCCATCCCAACGATGAAGGCGGTCATGCTCGGTATCCACCAAAACCTCGGCGGAAAAACGGTGGACGCCGAATCGGTTGGTCCTGTCATGGTCACATCCGCACTCCAAGAGCTGGTTCCGGTTTGCGACTGGAAGTTCGACGACGACGAGTTTACATTCAGCGATGGGATGACGATTCAAAGCGCGGCCGGCAAGGACGTGCTCTACGGCCTCATGCAGCTTTCGGTTCAACTCATCGACGACTTCAATGAGAGCCAGCAAGAGGATCTGCCGAAGGCGAGCTTTCAGCCTGCCGAAGTTCCAAAAGCAAAACCAGGATTCATAGGAGGCTAAAGCGCCATGGCTAAATCGACAAAAGATGATGAAGCGACCAACAAGCTCCTGTGGATTGCCGGCGGCGCCGCTGTCACGGCGTTCGCCATGTACTACGTCAACAAGTCCCTCAATGAGCGTGAGGAGCTGAAGCGACTGAAGTACGCTGAGAGCCGTCAGCTCAAGGAGGGCAGCGATTAGTGGAGGCGCTGCCGCCAGCGGGGGACGACGCCCTCGGGCCCGAAGACAGGGCTCTCGTTGCGTTTGGTGAGGCCTGGGGCCGCAGCGAGGAGCTGCACTCGGTGGTCACTCGCCTACCTGGCGAGCTTGTGCTCAAGTCCGGCCTCTCGGCCAGGCGCAAGAGCCTGCTCGAGCGATGGGACGCCCTCGATTCACCTGAACTTGATGGCTCGCTTCCGGACGGAGCCATAGAGGCGCTCGGAAAGTGGAATCACGATGCGGAGGTTTTGATCTCCTACGTCGTGCGACTTGGCCGAGAGTCTCGGGAGCCATATCGCGCGCCTGATGGCAGGGTGTATTCGGCGCCTCCGACGGATCCGGAAGATCTTCCGCAGGTCATCGATTCGATCGGTGAGGCGGAATTCATCGACGACGATTGGTGTTGGCCATGGCCGGATCGTCCCGCCATCGCCGCCACAAAACCAAAATGGGATAAGGGGAAGCTTGTCAAATTCGGGGTCGTTGCTGGCCTCGGAGTGATGGCGCTTGTGACTTATCTGGACGAGGATTGAATCGATGCCTGTGAATCTTCTACCCATCATCGTTGTCGGCGGCGCAGTTTTGCTTCTCGGAAAGAAGAAGAAGCGAACGACCAAAAACGGCAACGGAAAAGCGCTTCCAGCAGCGAACGGTCGGGGTACTATTTTCGAGGGCGACACAGACAATCGCCCAAGCGGTATTCGCGCCAAGGTTGGGGAGCGGTTTTCTGTGACGTTCTTCTCCAATCCGTCCACGCCGGCAGATTGGAAGCTCAACGCCTCCCCGCCCGATAACTCCGTCAAACACGTCAAGACCGAGCAAGACCAAGTCGAAATCGAGGGTGTCGGCGGAGCTACCGGGAAGAACGTCTACATTTTCGAGGGCGCAAAACCTGGAAAGGGATCCCTCGTTTTCCACCTACAAGCACCCTGGCTCGAAGGAAAAGAGCCGCCCGCAGAAATCGTCGAGATTCTCACCGAAATCTCGTAGAATACACTTCGCAGGAGATCTCAAATGGCAAAATCCGCACTACCCCTCATCGTTGGCGCCGGCGCGGCCGTCTTTCTTTTGATGCCAAAAAAGAAGAAGACGCCCGTAGTGAAAAAGAACGGCAACGGCAACGGAAACGGCACGAAGACCGATCCGAACATCGTCATGTCCGGAACGAAATCCGAATGGGGATGGCGAGTGAGGAAAGAACCCGGCCAGCCAGGCTTCGCAGATCGATATTTCGGCGAGGTGAAAGACCCGGCCGCTGCGCTCACCTGGGAGACCGTGCACGACACCGGTCGCAGCAAGCCCGACGAGGCCAAGCTTCTCGCCTGGGAACGCATTGCCCAGGAGCTTGCCGACGAGGCCAGTCAGACGTTCAACTGGGAGCCAGCTCGCGCCCACAATGAGGGCAAGCTACGCGAGCAGTACCCCGATGCGTCACTGAGCGTTCTCGACACCGGGTCGATGTCCAAAAATGGCGTGAAGTGCAATTGGGCCATCATGGACGTCCTTCCACCGATCGAGCCTGGCGCATACGCAGGGTTCGTTATCTGTCCGAAGACGAACGAGCAGATCAGTCGATTCGGCAACTCGATCGCCTCAATCAAGCAGGTACTCGAGATCACCTAGCCCGTTTTCCGCGGGCACTCCTGCGCTGCCCCTCCCTCGCCCGAGGTGAGGGGCAGTTTCACATGAGGGCCACAGGTGTCGAAGGAGAATCTCCAGACCATTATCGTCTCCAAGGCGACGGCGAGCACTCGAAAGAGGGCCGAGAAGCTCGCGCGCCCTCACGCACGTCGCATATACACGTCGCGTGAGACGAGCGCGTCTTGGCAATTCCGCCAGCGTCCTCCCAGCGACTTCGTCAAGGGATCGTTCAAGTCGTTCCCACTCCCGCAAGAGCCTGGGATCGTCCTCGTCTACGGCAAGCTCAAGCGAAATCAGAACCCCGGCGACCAGAGGTGGCTGCAATTCAAGGGGGGCACCGACCGCGACGTCATTATGCGTGAGTGGGATTTTTGGATGGCCTTCGAATCTGGCCTGAAGAAAGTCAGGAGCACCACTGGATTACGAAAGGCCATCGCCCTCGCCGAGGATCGAGAGATTCAAACTCCGCTCATCCAAGGTCTGATCGTCAGGTCGATTGCCGATCGCGCTCGAGCGCTCCGAATCACACGGGTGCGCCAATCGACCGAGTCCGACGGGCGCATTTATCGACAGCTCAAGGAGGGGCGCATCGGTAACCCTAGCCGGAAGCTGAATAAATCGGCGAAACGAAAGTCGAAAAAGCCTAGCGCCAAGGCTCCGAAGTATATCAAGCTCCGGTCCCCCAAAACGATGCCAGATCCAGGGGCATGCGCATGGCTTGGCTCGATCGTCGAGTGGGGGTGGGTGATGGGCAACGGGGATTCGTCGAAGAAAGTCGACGACAAAGGGAATGCGATCTGGGAGCCGAGATCCGAATGGATGTTCATGTGGTCTCCCAAGTACAAAGCCGTCGTCGCAGTTCGCCGACCTCGAAACATGTATCGATTGGCGGATGTTTCACGCTACGGAGGCGCTGCCAAGATGTTCGAGCGTTTCACTGCTCGCCCCGCCGAGAATACATTCGAAATTGACGTGCCCGACGTGAGGCTGCACAAGCTCGGTGCCAAAGCGGCGCATATCGTGTACCGCTCTGATAAGTGGTCAGCACAGCGTCAAAAGTCCGACTACATCCACCCATTTGGCAAGGGGGTGCAGATTTACTGCGGTCCCAGCATTCAAAAACCCGAGGTGTTCATTTGCTTCGGAGGCAAGCTCACGCTTACAGAGCGCGGCCTTGTTTGGTAAAATCCACCGGGAGAGAATCATGGCGAATCCGAAGCGCGGTCACTGCAGTAACAGAGACATCGTCAATGCCCAAAAGCGGCTCTATTCCCCTCGATACGATTTCGAGGGAGACGACGGTCTTGCCTGGTACGAACTAATCGACGCCGACGCCATGTGCTTTTGGGGCATGTGCGACCACGACAGCTACAACGCGTGGGTCAAGGCGACGGACAGGTACATCAATGACACATTGGTGCCGCACTACAAGAAGGTTCTCTCGCGCGCTGAGGCTGTCCACGGCGGCGCCGCCTTTCCGGTCGAGTTGACCGATCGATTCAACAAGGTCGAAGATGCGGTCAACTCCTGGCAGGCCGCCGGGTACCGGGCGGACAAGGGTTGGAGCGACGACTTTCGTCACCCGTTTGCCACCTGGTGGTGGGGTGAGATTCGGAAGATTATCGACTACTTCGATGAGGCTGCCTGCCAGTTCGATCAACTGGACGACGTTGCAGCCCATGCACTCAAGCAGCCATCACTTGCGAAGGGTGCGCCCATTCGACAGCTCGAGCATGTCGAAGGCGGGTACCTTGGCGGTCACGGTGGCCCGTCGGGCAAGGGGAAGGGCGAGCGTTCCATGCTTGGAATGGCCGTCGGAATCGTTGCAATCGGAGCGGCCGGGTATTTCGGCTACAAGGTTCTTACGGAGTAAGGCATGGCGAAAAAGACTTCAGCTCTCCCAATCCTCGCCGGCGGCGCTGCCGTATTGCTTCTCGCCGGCAAGAAGAAAAAGAAGAAGAGCAGCGGCAATGGCGGAAATGTCCGGTGGGGAATCCGGGTGAGCCCGGACTGCGCCAAGGTTGATGTCGTCGACGTGAACCTCTTCCACAAGTTCATGTTCGGAGCCTTCAACGAATTGGTGAGTGCGGATCCGTCTCTCACGCTGATTCAGATGTCCGACGCCCTGTTCGGTGATATTGCTCCGAACTGCTCCGGGTTCCCTGAGGATCCCGAGAGCGCCGAGGTGGCCGAGCTGTACGCCATCATCGCGCGGAATGTCGGGCAGTTCATGGTCGCGGATCCGCGTGTGGATCTGACCATGGGGGCACTGATCGACGAGGCGACTCAGATCTCCTTCACCGACTGGTACCGAGCTTGGCGAAACTACCCGTCTTCGGATGTCCCGGAGGCGCCGGATAATCAGGTCTCATTCTCGAGCGACCTATCGACGTTCAAGGTTGGGTCGAACTGGTACGTGGATACGATTCTCCCGTTCGTGGGTGAGGCCGGCGAGGCTGGTCGACTCGAGACCGCCTTCGAAGATTTCGTGGGGAATCGCGGCGTGTTGGTTGGCAAGTTCGTGATGCCGATCGCAGAGCTTCCACAAGACAACGAGACTGTCGTCCGATTCCTCAATGAGCTGCAAGCCTCAATCCAGCAAGCTGAAAAGGAGATCGTTGGCGCGTGAGCCTACGTGAGGAATACGGCCACTTCCTCCTTCTCGGTGCCGGGCTTTTGATGCTGGGCATGGCGAGTAAGCGCAAGCCGAGGAAGATGGAGGACCGGTCGGGGGAGAAGTGTGATCCAGATGAGGTCACACCCATGGGATACCAGTGCGGTCAGGTGCGCGGCGGATGGGAGCTGAGTCCCGAGCCCGAGCATTTCGCTGGCTTCGGCCCCTACATCAACCGGGAGAGCGTCGACGTGGCCCTCGCTCGTGTCGGCTTCCCAGATGGGAACCTCGCCGGATTTCAGGGGTACATGTCCTTGGTCTACGGGCGAGACCTCCGAAAGGATGGCGAGGTCGATGGCTCGAGCATGCATGCCCTGCGCGACGCCGAGCAGATGCTTGGCCGGGATGAGTGGGTCTTTCCGAGAGGGGCGCAAACAGGATGAGCGACGAGACTCCAGCTCAAAATCCTCCGCCACCCAAGAGTAGTCCGCTCCTGGAGCCCGAGGAAAAGGGGATCGGCGATTACCTCATTCCTGGACTCCTCGGGGTCGCAGGTGCGGCGCTTTTGTACAAGTCGATGTCCAAGAAGAAGTCGTCGAATGGTGGCTCGTCGAGCAAGGTGGAAGCGTCCGACAACGAGGTCAAGTTCTCGAAGGGGTATTCGAATTACGCCGTCGGCAAGGACTGGGAGGAGATGACGCTCGAGCCCTACCTCGCAGAGCAGGCTGAGGAGGGCAACCTCATCACGGCGGATTACGCCGACGACTCGATGGTTACCGTCGAGATGATTCGGCCGTCCATGAAGGACAGTCGAGCGAAGACGCTTGCGGCATTTCGGTCTACCCACAAGGTCGGCACTACCGACGGTGAGGTCCCCATTTCCAAACTTCCGAGCAAGTCCGGTGTTCAGAAGTTCAACGCGTGGCTCGACACTCAAGTCGAAAAGTTCCAGGAGGAATACTGATGGCTGTCAATCTACTCCCAATCGTTCTCGTCGGCGGCGCTGCTGCCGTGGTCGTTTCTCAAGGCAAGAAGAAGGAGAAGGCCAAGAAGTGTCCTCCGACGACGGTCATCACGGTCGGCGAGATGAAGACCGTGGCCGAGCGCGCAGTCGCAAAGCACGGGTCCGCTGCGGATCCAGCAGCCGAGGCGAACTACTTCGTCAACGAAGTTCTTCCGCCAGGCTGCAATCGCTCGAGCGTGAACTCGAAGGTGAAGATCCAGATTCCTGGGTCGAAGAACGATTTCGAGATGACGATTCCCGACGTCTACATGTTGACGTTCGCGCAGTCGCTTTCCACCCGCGTGGACGGTGGAGCGCTCGGTGAGAAGGAGGCCGAGAAGGTGTGGGCGCGCGAGCTGGACTGGTACAAGAAGACGACCGGCACGAACTTCGACGCCGCACGAACTGGCATCGTCGAGTTCGGCAAGGCCGTCCTCGAGTCGCTCAAGGCGGCGATGGATGAAGCGATGGGCGGAAACGGAAAACCGCCGCCTGGGCCTGGCCCGATTCCCAAGCTCGGCGGGTGCCCTAAGGTCGTGAGCATCGATATCGGCGCCGCCGATCCGGCTGTGCAGCAGGCCATCGAAGCTGAAATCGCCAAGGGCAACAAGGATCCATTCAAGCTTGCCGATGTGGTAATGGCTGTTTCCTTCCCACAGGGCTGCTCGAAGTCGGACTTCAATTCCACGGTTAATGTCATGATGACACCGCCCGGTGGAGAGGGTCCCACTATCGCGGGTAGCTACGACATGTCCACATTCTATGGGATATCGGCGTGGTCGATCTCAAGGATGCTGCTCAAGCGGAATCTGATCGGGGCACCCAAGCTCGACGCCATCAAGGCGAAGATTCTCAACGACTACCAAAAGCTCACAGGAAAACCATTTCCGGAGAAGCTGGACTGATGGCCAACAACGCACTCCCCCTCCTCGTCGCCGGCGGCGCCGCCCTTCTTCTCTTGAGCGGAAAGAAGAAGGGCCGGTCGTCGAAGTCGACCGCTACGGCAGCACCTTCTCCATATGGCGGCGGCGCTGCCCCTGGGCCTGGCGCGCCTGGGTCTCCGGCCCCGGCACCTGCCCCATCGAAACCGACGGCGACAAAGGACGAGGACCTCCTCGAGCCGATCGTCATCGAGCAGATGCTTCTCGACCTCGGATATCCGCCTGGAGCTGTCGATGGCGCCTACGATGCGGATACGGTGACCGCCATCGAGACGTTTCAGATGGATTGGAACTCGCTGATGGAATGGCTGTGGAAGCACAATCCCAATATCAGCAAGGGCACTCCCAGGTACGGCAAGATCGGCGAGGATGGAAAATGGGGTCCGCAAACGGAGTCCAGGGCTGTCCGCGCGCTCGATACTGTCGGGGTGACGGGGGATTCCTTCATCACCATCGGCGATGATCAGATCCCTGTCGACAACTTCCGCGACATGGTTCTCAAGTCCTATCAAGCCCTTCCGGTATAGCTCATGGCCAACCCCCTCCCACTTTTGATCGCCGGCGGTGCCGCGCTTCTCTTGCTTGGCGGCAAGAAGAAGAAGTCGCGTCGTAGTGGTGAGGTGATGGTTTTCGAGGATGAGATGGTCACTGGCGGATCGGACGCTTTGCCACCGGATTCTGAGATTGGCTTCGCTGAGGTCGTATTCACTCCGGATTTGACGAAGTTCAAGATCGGAGCCGGGTACCGCATCAAGGTACTCGACCAGTGGCTCAACAAGCGCCGCCTCGAAGGGAAGCTTGCCACCGTCGACCACAATGCTGGCTGGCTGTACACGACTCTCATCGACGATCCGACGACCTGGCTAGGGGATATCACGAGTACAGGCAAGACTGGCGGCACGGTGATCTACGGAGCGCTGTGGCTCATGGCCACGGTAGGTATCGGCATCTACGCTTCGGGATTTGCCGCCGCCGGTGCGAATATCCACGCTGCCACGCAGGCCGCGAATGCCACTCGAGCGATGCAGATTCTTGGACCTCGAGCGACGCAGCTCGCCGGTCAGCTCTACCACAAGGGCTTCAGCTCGAGTCAGATTGCCATTGCCCTGATGGACTTCGGCGGAACCGAAAGCATGGCTCGATATGGCGTGAGTCGAGCCATCACAGGATTCAGCGGCGGCGCTGCAGGACTCGGAACGGCGATGGCTGCTGCCACCCTCGCGGAGATCGGTGTGAGCGCCGCCTTCTCTCCTGACATGGCCGCTAGCGCGACTGAGGCTGCCGCAGAGTTCACGATCAGCAACAGCGTAACGATTGCTGGCGAGCAAGTTCCAATCGCCCTGCTACCCGCTTCATATCCTGCGGTGCAGGAGTTCAACAAGTGGATCATGGCGTACATCATCCGCTTCCAGAAGATGACCTTCGAGGACTGAGTTATGGCCAAATCCGCACTACCACTCATCCTCGCAGGCGGCGCTGCCCTTCTTCTCCTTGGCGGCAAGAAGAAGAAGGGGAAGCCTAAGCTTCGTCGAGGATGCACGAGCATCAAGACTATTGGCGCACTCCTCCAGATGGACAGCGGTGCGGCCGCGAATTATCCGATGGTGCTCATCGTATATCCCGTCGGCGAGGAGTCGAAGGCCGAAGAGAGGTGCAGGGAATACGGGGATGGAGGGTGGTCAGCGGTGATGGTGAGCGTTCAAACCGTAAAGGCCGCGGCCGGCGACGAGATCGTACCTCCGGGCGAGTATTTGGCGGTGGACGGGCACACCGACCCCGCCTTTGTGGACTGGGCAACCGTAACGAGTTCAAGCTAGGGGCTGAGATATCATGGCAAATCCACTTCCACTTCTAATCCTGGGCGGCGGCGCACTCCTTCTCTTGACGGGGAAGAAGAAAAAGAGGCCTTCGTCGAAGAAGAAAAACGGCGCCAAGACAAATGGCAACGGAGCCCTGCCTCCGCCGCCGGCCGACGAGGATATGGACAAGGAGGAAGAGGTGTCACCGACGCCGACGCCGACGCCGACGCCTGGCCCAGGCCCCGCGCCCACGCCAATGCCAGGCCCTGAGCCCGTGCCAGGCCCTGAGCCGGCTCCCTCGCCGGATGAGCCGCCCTCGAGCAAGCCGGCATTCGGCCCGAGTGGCGTAGGCAGCTGCGCGAACGCGATCTACAACCGAGATCCCCAGTACGTTTCGCCCGACATCGTGGTCTCGCAAAAAGCGCTGACCATGTTCAGCGAGGCTGAATACTACTTCTACATGCGCGGCGATTTCCAAACGAAGCTGTACAACTACATGCTTCAGCGGTTCCAGGCGATGAAGGCTGGGCAGGAGCGTCGTACGGTGGCAAGCGTGGTCCTGCGTGAGGCTCTCAAGCACTTCAACTCCGGGTGTAAATGGGAAGTCGCCATCGACTCCCTTGGGCAGCCTGAGCAATATGTCTGGAAGAGTGGCCAGCGCCTCGCCATCATGGCCCAGGTCACCGCAGGTATCGAGGATCCCGGCTTCAAGACGCTGTTCCAGACCGGCAAGCGATATTCGATCACTCGAGAATCCCTCGGTGAGCCGGACCCCGGGTTCTTCGGCGCTCAGAAAAAACCTGTCCCAGGAACGCGTGTCGAAGCCCTGGTCACTGATGCGAGCCAGGAGAGCGCTGAGCACATCATCGGGGAGGTCGTCAAGCTGACGGGACCGAATGGTGAGCCGGATCTATTCGAGATTCGCATCATCGACAAGTTCCAGGGCATCAACGTGTCTCCGCGCCTCCGAACGAAACACGGATTCAAGGTGGGCTCGAACGCCTACTTCAGCCAAAAGGGGCCAACCGGTATCTACCGGATCTTCCCGCAGGGAATGGTGTAGAGCATGATCGGACTCCTCATAGCTGCTGGCCTCGTTGCGAAGCTCGTCTCTGACGATACTGCAAGGAGGAAGAAGGCGAGAAATCGACGCCTCAAGGAGGCTCGCGGGTCCACGCCGGATGAGCCGGGAGAATGGCGGAAAAAGTACACCAGAGGAGGAGGGTCCAAAGGTGCAAAGTCCATCGATATCGATGGCAATTCGCCTCCATCGAAATTGGCTCCCGATGCTGTCTGGGTTGGTCGGTCACCTGACGGCGTGATCTGCACTGCGGTCGTTTTCGGCGACGGTACCGGTGAGGCGTTTTGGAAAAACAAAGCACTTCCAGTCGCCAAGAAGTACATCTCCGAGGGGTGGGGAGATCCCTATCTCATCGCCGTACAGATGATTAGGACGATGGCGCCCTGTGCCGAGGAATTCCCCCATCTTGCCATTCAGCACTGGGACTATGAGGAGCGAGCTGAGGTGCACAATAGGACGGGCGAATGGCCGCCCGTTGAAGGGGATCTCGACAGCGATGGCACCCTCACTCTCGCTGAGAGGGAGTTCGGTCGGGAAATTTTCCTGAGGGCGTACAGGGATGTGTATTACCTCATCCAGTTCTTGCACGACAAAATCGCCGAACTGATGGGTCGGGAAGATCAGATCATCAAGTTCGACAGTCGCTGCGAAGTCACCTTCGTCGGCAAGAACTGGCACGGCCGACCTCAGAGCAACCCAAACATCCGCAATACGTCAGGTGCGGAGGTTATGGCTCGGTTCTACGTCGAGTACATGTACCCGGTATCCTCGAACTACAGCGATCACCATCACCGGTTCAAGGCCTGGCAGCTCGCCGATTCCGACGAGAAGTACATGAACTGGTACGACAACATCGCAACGGCGATAATCAACAGGATGCACCCAGAATGCGGCATCGCCCTTGCCAGCGCCTTCAAAAAGGAGCCCTTTTCAGCGGAGTCGTTCTTCGCTACCCGGCCAGGCCTCGAGGCGGAGTACTATTCCCTCGTTGATTTGATTCAGTTTGTCGAGGATCTCCGAGAGGGCGGTATGGATATCAGCTTCGACAACGTCAACTACTCCGAGGGGCTAGTGTTCTACGGGTAGATGGCCTAAGTCCAGGGATTCGAGAATAACCATGGCAAGCAAGACCAAAAAAGCAGCTGCACTTGGCGCCCTCGCGCTCCTTTTCCTCATGGGCGCCAAGAAGCCCAGCAAGAAAAAGAAGAACGGGAACGGCGCGAACGGTGACGGCATGGATGGGGGTGGGCATGACCCATACGACCCCGAGGATGAGGGCTTCGACCCGAGTGGGCCACCCGGCCCAGCCCCGGACGACGGCTCGGGTGGTGGCGACGAGATTTTCCCGTCGCCAACTCCGACGCAGGGCGGTCACTACGGAATCAAGAAGGGCGACACCTTTGTAGGAATCGCCCGAGCCCTATTTCCCGAGGCCGGCGGAGCCGAACGCATCGCCATCGCTCGGGTGATCAACGAGCACCCGAGGAACGCTGGGCTACTCATCGTTCCGAAGAAGGAATGGAACAGGAAGTACATCGGGGATCTGATGATTTCGTTCTATCCAGACTGGATGGCGAATCCTCGTTTCGAATCCGAGAGGTTCGAGTCCGGCCATTCTCTGGCCACAATCTACATCCCAACTTTCGAAGAAGGAATGGTGTAAACCAATGTCAGGCGAACTTGTAATCGGCGGCGGAATTGCCCTCCTCCTCCTTCTCGGAAAGAAGAAGAAGAAGAGCACCAAGAAAACGAACGGCAACGGAAACGGTACGAACGGCAACGGAAACGGCACCCACGGCGGGTCCGAGCTGGACGATCCAACGGAGAAGAAGACTCCGGGCGGCGGAGGCTCCGGAGGCGGCTCACAGGGCGGAAGCGGCAAGGGTGGCGGCGTGCCCTCAAACCTCGCTCCCGACGCTGTCTGGGTGTCTCCGGACTGCAAGAAGGTCGTCTTCGGCGACGAGACCGGTGAGGCCTTTTGGACGAAGAAGGGGCTCCCCACCGCCCAAAAGTTCATTGCGGCCAACTATCACGATCCGTACGAGGTCGCCAAAATGATGGTGCTCTCCATGGCTCCCTGCGTCGTCGAATTTCCCGTCATGGAGGACGGTTTCGATCCGATGGAAGAGGAGTTCAGGCGCGAGATGTTCAACAGGGATTTCAAGGACGTGTACTACCTTGTTCAATTCCTGCACGACAAAATCGCGGAGCTGATGGATCAAGAGGCGCGCCTCATCGAGTTCAATGATCGATGCGATGTCGTATTCGTCGGCGAGGACTGGGAGAGGTTCATCGCCAAGCGTATGGCCCGTTTCTACATCGACTACATGTATCCTGCGGCTACGAATTTCATGGATCACGAGGAGAGGTTCAAGGCGTGGCCTTTGGCGGACCCAAAGGAGGAGAACATGGTCTGGTGGGACAACGTCGCCACGGCGATCGTCAACCGAATGCATCCAGAATGTGGAATCGCAATCGTCGAGGCCGCCAAAAAGGAGCCATTCTCCGGTGCCTCATTTTTCGCCACCCGACCAGGTCTCAAGGCTATGTACTCATCGCTGGTGGATTTGGTGAATCAGACTCACGACGAGCAGCCTGGTGGTCTGGATTTTGAGAAGTTCGAGAACCTTCAGAGCTAGTTGACGCCAAGAGCAGAAAAAGGGAGAATCGGAGCAGGAAAATGGGATCCCCACTGGTACCACTTGGATTGGCTGGAGCGGCCGTCGTGCTGCTTTCGTCAGGCAAAAAACGGAAAAAGAGCGTCTCAGGCGGGCCTTCTTCATACAATCTTCCGACCAATACTCCGATTCCTCAGGTATACGGAGGCGCCGCAGCGCCCTCTCCTGAGGCGACTGAGTCACAAACGGAGTGGGTGGATCGCCAAAAGGCGCTCCAGGCCATTTCGCAGATCGAATTCTTCACCAAGGATGGCGGCTCGGTATCGCTGTGCTCGAAATGTCATCCAGGCGACGCCGATGGGAAGCCGGGCAAGAATACTCGAGCGGCGGTCAAGGCGTTCCAGGCGATTTCGGGGCTCAGCGTCGACGGCGAATGGGACGCCAACGAGGATCGTGCAATGCACAGAATCCTCACCGCCGTTGCGAATGAGTTGCCCATCAGCTGCGATCCCCTTCTTGGATACCCATCCCCGTTCGCGTGCTTTGTTCACGGGGACGGATTCGCTCTGATGCTTGTCGAAGGAACAGAGGGAACAAAGCCTGCCCCAAAAGCGAAGCCGTCTCCATCGCCGGCCCCGGCCCCGTCGCCGTCGCCGTCACCGTCGCCGTCCGAGGAGCAAAAGGAGTTCGGGCCCGATGAGCTTTTGGTCGCCGACGCAGAGTGCAACTATATTCTGCATCAGGACGACAAATGGTTCACTGAGCAGCGGCGCCGCATGATCGAGTACGCGCTCGATGGAATGACCGACTCTCAGGCTGCGACGGAAATCCACGAGTCCATGCTCGCGGATTACATTCCCCTGTGCCTTTCGCTTGGTCGAAATGGTGTAGGCTCTGGCGTTCGCCAGTTCTGGGATGTCAATTTGGGCCATGTGGCATCGGGCCTCAAAACCTACGACCTACTTCCGGATCTACTCGAGGAAGACGCGATCAAGTTCGGTCTTCTCTGATTCACCAATCTGAGTTCAACCAAAGGAGCAGACGAAAATGGCTGGAAAAGGACTACCACTCATCCTCGCAGGAGGGGCCGCGCTCCTTTTGATGGGGGGCAAGAAGAAGAAGAGCACCAAGAAGGCGACGACGAACGGGAACGGGACCGGGAACGGTGCCACTCCGTATGAGGAGATTCCCGCCGGCGAGGAGCCGGAGCCGTACACTCCCCCGGCGCCCGCGCCCAAGCCGAAAAGCGATCCCACTCGCCCCGCTGGAAATCCTCCTCGCGACAACAACTACGACGGGGCCTACTGGGGATCCACGACCAAAGAGCGCCTCGAGGGGATTCGCCGGCACTTTGCGCAGCTTGGCTACCCGGTGGAAGTTGTCCCATATCCCATGAACATCCTCGGCCCCAAGGGGACCATGGAGATGCAGAACTACGATGGGACATCTGGAAAGCTCGGCGGAGACGACGATCAGCCAGAGCCAGTCGTGAGGGAGTTGCAACACGACTACAACCGGATTTCGAGGCTCAACAAGGCCGAGAAGTTCACTCAGAGCAGCATGGGCGGACTCGACACCGACGGCGCCGTCGGCCCGTACACGCTCAATGGTCTGCGTCACGCCAAGGAGGTCGAGAAAGCTTCCGGCAAGAGCTGGGATGACCTTCTCCTCATGGCAAAAAACAAGGGGATCGCCTAGCCCGAACTCGAGGAACTAAATGCCCGCCAGGAAGCACCATCGGGTTCTCGCTACGAACCCGCGGTCCAAAACCGGAGAGGCGGAGGTCGTCATACGAGGCAAGGCCAAGTACTACCTCATCATTCCAGTCGGTGAAGACCTCTTCGAAATCCACTACGGCGGCAAATACCTCGGTGAAAGCACATCCCTCTCAGGAGCCGAATCCTTCATTCAACGCGGCGGGGCTACCGCTCCCGTTCTGATCAAAAACCCAAACGGAGGCTACGAAATGTTCAAGTACAAAAGCCCTGGCAAGAAGACGGCGAAAGCCAACCCGAAGAAGAAGCGCAAGTCGACCAAGAAGAAGGCGACTCGCAAGAAGAAGTCCACGAAGCGCAAGAGCACCAAGAAGAAGTCGACCAAGAAAAAGTCGACCAAGAAAAAGGCTGCGAAGCGCCGTCCCGCGAAGAAGAAGGCGACCAAGCGCAAGTCGACGAAGAAGAAGTCGACGCGCAAGAAGAAGTCCACCAAGAAGAAGGCGACGAAGCGCAAGTCGACGAAGAAGAAGTCGACCAAGCGCAAGAGCACCAAGAAGAAGGCTGCGAAGCGCCGTCCCGCGAAGAAGAAGGCGACGAAGCGCAAGAGCACCAAGAAGAAGTCGGCGACCAAGCGCAGGTCTACCAAGAAGAAGGTGACCAAGAAGGCGCCCAAGGAGAAGGTCTCCGTCGATCGAGCGGTGCGAGGTCACATCACCAAGACGACCGGTCAGCGGCCGAACTGGTAACGAATTCGCGCAGGAGCCTCCGGCTGCCCGGCTCCTTGCGCCTAACCAACAACTGAGAGCCGGGTAGCAAGGAGCAGAAAAATGACGCAACAATACCAACAGAGGAACATCAACAACCCCGAGGGCGGTGGAACCATCGCCAACACCGTGGCCGATCCCGATGCGGAGCTGACGGCTTCGGATGTCGGCAAGGTCGTTCGGTTCGATACGACCGAGGCGGCCGGGACGGTCACCTTGCCTCGGTCTGCCGAGGCGGGGGATGGCGCGGAGATCACGGTGATCTTTCCCGTCGGCGCAACCGGCAACCCGGGTACGCTCGCAGCGATCTCGTCGGGCACGCCTGACGTGCTCGTGGCGCCCGCCACTGCACCGGCAAATCCAGCGGTGAGCGACAACGCGAGTTTCATCGTTCGCGCTGACGGTGGATCGAACTGGTACATCGTAGCCGGCCTCGCGTAGCCTGCACCGCAGCCCCTCATCTGAGGGGCTGCTTCCCGCTCTCGAGATACTCGCGGTCGGGAAGCAGCCTTTCAACCCTTCAAGGAGAGCAAGATGACTCAGCAATACCAAGAAGAAAGCATCAACGGGCAACCGTCCGCCCTCTCGTTGAGGGCCAACCCCTCCGCCCTACCAGCTGCCGGCGTCGTGGACACCGAGGCCATTTTTTGGCCTACCCTGGCAGGCGATGCCGTCATCGTCGGCGATGGCTTGGCCGTAGCAGGCGACGCCAACGTGGGCACCATCATCGAGGTCGGTCAGCCTGGCCTGTATCAGGTCTCCCTGACTCTCGCCGACGGGACTCCTGGCCCGAACCTGGTCAACATCGTGCGCGGTGCCACCGTGGCCATCACGGTCGGCAACGGATATCCGGCGGCCGACTTTGTGACCGGCACTCCGTTGGGTGTCGAGATGCTCGGGTTCACGCCATCCGCCGCACCGCCGCCCTTCAACGTGACCCTCATCTCGACTTTCCGCGTCACCGGTACCGACATCGCCAATGTGGGCACCAACGGCACCGTGAATCCACGTCGGCAGATTCGATTCTCCGCCGACGCGGCGGTCATTCCTGCCCTATTCGCGCCTGGAACCCTGATCGACATTCAGCGCACCAGCCTCTAGGGCACCCGATGTCGGGGAAGGATGAAGCGTCCGATCATCACGCTGGAGGACGGCACAGAAGTTCTCGATACCACGGGTGACACCGACGCTTTCGAGCACGGCGGTGGGGTTCTCTTTCGAGCGCCCGGCCGCCGTGGCACGTTTTGGACCTTTTGGTCAGCTCGAGAATTGGGGGAGAAGAGCTACCGCGTCTTCACTGCTCCAATTCCGCCTGACGTGATCGAGTACTTTGACCCCGACCTGAACGAGATTGCGCTCGTCTCCGGCATCGATCTCCGCGAAGTGCGGAAATTGGGTCACTCAAAAAATCCTGCTGAAAGACTGCAACTGGTAATGGCTATTCGGGACTGCAGCGGCGCCTCCCGAGTGGATCCTAGTCATGAGCCAGAGATAATGTCCGTTCACGAGCTTTCTGAGCGTTGGGGGGCGGTGTTCGGCGTCGACGCTGGCGACATCCCCATGGTGGACTACGAGGACTTCATCATTCGGGAGACGTCATTCAACGACTACGAATGTGGGAGCGTGGACGGCAAGTATTTGGGTCGCCACAAGGAGTACAAGCATGCGCTTTGTGCGATTGCGGATTGCATGAAGCAATGGGGCCGTGATCGTTCGAATGTGTTCCATGAGCATGAGCACGGAAAACTCGAGCTGGTGTCGTGGGATCCGGACACATTCGTCGGGAAAATCCCCAAGCGACGCGGTAAACTGCCTGAGTCACGCTGGCGCAACTCCATGAAGCGCTACGTGACCACCGAAATTCGCAGGAAAGGCATCGACAAAAAAGCGGAAGCACAGCGAAATGTCACCAAGGAGCGACGTCGGGCCAAGGCTCGCCTCGCCCAGAATGATCGCATCCGCCGCGCGAAGGATATTCGCCGGTCGATGGATGAAGTCTACGGAAGCTAATGCGCCTGTACCACAAATACTATCGCCAGAAGAATCCCGGCAAACGCCGGGCTTCGTTGCGTGGCGAAAGGAAAGAGGTTCATGGCGTCCTGATGAGAGCGCTCGAGAACCCGGGCAGCAAACGTCGGGGGAAGAACCCTCGCAAGCCTGGCGAACTGGTCGACACCTTCAATCTTCTTGGAGAGCTGAATCGCTACATCGACGAAGGGCATACGGAGTACATTCCCCTGAGGGATACCGTAGCGGCGAAGATCGATGGATACCTCAGCGAGGACGCGCTCAACTATTCGCTATCCGAAGCGCTGCGTGACCTATCTGCGGCCCAGGTCCGCGTCGTTCGCCAGATGATCGCCGACGCCGGCGGCGAGGTGACCCCTGAGGAGCGACGTAGCATCGATGCTGCCGCCGCTCGCCATCCGACCGTCCGTCGTGCTCAGGCCCGTGTCGTCGCCGCTGAGAAGGCTGACGAGGCTTTCAGGCAAGCCCTCAAGCGGGGACAACTCAGCGACACTGAATTCATGGTGGGCCCCGAGCGCCTTGCCGCCATGAAGGAGCAGCAGCGCGGGGCAAAAGCTGAGCTTGGCGAGGAGATCTACCGCCCTGAAGATCCAAAGCTCTGGAAGAAGGTCGAGCAAGCGCTCGAAAAGAAGTTCCCCGAGCGGTTCGTTCCGACGAAGCTCAAGAGCCGCAAGCGAGATGAGCTTGAGCAGCTCATCAAAATGAGCCACAAAGACACCCCTGCCGCCGAGCGCAAGCGCATCAAAAAGCGCCTCCAGACCGCTCTTACAAATCGGTGGCGCTCAGCGATGATCCTTGCCTACGAAAAGATGGGCGGCCGGGAGATGACCCGCGCGGAGATCAAGCTGCGTGAGGCTCAGCGCATGAAAAAGCTGGGTGTACCGTTTCCGCTCGGCCCTGGATTCTACGGGGTTATCCTTTCCCCGAAAAAGGGGAAGAGTGGATGTGTCTGGAAGTTGCTCGACAAGGACGGATTCGTCTATATGGCGGGGAAGTCTTCCGCGAAGAATGCGGCATCCCGCGATGTTGCCATCGCATACCGGGTGCTCATCAATCTTGCCAAGCTTCACGATGACGCTGGATGGGACAACCTTCCCACCAACGACAGGCGATGGCTCGACGACAAGCGCCCTGAACTATCGAAGCGCGTCGCTCGTGTTTTGATGCAGAATATCAATGAACGCGTTCGCGTGACCAAGAGCACCGCTGAGTGGATCGTGGCCGCGGCAGACGTTCCCAGATTCGAACCCGAAGCTGAAGGGGAAAAAGACGTGGCCCAAACATGCAGAAATATGACTCTCGGAGAGGAGCGAGTGTTCCCCGGAAAGAAGGGGGAGTACCACATTCACGTCAAGAAGGGGTCCCGAGGTAAGTTCACGTACTTCGTGGAGACGAGGGAAGGCAAAGAGAGTGCAAAGCGTCGCACGACCGACTGCAATGAGGTGATTCGTCGCGGACACCTCATTGGCGGCGCAATGACTGGCGCCCGCGAGGTTGCGAAAGCGATCTCGAATCCTGGCAAAATCAGACGCCTCAACAACTCTGCCCGAAAGTACTTCCGCCAGCAGAACCCGAAGATGCCTCGCCAGGCAGCTGACGAGGGTGATATTCGTGAGCTGACCGGAATGGTCGGCGTACCCGACAATCCCGAGGACGCTTACCGCTACGGGTTCTACGCCGGCATCATCCGAGGTATCGATACCTGCGGAGTCCAGAACTACTTCAAGCGAAAGCGGATTCGAAACGAATTCCAAGATCGACTGCTGCACGCAGCAATGGAAACGACCGCTCGAGTGACGGGTACCCGGAGCGGGACCGTTTCACGGAAGCGTAAAAAGGGCACGAAGACGGGATCTGTAATCGGAGACATTGATGCCGAGCTGGCATCCTATCTCGATGAAGTCGGTGACTAGAAAGAAGGACAGGAAAATGACGCAACAATACGATCAGCCAGGAATCAACACTCAGCAGGCGAACATGATCGCCGAGAACACTCCCGATGGCGCAGTGCGCGATGTCGTGCTTGGCGCGATTACGGAAGACGGCGATAGCCAGACCTTCCTCATCGATGGCGGCGGGTCCGATCCCGACGACGTGTCCACGAACAACTACGTGGTCGAAATCCGCGTAACCTTCACCCGAGACGCAGGAGTGGTCGCCGCAGGCGCATCGAATATCGCTCTCGACATACTTGGTGCCGCGCCGGTCTTCGCGTTTGCCGTCGATGGAGACGACTGCATTCTTCGAATCACCCCGCCGGCGAGTCGCTACACGCACCGACTGCTTTCGACGCCGATCAACTACTAGGCGATGGCGAAGAAGAAGACCAAGGGCCGCAAATCGTCGAGCCTCAAGCAGGTTCCGGCGAAGGATTTCAGCATCGATTGGGATGCTGGGCGGAACACTTGCGTCTTCAAACACAAGAGTGGCAAGGGCGGAGAGCTTGGCTGCGGCGTAATGGACGTGGTGTCCGTGTACGCCAACGGAGGTCGGATATTCGCACTATCCGTCAACTATCCTGCTCGGTACGCATGCCTCGAAGCGTTCACGAAGGAGGGGCTCGACGAACTCGTTTTCGCAGAGCCCAAAGACGTCAACGAAATGTTTGGACAGGAGTTCGCTTCGCATTCGCCAAAGGCGATTGCTGAACGCCTGTCCAAGGAACTCGGCTAAGGTCGAAAACCAGGAGAAAGAAGATATGGCTGGAAAATCCGCACTACCCCTCATCATCGGTGTCGGCGCTGCCGCGCTGCTGTTGGGAGGAAAGAAGAAAAAAACCACGAACGGGAACGGGAAGAAGCCCGCCGACCCCGATCCCGGAAAGCCCTTCCTCGACGTGGCAGATTGGGAAGCCTCCTCAGGAGGAGGGGCCGCGTCAAAGCGGGAATTCGACGCCGAGTGCAAGGGGATCGCCAACAAGGTCGACCTTACTCCGGGCGGAGCCTACGACAGCTGGATCACGGGTCGATACTTCCAGTTGCTGGCTGAGGGGAATAGCCTCGAGCAAATCACCATGCAGCTCATGGTCGATCAGGGCGAGCATTGTCCTTGGGGAGATCCCTCCAAGTACACGCCGCTGATGAGGAAGGCGTTCGACGACACTCTCGACGGTGTCACGCAGTTTCACGCGGCGACCGGCGGCAAGATCCCCGATTCCATGGGCTGATGGCGAAGAAGGGAAAGAGCAGCTTCGACCGGGACTGTGTATGCCCTGGTCGGACTCGGAGGGCGAAGGCTCGGCCTCGGACGATCAAGGGGCTCGTGAATGCGAGGCTCATGGCCTTCGAGTTCCCTGAGACATTCGAGCTACCTCCGGATTCCCAGATTCGAAAAATCAAGCCCGGAGATCTCGTCAAGGTGGCGAGAAATGGTGAGCGTTTTTGGGTGCGCGTCGACGGATACGTGGGCCGGAAATGGCATGGGACCGTATCGAATGACCTTATTCGGAATGACGATCTCGAGCTTGGCGACAGCATTTTCTTCGCCAAAAAGAACATCTACACGGTGATGTTCTCGAAAAAGAGCGTGAGAGCCAGGCGGGCAGCATGAATGGAATTTGGCACCTAGCTTGCGAAATGGGCGTTTTTCCTGGTACGCTTGTTTCGGGCAATTGGTGCCCAAAACCTCGACCATCTCCTGGTCGAAACCATCCTTGGGGGGCCTGCGTTTTCTCGTGGGCCTCCCATTTAACGGCCCCGGACAATGACTGACGAGGAAATGACCGCCACCGTCAGAGACCTCAAATCGGGGATGGATATGCTTGCCCAAGAGTGGGGGGATTTTCTCAAGTTCGAGGCCAGCAGACGCGAGGAGGATGCCGTCGTCCGGCGCAAAAAGGAGTCGTCTGACAGTCAGAAGGCCGCTGCTGAGGTTGCCGATTGGGAGAGGAAGCAGACATTCCTTGCCAAGCATGGGGTAAAGCTGGCTACGGTTATGTTCTCGATAGTGACCGCTGGGCTGGCTTGGTACGGGTCTCAGATTCGCAGTGAAATCCAAGCGGAAGAGCGCGCCAAGCAGGTTGATGAGAGCATCGAGACAAATGCTCAGAGCTTCTCAACCTTCAAGGATGAGACGTTCAACGATTTCAAGACAGATACAGATACGGATATCAAGACGCTTCAGCGCGAATCCGTGAATCAGACCCTCATGATCGATGAGGGCTTCAAACGCGTCGACCAGATCATGATCAAAGCGACCAGGCTCAGGGAGGAAGACCTCCCTGACCGTCCGCCGGAGTTCGATCAGGCCGTGAAAGATGCGAAAGCCCTCAAGACCCACAACGACAAATTTGGCCAGAAGGAGAAATAGCGATGACCGAGCAATATCAGCAAAACAACATCAACGTCCCGCGCAAGACGCAGGTGTTCAACAGTACTGGACTGTTGAGTATTCAGGCTCTCGATCTGGACTCGGACTTGGTGATTGCGGAAACCGACACCGATGGCGTGCTCCTCCAACTGCCGACAGCGGATCAGATTCCCGGTCAGCAGATCGCTGTCAAGACTCCTGACGCGGGATCGACCGGCAATCCGGTCACAATCCTCCCACCGACCGGCCAGCTCATCGATGGCTTCGCCAGTATCACGCTGGCGGCGGACCAGGAGGCGGTCATCCTCAAGGCCGCAGGCGACTCGGCGGGCGCTGGATACTTCTGGCAGGTCATCAGCTCGAGCGGCGGCGCGGTCGCCACCGCCGCCTCGATCGACCTCTTGTCGACGACGGAGTTTTTTGGATTCACGGTCGACAACGTGATCTCCTTCGATTCGTGGGCTGCGCTTTTGGCCGCGCTGGCACTGCTGCCGACATCGCTCGCTGGTGGGAATCCGCTGTTTCAGCCGTCCAGGATCTGGGCGTCTGACGGGGCCGACGGCGGCTGGTTCGACTCCAGTATTGGGGGCGCTTCACTGGAGGGCGCCTCTGGCGGTCGAGGTACGTTTGGTCGAACCTTCTTGTTCAACCAAGGGGTCACGCTCACAGATGTTCGCTCCATGAAGAATCTGGAAGTGGAATACGGGATCGTCCCCCTCGCCGCGGGCGCCCGCTTCCTTCCCGGGGGCTTCTCGGACGACGAAAGCCATCTTGTCGTCGAAAACTGCACGTTCACGACTATTCTCAATGGCTTCCCCGCAACATCCGGAATCGCCATGCTCGGCGTTCTCGAGCTGCACTCGGAGACGTTTTGGGACATCGACTCCATCCTGGTGCCGGCGGGATTCAGCTCCTTGAGTGTTGAGTGCTACGACCGATGTGTGATTGTTGGTGGCGCGTTCACGGGTGGCGGGGTCGTTGTCTGCGACATCCTCGACGCCTCGGCGAATGTGGACATCATCCAGCCCGGCGTTACATTTGACCTCGAGCTTGGCTCTTCGCCCGGTGCGGGTGGCGGCGCCTTCTTCACGTCGTTTGGAAACGCCAGCGAGCTGATGTTTGGAGGTTTCATAGACCTGAGTCTCGGGGCTCCAGGTGAGCTGATTGCCGGAGGGGCGAACGTGCCTCTCCCGGTCGGCAGCGGCGCTCCAGTGATCACTCCGCCGTTTTCTGGCGCTGCTGTGGGCGCTACCATCACGCGCCCTGGATACATCCGGGGAATCGGCGTTACGGTCGACAACTCAATCGGAGGCTTCGCCACATTCGATATCGAGGTCTATATCGGCGGCGTCTTGGCATTCACGGAGACCGGCTTCGACACGATCACTCACGGATATCAGTATTTCGACTCGGGATTCGGCCGGGTCGGACCCACTGTTCCGACTTTTGCTGGGTCCATCAATTTGGTGGTCGTCCCAACCAGCGCTCCACCTGCTCCAGGCGTAACGATCAACGCTTTCGTGCGCTTCGTATAGGAGACAATCATGAAGAATCTCAACGCTGTCAGTCTCAAGCTCGGACGAAAGCCCATCGAGGGCAAGCGCTCCATCGGATTTCACGAGGGACCGTATTCCCGTACAGCTCAAATCGCCGTCCCCGACGATTGGGAGGTCTCAGCCTTGGGCGAATACGACGACGCCGATGCTGCGAAGACGTTCGACGAGCGAAAGCGAACTGTATTTTGCGTCGCGGTGAGCCCTGACGGGAAGGAACTTATCGCGTACCGATGGCGCATGGACTCTCGCATGGATCCGGTGCACCTCAAGGGTGCAAAGGCGAAGAAGATCGGCGCAGATCTGAACACCGTCGACCCGGCGGAAATCGCCGAGAAACTCAAATCACACTTCAAGGAGGCCTGACATGGAAGCGTACACCGGAAAACTCGAAATGCGCGATGATCTCGCGCCAGCTGTCAGCGTTCGACATCGCGGTCGGAACCGCAGCTTCCTGACTCACGGGAAAGAATCCTGGTCACGAACAGCCTTCGTGGACGGCCTCTTCTTCCACCTGCTCACGTTCGACGAGGACGGTCAGCAGTACATCCTCGAGACGCTCGAGCCTCAGGGGCTGTCCTGCCGCCGCGTGCAGGCCTTCGCCACGCCTGACGAGCTTCGGACGCTCAATGGCGGTGATGCCCCCGCAGACAATGAGGCGATCGTGACCCTCATGGAGCCGCAGCTCGCCTACGTCGCTGACGTGTTCGCTGACGCGCACGCTGAGGCCCAGGTGCGCGCTGCAGCAAGCGCCGAGGAGCATGCGCTGACCGAGGATGAAAAGACGCTCTATGCGGGCATGATGAACGCGCACAAGCTTTCAGCTTCCCAGCGCAAGAAAATCCGTGATGAGCTGATCCCTCACCTCAAAGAGACCGGAAACTTCCCGGGATAGAGCTTGCTCGGACAAAAAAAAGAGGCGCCATAGTGGCGCCTCTTTTCGTTTGACTGCTCGAGCTACTCGCCGCCGCCGACCTTGGGCGGAGCGGGGAGCTTCCCGTCCTTCTCGATCTTCTCTTCGGCCGCCTCTACGACATCTTCGGCTTTGTCGCCGGCGTCCTGGCCGGCACCGACCCCTTCACCCACTCGGGTGTTCCAGTCGTCTAGCTCGCGGTCTCGATCCGCGATGGCCTTCTGGCCCGACGAGTAGGCTTCTCCAGCGTACTTGCCCAGGTCAGCGAGGCCCTGACCTCCAAGGTACGCCATGGCGAGCTTGCTGAGCTTGTCGACGAAGTCGGCCGCGTGATCTGGATCGACGCCCCCGAAGATGATGGCTGCCATCACGATTACGGTGACGACGTAGACGATTGCCTTCTTGCTGCTGAACAGACCTGAAATTGCGTTTTTCATGACCGGAATCTCCTATTCCGGCGTCTGCCGGAGTTCGGTCATGAGTTTACCACGCCCTTATGCCAGCGCCTCGTGGGCTACCCTGGCGAAATTCAAAGCTCGCTGCGCAAGCCCTTTGGCCTCTTCCTTCGTTTTAGCTCGACCGCCCATGTGGGAAAAGGGTTCAGGTGAGCCGTCGCCAGGATGCTCGACCTTCCAGCAAAATGGATGCGTGTCTTGGCCCTCTTTGCTTTTACGCTTTCGTTCGCGCTCAGCCTCGTCCTCGTCGAGTCCGAAGCGCATGTCGAGAACGTCTCTCTCCCTCTGGGTCATTCCGGCCCGTAGATTTCCGAGAACACGGTCGAGGCCATCGAACTTCTTCATCTTGTCGACGCGCAACTCCCATTCGCCGACGTGAACTGATTCACCCTCCTCGAGCATTTTGAGAGGGCTCGGGTCATCTTTCCATTCCAGGTTTTCCATCGATCTTCCTTTCCGCACACAAAGATGCCGGAACGTACGCTTCGAGATTCGAGGAAAGGAAGAAGAGAACCCCTGGGCCCAAAGCTGTTCCGGCCCCTCCATTCTCCCATCGCCTCAGAATGCGGTCAATCGCCGCCGCCTACGAGTTTTTCCTTGGTTCGTTTTGCGACGTCCGAACCATTCTCTTTTGACGTGTAGCCGTCGCGGTACCAGCCGCCACCTTTGAGCTGGAAGGATGGCGCGCTGATTTGTCGCTCGAGCTTACCTTCGCACTTCGAGCACTTTTCGAGTGGCGGATCCGAGAACTTTTGGATCTCCTCGAATCGATCCCCACAGTCGGTGCAGACGTAAGCGTGAAGTGGCATCTATTCCTCGTCTCCCAAATCCATTTCGATTGGAGGCTCGAGCTTGAGCACGAGATCTCCGCGCGGATTGGGACTGTAGACGAAGTCCTCGCCGGAGCCCATGTGCCGTCGCGCCTCGGGCGTGTGCATGGTGCCTGACCAGTAGTAGACGGTGATGCGCCATAGGCCGCTCTCGCCATCCAGGAGCGCCTCGATCTCGTCGAGGATCTGCGGGAAGGTTCGGTCCTGAAGGTCGTACAGGAGCGCCCTGCGCTCCCACGAGGGCTTCGGGGGTGGGCACTCGGGCCTCCGCCCCACGGTGATGCTGTGGAACCGCCGCGCCGTGGCCTCGACGGGTTCGGGGGCGCACGCGGCCGGCGCGGAAAGAGCGCGCTCGATCTCGATGCGGTAAAGCCGCGCGAACGTGATGTCGGCGCCCTCGAGCGCGCGCACCAGCGCCAATTGCTCCTTCACGAGAAGGAGATTCGCAGACGGTCGAGTCGATCGTCAAGTTCGCGCTACAGCTCGAAGCTCAGCCATCAGTCCTCGATCCCAAAGGCCTTCTTGGTCGCCTCGTCGATGTATTCGTGGTCAGAGTCTGAAAGGTGTTCGGCGAACCCTCGAGGGTCGTACCCCATCTGAATAGGAGCAATGGCGACAGCGCCGATATCCGCGACCTCTTCCTCTTCATCCCATCGAACGCGAAGTTCGACGACGACCGGAATGCAGACTTCAATCTTGATTCTCTTGTATTCGTCATCGCTCATGTGATTATCCCTGCGTCTCTCGACATGCGCGTCATCTCCTCTTCGGATTTGAGATCGTCCGGCTTGGCATCATCCTCGAACGGTCGCTGCCTAGCCTGGTCTCGAGTCTCCTCCGATACGAGCCGCTCGCTGTATCCGATAGGGAAGTTCAGTCCAGAGGGCAGCACCCACAGGTGGTACTGATTCGCCGTGTCGACCAGACGGTCTTCGCCTGGGTAGATCTCAAAGGCCTCGCACTCTTCACCGCACAGTTCGTTTTTGATTCGCTGGAAGTCGCGCCAGTCCTTTCCGAGAACGACGTCGCGGTCGTGCCTCTTGATGGACAAGTGTGTGACGAGCAGGCGCTTTTCTGGATCAGTCGGGTCCGGAAATCCGGTGGGGACGTTCTCGCGGATCCACACCTGCCACCGACTGTTGAGCCAGGGTACCCCGTTGATGCGAACGTGCTCGGCGTCTTCGGCCAGGTAGGATAGCTCGAATGGCGTCCACTCCGGCTGACTTGCGAGCTTCTTCTTTAGCCGGTCGGTGTACGTCTGATTTCGTTTTCCCATCCTAGTCCGTCTCCCTTCGCTCGAACATGGCCTTGTGGTGGATCGTGTGCGGCAGGCACAGGTGGCAGACGATCATCTCGCCGTCTTCGGGGTCGTAGAATACGAACGTCCGCTCGGCCGGATCTTCGCAGTCATCAGCGGTGCAGGTGTTGCTGTGGGCGAAGTCGCCGATGATGGGGCCGTTGGATGGCATGGTGTCAGGCTGCGACGATTCTAGATCCTCGTCCGACTTGGTACGCCTCGAGCGCGATGCGGCCCACCCACGATACCGTGTACCCGACGCTGCCAGCGACGACAAGGCTGTGGACCACGAGCTGATCCATCGTTTTTCGATCTCTCGTCTCGCCGCATTGAACGGCGGCAAGCGCCTGGAGTAGCTGGTCGTTGAGTGCCATGGTTATCCGTCTGCCTCCTTGAAGTTTTGCCGAACTATCAGAATCGCGTGGTGACCGTCATCTTCAGACAGCTCTCGGCCCTCGAGCTTGGCACTGAAAAGTATTCGGAGGATGGATTCTCGCAAAATGTCCTGAACCTGTTCAGGCGTTCCTCCGATATTGTCGGTGAGCCAAAAGAGCAACGGCACGAGCTTCTTCAGGCTCTCGACGGGAGGCCCAGGCCTGTCGGCTTCGGCGAGGTAGACCTCGGCCCAGATGAGCCACGCTTGCGCCGCCGCATCTTGACCGCCGCTTCTGATGCGGGAGATCTCGCCCTTTATCGATTCGAGTTGTTCATCCGACAGCTGAAACATCTTTGCCCTCGGCGAGCGCTTTCGGCGTCCGCTGCCTGCTCTCGAATGCAGCCGCGTAGATCCTATCAGTCAAATCGTCCCCCGTCCCGAGGTCGATGACGTCTGCGATGGTCGGAATATCGGCGTCTCGGATGAACTTGTAGAAGGGTTCCTTGCCGTGCGTCTCCTGATCGATGATCACCAGAACGCCGACATCGCCCTCATGCACGTCATCGAACGCGGTGTCCATCTTGAATTTGACGCGACCCTTGGTCCGATTCTCTCGGGCGTAGATAACGGTCAGGGAGTCGTCTTGAACTCGAACGGTTCGGGCTCTCGCCATTGTGACGTACCGGTTCACGAGGTCGATGAGCTTCGGAGGTGCGTTCGATCCAGCAACGAGCATGAGCATGTCGTCCTTCTTGGACTCCTCGAGTGCCCTAGCCTTACCGACAGCGGACGCCTTGTAGAGCAGGTTCCCTGCAAAAAGGACCCCGAGCAGTATCAGGAATACGACGTTCATTTCTCATCTCTCAATCCAGCCGGAGAGCTACCCTTCATCAGCTCATCAGGAATCGCTAAGCTCCCGATCACTTCAGCGAACATCTCGCTGAGCGGAGCCGCGACGCAGGTATGCATCGTCGTCTCCCCGGTCTCCGCCGATGCTCTGCAGTACTTGCAGACCGCCAGTTTGCACTCGAGTATCGTCTTGGCCTTGAGCTTCAGTGGCTCAGCGACAAGCAGCGCATCCCTGGCAGCGATTGCCTCGTCTCGGAATACCCCTCGGAAGTTGGTCCTCCCCTTTTTGATGTCGCGCTCGCCGTAGAAGGCGGCCTCCTCCGCCGCCTCGATGATCCGCTCCGAGGACATTTGGATGAGCCGAAGCCAGTAGACTCGGTACGCCCCCTTCTCTTCGCGGAATCGATATGCGCATTCGAAGATTCGATCGTCGCATGTTTCATCGAGGAATCTCGGATGGTGGCAGTGCCAGCAGTTCGTGCCCCACGTTCCGCAGCACAACGGATTGCAGCAGGTGTTGTACGCCTCGACACGAGTGTAGACCTCGGAGCCCTCGGGTTCATCCTTGTAGGCGAGGACTTCCTCGTACGTCGGGCGCTGCAGATTGCAGACAGGGCAGATGACTGGCGGGTGTTCGGTCATGACTTCTTCAGAATCTTCTGGGCTCGAGCGTGAGGGCACTCCCCCTCGCCGAACCAGTTGTGGGCCTGGCAGGAGCCGTGATGGTCTAGGTCGCACTCGTCCGAATATGCGAGGTCTTCGATGAGGCTCTTGAGGTTGCGGATCTTCTTGCGCTTGCGCTTCAGCTTTGCCTCGAGTTCTTCGACTTCTCGCAGAGCTTCGTCTCTTTCGGCCGCGAGAGCCTCTTCGATATTGGAACTCATATGGTTTTCAACCTTCCACCCGCTGTTCTATTCCATGGATCTGTAGAGCCGGTTGCGGGTGTCGAACCCGCGAGAGCGAATGGACGGAGCAGAAAATCGTTCGAGGTCGCTCGCATGACCTGATTCGAAACCGGCATAGGTCGGGACGATGGCAGGCGGATTCCGGTTCGCTTGCTTCTCGCCCCTAGGGGATTGCGGTGTGGCTGCACCGCGCCGACCCCTGGCGACTAACACCCGTCAAACGGAGGCGTCGGGGTGTACTCTCCTTCCAGGAAGGTCATGCAGCTTTTGGGCGTGCGCCCCATCTCGTCGACACAGTCGAGCATGAACTTGGATCGCTCGAGCTGAAGCTCCTGGTTTTGAAGTTCTCGCTCAGCATCGCGGTCGCTCTGGGCTCGAAATGTCGAGTAGGCGAGCCCGAGAAGAAAGAGGAGCATGAGGGCGACGAGGAATTTGGATTCTTTCATGGCGCAGATTCTACCTCTTGGAGCTTCAGCTCGTTGCATATTGCGTCGATCTGCGCCTCGAATTGCTCGAGGGTTCCGTCGTTGGTGATGCGGTAGTCCCAGGGAAGATCTGCATGTGCTTCCGACTCATGCGTCGGGTCGTACTCGCAGCCTGGGCGCCGCACAGAGACGATGTGGCCGCCGAGCCCCTTTGTCAGCTCGGCGTGCTCGTTGGGGAATCGAACGTCCTCGATGACCAGCAGGCCGCCTGGGAGGGTGTTCTTCCAGGCGGTGAGCCAGATGTCGCGGTGGATCATCTGGCGTCCCCACTCGGTCCCCATCGTCTTCATCGCATGGCGCGGAGTTCGACCGCACAGCTTGGGCGTGGGGATCTCCTTCTCATCTCCGTAGACCTGCTCCCACGTCAGGCCGAACGCGACCATGAGAGCCTTCTTGATAGGGTCGGCGAATGCAGTTCGTGTGAACCCATACTTTCCGACAAGACGTTTGGTGAGGGTGGATTTGCCGGACTGCTTGGGTCCGATTACGCCGATAATCATTTGCCAAATTGATCTTTCGTGAGCTGAAGTCTCGAGGCAACGGGGCCGACCTGATCTCGATATCGACCCTTGTACAGCTCGATCGCTCCCATGGGCTTGAGGAAGTATGCCTGGCAGATAGGAGTGCCAGCGTAGACGCGGATGGGGTGGATGACGTGGATCTCCAGAGTGATCTGCCCTTTGAATCCGAGGTCGCAAAAGCCTGCGGTGACGTGAACGTGCAGTCCGAGTCTGCCAATACTCGAGCGACCTTCGACGATGGGTACGAATAGATTCGACCCGATGCATTCGATGGTTGTGCCGAGGTAGAGAATCCCCGGCCTCAGGATGATTCCAGTCTCAGGAATCGGAAGCTCGAATGCGGGATTTTCCTTGCGCATGTCGAGTGGCTCGCTGCCGGATCGCGCGTAGACGGGGTGCTCTGGGCTCCCGGATCCCTCATCGAAGCGCCTGACGGCATTCTCGTAGACGAGCAGCTTGTCGCCCAGTCGCAGGTCGACTGAGTTCGGGCCGACGAGTTCAGGGTCGTAGGGATCGATGTGAACCTCGTCCATCGTCGTGACGAGATCCTTGTCGAACGCCTTCCGCACGCCGTCCTTCACATCTTCGAGTCCGGCGGTGACGCGTGCGCGTATTTCAGGGCCTGTGAGAATCATGCTTTGAGTCCGTACTGAGACCTACGCCGCCAGGCGCGTCCTCCGAATATGTGAACAGCGCGCCACATGTTCTTGCGTCGCCATTTGGTCACGCCGTCTTGCTCGAGAAGCTCGAAAAAGATCAGGTCCGCCTCCTCCTTGTCCACCTCGTGGGTGACGTAGAGCCGGTCGTGTATGAGCGCTGCCCGAACGACCTTCGGGTGATAGGGGGAGTGGAAAGCGGTCCAGAAAAATGGGGGTATCGAAGCCCCGTCGAACTCGAATCCCTGAGGGACCGTGATGGCGCTCCCCCTGACTATGAGGGTGTAGTCGTTGTCGAGACAGTAGTTGCCCGATACCGGGTGCGGGTGAATTGAAAAATCCTGCATGCCCGATCATATCAAGCGCCTCAATTCACGAGCTGGACCTCGACGGTCAAGTCGCCGCCGCCCATCGTCGGCCCCTGCCACTGGCACGGTGGTTTTGGATCGTACTGCGTCCCGTCCTTGCAGTCGAACTTTCCCTTGGCGATTCCGCATGGAGGATTCTGTCGCTCGACGCAGATGTCGCATCCGTAGGGGAACACGCCGAGCATTTTGTCGTTCCCGGTCTGGCCGACTGGCGGTCCAAAAACGAGCGCGCTCTTCCCGGTTGGTGTTGCCGTTATCTGAACCTTGTTGCTGAACCCGTCGACGAGGCTCACGTCGAGCGTGTCGTACCACTTGGGGTTGTTGATGTTGACCTCAGCCTTCGTCACTCCGCAGCCAACCTCAGCGTCGAATGACAGCGTCGCATTGAGATAGTCGGTTCCTGGGAGGGGTTGACTGTCTCCTGCCGCCAGCGGGAAGCTGCAGTTCAATCCGGAACCCGAACAAAACGACCAGTCGCTCGCGGTGATCTGCGAGTCACTTCCAAACGAGACGTATACCGTCGTCGGAGAGCCTGTCCCATTGTGGACGGATGCGGTTGTGGAACTCGTCGCGGGTGGGCCGCAGTGGCACGACGCGATCAGCAGCAGTGGTAGAAGTGTTCTTTTCATGGTGCCCCGCCCGGGTTTCGAACCCAGCGCCCTCCGTTCCCGCCAAGAAATACTGAGGCTGCGGGATGCCGCCTCTCGGATGTCGTCCTCCAAATAGGAGTGGGGCATTGTGCCGGCCTTCCACCGGCTCGGGCTAGGCGCCTTGGGATCGCTCCCGCTCTTCCTCCTTTACGCGAGGAAGTACTTGGTACCCCGCGCCTCTCCGCACTTGTCGATCTTGTCGTTCTCGAACAGATCGAGAAGCAGCGGCCGAACGGCGTCGGCGTCGCCGCCGATTTCATCGCGGATCTGCTTGCTCGACATGGCCGAGTCCTCATCTTTCGCCTTGTTGCTACGAAGGCAGGAGAGGATTCCCTTCTTCGAAACATCGTCTCCGTCACCAGACTTCTTGCCCTTGCCGCTGGACTTCTTCTTGCCCTTGGACTTGGACTTCGACTTGGACTTCGACTTGGACTTTTCATCGGAGGACTTCTTCTTCTTGCCCTTCGACTTCTTCTTGTCCTTGTTCTTCTTGTCCTTGTCCTTCTTCTTCTTGGCGCCCTTCTTCTTTTTCTTGGCAGGCTCCGGGTCGTCGTCGTCGAGGTCGTCGTCGTCGTCGTCGAACTCATCGTCGTCGTCGAGGTCGTCGTCCTCTTCCTCGTCATCGTCACCAGCGGGCTCGTCGTCGGCTGGTGAGGGGGCTGATGTGGCCGGCGATCCGGTTGCGACAGACCCGGTGGTGACGGCAGCGGCCAGCTCCTCGAGCGTGAGACGCTTGAAGATCTCCAGCATGATGTAGTCACCGTCGTCGTCCTCCTCGAGCGCGTCGAGGATTCCCCCAACAGATTGGCTCGAGTTCTCACAGACGGTCTTGAGCAACGCATCGCGCGCCTGGGCGACCTGATTGTCCTTGAGCTTTTCGAGGAAGGGGTTCGCCTTCTTCGGCTTGCTGCTGCTATCGTTTTCTTCGTCTGACATTTCTTCTTCTGCTCCTTGCCGGCGAATAGACCGGCCTCATTTGGTTTTGGCTTTTGGCCTTCGAGGCGCCCATATTTTGACGCCCCATCTTTGATACGTGAAGACGTAACCGAATACGTCGTTCAGAAAAATCCTGGACCTTGCGTAGATACCAGGCGAACTACTTTCTCGTGGTCCTGCCACGTTGAGGATTTCGATACTTCGTGTGACTTCACCTTCCTCGACCATGGTTTCGCAGATCCATCTCACTGCTTTCGGAACCGTGTACGACTTTGATGGATCGAACAATCGATACGGCTTGCCCAGCCTCTGAGCCGTCTTGATGGTGAGCTTGGTGCCTGGACCAAGAACTCGCCCCCCTCCTTGGAATCGGAGGATCATGGTCGCGTCCGAATCCGTGATATTGCGAAGCGTGCGGGATTTGTAGTCCCGACTCTGGGCGTGTTCCTCGAGTCCGCATCCTAGCCGATCTGAGTTGAAATAGCGATCCGGAATCGCGCCGTCTTCTGCGAGGCGACCCCTGGGAACGCATCCTCCCCAGGAATATACGAGCCTGTAAATCGCGCTGTCAAGCGCTGCCCGATCGACGCCTGTTTGAGCGCCGGAGATGATTCTTTTGAGGCCATTCAAGAGTGCGGTCTTCTTCAAGGTCGAGTACGTCCGCGAGCAGGAGGGAAAGCTCCGACCCGCGATCTTCGAGCGCGCGGTTCACGATGTTTGTGCTGAATCTTACGGTTGTGTGGTCGCATCCAAGAACTCTTGCAATCCGGTAATAGGAGAACATTCCGGTCGACCAGGTCAGCCATAGGCAGAGCCTTCTGGCTGCGACGGGCCCCCTCGCTCTGCTGCCGGTCAGTATATCGGAAGGTGGAATATGGGTCACCATGGAAATCGGAAGAGCAGCCCTCCACAAAAACCATTGGAGTTTGAATTCGTCCTGGAGCTTACCTATGCTTCGGTTAGCGTTCAGCTTGATGGTCGCAATATCGTCCTCGAGCTTCCGGAGTGCGGCTTTGCGTGATCGAAGCTTCTCGATGAAGTGGATGTGACTGCAACCTGCGCGGAGCTTTTCTGCGTCGATCTGCATTTGCAGTTCAACGATCCGGACCCGGGCCATGTGTCTGAAGATGTTCGGGCACTCGAGTTCAGAACTCATCGTCCCCGTCGTATCGGAAGTCGCTTCGCTCATCGATTTCCTGTTCGACAAGTCCCTTGCCGGTCATCTCGAAATACATCTCCTTGGTCGCGTCGCCGAACCGATTCTTGCCCTCGCACCCGAGCGAGCGCATTCGGCTCCGCTTGGATGGGGACATGAAGCTCAGGACAACATCGACGTGGTGCTCGAGCGCTTTCGGCCCAGCGATATTCCCCTTCTTGTCGACGTGGGAGACGATGATGACGGCGATGCCGGATCCCTCTTCGTCTCCCACACCCTTGCACCACTTGAGGAAATGGTGGCCAATGGATTTCACCTGAGTGATCGATCCGGGAGGCTTCTTGCATTCGTCGACGGCAACGGTGCTCACGGAGTCGATGACGAGAACGGATACGCCAAGCCTTTCGGCCACGAGGCATATTCGGTTGACGCTTTTTTCCGGCAGTAGTAGTAGGTTGTCGTGTTCGCACTCGAGCCTGCCAAGAGCTTCGCCGATTTGGTCGGCGCTTTCCTCTCCGCTTGCGTAAAGGATTTTGGCGCCCGGATTCGCCTCGCAGATGTTGTAGCAGACCTGCCTCGCAAGGGTGGATTTGCCAATCCCTGGGAAGCCTCCGAGCAGGACGATAGACCCGGCGACGAGCCCCCGTCGCCCCTCCTTGCCGCCGAGTAGCCCGTCGACGCCATCCATGCCGGTGGACATGCGCTCGTACTCGACAACTTCAGCAGCAGCTGACGTCGATGTCACGACTCCAAGGTCGTCGAAATCCTCCTCATTCGCTTCGGCTTCGCCATCGGAATAGCGCTCCTGAATCTCTCGCTCGTCAGCCTCTTCGTGCTTTTCTAGGTTGTCGAGCCACCGAGACTCCATCGAGGTCGCCACCTCTCGAGCTGCCGTATCGTCCGAGTCATCGTAGTGCCCGAGCAAGGTTCGGGTATCCTTGTGACCCGTAGATTTCATGACCCGCCTCGGATCCGCCTCCGCCTCGAGGCTGTCGGTGGCGTGGAGATGTCGGAAGCCGTGTGGAGTGAGCTTCTTCTTCGTCGCCGCCTCCCTACCGATACCTTCGATGATTCGTTGGGCTGACCGAATTGAAAGGCGTCCGCTTCCACGCTTGGCGCGGTCGAGGGAGATCATGATCGGACCCTGAGCCCGACCTCGGACCTCTAGCCACTCCTCGAGCGCCTCGAAGGTTTCCGGCCCCACAGGCCGCCAGACATATCGTGAGACAGACTCCCCCTTCCCTTTCCACTTGACTCGGAACCGTCGACTTTCGAAGTCGATGTTCTCCAGGTCGAGGGAGATTGCCGAGGAGATTCGGACCCCCATGAACGCGAGCATGTAGACCAGGAATCGATTGCGCATCGATCCGCGACCCTCAGCTGTATTCACGACACGGATGATGCGCCGAAACTCGGCAGGGCTTGGGCCGCTGGTATCTGTGACGCGACCACCCTTCACGTTCTTGACGTCGAGCTTCCATTCAACCCACCCAACTCGTCGGGCTGCGTCGACGAACCAACGCATCGCCGCAAGGCGCACGTTGATCGTGTTCGGAGAAAGCTCGAGGTCTTGCTCCATCCACATGATGTATTCCTCGACGAGAGTCGTGGCCTCCATGTAGGAAAGAACGATCAGTCGCGCGACGATGTTCGAGACCTTGGAGTTGATCCTTTTTAGCCCGAGGTATTTTCCAAAGTGCCGAGCCGCACTCTGGTAGCTGCGCTTTGTCTCATCGCTGAGGCGATCCCAGTGTCGCTTGAACCGTCGCTGAGCCTTCTCGTTCCATCCCTTGGCGCTGCGAATTTCGCCGCGCTCTTGCATCTTGGCAAGGTCGGTCTGCTTGTCCTCGAGCTTGTCTTGGACGAAGGAGTCGCTGTACCAGGGCGAGAAGATCTCAGCCCCGGACATGTTTTTTGGCCTGGCCATATTGACTGGAGCCTAACTATGAAGCAGCAAAGGTCAACGCCCAGGATGCTCTGGTTTCAGGTCGAGTTCGCGCATCACACGGCGGAGGTTGTGCATCAAGGTCTCCTGCGTTCTGGTCATATCTGCGACGCGCTTTTCCAGCTCATCAACGGAGGTGTCGGCGGATTTTTTCAGCTCGCGCAGCTTTTTCTTTAGCGATCTGACCTTCTTGGTCAGCTGTGCTCGGCTCAGGACTTCTTCCTTTTCCTGGGTCATATTCTTCGCTCCACTCGACCTCGTCACATTTTGCGGCGTCGGTCAAGCTGCAGAACTTCGCCGCCATCCCCTCCGTTCCGAGGGTTGCCCAGGTGGCTATCGTGATGGCTATCCCGATCGCTAGATCGAAGGCGAGAAACTTCTTTACCGCTTCTGAGATTCGCATAGGTTTCACTCTTCTTGAGCGCCTGCACGAGGGTGTAACCCTCGACCTTGATGCTCGGGCGATTACGTCGCAGGACGAAGACGTCGAAGGCCCACGCGAGCCCGACACCCGTTGCCAGCAGCATTATCATGACGATGATTCCCATTATCGTATTGTGCCTTTCGCTGTCTTGATAATCCGATTCATTTTGTCGAGCGCCCGCTTCACCTTTGCAGGCGCTCGACCGTATCGCATCGTTCCGACGCTGAATACGCCGTCAAGGTGAACCTTGCCAGTCTGGGACGTTGCGGGGTTCAATGCAAGTCTGATTTGCACACAGACCGCATTTGCAAGCTGGACACACTCCTCCCACGCCCCCTCTTCGATGGCGTCATTGAGGCGGCGTTGGTGTTTCCAGATTACGGTGACGGGGACTTCCCCGTCAGTCATACAGGCTCGATATTGCGAGCGAGGCCGCCAACCTCATCCGAGAGTAGGCGAATGGCCTTCTCTGAAGTGGCAAGCGCGAACCAGTTTTCACGGTCGAGCTTGGGGGCTTTGGCTGCGTCTCCGAATCCTCGAAAGTCCTTGTTGGAGAGCTGAAAGTGCTCGCCTTCAGGATAATCGGGATCGAGAGATGTGAGGGGGCCACGCCAGTACACGAATCCGCCCTTGGCCTTCTTCGGCCTCCCGAGCTGACTCACGATTTCGTCGTAAGACAGTTCGCGCAAGATCCCCTGATGGGTGACTTCCCAGTCGTCGTGTTGCGTACCTTTTCCGAGTAGGTTGTCTAGAAAACCCATGCGCTTCTTCCTTTGGGGTGGTTCTACTCGTCGCCGTCTTCAGCGTCAACCTGACGGGCGGCCAGTTGGGCGGCGTAATCGTCGCATATTTGCGCTGTGCGTGGGCTCATGCCGCCGCTGCTGCTCGCCGCCGCCGCCTTCTTCTTGCCTGCCTTCTTGGCGGTCTTTTTGGGCGCCGGCTTTGCAGCCTTCTTGGGCGCCGGCTTTGCAGCCTTCTTCGCAGCCTTCTTCGTGGCCTTTTTGGCGGTCTTCTTCTTGGCTGCCTTCTTCGCCGGCTTCTTCTTGGTCGCCTTCTTCGCGGTCTTCTTCTTGGCTGCCTTCTTCGCCGGCTTCTTCTTGGTCGCCTTCTTCTTCGCAGCCTTCTTCTTCGCGGTCTTCTTCTTGACCGTTCTCTTGGTCGCCTTCTTGGCAGTCTTCTTCTTCGCCGCCTTCTTCGCGGTCTTCTTCTTGGTCTTCTTCTTGGTCTTGCTCATCGTCCTCTTGCTCCTGTGACGTTAGCCCAGGTGATCCCTCGGTGAATATCCGAGACAGCCTGTCTGGACACGCCGAACCTGTCGGCGATTTCCTGTTGGGTGCTTTTACCCTTGAGGCGATAGATCTGTTTTGCATGCTTGCGGATCAGCTCAGCTTGGCTGTTCCGTTCGCCGACCTGGTCGGTGCCGTGACGATGTTTGTCGAGCTTGTTGTCGAGGTAGGTTCCGTACTCGAGGTTGGAGAGCTTGGGTCTCCACGTTTTCCCGTCCTTGTGTCGGACGAGGCGGCCTCGAGCGGGGCCAAGGAATGCGTGGGCGACGATGATGTGGACTCGCTCGACCTTTTTCTTTCCGGCTGAGGTTTGCAGCGTGACCCGGATGTATCCATCCGTTCCACGCCTCGTTTTCATGAGCTTCGGTTTGCCGCCAGCCTTCCAGCTGCGCAGTCGACCAAGCGTGCTGACGTCGTAGTCCCTGTATCCCGGGACCTGACGCCATCGCTCCTTAGTCGACTGCCGAGGCATAGTACGAGTTGTATCAGCGTATGGCGCCTGCTGCCAAGCTGTCCTTGCCGCGCCTCGTTACGCGGTAGATCCTGAGCCCTGCGGGCAAGAGGTTTCCGGAGACCACAAGGGACTGCCGCTCGAGCATCTTCAGCGATGTGTCAACGGCAGTCTCGGACATGCCGACCCGCGCGGCTATCTCACCCGAGGAGAGCACGCCGAGATTCGCGGCGTCGAGAACCTTCAGAAGTTTTTTCTTGGCGCTGAATGAAAGGAACATCCTCGCTATCCCGGAAAAGGATACCACGAGAACGCCTAATCCGAAAAGTCCGGTCGGCATCTACTCACCCCGCTCGCCCTTCTTTTCGGCCAGAAAAGCATCAGCTGCAGCTTGCGCCGCCTGTTCGGAATCGAAGACTGTCGGATTCTTGTAGCCGTGCTCCATCACCATCCAGCCATCGTCGGTGTCGATGTAATCCACACCGTGGAAAGTTACGTGCGCGAAGACGTCTTCATCATCGCCCATATCGGCGTAGGCCGAATCTTCATCATCGTACGGCTCCGAGAACTCGTTGATCGGCGCGGCGAGTTCTCGAGACAGGTCACAAAGCCTGACGCTCAGATCGTTGTAGCCCATGGACTTGAGCATCCTGTGGACTGCGGAGAGAGCGTCCCATGTCCCATCCCGATGACCGAGGTCATGGCTGAGCTTCAGGACTTCTTTTACTTTCAGATCGAGTGCAATGCTGGACATCGTCGGCAGTCTCCAAATAGAAACGGGACGACCGGCTTCCCAGTCGCCCCGTTTCTCGCCGGCTACGAGTTCATGTGCTTGTCGTAGTCCGGATGTACGAAGATGACTTTCCCGTGCAGCTGCCGGAAGGCGACGACATATCGCTTTCCCTTTATCACACCTTTCTTGGTGCGAATAAGCCCCTCTTCCATCAGCTCTACGTGAAGGATCTCGAAATGCTCGAGATCCAATCCGTTAGAGATCAGGTCGTGGGCCGCTGCCTCCGCATCCTCTTCCGTGGATGAGAGAGACAGGACTAACGTGACTTGGGGAAGTCTCTGTTCGTGGACGTTGCTGTCGTCCATGGCCCTCCTTTACAGGCTGGCCCAGAGAAGGAAGAAACCGATCGTCCCGAGCAGCACAGCAAGCCCGCCGTACTTCAAGCGCAGGAACCCGGTGGTCACGGATTCCGTGGCCATCAGGTCGTCGTACTGCTCTTTGGTGATGGCTCCGCCAGCGTACTGAGCCTTGATGTCATCGAGGCGATCGGCCTGGCCACCGTCGCTCACCGGGTTTTGGGGGTTGAAAATACCCATTTGCTTTCTGCTCCTTGCCCTTATCTCGGGCGGTATATTCCCACCAGTATAGCGGGAAACTTACTTCGGCTGCCTATCGAGCGCTCGCCTCAGCAAGCCTGCAGCCTCGGACAGTTCACTATGTCCGTTTCGTCCGCGAGTCAATAGCTCAGCGGAGATCTCCTCGATTTCCTCTATGGATTTGGATAATCGAGCTGCCATGTCATGACGCACGATATCGATCGGCTGTGTCGTTGTCAGGCAGTCGTGCGCGAGCTTTTTGTGCTGACCTGCTATCACGCGGAGGATGGCAGCTTGGGCAGAAAGCCCAGCCTCGTCCAGCTCGTTGGCGAGCTGCTCGAGGGTCTTTTTCGTTTGCCCAGCAAGCTCAGCAACGTGGTCGATGAACGGGTCGGTCATGTGCGTATTCTAGCATGACGGTTCGATTCCGCTCACCCAAGGCCAGATTGCAGACAGGCATTCTACCTGATCCACTTGCGTCACGGCTTTTCCCAAGCGTAGATCTCGAAGGCTCCCTTTCGGAGCGCGAGAGACCTCATGCGCAGGCGCACATGATACTGCTCAGTGCCCTTCGTCGTCGGCCCTTCATCGAAGGGGTCGCGTCGGACGGCGACGTACAAACAGCCGCCGGGCCGAACGTACTCCTTGGCGTCAGCGAGTACGTGCCGCCTCTGGGCGGGTCGTAGGACGTTCAGGACGTAGATGCAGCAGACGACGTCGAACTTGCCTCGAGGCACCTTGGGGTGGAAGTGGGGGTCCCACTCGTGGATGTCGCCGTCGAGGAACTTGGCGAGGTCGCCCTTGCCGGATCCGAAGTCGAGGATCCGCCCTGCGAGTAGGCCGCGCTCGAGCAGCTCATCAGCCGGGGCGGATAGGGCTCGCCTCGAGCGGGCAGTCAGGGATGTGCGATTCATCTTGATCATGATTCGGTTAGAAGTAGCAGCGCTCCACTTTTATTGGTGGAGTGCTCGACTTTCCACTTTGCGGCTTTGAGCTTTTTGGTGACCGCCTTGATCACCTTTTCGGAATAGGTTCCGGACTTCCCGAGTCGCACGGTCACATCTACGGTGTCTGAGCGCTCAATGGCGCCCTCGCATTCTCCGAGAAGCTTCTCCACCTGACTTTCGAAGTCAGAGCTGAGCTGCTCGCGCTTTTCCTTCGGACTCATGATTGCCATCTGGGTCTTCCTCTCATAGGTTTTGATGTTGCGCCCACTCGTCGAAGTTCGCGTCAGTCAGCAGGTCGAACTCTTCGACCTCGCGGTTGTATGCCTCCCGGCAGGGTCCACAGTATTCGTCGGGATCTGCGGCGGCGTCTTTCTTGCCGCACTTGGTACAGGGGTAGAGTCTCATGCCGAGATTCCTTCCATACGATCGCTGCTGGATTCGAGAATCCGATATGATGGTCCATGCGTCCATGGTCCTCCGGTTCCTTCCGGCAGCTCGGACTGATCGATCTCGAGGTCCCAATACGGGTCGAGGTATTCGTCGCAGGAATTTCGGAGATCCACCTCGAGGCAATTGCCAGAGCGATCGCTTAGCACCGCTCGGGTTTCTCCCGCCACATCCTGCGTGTTGTGGTAGACGTCGTCATGGACAACGTACCAGCCGATATCGATCTCTTGCCCTCGGTGCAGTTCGTAATCTAGCCGCGCAAGAAACCTTGCTTCTTCCCACGTCTCAACATCGCTGATGCCATCATTGATGTACTTCATTTTGCTCCTCTTTGATGCGCTTTTTCATGTGCGCCTCGACCTGGGATTTCGAACCGAAGAATCGGTCGTCACCCCACGGGTATCCAATCTCCCATGGTTCGTCCTGGGCACCCTTCGTTGCCTCAGCGGTTCCGTCTTCGGTTTCGAGCTGCACGGCCTGCGGGTACTTGGTCATTTTCTCCCTTTGAATACGAGCGTGGCGGTCACGGTGCAGACGTGATTCCCCTGCTCGTCCTGGCCGACATCGCCTGAGATTTGGATCTCTGCCTCGGGGTAGCGTGTGCAGTTCTGGACGAAGACTTCGTTGGTAAAGGGGTCGACTTGGATGATGATGCGCTCTTCAGATTTCAGCTTTTCCATCTTCTTCCTTTTCGAGCTTCAGCCCGTGGCGCCCAAGCTTCCATCCGAGGTCGGTCAGGAAGTGCTTGGGGTGCTCGCCGGGCTCGATGACCCCGCGCTCGAGCGCCTCGAGCCCAAGCTCCTGGGTACGCCAGCGCCCATCTTTGTAGTAGTGCCCGCCAGATTCGGCGCCGCGGACATGGGCGGTGAGCGCCGACTGGAGTTGATGTCTGAGGCTGTCCCAGATCTCCGGGATGGAAGATCCGCTCACCTGACGTCAGCCGCTTTGTCTTGGGCAGCCTGAGCGACGAACACCGTCAGCATCGTGTAGGTGATGACCAGGTTGTCCATCGCCTCGAAGGTGTCGTCGAATCCCTTGTGGGATGCTCCGACGATCTCTCCGTTTGCGCTCTTGATTTTCCAGCGCACATTTTGGTCGGCGTCTTCTTCGAAGTAGATCCCGGTCGCTTCAGCCCCGGCCTCCGCGTCGCCGCGAGCGACTGCGCCTACGAAGATGCTCATCATCGCGTGGTTGATGAAGAGATTCTGGACGGCGTTATGGTTGCTCGAGAATCCCTCGTGGCACGCGTGGGTGACCTTGCGCTTGGATTCATGAAGCGCGGCCGCAGGCGTCCCATCCTCGTCATCCTCGAGTACGTGCCAACGGTGCTCGCCCTTGCTGTCTTGGTAGAACTCGACGGTGCTCATTTCTTCTTCTCGTCCTTCTCGAACTCTTGGATGTTCCCGCTTTGCTTGGGACCAACCTCGGTCAGTGGTTTGAGTTGTCTGCTGTCCAGAAACTGTCGGCTGTTTTCCTCGATAACGAAGGGCACTCCCTTCGCTGCAAGCGTGGCGTTGAGGCCGTCGGTCGAAAGCGGGTCAGGATTCTCCGGCCCCCCACCTTCATCCTTCTGGCGCTCCGGCATCTTGCCTGTCGCTGCCAGGGAGAGGATGGCGCCCATGACCTGCTCGGGTTCGTCGCGCCACTCTTCGGCGTTCCAGTACCCGATCTCATAACCGTCAGCATCGACCACGAGGATGTAGGAGCCGGCACGGCGAGCTGGATTCGGAGACCTTGATTCGATCCTTACCCCGTTGTCGAGCACGAGCAAGACGCCTTCCCTGTCCGCCTTGGTCCTGGGCCGCAGCGGCGGCATGACCGGGTGTCCTTTGTCAGCCACAGCTTCCACCGATGACGAATACCAGGAGACCTGCGCCGAACAGAGCTGGAATATAGTATGGGCCGAGCTGATCAGCCAAGCGCATCGGGTTGATGAGTTCAATCAGCTTCATAGTGCTCCTACGTCAGGAACCCGGAACGGTAGAGCCGTGACCGGGGCAGCGTGCGTGGGCTTTCGGTGTCGAGCTTGTACCCGTACCACTTTCCGACGAACTCGTCGAACTCCTCCCGTGTGACGCCGCAATATCCAGCTTGTTCGTCGCGGTACTTGTCGTTGATCCACTCGAGCGACGGGTCGACGAGCATGTTGTTGATCCGGCACAGGGCCCGGTCGACCGTATCCTTTTCGGCGCGAGTCGTGTCTACCGCGGTAGAGTTGATCCAGTTGTTGTGGCACGCCTTGAGCATCTTCAGGTCAGCCTTCTCGATCTCGGATCGAGGGATGACGTAGTAGCTGATATTCTCCGGCAGCTCCTCCCAAATCAGGGTGATGTATTTGAGCTTCTTCTTTTTCTTCTTCTTTTCGTCTGTCATCTTCTGCTCCGGAAAGGTTCGAATTCGACTGAGGAAGCTGGCCATGGAATGCAGCTCGTGCTCAGGCTTGGTCAGAATAGCGGCTCGTTCCTCTGGTGTCATGTTCCAGAGCTGAGCCTCTTCGCTGTTGTATCTGTCGCGGAGCCTCTCCGCCTCCTGGCAGTCGTCGTAGGGCCCGAGTCCGAGGTCGTGGTCGTTGCCGAGGGTCACCGGGCAGTCGCGGATGACATCCCACACCAAGCTTCCATCCTCTTCTTGGCACTCAATCACGTAGAATATCTGATCACCTGCCTCGAAAGACATTATCACTTCCTCCTTCTGCGTTTCAGCCGCCGCACCTTGGCACCCCATCCCCCGACGAACGCCTCGAACAGATAGGCCTTGAATGCGGGGGTCAGCGCTTCATATCGCAGGTCGGCAATCCATTCTTCGAATTCAAGCTGCAGATCTTTGCGGCTCCCGGACTTCATTCTGGCTTCGTATCGCTCCCTGGTGCCAGGCTTAGACACCGGCGTCCTTTTTCTTTCGCTTGAGCTGACGAACCTTGGCTCCCCATCCTCCGACGAACGCCTCGAACAGGAGCTGTCGCAGCATAGGGGAAGCCTGGAAGGATTGGTACCCCATGTCCTCGATCCACTCGTCGAACTCAGGAGGAAGCTCTGGGCGAAGGCCTAGCTTGAGGCGTTTAGAGATCTGCCGGGGCATCCGCTCGAGCGCGGCCTCGGTGATAGGAATGACCTTGCCGGTTTCCGTCGTAGGCATATTCAGGACCAGTAGCTGATGAATCCCCATCGGGTCCGGACGTTCTCCGACCCGAAGGCATCGATGAGGGCCTCGAGTTCCTTCTTGTATTCCTTGCGCATCCACTGCGTCTCGTTGCCGTGCATGACTTCGGTCATGTCCTGAGCGGTATTGTCGAGCCAAAATGTCCCGCGCTCGAACACTTCGTTCGCAATGTTCGGCGTGAGGCAGTCGAGAAATGACTCGCCGTCAGACGGTTCGTACTCTTCCTCGAGCGGACTGTTCCCGAGATAGTTCAGGCACTGAACGAGAGCTTGGCTGTCGAGGGCTTCGATGAAGTCCGGACGCGCTCGGTGCTCGGAGATGCGACCCTTCAGTTCGATACCGCACAATGAGCAGAATGTGTCTTGGTCGCATCGGGTTTCACTTCCCGGGCTGGGACACTTTTCAGGGTTCTTGCATCGATCGATCTTCTCGATCTTCTTGGGCGACCGCACCTCGATGTACGGACCCAGGTAGAGAGTTCTCTCTACTCCCATTACGACACACGCAGGCTGACGAGATTGTCGTCGGTCAGGTTTCGGGTGCCATGGTACACGAGGCCAATCCGTCGTTGGCCCAATACTGCTGGCATGTCGCTGACGTTTCCATCGCAGTACTTTGCCCGCTTACGCTCGGCCTCTGTGGCGAAGATTCGCGCGTGCGGGCGATCTTGATCAATGTCGTGGTCGCGCCTCCCCCCGATACTCTGAACGAGTCGGAAGTTCTTGGGGTGCGCATCCCAATCGATGAACGGAATCGACTTGGTGTAGGCGTAGAAAATAAGATCAGGACAAGCATCCGAGACCTCGAGCCACGCGTTGTAGTAGGCGCGACTGAAGAAGTCGCCACTGTCATGGATTCGGACGTGGCTCGTGGAGCGCATCCGACCGATGTCCTCGATGAGCTTGTCGCGCATCTTCGGCATGGTGAGCCGGTTGATGTGCGATAGGTTTCGCTCGCGGGCACTCGTCGCCGCCGGCATTCCCATGCGCCCCTGATCCGCGTAGCAGATCTCCGCGCACATCCCCGCGTAGGGGCAGGTGCGCTGGCCCGTCTCGGATTTGAGACGCGGAATGTTGAAGCTGACGAATCTCGCCTGTCGACCAAAGCGCTTCTTCCACGCCTTGGCAGTCTTCTTCATCTTCGCGTTTCCATCTGACCAGAAAAAATTACGCATCACTCACTCTCGACTTCCTTGCAGCTGAGTCCACCGTTGAGTCTGCGGTATGTGAAGGATACCTCCAGGCGCTCTCCGGCTTCGGTTGTTTTGGGGGATAGGAAGGTGTGCAGGCCTCCCCGGGAATTGTAGCGGCGCCCTCGTCCAAGATAGGAGCGACTGGTCCATGACTCCCCCTTCAGGAATCCTAGATCTTCTACCGCCGTGCGAGCTTCGTGCAAATCGCCAAGCGAAATGACGCCGAGATCTGGCGGATCCGGCAGCTCGTTTGCGTGAATCGACTTGAGCCACGCTTCGACTTTTTCATCCATCTTCACCTACAAAAAGGAAAGGGCCGCATGAAGTGTCCCATGCGGCCCTTGTCCGAGTTGGATCAGGTGACTCAGTCGTCGTCGTCGTCGTCGTCGTCGTCATCGTCGTCGTCGTCGTCGTCGTCGTCATCGTCGTCGTCGTCATCATCGTCGTCGTCGTCGTCGTCGCCGTCATCGTCGTCGTCGTCGCTGCCCGTGGGTTCGTCCTCGTCCTCGTCCTCGGGCTCGTCTACCTCTTCGCCGACAAGCTCCTTGAGCTTTTCGATGATCTTGTCACGAAGCTCCGCCGCCGAATCCGCCTCGCTCTTCATCTCGAAGAACAGGAACGCAGACGGCGCTTTCTCCATGACCTTGAGGTAGCGAAGGAGTTTTCTGTACTCCTTCTCGTTTTCGTCGTCGACGCGACCGTCCTTGACGGCGGTCTTGAGTCCTTCGAGCGCGAGTTTTGCCTCCATTTCAGCGGTCTTTCGCTTCATTTCTGCGAGGCGCTCTTTCGCGGTTCGAACTTTGCGGGGCTTCTTCTTCTTTTTCTCGTCTTTCGATTTGGCCATTTTGTTCCTTCTTCCTTGTGGTGCTCAAAAGGGGCTGTATCTATCGCTCCAAAAGCGACAGATGTCAAGCTCCGGTCGAGATTTGTGACTCAGCTCACTATCTGTCCGCGTGGGCGCCGGCGCACCCGAAGGAGTCGCAGGTGCAGCGGTCTGGACGCTCATCCCAGTCGGCCCCATCGGCCTCCTGGTCGCCCGCCAGGGGTACAAGGCCCTCGAGCTTCCCGAACTCTTCCACGAACTCGAGGGCGCTCCTGTGGGCCCCCTCGGAGATCTCGGCCTCGTGTTTGAGGCAGAACTCCCGCATGCGGTCTTCGTCCACGTTGAAGTGGTCGGCCAACTCGCGGACGTCGACAGCCTTTCGGGCAACGTAGCGCGGTGGACCTTTGTCGTTTGCTGGATTCACAGTATTCCAAATGCTCGGAAGAGTTCGAGCTGAACTTCTCGAAAGGTGCAGTCCGAGGTGACGAGTTCCTCCGGACGCTTCCAATCCACGTACCCCTCGAAGGGGACGCTTTTCATTTCCGCTGGAACGATAATCGAACCGTACACAGCGTAGAAACCGGTCACGAAGAACCGGGACCGGTTTTCGGCGATGGGGATCAGCTTTGCGTGATGACTGAGCTGGCAGCCCGTTTCCTCGCGGAGTTCACGGGCGGCTGCATCCGGCAGCGTCTCACCACGCTCTACCTCGCCTCCGGGGAGTCCCCAGTCGAGGGTGTTGGATCCACGGGAGACGGAGAGGACTGCTCCGTCGGGTCGCTGGATGAGATTGCAGGCTGCTCGACGTTGCACGGCTTGACCCTTGGTCGCCTCGATTCTACCTCGAGACTGCCGAAGCGTCGACCGGTCCTGCGAAGGATTCGCTGAAGCGATTTGTTGACCGGGTGGCCGGGGATCACCTCGACGGCGATGTGATAATCCGGCCATAGGCAGGCGACGAGCTTTCGCTGACCCGGCCCCTTATTGCCGATGAGAATGTGAATCGATTCATCTCCTACGAGCCGTGCGATTTCGATCGCGTGTCCATGCAGGCGCAGCGGCACCATGGGCGTGCTCGAATCCTCAGGCGTAACGACGGCAATCCCGAGGATGCCATCTACCGGATCGAGCCTGTCGAAGATTTCCTTTACTTTGCTCATGCCGCCTTATACCTCACTCCGTTTGACCGCCCCTTGTATTCAACATGGCCAGACTCAATGAGCCGATTGAGAGAGGCTCGAGCTTGATGGGGATCTCCCCCGCAAGCCTCCCTGATTTCCTGCGCAGACTTCCATCCGCGATTCTTCCTGAAGAAGAACTTGACGGTCCCATCGTACTCGTTCCGATCTGCCTGCCGGCGTAGGTTGAGTTTCCCCTTTGCACCCGATCGCTTCTTCTTGCCGGCGGCCGGGAGAGCCCTTTGCCTCGTGAGGCGCTTCACCCAACCCTTCGCGGTCTTGGGAGTCTTGCCCAAGAATAGCTGCCCGAGAGTCAGCTCTCCAACGCCGCACCCATCTGCGAAGGCTGCCACATCTGGAAGCGTAGCGTTGGGGTGGTTGTTGAGGATCTTGATGAACGCCATCGCCTTAGCCTCTTCGATGACTGTCTCGAACTGGTTCTTCATGGATTCGAGTTGATCCGACATCAGTTTGCCTTTCCAAGAGTCTCGACGTGGTCGAGAATCTTTCTGACCGCTGCGAAGCCCAGGGGCTTTTTGAGCAGCAGGCATGGGTTTTCGGAGTCCGGATCGAGCACAACGGCACAATTACCAAAGGCTTTCCCACATTCCGCAACGCCAGAGACGTGCATGTTGCCGGTCTCTGGATCTATTTTGTACTGAAGGTTCATCGCCTCCATCTCCCTCCGTGATGGATATTGTCCGACTGGCTCATAGGCTTGAGGTTCGTCGGCCGATTGTTGTCCCGCTTGCAGTCTTCATGGTTGATGACTGCGTTCAGCGGGATCTCGCCCACCCAAAAACGGTAGACGAGTCGATGTGCGGACGCGCGGATGCGGACGCCGTTGATCATGAGGCGTACGCGCAGATACCCATTGGCCGCGGCGTACTCCGCTCGCCTAGGCTCACACGGGGCAACTATACCCATGCGCATGTAGGCGATGCGCCAGATTTCTCCGTCGCTGTTGATGCGGAAGAGGATTCCGACGTATTTGAGGATGACCTCTTCGGCGCGTTCGTCGTTGTGGGGGACCGGATCTACTTTGGCGACCGGGCGCCCGGGTTCTTCAGAATGCATTCCTGCTCGAGGTATACATGAGATGCTGCCAGCACCCAAAACGAAAAGCGCCGCGAGACACGGCCCCGCGACGCTTCGTTGAGGTTCGGCGCTGTTACGCGCTCTTGGATCGCAGCGCCTCGGCCCGAGCCTGCTTCGCTGCTTTCTCCGCCTGCTTCGCAGCCTTCTTCTTGCTCGCGGAGATCTGTGCAAACTCGTACGCGAGGTCGAACCCCTGAAGCTCGGACAGATCCGACTCGAAGTCTTTGAGCTGCACGGTCGGATTCAGCACTCGCAAGACCGAAAGCATCTTCTCGTCGAGACGTTCGTCGGGCCCGAGGGCCTGCTTCACGATGTCGTCGAACTGGCCGAAGAATCCGGATCCAACGTGGACGTACTCGCTGACCACGCCGTCGTAGTCGTCTCCAAGGATATCCTTGAGCGACGCGATGATCTCCTTGGTCGCCTCTTTCGAGGCAGCCCCCATTCGGATCGTGTAGGAGTTTTTCTCCTTGTGCGCCTCGAGGTCGATCCCTTGCGCGCCAAGCTCGAGCGCCTTGTCGACGGTGACCTTGGCGGTGTTTTGCTGGATGACCTGGCAAGATCCCATCTTACCGATGGAGCGGCGAAGGTCAGGAGCACGCCCAGTTTGCGAGTAGTGCTGACAGTACTGGCGAAGCATCGCCGATTTGAGAATCGTCTCCGCTTCCTTGATCGTGCTCTCGATTGCCTTGAGTGCCACCTTGGCTCCCGCCAACGCGTCGGCGTGCGCGGCGATATCCGCACCCGACAGCTCTGTGTCCTGAACCCTCATCTTGCTGAGGTTGGCGAGATGGACCTCGAGGGAGTCCTTTTTCTTCTTCGCCTTTTCTTTTTCTTTGTTATTTGTCACCGGTTTCGAATTCGACATCTACTTTCCTTTCGAGTGCCTCGACCCATTCATCGTCGTCGAGGATATTGATTTCGTTCATCTCGTGGATGAACTCCAGCTCTTCATCACTGAAGAGTCCGGCGTCTCGCAACTCGTAGGTCGTCATAGACTCGACCTTCTCCGTTGCGTAATACGACGACACCGGAATGAACCGACCGATCATCTCGGTCTTCATTCCCAGCCTGAAGACTGGGATGTGCCTCTCGTTGTAGAGGTACTTCGCGCCCGCTCGAGCGTGATCGAGCGCGACTTTCAAAAGCTCTGTTCTGGGTAGCATTCGGGTCTATCACAGGGGCATGATCCGTCTCGGACCATGTGCCCTGCGTCATTCGCGCTAGGGTTGACGTCAGGAATCGAATGGCTAGGATCCGCCGATGAGATTCCGGAAGAAGACGACCCGCGCGCTCAAAACGCTGTTCTTCGGCATTGTGAATGGTGCGATCGAATACAAGATCGCCCGATCCAAAGCGGATCACGACGAACTCGTCGACCGGATCGAGGCTCTCGAGACGATGAGGTCACATGCCTCCCACGCATTCGGGATGGTGATGGAGGACGAGTATCGGGCCGACCGCGAGGTCGACGAGACGCTTCACTAATCGTCGTCGACGCCGTGCTCGTCGACCAGATCCTGAAGCTGCTGTTCGAATCCTCGTTCGTAGGGCCGGCCGCCCACGTCGACGCCGGCGAGCGCGTGCAGTAGCGCCAGGCCGAACAGGCTGTCGACGGCTACGTGGAATACGTCTTCTTCCCATCCGTCGGGTCGGTCATCGATCAATGCTCCGTCGATCGATCCGGTACCATCACCGTTGAGAGTGATGACGGCAAAGTGTGAAAGTTCGATGGTGTTGGGTTGGCTGTCGCCTTCAATTTCGTCGGTCATGACTCCTTCTTCTTTCGTTGCTGATCCAGCTTTGCCTGGACGAAAAGTTTCGCATCGTCTTCAGATCCAAAGTAGGCGATGATCCCCGCCTTGGCCTCATCGATTACCCCAACCCCCTCGCCTCTGAGAAAAGGGTTCAGGTTGGGGCAGTCGTCTATCCAATACTGCTGGTCACTCATCGCTACTTGATTTTCTTCAGCGCCACAACGATGAATACCATCGCAAGGGCGAAGATCATGGAGGCGTCGGTGATGCTGTCGGCAATGGGCTGCGTGTCGACCGTGACATTGACGTCGGCGGGCGCAACGACCACGGCGCTGTCGTGCACCGATGAAGCGCACGGCGATCCCATGAGGGAAGCAATGGCGCACTCAGCATTGATGTCGTAGTGGACATCCACGTCTGGCTTGTCGACCATCTCGATGATGGTCTGTTCGCTGTGAATGTCCGTGAAGGTTGCGGGTTCGGTTTCTGGATTCATCGGTCATCTCTCATTCGTATGCGACCTGAACCTCGACGGCGGAACTGAAGCTCTCGGCAAGTAGGTCAATCTCACCTTCGGTGAGAGGATCTAGATCTCCCTCTTCGGCATCGTATGTGGCTGCCGATTGAATTTCAATCGGAGCCTCATCGCGGGAGACGCTCCAGCTCTGGAGAGCAGCCGCTATGGTGCGCATCTCTGGGATGGTCAGCTTACGCATCGCTTTGCTCCCATCCGTTGAGGCTTTCGTCTTTGAACTCGCCGGTCTTGTAGTCGATCTCGACTTGCACCTCAGCTCCGCGGTCTCCGTGACCCTCAGCGATTACGACAATCGACTGCTGCCACTTACCCTCGCCGCCATGCTCCTCGGCCCTGATCTCCTTGAGATCGCCGATGCCTGGGTCGAGCGTTTCCTGAATCTCCTTGTCATCCTCGTTGGGGTGGGACATCTGAACGACGAGCTGGATGAGGTCCATTCCATATTCCTCGGCGTACATGCTGTCGATGTACCAGCCCTCCACCGGCTCCTTGGGCCTTTCGTCTTCGACGACGGCGATTCTCACTGGCTCATCCTTGCCATCTTCCTCTACGTCTTTTCCCTCGCCAGCGTAGTCTCCGTGCTCGAGCCGATAGACGACCTGCGGGTTCAGCACGTCACCCTCGAAGTATTCCGTCAGTGCGATGAACTGGTATTTTCCGAACGTGGCAAACGTCGGATGCTCGTAGACGGCGAGGTCGCCTGGCGCGACATCGTTTCCGTCTTTGTCGACAACGCACAGACGATGGCAGCCCCGTTGGTCGATTTGGTACGCGACCAGAATCGTTGCTTCGTCATCGACGAAACGGTAGATGTTCTGGGTCCGCCAGACGCGAACGATTTCAGCCTTGGTGCGCATCACGATTCCTCTTGTTCGGGCAGAACCTGAAAGTACTTGATCTGCATGTCGGGGATGATGGTGCCGTCCTCGTCCCATTTGATGGCTGCAACGACGCCGAGGTCGGCGTGAACGTGGACGGCAACGATCTCCGCGACCGCATCTTTGCCGCCCGGAATGTTGCCGTAGTCGCCGACGAACTTCCCGGTTTCGACGTCGGAGGGGTCATCGTATTTCCAGATCGGGCCGTTGTTCTTGTGCCACCTGGGCCATTCGCTCACCTCTTCGGTGAGGCGAACCTTTCGGCCAACGAGGTTGGTGTGAATTTGCTTCTTGCTCATTTACGCTCCTGGTCCCAGTGGGAGATTTTCTGAGGCCTCGAGCCTCGAATCCTCATCGCAGAACTCGTCATAGGACATCCCCTCACACGCCGGCTGAAGTTCCATCCATGGCACTAACCGCGGATTTTCTTCGCCTTCCAGTTGCAGCTCCGTGTGGTCATTGCAGTCGTGGCACCAGGTGTGACCGCATTCGGACTCCTCATGGTCCCCGACGCATGAGATGAGCTTTTGCGTATTGGGATCAGCCCAATAGGCGCGCTCGATTCTCGAGCCTCCACATTTTCGGCAGCTCCATTTCTTCTTGGCGGTCTCAGTTTGCTTCTTGCTCATGGCTTCTTTTTGGCTTTCAGCTTGCGCCCGCAGTTCTTGCAGCGCCGCTTTCCGGTCTTCTTGCTCTTGACGATCTTCGGATCGTCGCAGCACTTCTTTTTCTTCCCCGAGGCCTTCTTCTTCGCCTTCTTCTTTCCGCTCGAAGTGGGCGGCTTCACCTCCGGTGGTGGGGGCGCGGAGGGGGCTGACGCGGCCGGAGTTGCGTTTTCTAGCGCCTCGCCATTGAGGATGATCGGTCGTTCGGTCAGCACCTTCTTGACCCTGGTGGGCCCTGTAGATCTCCATAGGTAAAGTCGATAGCCGCCTTTCGGATGCCAGCGCTGTTCGAAATCGAGTAGGCCGGCCTGATACATCCAAGGGAGCGCATCCGCGACATTGTTGCTGTTGAACCTTCGTTTTCCAGCGCCCTCGTAGAGATCGATCAAGCGCTTGGCCATGTCTTGACTCTCGAGGTTCTCATGGTCGCCGAGCTGCGGGAAGGTCTCGATCAGGAACTCGCAGATATCCACGGGCGGCGGCTCGTACTCCTGGCCGATCGGATACTTTCGTCCCGAGCTGGATGTGGCGCTGAGCGTCATGAGATCTCTTGGGCTCGCTCGCTTGGAGGCGTGTGCGGCACTGGAGTTCGCCTCATCAACGTGACCGAGCCAGAGTCGGCATGAAGGATGCGGATCATTTCTGCGTCCGCATCGGCAGGCACAACTTCAACGAGTCCGCCGTCGTCATCCTCGTTGAACGAGATTCGGACGTGGACTCCATTCGGGAGGATGATGTCGGTGTACTCGCACGGCAGAGTCAACTCCGTCGTGCCGGTTCGTAGTTCGATTCGTTCGGCCATCGTCGTTGCTCCTATCAGAAATCGGCGCAGTTTTCACACCGCTCGTCCTCGTCTGAGTCGAGTACCGGATCTTCGATATCCTCGTTACACTTGACGCAAATCTTTTGCGCAGGGGGTGCCCCCAGATGCTTCCGGATCAGCGCGCCGACAGCTCGGGACAGGTGCGCAAGCTTTCGTCCATCGACCGGCTCATCATCTTCGATGTAGTAGTGGAACCCGAGGTGGACGATCTGCTGCCCCTCCTTTTTACCGATTACGTCGTAGTGAGCGATTAGTCCTTCGCCGTCAGTGCCGCGGTTTCTTGTGCTGCTCTCGTGATTGTCCCAGTCGATCTCCATCATTCTCTCCGTTCGCGTTTTTCGATCCAGGTATTTGCCTCGGATGCGATCTCTTCATCTGACATGTTGGCGAGCTTCTTCTTGCAGCGCCTTGCATGCTTCGTATTTCGTACGACGTGGCGCTCCATTTCGGGGCCGTCGATATCATCCTTACCGGTGCTCTCCTTGAGGCATTCGAGGAAAACGACGACCTTGTGCATGCCTGAGAGCTGCTCTTTCGCCTCATGCATGTCGACCCCAAGCTCCATGATCTCCTCGACGTCCAGCGTGCCCTCGAGTCTGTCGGCCGCCTTGAAGTCTTCGTCGATGTCCGCCTCTGGCGCCTTCGTTTCGAGGGGTGGAGACTCTCTGACTGCGGGCTCTGGGTATTCCTCAGGGCCGGAAGGTCCGCATGCGGAAAGAAGTATGAGAATCGAGAGTCGCTTCACTGGTTGGCCTTCGCGTGGATGAGTTTGATGACCATCGCCGCCGCCTGTCTCTTGGCCAGCTTCTTCGACGCCTTCGGCGGGGATTTGACGGAGAAGTCCAATGCTTCGCAAGCGACGGTAAACGTGGGCTCGTGGTCGGAGCCTCCATCGCGGAGTGATTCGTAGGTCGGAAGCTCGGCACCGATACCCTGGCAGTACTCACTCAGCTCACCGACTGGATTGTCGGATTGCCGAGATGGAAGCGGTCGCTTCTCTTTGGCTTGCTCGGCAGCCTCGGGCCACGGCGGCAGTGTCTCGTCGGCGAACTTTGCTAGCGCCTCGACGACCGCTCGTTGCTTGGCGACCTTGCTGCTTGGCGCCTGCACCTTGGGCGATTCGACGCCGGGCTTCTTGAACCAAACTTGCACCGTGTGGACGATGGCGTGATCGGATCCTCCTCGCTGAACCTTGTAGCTCGGCTCGCCCCAGCCGTCTGTTTGTGATGCGATCGCTGCAATGGATATCGCCTTATGCGGATGCTCGGCCAAGTGTTCGATAATAGCCTTACGAACTGGCGCCCACTCCGGCGTCGACTTGAACAGGATGAACTGCATGTCGACAAGGGTTGCCGCGCCTTCCCGAAGCCTGCGCAAGAAGACCTCCGCAACGAAGGGATTGAAGCCCTCGCCTCGAACGGCGACCTTGACCACGCGCTCGAACTCTTTGTCCGAAAGGTGTGCGAGGTCGTCTTTTCGGATCGCTGATTCCGCTTGTCGATTCGCTCGCTCGAGCGCAGCTTGCGAGGCCTCTTTCGCCCTTGCTGCGAGTGTGGTGTTGATGTGTTCGGAGATCTCGTCGACCTCCGCAGTGCTGTAGAGGAGCTTGTTCCCTCCAACGAATGCGAGAACCTGGCGCTGAACGATGAGATCGGCGAAGCGCCGAATCGGCGATGTGCCGTGAAGGTACGCGGGAAGGTTGAGGCCGTAGTGACCTTTGAGCTTCGTCCCGTAGTTCGCCTTGTTCATCACCATGGCGAATTGCTTTCGCGCGGTGTCGAGGTCTGCGACTGGACCACGGAGCCCTAAGTCGATTCGCTCGAGCATCGCCTCTCGTTCTGGGGCAGCAGCTCGGGCCGTGTGATTCCTGAACGGTACGGGTATTTCGTTTTCGACGCAGAATCTCGCAAGCTCAGCATTGGCCAAGATCATCAGCTCCTGAACGATGATGTAGCCGAATGTTTCCTTGGTGTCTTTCAGGCGGCGAAGGTAGCCCTCTTCGCTCGTGACCCATCCAGTGCTCAGATCGTAGAGCACGAACGCTCCGGCCTTGCGTCGCTTTTCCATCAGCCGATCTGCCAGCCGGCCGAGGCGCGCGATTGCTGAGTGAAGCTCGTGGTCCTCGGCGTTGAGGATCCCAGGAATCTCCTGGTAGGTCAGCTGCCTCTTGCTGACGAGCGTGGACTCGTCGATGGAAACGAACTGCGGCTCGAGGTCGTGGTCCAGCCGGATTCGGATCGCCATCACGCGCCTCTCCTGGCCCTGAGTGATGGAGCACGCCGCCTCAGAGAAGCGTCGGGGCAGCATGGGGCGATTGCGGCCGCCAGCCATGTAGCTCGTCTCCACGCGCCTGTGAGCGGTCTCGTCGCTCGGTGAGCCCCTGGTGATGGCTGCTGCCACGTCCGCGATGCAGACCGTCACCGTCCAGCCTCGCGCGTCCAGGTCAGCCCAGATTGCGTCGTCTCGGTCGCGCGTCGTCGAGCCGTCGATTGTGATTCCCTGAACGTCCATTCTTATGGATTATCTCCGAGCGGGCCAACGATGAAACGCTGCCGTGTGTTCTCCGATGCGTCCACGCCTGGCAGGACGGTTTCGAGCGAATGCTTCACAGCACTCTCGATGAGCAGCTCTGCCTCTTCGAGAGTGCTGGCGAATATGCGAAGTTGAATTGTCGCAGATCCTCGAAACGGGAGTTGATCGTCATCAGCCATACTGCCTATGCGCCCCAGATCCAGGTCTTACCGATCTCCCCTCGAGCAAGCCCTCGTCCCTCTCTGCAGGCCCGAGCGCCCTGGCGTCGAACCTCGCGCTCCCAGCTCCGGCGATTGCTTCCATAGCCGGGAAAGATGTCGATGAGAGCGACGTCGGCAGTGAGGGTTGGAACGATCTGGTGGGCGTCTCCGATAATGGTTTCGACGGTTGTGCCATGAAGATCGAGTTTGGGCAAGATCCACTCGACGAGTTCTTCATCTTCCTCGACGAGGGTCACCTTCTTGACGTTGCGCTTCGCGCAAACCTGCTCGAGCTGGTAACCCATACCAAGACCAGCGACCACAGTGTGACCTCGAGCCATCCGGATGCCGGGCCGGAGAGAGAAGAATTCCATGGGGGTGAAAGACATCCAGGGGTCGCTGCCCCAATACACGCCGCCCTCGCGCTGCTTGCCACGATGGAGCATTGGGATGAGGACTTCGGAATCGAAGCAGATCGCCCCCCGCTTGTTGCCAGAGAAAATCGGAAGCGTTCCCCCGGCTTCGATGAGTCGCTCTCGATATCCCCACCTTCCGCTTGGGGATACGGCGAACTTTCGCTTCGATTTCCTGTAGCAGGCGTTAGGATCTCGCTCCGACGCGCTGCTCGGCTTGACCTTGAAGAGGCTTGGCTGCTTGTAGGTCTCCCCCTGAATCTTCAGGCTCGGCTCGAACTTCATGTTTGGATCCCACGGGACGGAATCTACTTCCTTCGCCTCGGCATGCCGCCGCTCTGCCAGATCGTCAGCATCGCGCTCTCGTTGTGTTCGCGTATCGAAGAAAAACACCTTTCACTCCTCCTTCTTGGGCATGAACTTGTCCATGTTGACGGTGATGAAGAGCATCGCCGAAGCGATGACTCCGGCGAGTATCTCTCCCCACATTCTAGTAGTCCTCTAGATTGCCCTGGGAATCCATGTTGCAGATCTGCGATCCCGTTGCGAGAAGCAGTGCCCAGAACAACAGCCGAAAATCTTCGAGGCCCTCCCCAAGCTTGACCCGGCTTGGCGGGACGTAGCCTCGTTCGAGTAGCCAGAGTAGATCCCCGAGTGGTACGCACCCCTGCTTTTCTCCCTCATCCTCGGTCGAGTAGGGCAAGAAAACATCGAGCACGACGGTGCGTGCGGCCATGCCTCGCGGCGTGACGAAGATGGGTCGGCGCTCGTCGACGATGCAGTGCGGCGGGCACTGGTCGAGGTCTCCGGAGATGAATGCGTCGACTTCGTCATTCGACTCGACGAAGATGATCTCCTTGGTAGCCTTCTTCTGGTAATAAAAAAGGCCATCACTTGGATGGCCCAGATACTGGCAGACGTTTCGCTCAGACATCAGTAATACCGTTTCGTTATCCCCATCCTGATGGCGAAGTCCAAAAGCGCCTTAGCGTCGTGCTCGTTGTCCATGCTCATCTTCTCCATGAAGTAACCAACGCCAAGGCTCTCGGTGGTCACATCGATGAAGAGAAACGAGACGCCTCCAACATCCTGCTTTTTGAGCCAGGTCAACAGCTTTCCGCTGCCCGTGTTCGTCAGGGCGATGTAGTACCTGGCCCCGTTTCCAGGCTGCCAATCGAAGAGTCCTGCGGGCCCTTCGGCAAGGTGGGGCTCTCTTTTCTTTTGCGCTTCGCTCATGATTGTCCTTTCCAGATTTTGAAGCACTCGCTCACGGCTTCGGAAAGCGTTTCGCCCCATCCGGTCGCGTCCTGTGACCCGCGAGTAGGCGCCTGAACAGTGACGCCTTCTCCGTCCGAAGCATCGATGTAGACGGACGAGGTGTAGTCCTTGGAGAACTCCACCATTTCCTCGAGCTTCTTGTACCAGGGCTGCGCCATTATGCCGGCCCCATCCAGATGAGGTTTTCGTCGGCAAACTCGTAGACTTCCGCGAGGTATCCGTCAGCTTCTTGCTGGAGGTCGTACGGTTCCAGGTCGAGGATCTCGGTCAGGTATTCGGCGTAGAGCGTGTCGTCGAATGCTGGACACTTGGAGATTTCCTCAGCGATCTTCTCGACGACTTCACGGGTAGTGAGATCGTCGTTGTCGAGGTGTTGCTTGATGTCGCAGGTTGTCTTCCAGTTAGCCATGGAGTTCTCGATCCCAGATCAGAGCGCCCCCGCGGCTGTGCTCGATTCGGATGATGTGCGAGTCAGCGAGCGGGAACCCTCCGCTTGAGCGACGATTGTGAATTAGGAGTGGAATCTTCATTCCTCCGCCCGGCGACTTCGGGTTTCCCATACTCCGTCCGATGTACCCGGTGTCGAAATTTCTGGCACTTCTGCCCCAATCTCCATCGTAGATGATCTTGACTCGAACTCGATCGCGTCGCAGCCGGTCCAGTTGGACCATCAGAGATTCGCTCTCCGTGCGATAAATCGTTCCGTCGCTGGATACCGGCATCGCCACCCTCACTACCCGAAAACGACTTTACCCATCACGCAGCACTGGATGAAGACATCGGCCGTGATCGCGTCGTCGTTCTGGATCCGAAAATCGTTCCAGTGCCGCTTGTACTTCGTCGACATGACCTCGACGCCTCGCTTGATGGCTTCGAGGTCCAGCACGTATTCCTCGTCCTCGTCCTCGTTGTCGTAGAGCGTCACCTTCCCACCCTCGACGAAGGGAGCGATGTAGAGCTTTCGGACTTCCTTCCACTGGTCGGGGTCGCGCAGCCAGGGGATCTTCTCGACGTCGAAGTCGGGCGGATATTCCACATCGGCTCGACCAGCCCAGTAGTTGGTCGCGCCACCATCGAAGGCGTTGATGAGTAGGCTCATCAGATCGTTCGCGTCGACTTCGTCGGTCACAGTGAAGGTGAAGGATTTCTTTTCTGGTTCGGTCATCGTCCTATCTCATGTCTGTACTGCCACATGCCGGCGCCGTAGGACTGGCGCAGAAACGAAGCGTGGTCCTCGAGTGCTTTCGAGGTGAGTTCCTTCGCAATGTCTTTTCCGGTCTTCCTGGGATAGATGCGACGCCCAGCTTTCTTGAGCGCCTTCGCGTCGTCGTAACCCATTTGGTACGCCTGGCTCATGGCGCGCTTGAGGCTGCGCCCGCCTGGATCGGAGACGAGATTCAGGCGCACTTTTCCGCCTCAGTTTTGCAGAGGTCGTACGCCTTAGAGTACGCGTCGTAGTCCTCCGAGTGAGCGAGGGACCCGATCTTGCTCGCGTAGAGAACGCAGATCGGGTGCGTGTTCACCCAGTCGGTCCCCTCTTCGATCGCTCGAGCTTCAACCCAGATCCTCTTCACCACCTCAGCAAAGGAGATGGCGATGCCGCTGAGGTTGCAGGCGTCCTGAGCGAAAATGGCGCCCTGGTAATCCTTGGGAGAAAGTCCTTCGTCACTCATCGTCTTCGTCTTCCTCGCCAACCGCCTCGATGTAGTACTGCTCACCCATCGGCGAATCGTGGTGCCAGCATGTAATCGAAAAGGTCTTGCTTTCGTCGTCGATGTAGAGCTTGAAAGTCTTGTCGGTGTCGGGCAGAAACTTCCACAGGAACGCCTGGGCCTTGGTCTCGCTGACGACCATGGTCCCGCTGCGATTTTGCCAGCCTAGATTCTCCCCTCGGATGAACCAGCTTTTCCCGTCGGGGTTGTACTCGTCCATCTTCTGCTGGAGGTCCTCGAGTAACTGCTCCCACTCGAAGGTGAAAATGTCGGGATCCTGAGACGCCTTCTCCCATGCGTCAGCCTCGGATAGTTCGAGGTCTTCCTCCCGCAGGAAGTCTGCCTGCCCCTGAGTGATGTCGCAGGTGTCCCAGCTGAGCCACAGCTTGGGCTCATCCATCTTTTCGACTGCCGACATCTCGTTCATCGCCCCACGTTTGGTGGAATCTGGCACTCGGGCAGAACCTGCTGCGCAAGTGCTAGTCCAGGCTTCCAGTCGCTGCGCTCACCGTCGGAACTCACCTCCGTACCCGTGTGATGCGCGAGCAGGCACAGGGTCGCCGTGACGACGACATCGTACGGCTTCATCGCCGTCTTGCAGAACTGAAACCCGGAATCTCCCGGTGCAAGGACGAAGGTTTCATGGCCATCATCGTCCTTGCCGTTGAGATGGATCATCTCGGCGCTGAACTCCGGGGCTCGATCTACCTCGTCGCATTCGTACGCGACTTCGGCAATCCCCTGCTTCTTGGCGATGGATGCGACCTTCGAGGCCTGCGTGGCCAGCGTGGCGAAGGTGTCAGGCTCGATGTTCTTTGCTTCCCAGTAGTGCGTGTATCCCATATCTCTACTTCTTCCTTTTGTTGGTCCTCTTGTTCCAGATGTGTTCTCCGAACAAAATTGTCAGTCCGCCGCCGCAGACGCTCCACAGCAGCAAGAGTAATTCGCCGACCCCACCACAGACACAGCTGATCATCAGTCCGCCTTGCCGAACAGCGATACCACGTCGACCTCAACCCAGAGCTGACGATCGCTCGATGTGTTGTCGATATCGTAGTCGGGATGATCTGGATTCGTGTGACTGAAGTCGCCCCAGACCTCGGAGTCTCTCTCTCGTTGGGCGGCAACCTCAGCGCCTTCCGGGGTGCTGTGCACTGAGATGATGGCGGTCCATTCTCCGTCGCAGGTTTGAGGCACGCCATCTGGCGAGATGTGGACGACGTAGACTTTTCCTTTTTGTACTTCTTGCATCACACCCTCGCTGAAATCGCGGGTAAAAAATGCGGGAGGCGAACGTGACCGGCTCGCCTCCCGCGACAGGAGAAAGAAATTGCAGTGCTAGCCAAATCGACGGACGATTTCATCGACTTCTCCTTCGAGTGATTTTGGCCATTCATGTGGGGTGCCATCCTCGTTGAGGATGATGATGTATTTCACGCCGAGCTGGTCACCCTTCAGGACGAGGACGATCTTTCCCGCCCACACGAGTGCTCGGTCTGGGATCTTCGAGCGGCTCAGTTTTGTGTAGGTCTTATCCGTCACTCGTCTTGACCCGGCCCTCACGGACGGCTCGGCTGTAGTTGTCGGTGGGGATAAACACCTTCATGCCGTTGGCGATCAGTGTTTCGTAGATCGGCGCCACCGCGAACCCGAGTTCGGAGTAGGGCATGTTCGCAACCCAAAGCGCCTGATCACGGGTGATCTTGTCGAAGGGGGTGTCTGTGACCTTCTCGAAAAGCGACGAAGAGCACATGACTTCCTTGAGATTGCACGCGTCGCCCTCCGCCGATGGGCAGGGCGTTCGAAGCAGGGATCGTAGACCGTTTCCGCCTTCGTCGTAGTCGCCTCCATTTTCCCCGACGTAGATGTAGGGCTCGACGTTCTCGAAGCTCCAACGCGTCGGGTCAACGATTCGGCCGTCGTCGAGCAGAGTCCAACCGTGCCGCTGTAATCCGAGGGCGCAGACGCTCCAGAATCCATCCGGATCGACGTCGCCGAGGAAGTGGCCATAGGCATAGTGCCCGTGACCAAGGACGCTGATGGCGGCATGGGCAAGCTGTGAGCACTTGCCGTGCCATTTATCTGCGGGCTCTCCCCAGGCCTCCTCGAGCATTTCGATGGTGAGTTCTTCAGGTTCCATTTTCGCCCTCCTCCTGGCTCAGCAAGATAACGAGATCGAAGCTCAGCGACTGAGAGATTTTCGCCATCTCGAATCGGACATTGCGAGAATCATCCTCGAACGTCTCGCTCGGAATCTCCCCGCTTTGCAACCCGCGATGCCTGCTGAACGCGGTCTCGAGGTCGCGGAACTTTTTCTCAGCGAGGTCCATGAGGGCTCGTTGCTGTTTCGATCGCATGAGTTCTTTCTTTAGCGCAGTCGGCCGTTGTTGAGGGCCTGCTGAATCTTGATTGGGGTGGTGGTGTAGTAAATGCGCGCGCGCTCACTGCCGTCTGTGTCTTCGCGTACGAGAGTGAGGAAGCCTTCCTCTATGAGGCGACGTACGCTATTCGTGCGTCGCCTGTTGTAGGCGTGGACCGGAGGAAAGTCCCTCCTCTCAGGCTCCGCCTTCAGGCTGCGCCGAAGGTGACAGAGGAGCCACCAAGTATCGTGCCCGTACCGCTTGGGTTCGGTCTTCATTGCGCTTGCTCCTTATTGCAGAAAGGGCGATCCAACAATGGAGGGGTCGTTGGCGGGATCGAGCAGCCCATCGCCACCGCGTAAAGCGGGCGCACAGCGGAATCGTCCCGCGCTCCATTGAGGGTTCCTACTTTGCCAGGCCTCTAGAAGCCGAGCGTTTCGCCGCCAACGCCGTGGCGGGGTTTCCTTCCCGGTTTTCACCCCGGGTCGGAGAAAATTAGGAGGCCTTTTCAGTCTTCCGACGAATCTCCTTGAGGTGAAACCGGCACCGAAACCCCTCGAGTCCGCCCATGTACTGACGGTGGTCGTTGATGAGATTCTCTCCGCCGTAGGTACCGTTGCCGCACATGGGAAGCAGGTCCTTGTGCGCGCTACGCAGCGCGCCGATATCCTCGGCGATGTGGTACAGGCCCCACCAGGCTCGCAGGGCATCCTCGGAAAACTCGAGCGCCTCCTCAGTCTTTTCGTGGACGAGAAGAGTGAGGTAGCGTGTCAGGACGCTGGCGAATTCCGCGGCCATTTGCTCATCTTGAACAGGGGTCGTCGGTTCGAGTTCGGCCAGGAATGCTGCGCAGTATGGGAGGATGCGTTCGGCCCACCTGGCGTAGTGCTCAGCTTCGATGTTTCGCCAGTCGCCTCGAGTGGTTTCCATGTAGGACTCGCGGATCGACGCCATGTATTCCTCGAAGTTCCGATCATCCATGCGGTGCGAGCTGAAGTTTTCCTCTTGCAAGTCGTACCCCATGCCCTCGGCGAACTCCTCGAACGTCTTGCCCTGCCACGATGGCTCGTATGGGACGACATACGAAAAGCTCTCCTCGTAGTCGCGCGCTGCCGCTCGCTTGAAGAGTTTCTCGGGGTGGCGCGTCTCGTCATTGAACACGGCCCACCCCATTCCGACGATGTGGTTGCAGAAGTCGGACAGACCGTCGTCGCTCAGGTAGTAGCTGTCGCGCGTTGTCGAGCGAGTCATATTTTCGTCGAGGCGCCTCTCTTCGCGCTCGACGATATTGTAGACCTCGGAGACCTTCGCCTCCATGAGCTTGCGGAACGAGGTTCCGAACTCAGGCGTCCAGGCTCGAAGGATATCCGCCTTGGTGAGCGTCGTGCTTTTGACCGGCCAGCCGATCTCAGCGACGCAGTCCCAAAATACACCTTCAGTGCACTCGCCTTCTCGTTTCGTAATTCCCATTTCTTCCTCCTAGAAAATGACCTTGTCGTTGTCGAATACGGCCCAGTTCAGATCTTCCGCGTCGTTGTACCAGACGAAGGTGAGGCCATCGCGGACGACGACGGTAACGACATCAACGTCCTTGTGCTCCCACTTTCCGGTTCCTGGATCCCAACCCCACCTGAGGTGTTCGCTGGTCGGCTTTCCGGACCAGATGGAATCTCGGAAGTCGTATACGTCGAGTGGGAGGTAGGTCGTCTCCTCACTCGAGAGGTAGCCCCACAGCGCGAGCTTGGCTTTTTGGAATTGGTCGACGAGTTCTTTTGCGTTCATGGTGTTCCTCAGTCGCAGTTCCAAACGGAGTGATACTGCGAGACAGTGCCCTCCCATTTGAAGATCGGTTTTTCCTTGGGGTAGCTGATTACGACGACGCTATCGGCATCTTCGTCATGCGCCTGGAGCCGTCCGAAGTAGGCAGGCATCCCGCCCTGACCCTTCTCCTTGCTCTTGACGCAGCAGCCAGGCGTGCGAAACGCTTCGTCCATACTCGAGGCGTTGGGGGTGCCCATCGGAAGGTCGAGCCAAAGCTCGTGGTACTCGTCGTCGGTGAGTTCTTGAATTTCCATTTCACATCGCCAGCAGCGCGGTCATCGCTGAGGCCCCAGCTTGTCGTCGATGAGCTTGCGAAGCTCGAAGAGGGTTTCATCGCTCGAGTTCTTGACGATGTATTCCGCGCTCGGAATCTTCAGCGTCTCCTCGATCATCGGTTCGTAGATGTACTCGTTTTGCTCGGTGTAGTAGGAGAGCTTGAGTTCTCGGTCCCACACATAGACTGAGAAGCCTTCAGTGATCAGGCTGATGTACGCCTGTGCAGCATCCATCGGCGATGCTGCCCCGCATTCATTTTCCAGATCGAACCCGTAGCCGCCCGGCATGAAGCAGACTACGAACCGACTTCTCTTCTCGACCTGGTCAAATCCGAAGACAGCCTTCATGAACTCGTCGAGCGTCGGGCACGGGCTTCCGGACGAGTTGATCTCGAGCATGTCCCATTTGAGCTGTTCATCCTCGATGGCGAAGACGCCGCCTGCTTTCTTTTGTTCTGTCATCGCGCCTCTTTTGCGTTGAGAAACCTGATCATCATGGGAAGGCCGGCGACGGTTTCGCCGAACTCCATCCCCTCGACTTCATCCACGGCATTGTCGCGCGAGTCATATTCGCCGTGAGACTCGAGCCAGCGCTCGAGGTCGGCGTCGTCGATTTCGATTTCGACTTCAGCCTTGATTATCATGTGCGCTCTCCTTCCGGCTCGTCGATCACCTGCCACCCGCTCTCTTTCGCGGTTGCTCTGGCATTGTGAAATGCGGCCTCTTCCGATGGGGCATGGACCCGTTTTTGGCATTCCTCGGGATCGTCAGCAAAGAAGATGCCAACACCCCACTGCCCTTCGTCCCGATCATCAAGCCGAAGGAATACGGTCTTGGCAGTCAAGCCGTCTGCTCCTGAACGGGCTCGAATTTGGTCTGCAAGTCCGGATTGCTTGCCCAGTTGACGTAGCCCTGCAGTCCATCGATCTCACCGGGCTTCGGCGGCTTGGCGGTTTTCTTGAGGTGGATCCCCGTCATCTCCGCGATGACTTCGCGTGCACGCTTGTGCGTGACCGTGCGATGGTAGAAACCTGACGGCATGTAGAGCGCCTGAAAGGCGCAGAGCAGTCGGACGGAATCGACCTGGCCGAGCTGGAGCGGTCGCATTTCCATGGCGACGAGTTCGCCCTTTTCGTCGAGCTGCCAGTATGTGTCGGGGATCGGTACGAGCCCCTCATCGGTCATCTGCATGACCGGCTGCCCGACGGCCCCTTTGTTGCGCTCGAGCTTGCGTCGCCGCTTCTCTGCGTATGCCGCCTGTCGCCCGGTCGGCCCCTCGGGTTTCTCGATGGAGATCTGGCTGAGGGGAAACGCTTTCGTCCGCGTTTTGCCACTGCCTGTGGTGTAGGTGACGTGTAATCGCGTTCGTCCGAGCTTCGCCACTTCTGCCTCGTACCAGCTCCCGAAGGAGTAGCAGAATACGGATTGTCCGACGGTGAATTCCTTGATGTCCATGGTGCCTATTCCTCGAGGATTGGTGCGTACTGTCCTGCGTAGTAGTGGTTCGCCTTGGACCTCTTCTCGAACTCTCGACGCACGTAGGTATCTTCGGCGAGCGCTCGCATGGCCTGAAGGCTGATGTCTTCCCAACCGTATTCCGAGTCGGTGAGGGAGTACAGATTGTACTCCTCGTGCACCTTGCCGTTCCATTCGAGTGGTCCAGCGTCTTCAGGGATGAATTTTCCGTCGTCGGCGTAGTCACCGGTGATGACGATCCGGTCTCCGGCCCAAGATCCGATGATAGGATTGTTGGAGCGAAGATCTCCGCCGCCGCGGTTATTTCCGTCGGCAAGTAAAATGGCGAGGCAGCTCATGATGCTCATCTGGCTCAGTCCGAACTCCATGAGCTTGGCCCCGTTGCCGCAGGCGTGCGGGCTGAGAAACTGCTTCTTGTCGAGATTGACGATTTTGTAGTATTGACCCATCTTCCTCTTTTCCTCTCTCCTAGAGTCTTCCCTTCGAAAGACGCATGTATAGCTTCAGGACGGGCTCGAGATTCTTGTCGACATCGACCATGTCGGCTTGAGCGTAGCCCTCGTCGAGCATCCACAAAAACTCCCTGACGGAGACGCCGCATCGAGACCCATCATCCTTTCCGTAGCGTTCGGCCATGACCGGAACGGCGATGTGGACTCCGTTACTGCAAATGTTGCTTGCCCCGATCTGGATCCTCTTGCCAGACAAGAAGCGCAGCGGCCCATCGTCCGCTTGGCCAGGATGGTCGCCGCTGTTGTCGCAGATGTAGAGGTCGGCAACGTCGTCGTCGCGCAGAAAGAACCTCTGTCCCTTGCCGCGCGGTTCAGGGCACCCGACCATCTTCCAGGTCGGCAGATCTTGTTCGTCTCGTTCGCTCATGACTACATCTTCCTTTCGTAGGCTCGGAGGAAATCCAGCATTCGCTGATAGACCTCGTCTGCCAGATCTCTGATGTACTGATGGTCCACCATCGTCTTGATCTCGTTCGGATCACAGCCCTGAACCTCGGCCGCGCACTCGAGGTCGCCCCACTCGAAGGGGAGGTCAAAAAACTGCCACACGCTCCACTCGACGGCCCAGGTCCGCGTTTCTTCGGCCAGCGCGAGCGCGGTTGCGCGCCCGCTGAAGAAACCTTTGCGTCCTCTGCTGAGCACCTCTCCGACAGATTTGGACGTGTGAGCGTTCCACTCGAGCCCAAGCGATGCCGCGTGGCACATCTCGTGAATGAGATGCTCGAGTGCACCATCGACTTTGTCGCCCATGATGGTTTCGTCCAGCTCGATCAATTGCCAGTCCTCGCAGACATGGACGGCAACCTGAGCGAGAGCGTCAGTCTGCGCTCGGCTCTGCACGAAGCTTCGCCTCCTCGACGAGATCGTCCCATCGAGACGTGTCGTCTCCAGAGATGCTCGGCGCCTTTTTCAGCTCGCGGATCATCTCCGCGATGGAAACGCGCGGAGGATTGATTTCCTCGACATGGACCGTCTGGTCCATCATCTGCTTCCACTCGTCCTCGGTGCAGAGGGCCTCCGGGACAACGAAGCTGTTTCCGATGACCAGATCAGAGTCGTCGCTCGACCAGGTTTGCGAATCCTCGAAGAGGACGATGAATTCGGTTTGCTTCTCCGGCATCAGGACAGCCCGAGGAGCTTGAGGAGCTTCTTTTGTTTTGTCTTCGTCGTTCCCTCTTCGATGTCGACCGAGTAGTTCCCGACGTAGGGTCCGGAGTAGATCGACACGCGCACGCCGACGGATTTGGCGAGGCTCTTGATTTCCTTTTGCGAATAGCCGCCCTCGGAATGTTTGAGCACGCTGGCGAAACTCTCGTATCGAATTGCTTCAGGCATTTTCTTTCTCCACGAGCTGGCCTACGCTCACGCGTTCACGCAGCTCGGCGCATTCACAATGGGCGCACGACCGGTCGCCGTGCGTGAAGTGATTATTCGGCGGGTGGCCGCACTCGCAGTGGATGACGCCCCACTGGACCGCCTGCTTCCGCGTCAGCTGAATGACAATCTTCTCACCGAGAACCTTGGGCATTTTTAGCCTCCTGTTGGGCAAGGAAAACCGGGTGACAGAACTTGCGGTCCAGAGCCTTCACATCGACCTCTTCAACGGGTACGATTTTGAGTCGCTCAGAAGAGGGCTCCAGGATCACTTCGCTTTGAGTCCTCGCGTTGAAGTGAAACTGGTCTGCGAAGGGGGCGATGTGCGGATGCTGCAGCGCAGCCTGGACGAGGGGGATGGACATCCCGCCCTGCATCCGGCAGGCCTGCCACTTGTGGTGCCACAGGACGGTCGAGGAGGGCCTCTCGAGGCGGACGACGTATCCGCGGACATTCGGATGCAGCTCCGCCACGAATCCGCTCACGGCGGCCTCAGGCGTCGCAAACCACTGGGCACACCCGAGGTCTTCGGAGTGGCTGACGAACCGCATGGTGTCGATGGCGTGAGCCACGCACCCATCGTCCCCGATCACTGATTCAGGCTCGCCGTCGCGCCGGCCGGGGTTCATCACGATGCCGGCAATCTCGCCAGCCTCGAAAAAAGCGTGATTCGAAACGGGTCGACCGTTGTCGATGAGCAACCCTCGAAAGAGGGGGTTCTCTTTGATTGGGACGAGCTTTCGTTGCCGCTTCGCATGGCGCCGAACCGCTGCACCACTCTCGCGCATTACGGCGTCGGCTTGGGCCATCTGACCAGTGACGGCGTACAGCACGAAGCTGATCCAGCAGTTTGCGTCGCTTCGATGGCTCACAGGTTCTCGATCTTTTCGAAGTTGAGGAACTCTGGACCGAGCTGCTTTTTAGCCACAGCCTTGCATTCGTCGCAGAGCGACATTGATCCGCACTGCCCGTCGTCACCTGGCTTTCGCTCCGTTGCGACGACGGTCGGGATCTGGCGGCATCGGACGAGGTATCCGTTTCGTGGGTCCCCTATCTCCCCTCCCATGATGAATGGCCCACCGCTTGGCTTTTCAGCCTGGCACCGCTCGAGATCAGGAGGCGTCAGCGCCACTGGGAAGTCTTTCGGGTACAGATTCGGCAGGGTCGAGATCGAGGAATATGGCCCTCTTCACTTTTTCGGTACGATCGTTGGCGACCGCGTATTCGTCGATCTTCTCGACGACGTCGCCCCGGTCCCACCGGTCCCTGAACTCGACCGGTGGCAGATCTCTCAGATCATCATCGGCTTGGATGACGAAAACCGAAATGAAGAAGGTGTTGAGCGGTCGGTCGAGGCCGACAGTGATCTCGTGCTCAGGGTTCTTCGGATGTAGTTTGACTTGGCTCATTTGGAAACTGCCTTTGCTTTTTTCAGTTGTTCGATGCAGGAGTCAAGATCCTCAACCCTCTTTGGCATATTCGGGTCATCTTCGCACCACTCTTCCAGATGGTTGCAGAAGTCCTCCAGTGCCGCGCGGTTATCCTCGAGCTGCTCGAGCGTGAACTCAACGATGAAAACGCATTCAGTCTTGTTCGATGAGGTATTGGATGATGCCATTGAAGTCCTTCTCCCATTGCCCCTTGTACTGAGCCACGTCGGCATAGTCGTCGTCGACCGACGCGTCTGCCATCACCTCCTCCGAAGAGCATCCATAGTCGCCGCTCAGCACTTCGATACGAAATCGTGATGCGACCTCGTAGATCTTCTTTCCGGCAGGGAGCCTGTCGACGCCGATCTGGCGCATCAGGTGCAACATCTGCTTGTGGAGAGGAATGTCGACATCGGCGTCTGCACACGGGCCTCCTGAGAATCCGTTATCCCAGTACCCCATGTGTCCGTTGCACAAAACCTGCTGGTTGTATTTTCCGAGCAAGATGCAAAGCTTGGCGAATGGGCCAAACTCGAGCCCGACCCATTCGACCATGTCGTCGTAGGACCAGTCGTGACTGTCTGGCAGAGATTGCCACTTTCCATATCCGATATTCAGGATAGCCTGCCAGACCTCACCATCTTTGAAGTCCTTGTCGTTGCGCCTGAGAAGCTCAGCTTTGAGCCGGGACAGATCCCCGGTCTCGAGTTCCACTTGAGCCATCATCGCCTTGGGAATCTTCTTCGCAGCCATCAGTCTTCTACCTTTTCGACAGTCCACACATCAGGATCGAGCGTGTGGCTGTATTCGACATCGATCTCGTCGTCTTCGAGGTCGTCGTCGGCAGCCTTCTTGAGCGCTTGCTCCTCGCTGTCCGCGATAACGACCACGGTGTTGACGTGAACTTCTCGGATTCCTACGTGGTACCTGGGCATGATTCAGTCCTCCGGGAGAGTCCATTCTCCCGCGACAGTCTTGCTTTCGGTGGCAGAGTTCCAGCCTGCGATGGCGCTCTGGTGGCGTTCCCTCCGGCTGATATCGTCGTTTGCCACCGTTGGACCACGACCGCCACAGTCCGCACACTCGACCTGCGCTTCGCGGTCGAAGTCGTAGACGTGGACGGTCGTGCTCTTGCAAAAAGGGCACGCGAGCATGTTGCTGCCCGCCATCAGTCCATCCACTCCGGCTTTTCGAACATGTGCCAGACGAGTAGCCCTCCGCGCATCTGAAATGTTCCGATGTGCTGAAGGTCATTCGGAAGGGGTTCATCAATCGGAAGCCTGGGCAGCTCATGCCCTGTTCCGAAGATTAGGAACTTCCGTCGATGCTTCTTTGCTGTCGACTCGACCATCGCCCACAGGAAGGGGCTCGGCAGAGCTGTCTGCCTTTCGTCGCCCTGAGTTCCGACGTGCAGGATGCGAGCACCGATCGGCATCTCGATTTCGACCTCATCGTCGATCTTGAATTGGAATTTCCAGATGGTGCGCATCAGTCGAGCGCCTTTCCGTCCACGAAATCCTGGGCCGAAACCTCCTTGGTTTCTGCGCCGTCCATGGAGACTTTCGAGACGATCACCCCTGTCGCTCCGGCTTTGCGCATCTCGTCGGATTGGCGCGATGCCTCTTTGAGCGCGCGCTCCATCGCCGCCGCGACATCCTCCCCATCAGTATTGCCCTGCTCGATGACGCGCTTGGCGAGGATGATTCCCTCTCCGTCGCAGCGTTCAGCCTCCTCCTTGTGCAGCCACAGAGAAAACTCGATATCGAACTGCCCCTTGCCTTCGAGGTGGAAAAGCCAACGCTCGAACCCGGCCTCGTTCATCAGGTCGGCGATGACTTGCGGATTCGCATTCTGCCCTCCGTACCAGCCGTTCTCGAACCTATCGGCCACCATGACGTACCCGTTTTCTTCCGGGTCGAACATCTGGTTGATCTGCCGAGGCTCGCCCTCGATGCTGGCCAGATATTCCTCCTGGTCGATGCAGTCGAAGCAGAGCAGCGATCCATCCTCGATATGGTAGTGCGGGCTCCAGCTGTAGGAATTGGGGGACGTTCGGACGAGGCGGCAACAGTCGTGGCAGTCGCTCCATTCGTCGCTCCACTCGAGTTCGCATCCAAGCTTTTCGAGGACGCGCGCGAGTCGACAGATCGTGTTATCGATCGTCTTGTGCGTCCTGGTTTCCTCCTCGAACTTGGAGATGTCGTTCCAGTTGCCGCAGACGATCGCCGCTCCTTCAGGGTCGGTGTACCCAGGCTCTGCGTAGCCAGCGGAATGCCATTGGACATCCTCGATACGCCAAAGCATCTGCCTGTTTTCCGTCGATGCCTTCGCAGCCTCCACGGCCCATTCGATGCGTCGATACACATTGACTTCGTTGTTTTCCATCGATCAACCCTCCTCTTCCTCCTGGAAAATGCGCTCCCCCGCAGCCTCTCGTCGCTCGAAGTCTGCGAAGCAAGCGCTTCGAATATCAGGGAATGCCGTGATCGGGACCTCCCTGTGGGAAAAGTGGACGACAGCGGAGAAGTGCTTCGCAATCGCGGTGGCCCAACCAACCTTGTTGACCAGAGGTGACTCACTCTCGCCGAAGCGAATCACCTTGACGTCGACGATGTTGACGACGTTCTTGCGACAGTGCTCGACGAGCGAGTTCATCGTGGTCGCGTCGATGGCCACGAGTTGTGGTAGGACGTTTTCTTCGTTTCGAAAATCGAGTTCCATGGTTCTAGTCCTCTGGTTCTTCCCAGGAGATCGTAGCGTCGATCTCCTTCATCTGTCCGTTGTCGAACGTCCACCGCCACAGCTCCCCGTCTTCCCCGGCCATCTGGACGTAACTCTTGTCTTCGACCCATGGCGCGAGCGCGTCGAAGAGTTGAGCGTCGTCGCCGAGCTTTTCTCCTTCGAAGTTGATGCCGCAGACCTTTCCGTCTTCGGCGAAATCGAGGTCCCATCGGCACGCCCTCATAGCATCCCCGAGGGTCGTTGCCTCGCCGAGCTGTCTCATGTCGACCCATGCCCACGTCGTATTTCGGTTGTCAGGGTTGCCTTTTCCGGCAACCTCCTTCAGTCCTCGCAAGGCTTCCGAAAGGTTCTCTTTCCGAATGTGGAAGTCGGCGTCTTGCAGGTGCATGCAGTATCCCATCGTTCCTCCTATTCAATCTGGTTTGAGCAAGTCTCAACCGCGGTCTCAATACCCTCGAGATACGCAGGGGTAGCGATGTCGATTCCAGCGCAGGCGTGCGCGAGTATCAGGCTCTCTATTGCGTTTACGGAATCTTCCCACTGGAGCTTTGCACGATCCTCTTCTTTGAGCGTATCGAGATCGTGCAAATCCGAGCGTATAGATCCGCCGCCCTCACTCACCCTGACTACGATTCCAAAGCACCCGATATCAAAAATCTTCACGTCGTCACCTCCACCTTTGCATCGAGCAGCCTGCGCTTCAGTTTGAAGAGCGATCCCCGCGCGCTCCCGCGAAGCGGACGGAGACTTGTGATGCGAACCTGCGTTACCACGCAACCCTTTACGAGGCTCCAGACTTCTCCAACTTTCGGCCTTTTGCTCGAGCGTTCGGCTGCGAGTCGTCGGCACTCTGCACGCCATTCGATGGCGTACTGACTGGTTGCTGGGTCCGCTTCGTCCAGGTACGAGACCGGGCATTCCTTTTGGACCGGGCCCATAGATTCGTCGATGTCTTTGTAGCCCCATCCGTAACCCTGGTCGCGTTGCAGGAGGTAGACGCAGATCCACTTCTTCATCTCGCCAGTCTTCCCGCTCTCGTGCAACGCGTACATCGTGTTGCCGCGAAAACATTTGCGGAGCGTTCTGAACTCGCGCCCGTCCTCAACCCGTTCTTGGGTGAGATGGTCGATGATCTCAGCTCGCGTTGCGTCCTGGGTGAATAGCCATCCCATTCAATCCTCCGCTCCGTCCTCGAGCTTCAAGGTCTCGAAACTGTAGAATCCACCGCACTGCCCACCGAGATCCTCGTTTTCCATGAGCGCGTAAAGTTCGCCCGTGTCGACCTCGACAGCCTTTCGAACCTCAGCCTCGATTTCGTCGAAGCTCATCTGTTCCAGATCTTCCTGGGAAACGTGGGAGATCAGCAGCTTTCGGAAATCATCCGCGGCGACATTCTCCATGACCCAGGTGATGTCGAGATTGATGACGAACGCGCGGCACTTGTCCTCATCTAGGAAGGCTTGACCGCGCGGCTCCCAGCGCCCGTACTCGTCTTGCTCCTCCACGTAGTGGATAAAAGTCCCCTTTTTCATTGCTCAAATCTCCTCCCTCTTCCACTCTGCAAGCTTCCCCTCCCTGTATTCGGTCAGGTCGGGATCTGTGCCTCGCGCCAGGATCTTTCCTGTCTCGAGGTCGACAATCGCATCGTCTTTTCGAAACGGATTCGTGCTCTTGAAGCTGTTGGTGTTCTGGATGCATATCGGCCAGCCGTTGCCGCGCATGTTGGAGCACCAGGCAGATCGCTCACCATCCATCTCAACTGCTTCTTCGTAGCGGATCAACCGGCCGCCGAGGTAGTACCGACCCTCTCGGCTGACCTCCTTCGAGGCTACCTCCATCTTGCCGCCCTCACCGTCGTCGATTGGTTCAGAGACGAGCTTGGTTACGATGTCGAATCCGTACGGGGTAGCGCTGTATCGCTCAGAGATCTCCTTGGAGCTTGCCACCGCCTCCTCCACCGTGCCCTCGGCCAGCTCTCGCATCGAGGTCTCGGCGAATAGCGTTCCTGGGCTGAAAAACTGGGCAAACACTTTTCGTTCTGGCATCGTCTTCCTCTTTTGAAATGGTGCCGGTTACTCTCCACCGGCAAGTCCCCCATGTCTCGATCTGCAGGGCGGCACGAGTGCTTATCGGGGCCTGCAGCTTCACCTACGTTCGTTTTGGCGGTTCGACTCCGCACCGTAGGCCGACAACTATTTGACCGGAAGCCCTGGAAGGTCCGGTCGGAATCGAATCGTCGCTTTTCCGTAGCGACCTTTGGTTGCCTGGAATTCGTGCTCTCCCGTCTTCTCGAGAACTCCGCGTGTGACGAGTTCCTCGCAATGGGCCTCAGTCATCGTCGCTGGATTTGGTATCGGTCTCGTTGCTTTCGTCACTGAGTTTTTCGATCCACTTCCAGATGTCCGGCATGCTTTGGTGAGATGCCTCGCGCTCTGATTGGTTCATGACGTGGCCGCTCTCCGCGAGAGCCATGCCGACGAAGATGCCGTAGGAGAGAATCGCTGACAAGCCGGATCTCGCTTGAACGTCCACATCCTCTGATGGGCAGGACATCGAGGCGGCGCTGTACAGCTGCACGCAGCGCCCGCGAACAGTGCGGGGCATCTCGTGGGTGATTGTTTCCCACCCGGCCTCGCCAGACGTTCTTCGTGCGTGCGCGGCCATGAGACCGTCGGCGATCTGTGCCGCCACGCGCTCATCTGCGCCTCGTCGCAGGCAGATTGCGTAGTACTCGTCTCGAGTTGGAAGGTCGTGCTTAGGCATGGATCTCCGTGCCCTGCAGCCACTTGAGGAATCGCTTGCCGTACACGAGGCTGCCGGATCCCTCCGTAGCACTCGCCACGGCGTCCTCGACCCGCTCGCGCGCATGGGCTGGCAGCTTGAAGTTGTGGAAGTTGGAGAATGCTGGTGGCGCCTCGCGGATGATTCCTGTTTGCGCTTCGAAGTAGAACATCATGCAGCCTTCTTCTTTCTGGAAGTCTTCTTCTTGGTCGCCTTCTTCTTCGTTTTCTTCGCGCCTCGTTGCGTGTTTTTCGTCAGCTCTTTGAGCTGCTCGAACTCGAAGCTGAAAATCTCCGGGGCGCGTACGCAGATGAATTCGTCGTCGCAGCCTACAGATCTGGTCACCTGTTTTCCGTCAGCGAAAAGCAGCTTGACCTTGTGCGAGATGTAATTCGCCTCCACCATCTTGGGTGCCCCGGGCCTGCGAGTGTCCATCAAACGCTCCAGTCTTTCGCGGTAGTGCTCCTTGTGCTGCGGCAGTGGTTTGTTGGCTCTGTGATGGCGGAGTCTTATTTGCTGCTTCTTCTCTTCAGCCCTTGGAGAGCTTCCACTCTCGAGTTCCGGCATCTCCGTCCAGACGCGCTCAACCTTCTCCACCCGACACCACTGCTGACTCACGAGATCGATGACGAAGTCCCCGAGTCCAAGTTTGTATGCGTTCGCCACTTTCCTTTTCTCCTTCTTTCTGCGAGCGTTCGCAGATTGGGCCATCATGATCCAAAGAATCGGGATGCCGCCTATTGTTCCGCTGAACATTCAGTCCTCGTTCTCGTCCCACTCGAAGTGGTGGAGCCAGACGTAGGCGACAAAATCCCGGGCGCGCTCGTCGAGCGACGCGAGTGCATCTTCCCTCGCTTTGCGCAGGAGAAGCTCCTCGACGTCTTCGCAGGTGTCGGCCTCACCGTTGCTGAGTTGCACTGAGAGGGGGACCGTTACCCAGGTTCCACCTGGCTCGCCCAGGGCGATTCCGATCTCTACATTGTAGCTGTCCATCGCTATTCCTGAACGGTATTGACTGTGACGTACCGAAGGAACTCCTCCTGCACGAACTGCTGGAGGAGCGGCATTACCGATTCTAGATCAGTCGCCTCCATGTCGAATTCGATCTGCGCCGCCTCGTCGCGGCCAATCTCGATGTGAAATAGCATCAGTGCACCTTGGCTGGCGGTCGGACGCCCATCGTTTCCTCGAGGAACTTGTTCCAGTTGTGGAAGTTGCTTTCGAGCCGATGACCGAACTTGCGGACCCATTCGCCGAAGTTCATCTCTCCCTTGGTGGGGAACTCGCGCACGATCTCTGGAGAGAGGGTGACGGATCCATCTGGAAGCATCGGGAGTGTGTTTTTCTTGTGGTAGTAGAGGGGCCATTCAGCCTTGCGGCTGTCCGTAATCGGCTTCTCATCGCCGCCGGGTCCACAGGCCTCGTTGTCGAGGAGGAAGATCCCCTTGGAAGTTTCGATGTAGGCCCACTGCATTCCGTGCGGCTCGATGCTGTCGATCCCCTCAGGCCACTTTTCAGCCTCTTTGAGTTGAGCCTCGAGGTCGGCCATGACCTTTTCCACGTCGATGACCGTGACTACGATATTGCTTCGTCGATCTCGTGATGTAACTACCATGCTTCTTCCTTTTCAGATTCTCTAGTCTGGATCAGGAGCCGCCTCCACGTCCTTTTTCTCGGGAGGCTCCCTCCACGTCCGCTTGTGACCTTCCCACAGCGTACGCATTGCGCCCATACCAAGGCTGGCCAGGAGCACTTCGTCTGCGGTCAGACCAAGCGACCAGTACTTGTTTGCGAAGTACGCGACAACGACAACTACGATCCCTAGTGGGTCGACGACCTTGTCCGCGCGGACGAGAATGCTTTTTGGATTCATCCGGGCATTATAGCCCGGCTCACCATCTTACGGGCAGTGCCCGATTCCGTCGTATCCGTCGAGGTAGTCGGACAGATCCGCCTGCCACACATCGACGACGCATTCCTGACCACCACAATCTTGCCCGAAATAGCAAAGCTCGATGCAACACGCTGGCCCAGCGCATGTGTTCGCTGGAAAGTGGCCCTCTGAGCGGCACCAAAATCCGGTCGTACACTGCTCGTACGGAGCGATGTGACATTGCGACGCGTACATGCCATCGCCCCAGTCCATATTCAGCTCGGTGCATTGAAAGTACACCTCGGGCTGATTCTGGTCGTCGAAGCGTAGGTTTTGTTGGCACTCGAAATCGCCGCCGTTGTCGAGGCACTCATCGACGAATGGATCGCAGTCATCTCCAGGGAAGATCGGGTCAGGCTCCTCGACCCCCATGTCCTCGGCTCCGCCCAGGTCCATCTTCTCTTCGGGCAGGTCTGCGGCGCCGCCGTCGCCATCGCCATCGCCATCGCCGTCCCCCGTGTCGGTACTTGTCTCACCTCCGGTCTCCGAGCCGGTTTCGCTCCCTGTATCGGTTCCGGTCGGGCCGTCCGTCGTCCCCGAGGTCGACCCAGTGCCCGTCTCCGCGCCGCCAGTGCCCGTCCCGATTCCCGTCCCCGTTCCCTCACCAGACCCGTCAAAGGGGCTGTCGGAGGCGCACGCGAGCGGCAGGAGGGCCAGGATGATGCAGAGCTTTTCCTTCATGAATCTTCTTCCTTGAATCGAGGCTATCACAGCCGTCCGAGCGGCAGCCAGTACTCGAGCTTCTTGGCGGCGCGAGTCGCAGCGGTGTAGCGCCATCGCGCTGGATCCCACCCTCGAGCAATCTGCTCTATGACAGCAACGCTGTCCCACTCCGAGCCCTGAGACTTGTGGACGGTGAGGCAGTATCCGAAATCGAAAAGCCCGATTCCCTTGGGCGAGTACTCGATTTTCTTTTCTTCGGAAAACTGGTCCGGGATCATCTGGATATCGAAGTACTCGTTCCCGGCATCGTCGACCAGGTCGTAGCGCGGCAGCTCGTAGCTTTTGCGCTCAGCGATCACCGTGACCAAAAGTCCGTTGTAGATGCCGAGGTCCGAATCGTTTTGGAGGCAGATGAGGCGCTCGCCAACCTGCGGCAGTGGTCCAATGTATCCCAGGAAGCCTCTGATGGCGGCATTGACCGACTTGCGCGTCTTGTTGTAGCCGCACAGCACAATGTCGTACCGGGCCAGCACGCGGGGTATGAGCTTGGAGATTCCCACCACGCGCGCGTCACCGAACTCGCCTTGCCAGTTGTTGGGGCTCGAGCCGCGGCGCATGTGGTGCGCCAGCTGAATGATTCCGGACTGTGCAGCCTGACGGTGAATCTTCTCGAGACGAATGTCGGGTTCCCGCATGATGCGGGGGTCTTTTCCAATTGGCTCGAGCTGCCCGTGGTCCCCGACGTACAAAATCTTTCCGGTCAGCGCCTCGATATCCTCAACCATCGATTGGTTGAGCATCGAAGACTCGTCGACGATGACGAGATCGGCTTCGATGAGGGGAACCCGAACCCACCGGATTTTGATCGACGTCGTCTTACAGTCGGGGCAGCGAATCTTCCTGTCGAAGCCCTTGATGGCGTTCACCGCTTTGAAGCAGCGGCTGCAGGCGGTCTCAGGCGCGTAGACGAGCTTGTGCAGCGTGGTCGCGGAGACGCCTTTGTGCCTGAGTACCGAGGCAGCCTTCCCCGTCGGCGCACAGACTCTCACGATATATTTGAGAGAAAGACGGCCCAAAATCTCGGCGATGATCGTCGTCTTCCCCGTCCCCGCAAAGCCTGCGAGCGAGATTCGCTTTTCGGTTGTCTTGTGAAACCATTCGAGGATTTCCTCGACGGCTTTGGCCTGGTCTGGACTGAGTTCCAACGCGGTCGAATCCCGAGGTGGGGGCGGGTACGAGCCCGCCGGCTCTTGCTTTGCCAGCGTCCCCTCGCCTTCGCACACCGGGCACTTGGGTCGCGGAGACGTGTACCCGACGCCAGGCATCATCCGAGCGATACTCGGGTGCTCGTCGTCGGGATCGAACGGGGGTAGCTCGTCGAAGTCGGGCGCAAGCTCGATGATCTTTCGACTGCCCTTGCATCGAGGGCAAGCGGGCGGATAGCTGCGCTGCATGGGAAGGCATTCTACTCGAAACTCTTCTCGGTAGTCTCGACTGGGGAAAGCAGTTGCTTGCCGACACGGACGTACTCCCAATCCGCGAAGCAGCTATCGCCGTCATAAGTCAGGTGTCGCATCGCCTCTGCGATCGCGTCGCAGGCATCTGACTCATCGTTCGTCTTGACGAGGATATGCACGGTGGCGATATAGTGCTTCATTTCGTTTTCCCTGGGCGTTTCCAAATCCGCTTCGTCGGCTTCGTTTTCTTCTGGTCCGAGTTCTCCGGGGTGGAGTCCTCTTGGACAGCGGGAGCGATGATTCGGACACGCTTCTTCTTAGGCATTCAGGGTTCCTTCCTTCGGATGACTGGAGGTGTCGAGTTGTCTCCGCTCTCCGCTCCGTAGATAGCGAGGCTCAATGCCTGTCCGGGAAACGCCTGTTTGGCGTATTCCGCCGGCGGTAAAACGAGGTGCGGGTACCAGGCGTCGTGAACCTTCCCGTCGATGACGGGAACCATGTGGTATCTCCACTGGTCATCTGGAAGTAGAATCACTCCTCGCTCAGCCTCGATGTGCAGGATAGAAACCCGCTCTTCGCCGAGCCAGTGAATGATGCCGTCAGCAAGCTCTCCGCACATCCCGTAGTAGTCCTCAGGTTCCTCGAACTGCTGAGCCAAGAACTCGAGCGCGAGGTTATGCTGTGGGTCGCTCGTCGAAGTAGTGGGTGATTTTTCCATCAGCGTCGATCACCTTGAATGCGGGAGGGGGATCTCCGTAGAACTCCTCGGCGTCCGCAAGCTCGGCGCGAAACGTCTCGAGCGTGGGGCAGACTACGACGGTGACATCGCCCTCGGCGTAGGTGACGGTCAGTCGCTTCTCGACGTGGACCCACACGCCGAAGTACCAGGCGTCTTGGCTCGTGTCGTACTGCTTCCATCCCTCGGCGGGTGTGCAGATCTCGAAGTCGAAGTCATATCGCTCGCCGCTGCCGATGTGCAGGCGGTAGACCTTGTTGCCGCGCTCGTTTTCGTCGGGCTCGACTTTGTCGATCATTTTCTGAATCAGATTCGCCATCGCTATTCCTTGTATCCAATCGACCCGAGCCACTCTCGAGCCCACCTTCGTTTTTGAGCTTTGCAATCCTCTTTCGAGAGGTCCGAGATGATCTTGCAGGCGGCATCGAAAGCGCCATCGGGCCTCTCCTGCCAATCCTGCCCCTCCTCGTCCTCGGCCTCCTCGCGCTCGGCCTGGCGCTCGAGAATCTCCTCCCCCTCATCATCGGCGGCGACGAAGCGAAAACCATCCTGGTCATTCCCTTCGATCTTGATGTGTTTTTGGCACACGCCGAGAACAGTCTCGCATGGATGGTACGGGAGGACCCCCATGCAGCCCTCCACGTCCTTGCTGTCGTAGACGAGGTGGAGAATGTGCTCGAGCCCGTTTCCGTAGACCATCGGCCCCCGCTGCTCCGGTGTGACTTCTTGTTCTTTCGCTTCGTCAGTCATCTTTCAGATCCTCTCCGTCCTTGTTCGATTCCTCGGCGTCTTTTTTGTCGCGCTCTTCGAGCCATTTGCGCTCCATCTCACGATAGTCGTGATAGGCCTTTCGCCCTTTCTCGACGACCTCTTCCAGCTCCTTGAGTGTCGTCATCACCTTGCCCGCCACGTCGCCGTCTTTGTATTGGTAGATGATCGTTATCCCGTCGATGGGATCTACGATGAAGGAGACGCCACCGTCTGACCGTGGGGGAACGGCGAAGCGCTGATTGAAATGGACTTCAAGGGGCATCTTCCAGGCCCTCGTCTTCGGTCAGCTCCTCTCCGTCTTCTGTCAGGCTGAAAAACTCAGAGTCCGATCGCATCTCCCCCAGCAGCCTTGCGGCCGTCGGCGCATCGATATCCTCGTGGTCGGTCTTGTAATCCAAGACGCAACAGCCGACGTCGCCCTCGCGGACAATCGTCGCAAGGTCATTGGGGAGATGCTCCTCGCTGACCGCCGTCACGGTGATGGTGTACTTGTGGAATTTTCGCTTGCTCGGCATAGCTGTCTCGCGTTCTAGGCTCCTGGGGGCTGCTCGGTGCCCCATCGCTTCGCTCGAGTGAAGCCCCAGCCCATGATCTTCAGGCGCTCATGGATGTATTCGTAGGCGCTCTCTAGCGCATCTTCGGCGTGATCGAAGCACGAAGCGTTCCCGCGTTCGAGTTCCTCTCTGTGCGGAATGAACCCGTCATCGGCGTCGTACCACATCAGCTCTTCGTCACCGATTTTTACGCCTACCTCGGTGCCGATATGTCCGGCACCTTCGTAGACCTCACCGCCGGAGGGCTCCAAATGAATCTCTATCTTCACCATCTGTCACCTCAGCAATACGGAGCGTAGTTGCTCCAATCCTCCGGAATCGACTCAGCCACGCGCCAGCGGTAGTCCTCACCCCGAGGCCGCATCGACGACCGATAGCTGGTGCCGAATTCGTAGCCCTCCTGCCACTCGGCCGCCAGGGCGCGCAGGAACTTGACCTCTCCGTCGGCAATCCACGCTGAGCCATCTGGTTTGTAGCAGACACGGACAGCCTCGTAGGCCACCACGGTCCCCGAGTCGTACCACCAGCCACCCTCTTCGGGGCCTCCGTAGCTTCGGTCAATCTCGTCGATGGCCAGGTAGAGCGTCGCCCGAGGCGGACAGGAGCCGTCTGGATGCCGAATCTGGTATCGAGCCGTCTGCGGGTTGTCGTCGTAGTCACGCGAGATCTCCACGTCAGGGTGGTGATCTTGAAGCTGCTCGAGCCGACCCTCGCTGTATTCACTCACGTCGACGGTCCTGAACGGGCCATCTTTCGCCGCTCGCATCAGCGCTTCGCTGAGCGCGTCGAAGAGAGCTTCGACATCCTGGGTTTCATCTTCTGCTGCGCTCATGATCTAAACAGCCTTTCCAGATCCTTCAGATCTATGCCTGGCGTTCCGTATTCCGAATTGGAATGCTTCGGCCGAAAAGTCCATGCGATCCAGTCGAAGACGCTGACATTCATGTAGGACGAGTCCACTCGCAGCCCCTCATCGTCCGGAAAATCTGGCTTCTCGTCAACGCACGCAAAGCTATCATCCCGCGAAGACTCCTTGTGCTCATCCATCCACCCTTCGAACCAATCGCCCCACTCGAAGGCTTCAACCTGATCGAAGTATTCGATGGCTGCCGTCGAATCATCCTTCTCCCGAAGGCTTTTCGCCCATTCGAGCCTGGTGAACATCCGCTCGACATCTTCATCGCTGCACTCGACTACGACGACAACGGTGTCGTCATCACCAGACGCTTCAAATACGATGTATTTCATTGGTCCGACTCCTTCCTGCCCCTCGCTCGCGCCAATAGCTCCCACAGCATCCCCACCGTGCCAAGGGTCGAGTGCGAGCAGAAGATCGACGACTTGACGCTCTCTCCCGGCTCAAGCGCTCTGTACTTCTCGACGTAGTACTCTTCGACCGACATCGGTCGCCGGCTTTTTGAGCACTCATGCAAGCGGCGCAAGCTCTCTCGCTCGGTCAGCAGCTCTGATGCGACAACTTCGGTAGATCCATCCGCGAGCGTGTCGAGCATGTAGACGCGATGCGTGAGCTTCGTATCGTCGAACATCTCGAGGAATCGTTTGGTCGATTCGTCCATCAGAAAAGAGGGTTCTCATTCCAGGCGTCGTGCACCTCGTCGAAGACATTGTCGTAGCCGTAGCCCTCCGACCAAGGGTCCAGGTCTGCGCTCTCCATGAAGACCTTTTTCCGATGCTCATCTTCGATTCTGTCGATGACGTGGCAGTGGTAGTAGCCGCTGTTTTCCTGTCCCTGCGCGTAGAACTCATGCTCGATGGTTTCGTAGAGTACGTCTGGAAGCTCCGCCTTCGGATCTTCCGTCTCAATGTCGAATCCTACCCATCGCAGCCAATAGCTCGGTGTGACTTCGCAGCAGTGTGTGACCTGGTTTTCGTCGAACAGATAGTGAGCGTAGATCGCCTTGACCTGCGACTTTATTTCGTCGGACCAGTGCTGCGTCTCGTCGAGGCGCACGGCCATGAACTTGGGTTTGATTTCCTTTTCGTCTGTCATGCGATTCGCACCATTCCAACGGTGTTCCCGTTGATGTCCATGAGTGCGCGGGAAAACTCTGCATCAGGAGCGTATCCGAGGTGGCGATCGAGCTTCCCACTCGCGTATTTCAGTATCCGCCCAAGTTCCCCTGGATCATCTTCGAACGCCGCATTGTCCAGGTCGATTTCGATCGTCACCTTCATCACTTGCACCACTTCTCGAATGCGATAATCGATTCGATTTTCCAGTCCGGATTAATGATTGAGCCGACGATATCTTCGACGTCCGGCTCACTCCCAGACTCGATCACGATCTCGTGGTACGAGCCAGACTCTCCAAGCTTCACTCGCACCACCCACCAGGCCATCGCCACATCGCGCGGGTACGAGCCCTCGACAGCCTCGTCGTACTGCCGCTTCTTTCGCATCTCCATCAGCTCAGTCAGCTCGCGGCCCTTCGGCCAATGATAGTCGTCGTCTGAGTCGACTATCGCCATTCCGCGAGCCTTCATCACGTCCGCTCGCCACCTTGCGAGGTATTCGGAGCCGTCGCTTTGGCCTGCCAGGACGGCTAACACGGCGCGAGGGAACCCCGAGTTGTCGACGGGAATACCATTAGGAAGGATGGCTGTGCACTGCCCTCCCCACGGCCTCTCAGGCGAGTGAAGTCCGGAGATCTCCCGCGAGTGATTGAGCGCTAGCAGGGCATTCTCCGCCGTGAAGTCCTCGAGCGTCAGCGACTCGAACTTGTGCACCAACAGGCGAACTATGATGCCCTCATACGCGGAGTGATCTCCGCCGGCCGTCTGCCTTGTCCAATCTCGTAAACTCCGCTCGGTCAGCGCAGCGATATCGTAGTCGCCAAGCTCACCATCGTGTATCGCCTCGACCTTGATGTCAGTTCGAGGGAGCCCTAGATTTTCGAGCCATCTCAGTCGTTCTGGATCAACTTTGAGTTCCATCTCAGGTCTCCGGTTCCACTGTGAGAATGTATTCGTTTCCGTCGAGTTCGAATTCCCACTCGCCCCACGGTCTATCTTCAACCTCAGAACAAGAGATCTCGTAAAGGTCACCGGTGTCACCGGTCTCAAAGAGAACCGCCTGGCACCAGCACGGGTGCTCGTCTGGTTCGCTGTCGGCGCAGACCTGTACGGTGATCACCATTCCATCTGGGAATTTGACATCCCAGTCGTAAACGGTTGAGTCTCGATCGACCTCGTCACGGCCAGGAGGTTTTACGCAGATCTCTGTGACGCGCTCGACCGTTGGTCTCTCGATGACGATCGTCTTCTCGTACTTCATGCTCCCATTGCCCTTTCAGCGCATGACTCTTGGATGCTGTCCCATTGATCCTGTTCGTAGCTCTCGATTTCCTCGTTGAGCCACTCGGGAAATTGCGGGATCGCTTCAACCCTTTTCCCGTGGCAGGTTGGACACGTAACATCGTATCGGCCGGAGAAGTACGCTTCCTCGAAGTCGGGGTCATCGTAGAAGTCCTCCTGCGAAAGTCCGCCGCAGTCGATCTCTGGTCGGACTACCTTCCCTGAGCCTGAGCACTGCGAGCAGACCTCGAACTTGCTCCGCACGCGCATGCAGCAAGGGAACTCTTCTCCGTCTTTGCGACGGAACATCTCAAACCCCATCTCCTTGAGAATGTTCTCGGGCGGGTTTTCCGATTTGGCCCGCTCGTAGAGCTTCTCGAACTCGTCGTTGGCGGGGGATTTCGCGTTCTGAGCATCCTGAAAGAGCGCATTCAGACGCATCTTCTCGTCCGACGGGACCTTCCAAAAGGTATTGTCGTGCTCATCGAGCGTCGCCTTTCTGGCGATGTCGTGAATATCCATCACCTCTTGAGCTGCCGCACGCAAATCTCTGTAGGCCTGCGTGAAATCCTCTTCGTCCTCGACCCACTTACGCGCGAGTTCTTCGACCTTGTCCCAGACAAGGTGTTCGAAGACCCACTCATCGTCGAATGAGACGACCGACGAATCAGATTCCTGGTGGACGATTTCCCAGCAGCTCGAGAACATCGCAGCCTGGACCCGGGAGTCGTGCCAGTAGTTGTAGTTTTCCATCCTCGGATCACCCATCGTTCTTCTCCTTACCAGTCGTAGGTCTGCAAACCGTCGAATGTCGACGCGTCTTGATCGAACAGCACCAGCACGCACTTGTGCTTTCTGGCCTCAGCCAAAATCGGCTTGAGCCACTCCGCACCCTCCTCGGTTGCGTCTGTGACCCAGACGATCCACCCGAACTCATGACTCTCCACGCGCACATCGCCAAAATCCGGACTCGGATTCGGAACATGAGCCGTCGACAAGTCGAGGAGGGTGCGGAAATTGATCTCGTTACCCATCTCAGCCTTCCCCGACGGGCTCCTGGGATTCTTTGTCCTGCTTGTTCTTGTGCATCAGCTCGACGCCGCCCATCATCTCCCCATCCTGAATGCCGCCAGACGGAGCCCATCCTCCTCGGCAAACGGTGAGCCATTCCTCGTAGCTCGCCGTGAAGCTGCCGAAAGACGACGCTCCATTGTCGGCGAGCCAGCGGGCCAACTCTTCCGGAGTCTCGAACGCTGGGGAGATCGGAGTCCCCTCGGAGGTGTTCTCGTACATCATCAGATGCGTCCGCTCCTCCTTGGGCCAGTCCGGCATGTAATACTCCGGATTATCAGGTCGCTCGCCGTGCCACTCCTCGAAGGAGTACTTTTCGTAGTGCTCGTCCTTCGCGTATGGGTCTTCCCGATCGTCCCACTTCCGCTTGTCCTCGTCCCACTCGGCACACGCCGCCTGGAAGGATTCGTTGAACATTGGCCGAGCTTCCTCGCCGCGATACTCGTTGATGTACGTGGGGTGCTCCCAGTCCTTCGGAACCATTCTGACTTCTCGACCCATAATCCTCAGTTCTCCTCGATTGGAGCGATCGCATTGTCGCTCAGGCATTCGTAGACGTGGTAACAGCAGACCTCTTGGATCTGATCCCCCTCGTCGTAGATGTATTCGCACTGCGGCTCGTGAGCGCCGATGTACGGTCCCCACTTGTGCCAGCGCCAGCCGCCGGATTCGGATTGCTCAGCCTTCACCACCCTCGAGAAGCTGACCACGTACTTCTTTTCGGAAGCAAGGATCCACTTGCCGATGTCGTGCTCGAAAAACTGCTCAGGCGAATCGCAGACGCCGAAGCAGTCGAACTCGTACATCTTGAAGGTTTCCGATTCGAGCGTGATGCGACCAAGCTCGGGGTACCGGAGCCAGTATCCGAACTCCTCTCCCACCTCTCGCGGGAATGAGAGAACGTGTTGGAGACAATGGTCGAAGCTGAAGTGATTGATCTCGTATGCTCCGCGGCGCAGTCGCTTGGGCGTAGGGTCTCCGCCACCGATCGCGGCAAGCAATCCGCCCAGGCCGCCTCCGTCGTTGATGTGCAACGGGTCAGCGAGCATCAGCCTTCCACATCCTCAACGCTCACCTCGTTCTCGTCGCAGACCGCGCTCTCCCCGTAGCTCTCCAGGTCCCGGACCAGGGCTTCGCCGGCCGCCTGGGCAAGATCCAGTATCAGCGACGGGTCGGCGTCGGACTTGATGGGGATTGTGATTTTGAGCTTGGTCGTCATTTCTTCTTCCTCTTGTTCCAGGCGTCGGCCTTCTTCTGCAGCCACTCGTAGGTGCTGAGGATTTCGATCCTCTCGGCCGTGACGAATGCTGCCCCTCCGCCGAACTCTCCGGGACGTGCCTTGCTGCAGGTTTCGGCCCATGCAATGCACCAGCTCGCATCGGGGTGACGCTCTCGGAATAGGTCCTGCACCAGCTTGGCTGCGTGATACCAGTTCCCGTATTCCTCGGCGTAGAAGATGACCTCGCGCTCGGCGAACTGAACCTCGATATCGAGGCCGGACATCTGATCGATGTCGTCCAGATCGTACTCGCCGCACTCCGAGAGAAACTCCTCCCACTCCTCACCGTCTGGGTCGGGAGGAGTTTCGAAGTAATCAATCTTGTCCTTGATCCACTGACGGTCAGCATCGTCTACCTGCAAGCCCTCGCTGAATTGAACATAGTTGTCAGCCATTCGTTTCCTCCCAATCGATCTCGCTGAACGATGCGTGCAGCACGTTGCCAGACGAAATCCGCTTCAGGAATTCGCCCTCACCGATGTCGACTTTCTCCCTGTCGACCTCCGTGCCGTCTTTCTTGACGAACTGAAGGCTGGCGTCGTGACCGTCCAGCTCCATCATCGCAGCGTCGAGCGCATCGTCGGGCGTGTCGATTCCGTCGTCGACGGTCACCCGGATGCTCACCGAGCAGCAGTAGGGAACGGTCACATAGTAGGATTTTGGATCTGCCATATTCAACCTTCCGGAACCAGATCCCACAGCTCACTCGTCTCGCACCAGGGCGTTTCGTAGTCGCCCATGGAATCGATTCCGAAGCCGAGGAAGTTCCCGGCAACGACGCCTCCGTAGTCGTAGACATCGTCCGGCTTTTCGCTCTCAACGACCTTCTCGATGGTCGTGTCGTTGAGCTTCTCGAACTTCTCGAGGAGATTCCTCGCGTGTTCGACAGCCTGAGGCGGCGTCGTCGGAGCCAGGTGGGTGACCTCGCCGCGCGGAGGGTCGCCACGCTCCTCCATCACATCGGCCCAGGCCGAGGCCCACAGGTACCGGGCCATCGCGTTGATGATGGTCGTGCGAATCTCAGACTCGCCCAGGACAGCCTTCATCGCCGCAACAATCTCCAGAACCTCTTGCTGATGCTCCTCATGGGCCTCATGCCCGATTGCCCCCTCCATGTTTGCGAGGGCTCGACGAAAGGTGCTCTCGTACACCATCTCGCCCGCAATCGTGCATGAGGAGATCGAGTAGATAGGGTCGTACATCGACGAGTGCCAGTCGGTTAGGCGCATGCCCAGATCCGCAGGCACCCTTATTTTCCTGTCGCTGTCTTCTTCCATTACCATTCCTCCGGAATGTCTCGGAATTCTTCCTTCAGTTCGAGCGCAAGGGGCTCGTCACCCTCGAGCGTTCCTCGGACTCGATTCAGCGTTCGCTCATCTCCGTATCCGACAGCAACGTCGTCGACGAAGATCGCGTGGGTGAAAACCTGAGGTCTTCGCCCTTCCCGATTCCTGATCTTGATCTGCGTCACCTGAAGATCTCGATGTACTTCTCGATGGCCGCGGAAATAGGCCTCGTGTCTTCCGGCGCTTCCTGGTGCCAGTCCCACTTGACATAGGAAATTACCTGGATCCCGTTGAGCGGCATTTTTTCAGATGGTATGACCAAATAGTCGGACCATCTGAAAAACTTCGAGTCGATCACGCCGTCGTTCTTGTTGAGGATCTTGACCGAAAAGCCGACATAGTGGCATTGGGTAGGAATCCGTCCCGGGCCGCGAATGCTCAGCGTGATCTTCGCGCGACGCTCATTATCGATGGGTGCATACCCGGTCAGATCGAACCAGGCAATATCGATCTCCCACTTGAACGTGCGGCAAAACTCTTCCTTGCTGTTCATCGCGTCCTCGCATTCAGGGCTTCGCAAAGTCCGGCGGAGATCACCTTCTCATACCACCATGGGGGGTATCCCCCAGGACCGGTGCCGACCTTCTTCACCTTGTCGCAGATCGCATTCCACTCCTCGTCGGTTTTAGCCGCTTTCAAAAGCGGCACTACGACGTCTGCGTCTGTGTAGTCCGTGCGATCCGGTTCGGTCATCGGCACTTTTCTCAACTCACTCTCTTCGTATTCGTAGCCATCATCAGGGCACACCGCGTCCTCGAGCACCACCCCGTAGATGACCTTACCGAAATGCGGCGGATCAATTCGGACAACCACCCCCTCTTGAGGGTTGTCATCCTCGTCCAGCACGACGACATTGTCGCCGATCTGGAACCCACTACTCTTGGTGACGCTGGTCATTTTTACGCTCTCCGAAAAAAAAAGGCACCCCGGGCAAGGATTCGAACCTGCATAGCCATCTCGCTGCGTACGGGACTCGTTGGGCAGGCAACTGCCACCTACTTGAGTCACTGACGAGTTGCCAGCGAGTACCGGGGTATATGGGTCAGTTTAGGTCTCGAAAGTTCTCGTGATTGGGCCAGTAAATGCCCTTTTCGGCCATCGTCGTCAAGACCGCGGGCGCGACGGCGAGAATCTTGGAGGAGTACCACATCTCGTCCAGCTCGTCCTCTGACGCGTCGCGCATCGTGTCGGCAGCAGAGTCCCAGACCGTAGCGAACTCCTTGAGCGACATCGTCGTGTTGCCGATGCCGTAAGTGAACGTCAGGTCGCGCCACTGCGCCTGGAGGTAGACCTTCCCGAAATCGTCGACGCCGGCGTAGATCTGATCAGCCGTGTACCCGAGCTGCCGAAAGAACTGCCAGGCACACAGCGCCTCGCGTACGACTCCTGAGAGATCTGCGAGCTTAGTCACCGTTTTCCATCCGCTCGATGGCCTCGGGATCGATCTCGTTTCCGGTCACGTTCCAGGTTTCTGCCGGCGGGAAGAATCGGTCGCCGCGTTGGTTGTACCAAAACTCCGGAAGCTTCCCATCAGCCACCGTGATCAGGTGTAGCCAGTTGTGCTCGACGTAGTGAGCGATCACCGTCGCCATTCCGATCTCTGGACGCGTTATTTTCACCCGGTCGCCCGGCATCGGGACAGGTGTCGGTCCCGACCAGTACACATCCTCCGGCTTGGCCAACGTCTTCCCGTTTCCGTTTTCATGGCCGGGATGCGCCGACCTGGGCAGCACCGCCTCGGGGTCGACGGCATGGTGTGTCGGATAGGCGATCAGGTAGATGTAGCCGTACGAGCTATTCGTATTCCCCTTGATCGTGACAAATGCGTCGGAGAAGAGCGTGAAAGTCTTCGCCTCCCGATCTTCCATCCTCCACGTCTGATATCCGACTATTTTCGAGAACGCTTCACGAATCGGGGTCGATGGCGGCTTGTCCTCCTCGTCCTCGAGGTCTTCGATGTAGTGGTGATGGCCGCACGAATCGCAGACCCACGCATCGAAATCCATGTAGCAGCCCTCCCATTTTCCGCGAACCTTTTTGAACTCCTGGTCGCAGTCCTCGCCCTCCTCCTCGTCCTCGTCGTATTCGTTCTCGCAGTAACTTGGAGGATCCGGCGGAGGATCTTCCTCGCCTTCCAGCTGCTTTCGCTCCCACTCCTTGTCGTAGGCCTCTTGTCGTTTCGTCTCCCGCTCGAGCGCTCCGTAGAGCCAGCGTGGATCTGTATCCACCGGATTTTCCGGCACACCGTAGGCTTCCGGCGCGCTGAACCCACTGCCGATGGCACCCCACGACGCGAACAGCTCCGGCTCCTCCCGCTTCCGTCGGTACCAGTAGTCTCGAAGCTGCGCCTCTGACAAATCCTTGTACGGATACCAGCCGTCACGCAAACGCTTGGCCTCTTCAATGGCGCGAGGGAGTGCCCCATCGAGCGCCTTCTTGAAAGCCGCGCGCAGCTCCTTCGGACCCGCCCAAGTTTGCCGATCCGGCAACAGGCTGAAGCCGCACCCTTGGTCGGCGATAGCTCGCGCTCCCCATGCAACCGGCGCATCTTCAGGGCATTCGTTCCACAGGCCAAACGACCAGGACTTATCCAGGTCGTCGTGTATCTTCTTTGCGGCACTCATATTCACACTCCTAGGAAACCTGACTGTCGGAACAGCTGCAGCAGCGCGATGCTGTTGCGTAAATCATCCACGGCCCGATGGGCCACTTCTATCTCTGGTATCTCCAGCTGAGGGGACCAACGGCGGGCGCACTCACGGATACCGCTCACGTCGATATTCCGATAGTGGAGCACGTCGATCACCTTCAGCATGTGACGCCGGATGAAACGGCGGTCGAAGTGGATGCTCGACCCACACATAGGCGCACGCTTTTCCATTCCCTCGTACACGCCGTGCTTGTTGAGGAACTTGACGATGCCGTCCTCCACGACGCCCACCGTTGGATCGATGTTCTCCGCGCGGTGGAACTCTTCTTTGAGCTGATCAATCAGCCCGCTGTCGAAATGCTGCTCCCAACAAGGAATGTCCGAGTGTTTTGTTCGGGGCTGACCCGCACGAATCAAGCTGTCAGGATGGCAGTCAATGATGAAGCTCGAGAGCATTCCAAGCTCGTTGAGGTCGTTGTCGGTCACGATGACCGCGATCTCGAGCATGATGTCGTAGTCCTCGACCCCCGTCGTTTCGATATCGATCCACACGAGGCGATCGCTGACTTTCTTTTTTTCTTCGCTCATCCAGCTTCCTTGAACTTCGTGATGCGGAAATCGTACAACCGCTCCGTGATCCCTTCCAGATCATCGACCGGGTACTTGTGCTGCTCGCCGTCCAAGTCCTTCAGCAGCCCCATCAGGGAACCGGCGTCGTTCAGCCTATCGGTCAACTCGTCCTTGACGCGCTCGAGAAACTCTGCGTCGAATGGAATCTCTTCAGCCGGCTCTTTCGAGCCCGACCACATGACCGTTCCGAAGCAATCGTCGATCTTCAAGTCCTTCGCCCCCTCAGGGAGCCTGATGATCTTGAACTCGCGCAGACTAGAACCCTGGCGCAGGCAGTTCGTAAACGACTTTATCGCCGTATTTCCCTGACCCCACGAATAGGCTCCACGGGTAACGTAGATTGGATCGGGCTTTCGCTCTTCTTTTTCGTCCATATCTCAGTCTTCCTTTTCGAGTGTGACGATCTCGTATTCGGGAACGTGGCAGATTTCGATGAACTCATCGTCACGATCCGCCTCGGTGCCCGCGCCCTCCCATTCCCCTCCCTCGTTGATGACTTCGATGACGAAGTCTTCGGTCAGCTCGACCCCTTTCGCCACGCGAAAAAGCATCAAATCCTGACCGTGACGGTGATGGTACGCCACAATGTAGAGGTCGAACTCTCCCATCTCAGATCTCGTGATGCTGAATCTCGTTCAGCAGTTGGTCGGTATCAAACAGGGCCAACCACCGCGAGGCGAGGATGGCGTTGTTCTTCACGATGAGCAAAGTCCCATCCCCTCGCGTCACCAGCTCGAAATACCAGGTGTCGTGGTCGGGCAGCAGCATGTGCTCGTTGACCCAAGTGACGACGTCGGGTCGCGCCTTGACGTGGAGGGAGTGCTCGAGTTCGGTGCTGGAACACGAGCAGAAATCGCTCACGCCGCGCACGGTCGGATACTTCTTGCTCAGCCCCTCGTGAAAACGGTGCCACTTCCACTCTGAGAACAGCTCTCGGAACTCTGTGCACTCGGGGAACGCGAGAGGTTTCGAGCACGGCCAATCTTCGCCCATGTTTTGCTTGTATTCGAGTTCTGGCATTCTAGATCTCCACCTCGTAGGTGTCCCTCAGAAACCGCTTGGCTTCTTCCTCTGTTTTGTAGACTGCCCAGTCAGTGCAGTCCAGGTATCCAGGCGCTGAAAGTCGGGCTCCCCATCCAGACAAAAGCTTGTGCTCGATGTAGTCGCCCTCGATGTGGTCGTCGAGATTTTCTGGAGTAGGGTTTTCCCCGGCCACGTCTCTGGGGACGAAGAATATCCCGTCCGTCGAGGAGACCTCGCACCAGTCTCCGTAAACCAACTGCGGCTGCATGAATTCAGTCTTGCTGCTCATCCCCACTTTTCCCTCCTTCGACCGGGTCCAGCTCATCCAGTTCCAGCTGAGCCTTAACCCACTCCCAGTAGCCTAAAGTCGTGTCACTGTTAGCCACTTCGTATTTCCAATCTTCGCGCGGAAACTGAGGATGCGAACCCCAGTGGCCGTATTCATCTTGCAACCCCATAGATCACTTCCTCCCCCTTCTCCGACGCTTCCTTCGCTCAACCGGCTTCGTCCCTGGCGGAGGCTTCAGCTGAACCTTGCACCGCCTGCAACGGTAGGTCACGCCTGCCGCCATTCTTCCAGCCACGTATGGTGTGACATCGATGGTTTGGCAGCCGCAGCTCACGTTGATCCGCTTCCGCTTCGAGAGCCCCTTATTGTCGACGCTATGCGTCCGCTCGGGCTGCACGCCGCACCGAAGCATCAGCGCCTGCCACTCTGGACCATGCGGCTGAATCTTCTCCCCCTGCTCCCACGCGATCTGGTACGCGACGATGTGGCAGACCTCGTGAACCGTTGTCTCACGGCGCTCTTTTGGAGTTGCACGAGGCCAAAGCGGCATCGAAAATCGAACAGACATCTCACGGGCCAATGCCTTGATCCGTGCTGACCCCATCTTACTCGTGAACCGAGGGTTCCACTCGACCTTCAGGTCATCGAGAATGTCTAGGCGGTCGAGAGTTGTGAGAGTCTGCCCGATCCACACGCTTACCGCGTGCTTCATGGAATCGGTGACGATCATTCTCTAATACAGGTTCCGTACTGGCCCGTCACATAGAGTTCCGGGTTCATCGGCTCGAGGAACAGATTGCACACCATCTGCGATGGGCACCCTGGATTGTCGGCGCTGCAAATCGCAGTGCAGCAGGTTCCGCCGTTCCCGGCACCGGGACAGATTCCGTCCGGAAAATTATCCAGCCCGAAGTTGTTCATCGGCGCGAATCCAGTCCGACATTCACCCCATCCACCAACCTGGTCGCCAAATCCCCCGCCATCAGGCTCGCCGATGTACTCCAGGCAGACAAATTCGAAGTAGTTCCCCACCCCATCCCACTCGTAGAGCGAGCAGGTGTAGTCGTCGACGCAGGGGTCGCCGGGATCCAGGGGGTCGCAGGGTTCCCCCTCAGGGCTCGGCTCAGTAGGCAGGTCCGTCGGAACGTCGCCGTCTCCGTCGCCGTCGCCGTCGCCCGTGGAGCCTGTGTCGCCCGTCTCTGAGCCTGTCTCCGTCTCCATGCCCTCAGTCTCCGTCTCGCCCCCTGTGGGACCCTCAGAGCCGCCCTCAGTCTCCGTCTCGCCCTCGTGGCCAGTCGTCCCTGGATCCGTGAAGCATCCAGCAATTGTAAGGCCCAGAAGAAGCCAAAACGAACCGTGAAAAAGATGCCTTTTCATGACGCCATCTCGATCCTGTGGAGTGCTCCCACCCCACGCGCTGTGAGCCAAAGCTGGTCACCCTCGGGATAGATCGATTCTGGGCCAGTGCACCGAATGTCCGGACCTTCGTGAATCAACCCCTTTTCGATGAGCCGGTCGACGACTCGCTTCGGCGTAGCGTGGTCGATGCGAAGCTGCTCTCGGTCGCAGTCGGTGTAACGCGGCCGACAGTCGAGCCAGTCCAAAACCTCACGCTCGAGGAGTCCAATGCGAACGACTTTCTCACCATCGCCTGGGCCTCGAAGTGCAACGCGTAGCAGGTCATCCACAGTTGTCTTTTGAGCGCTCATCGCCGTCTCCGCTTCTTCTTGTCGTCCTCTTTTTTCACAGGTGGCGGCGTTTGTCGAAGCTCCGAAGCCAAGACCATCTCACCATCGCTGTCAGCGTACTCGTTGTCGAACATGACCAACACCTTGCCATCGTCGAGAATCGAACCGTACAACATCCCGAATCCAAGCAGCCGATGGGCAACGGGAGTCCCGGGGGCGCACGCGGGCGTCACCGCTTTACCCCTGTCCATCGCCTTGCGGATCTTGCTCCGTCGAATGTGCTCCTCCCGCGTGAAGGTGAGGGAGCGATGGTTGAGGTTGCGGTGCTGACCGTCGCAGTAGAAGTAGACGTTGACGTAGCGCCGGTACGAAGAGGTGACATGGCCGATACCGTGCGTATCGTGCGAGACCATCATTCCGGCGCCGAACTGCTGCACGAATCCGGAAGACTCACGCTTGCCGGGGGGCTTCTTCCTGCGCCGACGCCTGCTTTCCTGTTGCTCTTGAACTTCCATTAGTCCTGATCCCTTTCGTACACGCGCACGCAATCTCGAAGCGCGCAGCCTGTGAGGTCTGGCATGCGAATCTGTGTGAACGTCCTGGACGGGAACTCGCGCTCGATCTTGTCGAAGTCCCTCCGACTGACCACGATGCCACTCTTGCTGATACCGGAGATCCCCGAGTGAAAGTAGGCGAGCGGTTGGATGTCGAATTTCCTGGGAAATAACTCTGGCCGGCAACACTGAGACGCGTACCAGTCATCGTCGCCATTCAAGACGACGGCATTTGGGTGCTTTGCGAATATCTCTTCCAAGGTGGCCTGGAATTTATCCTGAGACGCACCTCCGATGTAGTTCACAAACCCAGACGTGCTGGTGTGCTTCCCGCCTGAAGCGAGGTATGTGTGCAGCTTGCTCATCAGTCTTGCCCTTTCAGCTCGTCCACTTCAGCCGACCTCCGCGAATAAATCGATCGACCTCAGTGTCGAGATGAGGCCGTCGAGGTCGTCCCCCATCAGCTCCTCAGCTTCTAGGCGAAGCGATTTTCGCGTGGCCACGTCTTCTGGATCCTCGACCGGACCATCATCCGACAACCGATCAGTCTCGGCAGCATTCGAGGCGCAGGCGCAGCACTCGAGAATGCAGACGATGGTTCGACCGAAAACCCAGCCCCTGGCTTTGAGGTCGTCGCGCAGCATCGGAGGGATGCTCGTCTTCGGCCCTTCGAGGAACTTCTTGATCAGCAGATGACTGGAAGAGTCGTCCACCCCGTCCCACGTCTCCCACACCTCGTCTTGAAGCATGTGGTGGTGTTCCCAGGGCTCTTGGCAGGTTGCGCAGGTGATATCCATTTACCTCTCCAGTTCGATGATGAGGACTCGCAAGCGGCGAAGCTCGTCCTCCGCGTTTTCGAATAGGTCACGACGGTCATGGTGGGCCGTCGAAAACTTTGCGGCACCAAGCGCCTCAACCGCTTGGAGAAGCTCCATCATGGTTGCCGGTCGCTCCGGATCCATGGTGCGCTGAACCTTTCGCTCGGCCATCTCCAGCGCAAGATTCGGTACCCCGATATTCTTGCACCGTTCCAGGCGGTTGCGCTGGTACTGCTCGAACTCGTATCCTCTTGGGTCACTCATAGCTTGAAACCTCATTCCGGGTCAGGCTCGGGGTCGATGTCCTCGATGGGTAGATCGTCGCGCATTCGCTGCTCCCACTCCGCGTCTCGCGGATCTTCAGGGATCGGCTCTGCGTCCTGGAACAATGCCCAAGCTCCCGCGATAGACTCTTCGTCTTCGTCGTCCTTGGGGTAGATGTCCACTGCCACACCTTCGTCCGTCTTCTTGATATAGACAGACAGGTTTCCGACTGTGACCCAGGCGTGGTCGTCACCCTCGAGTTCGTACTCGAGAGTTTCCTTGTTGATTTCCCTGATGGGCACGCCTAGGCCTCGATTACGCGACCTTCACGGCGCGCGATTCTCTTGGCCTTGGCTCGGTTGTGTTTGCAGCGGATCTGCTGGAGCGCGGTCAGTTCGCCGAGCGCACGTTTGCTCTCGGCCTCGGCAGCTTCGAGCCTCCCAGCCTTCGCCTTCAGCTCCTCGTACTCGCTCTTGTTGATCTCGATTTTCTCGTTCTTCTCTTCTTCGCTCATGGGATCGTCCTCTCAGATCGTTGGTAGGTGTCGAATGTTGGAAGGAATGTTCTCGACGAAAGCGCGGCCAAGCATCACGCTGGCGGCGTTGCGATCATCGTACAGGTCGTGAACGTCTTGGCCAAGGTGGTGCAGCCACGCTGCACACAGCCGCGTGAAGTTCTGCTGCAGCGTTCGATGCTCGCGGGACATCTCGTCGACGAATTCCCTAGTCCTCGAGTCGCTGAAACTGTTGACGTAGCTCGACATGATACGAGCTACGCCTTGAGCTGTCGTGCGCTCCTCATTCATCTCTTGGATCTGAGCGCGGAGCTTTCGAATCGTCTCGTGTGGGTTCTCTTCAGCCATCTCAGCGTCTCCCTACCACGTCATCTGCGTAGCCCGAAAAAACCATCGAAATGAGGCAGGCGATGATGATGCCCAAAATGGTGAATGCTGTTCCGGAACTCATATCAGCCCTCGTATACCGCTGCGACAGCGCTGTTGATGTGCTCGCAAAAGTGCCCGTCGATCAGCTCCGACACTCGGCACCAGGCCTCGATGGCTGGAACCTCGCACGGCGAAGGCAGTGGGATGCACTCCGAATGAATCACGACCGCCGAGTGCGGCGCCCACTGCCCGGAATCATCCTCGGGAAGGTGGGTGTGTCGCTCGATCAGCCTCTTGGCCTCCTCCGGGTCGTCGCTGATCAATTTTCCGAAGACCTTGAAAAGGGCCTCGCGCGTTTGTTCGAGTGTCTCGTTCACTTCCGTTCCTCCGGGTCGTGGCAAAATATGCAGGAATCCCTGCAAGGATCTTCGAAGAAGTCGTAGACGCATTTTCCAACCGGGCTTTTCTCGCAGTCCCATGTTCCAGGGACGACGGTATTTGATGGGTTGACCGCGTGCTCTCTGAGCACTTCACCGTAGGTGTCGAGCAGTTCGTAGCTCGCGGCGGCTTCGTCCCGCTTTGCAGCAGCGTGTTTCTTCTGAGCCGCTAGGACTCGTGGATCTATTGGTGCGTCCCCCATCTCAACTCAGCAAAAAACGGGAGCCCGAAGGCTCCCGCTGGTGTTTCAGCTGAGTTGATTAGCGCTTCATCAGAGCCTCCGTTCAACCAACGCGAAAACGGGAGGAACCCAAAGGCTCCTCCCGTGGCAGTCGAATCGGATCAGCCGGCAAGCATCGCGCGCGACTTCCAGTACTGGAAGCTATCGCGCATCGCCGTCTCGAACTCATCCGGACTCATCTTGGTATCGGTGCCGCCGTCGGATCCGAAGTGGTTGTGCATCAGGGTCGCAGGCTCCATCGGCTCGTCGCCTTCGTGCGTGCGCGCCTGAATCATCGCGCAGTCGTAATCTGCGCCCGTCGAAGGATCACCGCCCTCTTCCAGGACCGCGCGGCTGTAGAGAATGATTGAGCAGGCTACGGCCGGAGTCTTTTTGCCGCCCTCGACGCCGATGCTCGAGCGTGGATCCTCACCGGGACGCCGAGCTTTGTGCTCGCCGACCAGCTTATCCCCTTCGGCCAGCTCGCACACGGGCGAGAAGAAGCCGGATGGATCGACCGGAACGAGAAGAATGCCCTCCCGGTACCCGGGACTCGCCTCAGCGAAGTTGCGGGCAACTCGCGCCAGAAGCTCCTCTTCGGAACCGTCGAAGTGAGAGAAGGGAAGCTCCGCAGCCATGCGGCCGCGAAGGAACTCGGAAATTGCGATAGTCGGTGCCATGTGGTGGTCCTCAACCAACGCGAAAACGGGAGGAACCCGAAGGCTCCTCCCGCTCGCTCATCTCGCCGCTCACTTGCTCAGAATCTGGCCGGCACCGCTGAATGCAGCGGCAACGAACAGGAATACTAGAATTCCAGCTGCCATGACGTCCTCCTTAGAATGGGGCCGGGGTATCCCCGGGCTCGGGTTGATGTTGCTCCGTCCTCAAGTCCATTTCAAACTGTCGCTGAACCCTCGATTCCACGAGCATTTCCAGCATCTTGTCTCGAATAGCGATCGCTTCGCGCATGCCGTCCACCTTCAGGAACAGCCCTTGCGTGTTCCTTGGGAAGCTTTTCCGGAATGCCCTCGACGCGCCAGGCACTGGCCGCGCCAGTATGTACCATCCTGTCTCGAGCGAATCCGTGACCGTTGCGGTCTTGATCGATCCGTCGTGGAAAAGTCGGTAACCGTCACTGATTTTCCGCTGCTTACCCAGCAGCTCTCTTAGCTCCTCGTGTAGATCCATTGTTTTCGCTCCGCATCTTCAACCCTTGAAGAAGTCCCTGATCGAAGACTCGACGACAACCTCGAACGGGCCATCGTGCTCCTTCTCAGGATGCTCTTCGACATACTCATGCCACAGGTAGTCGGCCGAGTAATCCATGTCCTCGATCTCCATCGCTGCAGCTTTGCCCATTTTCAAGATCTGGTCGGTCACGTCGAACTCGATGATGACGCGGCTCCCATCCTCGTTGAATACAGGAACGACCCTTTTACCCTCGTTGGTCTGAGGCAGGAATTTCGCAACAATCCTCTTCATCTCCATCTCCATCTCGCTAGAAAAACCCCTTCGGCCAAGGCGACCGGTCCATCTCCCCGAGAACCGCAGCCATGAAAAGCTCGGCCTCTTCGTCGCTTGCACCGACCTCACGCTGTGCGTGGATCAGTGAGAGAGTCATCTTGTCGCCGCCTGGCGAGTTTCGAATCAAGGCTCGCGTGAAGGCCAAGAGGAGTTCGATGCTGACCCCTTGGCGCGGAGTCTCACCAGCATCTCCCTCCGGTCGCTGTTCAGCGTCGAGCAGCAGCCCTCGCCGATGTACAAGTTCGCCTTTAGCCACTCTTTTCTCTCTTCGTCAGCCTTCAAGACCTCGCCGCACCAATATCGCTCGTCTTCGAAAACGAGAGATGGGCACGGCCCCGGCATCACTCCGTGGGCCTGCATTCCGATCACGCAGAGCGCCTGCTTACAGCAGTGACCACTCCCGATGCACGGAGCATGGTGCGCCATTCATTCAGGCCTTTCCGTCTTTCAGAATCGTGCGACCCTTGCGGGTGATGTAGTACAGCTGCGTCGATTTGCCGCCGCTTCCACCGCTTCCACCGATGTCGACCAGCCCCTTGCGATGCAAGTCGTACATAGCACTCGACTGTGGAATCGATCCTTCTCCGCGCACTTCGCTGAAGCTCCCGGTGCCGTCACGATCCTGGGCCGCTTCTTTGAGCATGTCCACCTCGACTTCGGACAGATCTTCGATCCGAATCTTGTACGAATCGATTGCCTCTTGCCATTCCTCTGGCGTCAGCGTCGTCGGTTGAACTCCGAAATGCTGAGCCGCGAGCAACGCGTGGGGAGAGAGCTGGCGGTAGCGATCGTCACCACAGCGAGTTGGCTCGCTCCATCGAAGCTCGCCAGTGCAGTGTGTGTTGAACAGGTCCACGAAAGTGCCGTCCTCGAGCTTCCAGGCAGAGCGTTCGCCGCCTTTCACCAGAACGTAGCCCTGATTCCCTTCGCTGACGAAAATGCTGCTCGTCGTGCGACCAGAGAGCCAGTACTCTCGGCCGGCCTTCGTCACGCCAACCAGACCACCCTCGCCATCCCCTTCGTAGATCTTCATGCTGATTTCTTTTCCTTCTCTTCTTCGCCCCACACCTCTTCGACGGTGAAGAACCCAACTTCGGCGCGTGCCCTTCGCCTCTCTTTTCGGCGAGCTTCTTCTTGCAAGGCCGCACGCCTCACCGTCCAATCCCAGACGATGGAAAGGAAGGCGAATCGCAGGCGGAATACGAAATAGGCCGCTGCGCCGAAAACGATCAATGCTGCAGGTGTCATCGGTAGTACTCCACGAGATGCGAGATTACCTCGATGATGAGATCGAGGACAGAGAGAAGGGCGTATCCCAATGCGCCCAAAATGACGATGCCGAAGATGAGTCCAAACATCTCAGTCCATCCACCTGGCCAACAAGTCCATGTGGACCGTTGCCCAAAGCATCGCGCAGGCGATGATGAGGGATGCGGTTGCGCCGACCATTTCAGGCCGCCCGACTCTGGTAGGACCGCATCCAGATTCGATATCGCTCGACCTCGATGGCGGCGATATCGATTTGCGGGTAGCGGTCGAGAAGATTGACGATCTGCCGCCCGATCTCGTAGGCGTCCGCCTGCGTCACGAACGCGTAGCAGTGCACGCCATGATCGGCGGGCAAAGCGAGCCTGAGACCATCGATGCCGCCGACGACTCGATGCAGTGTTCGATGCCAGAGCAAGCTGCCACACTTTTGCATCGTAATCTCGCCGTCCTCCCAGATCTGGAAAACGTGGTCGCATTCGACCTTGGCGAGTTCTGGATTGTGAGCCAACTTGATCAGCTCATGAATCGAAGCGAGGTCGGCCTCGAAGCTCTCGACGTTTGAAGTCTTCATTGTTTTCTCTCGGAATCGAAAGGAGTTGAAAAGGAAAAGCGGAGGCGCACGCGAGCGGCGGGCGGTTCTATGCTGCTGAAAGGAGCGAGCACAAGGCCTCTCGGGCGTCGTACTCGATTTTGCCGGCGTCGCTGCGAACCTTCGCACCGTCGGCGT